>WNGD01001898.1_pt1 | contig 30924 bp, 26 predicted proteins | sample 5400671 | NCBI WGS metagenome assembly WNGD01 (sample SAMN13153369, study PRJNA577476) | soil metagenome | isolation source: 40 cm soil or saprolite under grassland replicate 2 | place: USA:California | collected 2016-06-15
CGTAACAGGTCTCGCCGAGATCGAGCAGCGGCGGGACTTCGAGCGTGATCTTGAACAGGAACTCGGTCTTGATCTCCGGCATGGCACAATCCTCTCGACGGGTTTCCAGTGCGGATTCATAAACGCGAAGCGAGCCTGATGAAAGCCGCACGGCTCAGCGTTCGGCGCGGGAAAGCACGTCCATCAATTCCGCAATCTTGCGTCGCTGCTCGGCTTTGCTCCCGGAGGCGACGGCGTGCTCGACGCAATGGGCGACGTGATCGCGCAGCACCTCCTCCTCGACCCGGCGCAGCGCGGCGCGAACCGCGGAGATCTGAGTGACGATGTCGATGCAGTAGCGATCCTCTTCGACCATGCGCGCGAGCCCGCGAACTTGGCCTTCGATCCGCTTGAGCCGTTTGAGGCACGGCGCCTTGATCTCGCTGCGCATGGTCGATATATACCCCGTACGGGTATATAATCAAGAGACCTCGAAACCAAGGAAAGATATGCCCATGGCGAATCCCACCTCGCAGGCGAAACATCATCATCCTGCTCATGCGCATGAACGCCAGGCTAGTGCGGCTGAGCCATCACAGGCGCCGGTCCCAGCGGGCACGATCTACACCTGCCCGATGCACCCGCAAATCCGCCAGGTCGGCCCGGGCCATTGCCCGATCTGCGGCATGGCGCTGGAGCCGGAGCTTGCCGGAGAAGCCGGCCCCAATCCCGAGCTCGTCGACATGACCCGGCGGTTCTGGATCGGTCTCGTCTTGTCGATTCCCGTGGTCGCGCTGGAGATGGGCGGGCATCTGGCGAATTTGCACATGCTGCTCGGCGGGACCGAATCTGTTTCCGGCCGCGTTCCGCGGCCCGGAAGGCACCGTGGCGGTGTATTTCGAAGCCGCGGCCGTGATCACGGTGCTGGTCTTGCTCGGGCAGGTGCTGGAGCTGCGCGCGCGCGAACAGACTTCGGGCGCAATCCGCGCACTACTCGACCTCGCGCCGAAGATCGCGCACCGCATCAAGAACGGCGACGAGGAGGCAATTGCGCTCGATCAGGTCGTGGTCGGCGACAGGCTGCGGGTGCGGCCGGGCGAGAAAATCCCGGTCGACGGCGAGCTGATCGAAGGACGCTCCGCGGTCGACGAGTCCCTGGTGACCGGCGAATCGATGCCGGTGACGAAGCAGCCCGGCACGAAGGTCATCGGCGGCACGCTCAATCAGACCGGAACCTTCGTCATGCGCGCCGAAAGAATCGGCCGCGACACCGTGCTGGCGCGGATCGTGCAGATGGTGGCGGCGGCGCAGCGCTCGCGCGCGCCGATCCAGCGACTTGCCGACCAGGTCTCCGGCTGGTTCGTGCCCGCCGTCATTCTCGTGGCGCTGATCGCCTTCGCGGCTTGGTCGATCTGGGGTCCGGAGCCGCGATTTGCGTTCGGGCTCGTCGCCGCCGTGAGCGTGCTGATCATCGCCTGCCCGTGCGCGCTCGGGCTCGCGACGCCGATGTCGATCATGGTCGGGGTCGGCCGCGGCGCCCAGGCCGGCGTGCTGATCAAGAACGCCGAAGCGCTGGAGCGCATGGAGAAAGTCGACACGCTGGTGGTCGACAAGACCGGAACGCTGACCGAGGGCAAGCCGAAGGTCGTCGCGGTCGTCCCGGCCGAAACTCTCGACGAGACCGAGGTCCTGCGCCTTGCCGCCAGCCTCGAGCGCGCGAGCGAGCATCCGCTGGCGCGGGCGATCGTCGATGCCGCCGCCGAACGCAAGATCGCGTTCGCCGCAGTCGTCGGGTTCGACGCGCCGGCCGGCAAAGGGGTTGTCGGCACGGTCGAGGGTCGGCGGCTCGCGCTGGGCAATGCGAGATTCCTGGCCGAGCTGAAGATCTCGACGGCCGCGCTCGAAGGCGAGGCCGAGCGCCTGCGCCGGGACGGCGCGACCGCCGTTTTCCTGGCGATGGACGGCAAGGTCTCCGGCATTCTCGCCATTGCCGATCCGGTGAAATCGACCACGCCGGCGGCGCTGCAGGCGCTGACCCAGGAGGGCATGCGCGTCGTCATGCTGACCGGAGACAACAAAACCACCGCGCAGGCGGTCGCGCGCCGTCTCGGCATCACCGAGGTCGAAGCCGAAGTGCTGCCCGACCAGAAGAGCGCCGTCGTGGAAAAGCTTCGCCGCGAGGGCCGGGTCGTGGCCATGGCGGGGGACGGCGTCAACGACGCGCCGGCGCTTGCCGCGGCCGATGTCGGCATCGCGATGGGGACCGGCACCGACGTCGCCATCGAAAGCGCGGGCGTGACGCTGCTCAAGGGCGACCTGACCGGCATCGTGCGGGCCCGCCGGCTCTCCGCGGCGACGATGCGCAACATCCGCCAGAACCTGTTCTTCGCCTTCATCTACAATGCGGCGGGCGTGCCGATCGCGGCCGGAGCGCTCTATCCGGTCTCCGGCATTCTGCTCTCGCCGGTGATTGCCGCAGCCGCCATGGCGCTCTCCTCGGTGAGCGTCGTCGGCAATGCGCTGCGGCTGCGCAGCGTGCGGCTGTGATTGCGGAGTGATAGCGCGAAGCGCAATCCATTGTCTGCACGGGCTGGGGCGGGTCGCGCTTCGCTTGACCCACCGTATCAGCGCTATCCGGTCGACCGGAGGACGACGGCCTCAATACGCGCTCTGATAGCCCTGGTAGCCCCGGTAGCTCTGATAGCCTTGGTACTGGTAGCCCTGATAATTCTGATAGCCGTATTGGGAATAATGGCCCGACTGGTACTGCTCCGGGCCGAGTTGGCGATGGTGCCTCGCCCGGTGGTTCGCCGCGACCCTGGTGGAGGCGCCCCCGAATACCGCCCGGCAGCCGTCGCTCAGGCGCGGCCGCTCCCGTTTCAGGCACGCCACGATGCGGCCCACGTCCGGGATTTCTCCGGAGCACAGTCGGAACACGTCGGACATGCACGCCGATTGCTGGTCCGAGGTTCCCCGGTAATCCTGTGCGGATGCGCTGCTCGCGCCGAGGAGCGAAACGGCGACCAGTACGATCGCACCACGAAATTTCGCCGGCCCGACGATCCCGCCCACCAGATGTTCGAATGTATTCATCACGGTCCTCCTTCCGCGCCTGCCCTAATTAGGCCGAGTGTTCTTTCATATCAGATTCGTGGCCGTTCCGGGTGCGCCGGGCGACCTTTCCCCTCGGATTCTCATGGAGAGTGTTCGGATTGCATCACCCGCCGGTAACCCGATGACGGCCGGCTCGTTCGGCGCAAGGATGGCCCGGCGCAACGGAGATTCAGCCGCCTGGCGCGCCCTGGGTGTTGACGTAGAGCGAATAGAGCGACCGGCTCGCGGCCATGAACAGGCGGTTGCGCTTGGCCCCGCCGAAGCAAAGATTGGCGCAGCGTTCCGGCAGGCGGATGCGGCCGATCAGCTGGCTCTCGGGCGAGAACACAACGACGCCGTCGAGCTCCGGGGATCCCATGCCCCAGCCGCACCACAGATTGCCGTCGACGTCGCAGCGGAACCCGTCCGGCGTCCCCGGTCCGGCGTCGACGAACACCCGGTCATTGGCGAGCCTCTTTCCGCCGTCGACCACGTCGTAGACGCGGATCAGGCGGTTGGGCGTGGCGCGCGATTCAACCAGATAGAGCTTCGTCTCGTCGGGCGAGAAACATAGCCCGTTGGGCCCGCGCAGGTCGCCGGCGACGACGCTCGCGCGTCCGCTCGCGGCATCGACGCGGTAGACGTTCTGCGGCAATTCCGGCGTCGCCTGGCTGCCCTCGTAATTGCCGAGAATGCCGAACGGCGGGTCGGTGAACCAGATCGAGCCGTCGGATTTCACCACGACGTCGTTGGGCGAATTGAGCGGCTTGCCGTCGTATCGGTCGAGGATGACTTTGATGCTGCCGTCGTATTCCGTGCGGGTGACCCGCCGGCCGCCGTGCTCGCAGGTGACGAGCCGGCCCTGCCGGTCGCGGGTATTGCCGTTGGCGTAGTTCGAAGGCTTGCGGAACGCGCTGACCTGCCCGGTCTCCTCCTCCCATTTCAGGATGCGGTTGTTGGGAATATCGCTCCACAACAGATACCGGCCGTCGCCGAACCACACCGGCCCTTCGCCCCAGCGCATCCCGGTGGCGAGACGCTCGACCGCCGCGCTGAAGATCCGGTACTTGGCAAAGCTCGGATCGAGCCCTTCGACCGCCGGGTCGGGATAGCGCTCGCTCGACCGCCAGCCCCCCGAGACTTCATCTGCCGTCATCGCGAGAGCCGCACGGCCGATGCGCCGCTGCCGATTCTCTTCGGGTGCATGGATGCCCTCATCGCGCGAGCCGCAGCGCCGCTATTTTGCCGCCGCGGCTTCCGGAGGCACGACCTTCATGCGGAACACCGAGGCCTTCTCGTCGGGACCGAACGGGCCGGGGACCCGATGGCTGACGGCGGGCAGGCTCTTGAGGTACGCGGCGATCGCATGCGCGTCGGATTTGGTGAGATTGGCGAACGCGCGCCACGGCATGATCGGTGCGAGCTCGCGGCCGTCCGGCCGCTTGCCGGTCTGCAACGCCCTCACGATCTGCGCCTCGGACCATTCGCCGAGCCCGGTCTCCGGGTCGGGGGTCAAGTTCGGCCCGACGAACACGCCGAGCCCCGGCATCTCGAAGCCGACGTCGGAGCCGCCGAGATAACGCGCCATGTCCGGCTTGCCGAAAAAATATCCCGGCGTGTGGCAGTCGAAACAGCCGCCGAAGCTGACGAGATATTTGCCGCGCTCGATGGCCTTCTTGTCGGCCGCGCCGGCAGAAGCCGCCATCGTCACCAGCGCCACCACCGCCGCAAATGCAAGGCGAGATCCGTTCCGCACCATGTCCCCTCCGCTCGCAAATCCCCTGGAAGCGCCGCTCCCTAGCACACCGGCCGGCACGATGGCAGCCTTGACTTTCCGGCCGACCCGGCTTTTGCCGCAAGCAAGTGGCGGGATTGCCTGCGCCTCCCGCCCCTTCGCGCGCGCGAAGGCGATCCGGTTCCTGCGCCTGGCCCGCCGTCCGCCGGCGCGCGCGCCGACATCCCGCTGTCCGAGCTGGCGCTGGAATCGTTCTTTCCCGCGATACGGCCACGGCAGAATCGTTGCGCGCCTTGGCGGACGCGCCGGCCCAGCGCAGCATCGTCCCGACGCCGCTTGCGCGCGACTGCCTGCGACGGCAATAGCGGAGTTCTCTCGCGCTTTGAAATGAATGTACGCCCGGATATATTCGTTCGGATGGAAGTGCTTCTCCGCGAAATGGATCTAGAGTAGATCCCATATGGCCAATGGTGACCTGCACGAACAAATCGCGCGTCTCGAAGTTCACATTGAGGAACTTGCTGAAGCCATAGATAGGTGCCGAAAAATCATTCTGGTGTCGAAGCTGGCCATGGCGATCGGAGGAATATTGATCTTGGCCACTTTAGTTCGAGCGATCGGTTTCGATCCTGTGGCCGTGACCGTTGCGATTGCATCCATGATCGGCGGCACCGTAGTTTTCGGGTCGAACACCAGTACGCGAAAGCAGATGGAGGCAGCAAAGCAATCCGCGGAAGCTGCCAGAGCCGAGTTGATCAGCCAAATCGATCTTCGCGTGATAGGGGACGACAGCTATCAGGGTTGACCCGCCTAACACCAGCCCGACCCGCCGAGCAGGTTTAAGTGCCCGGCAGGCCGTGCCTGACCGGCCGGGGCGCGCCGCTCGGACCGCCGGCCGCGGCCGGCACGCTTGACAAGAGTGTTTTTTCCGGATTCCCAGTACCGCGTGGAAGCACGATCTCGAGGGGGCCAGGATGGATCACACGAAGGATATCATGGATGTCGTAAAATTCTTTCAGTACGCATTCATCATCGTGTTTGCCCTGGCACTGGGTGAGGCATTCAAACAGTTTGTCGCGGAGAAAGCCAATCAGCCTCGGGACAAAGTCGTGGACTGGAGCAGACTGCCCGCGCTGCTGAGCTTTGTTGTTCTCATATTTCCATTCTACCAAGGCATGAGCAGGTATTTTTTCGCCGCGTACGCGGACGTAAACACACTGCCGAAACCGTATTCGCTTTATTTGATGTTCGACAGCGTTGCGTTCCTGGCGGAGTCGGCACTGTTTTTTGTCATGTCCCGCGCCTTGTCCGAGGACAGATGGCGTACCTATTATGGGACGGTCTTGGTTCTTCTCGTGGTGGATTCGATCTGGGGCGCAGTGTCTTGGTACTGTCACGGCGGGCCTACGACCGTGTGGATCACGTTGAATCTCAGCTTCGCCGTGGTGCTCCTGCTGATCTTGTTGCTGACCCCCCGGCAAAGATCCTGGGTCGGCGCCATGGCCGGGCTCATCGCGGTGTCGATCAGAACGATGCTCGATTACGCACTGACGTGGCAGCTGTATTTTCCGCCGCCTCCCTGACGGCGTTCGGCATCCGAGCGCCCTAGGGCCACCGAAGTCCCCACTGTCATCGGTGGCCGATGTCCGATACCGGCACATCCGGGAGTCAGCCGGATGTCCGAGTCCACAAAACATTACATTAGTCGCCGTAGCCCGGCCCGGAGAACACGCCCTGCCAACAAAGTTCTTATCCAAAAATAATTTACCGCTGAAACAGGGATCGGTTTCACCCTGCGAATATTTTGCGAAGGTCACTTTCACATTTACGTTGGCGCTTTATTGAGCACCAGTGGCGCTCTTATAGGCTTACGGCGAAGAACGGTCCTATTGTGACGATTATCAGGATGCTGATTGTGACCATTTCACGAGGCGCCTTTCAATTACTCAAGGAGTGCATATTTGCTGAACAAGAACGTTCCTCTTTTCCAACAGGGGCTGAAGACAAAAATCATGACCAGAAGTTCCAAGGTGATTCTGTCCATTGTACTCACAACCTCGGCTATCGCGACCACATCCATTGCCGCCTACTATGTGCATCCCACGCTGGCGTGCACTAAGGCGTTTGATTCGGACCATTACGTCCAAGATTTGCGGGCGCGCGGTATTCGGTAGCGACGCCGCCGGCGCGGACTGGGCTATCGCTGACCGGGGAGTGCGCCGTCTCTGTCAATCTTGAAAACCAGCACGGCGATGCATCTGTGGACTTCGAATTGGCAGCAAGACTGCTGAACAACCGCCGACCCGAAATTCCGGTTCGGGTGAGGACCAATTCCGTCAATCTGGCTTGATCTGCTTGCGAGAAGTTCTCAGGCCTTTGTTGCCCCCGTTTCCTCGCGATCAGCGCGCGAGGTTGCCGACTGGTCGCCAGCCTTTTTTAGGTATAGGCGTTAAAAGCGAAACCCCGCCAGCTCGTTGAACTGACGGGGCTATCTTGGCTGCGGGGGCTCGCAACCATCTTAATTTGCTGCTCCGCGCCACGCACCCGAAGTCGGTCGATGATGGGCTTTTCGGTCCGTAATCCCACGGGCATGTGATTGGCGAGCAAAACAGGGTGCACTCCCCAATCTGGGAGACATCTTCGCCTACGGAGGCGGGTCCAAGTCGCCGGGAGTCGCTTGCGCCTGCTCGTACGGGCTTTCACGCGCGTGGGCACGTCTGCCAACTAACGAGAAGGCCCCGGCAGCGAGTGCCGGCCCGGCTCATGGGAGCCCGCGCCCGGGCCTAAGCCGGGCATCGCTGCGTGCCGGTCGAACCCGAAGCTGGGCCCGCGTCCAGGAGCGCGTTCCTGCCCTTGGTCCGAGCCCGGTACGGCGCGCAGACCCGGGGCTGGAATCCCAAGTCATTTCAACCTCGCGCGTGAAGCGATCGTGGCGGCTGACCAGGCCGCGATCGTTCTCGAGCATAGCTTCTTCTGGAACCCGGCCAAAATGCCGAAAGGCGCGCCGTCGAATCCAGCGAACCAGCTCCCCTGGCGCTCATCACGGAACGTCCGCAAATGCAGCCGGCGGCGATAGCCCAACGTCGCCACGAACAAGAATATCTTCACGCTCGCGTCCCCCGGCATCGAGCGGACGGGCGAGGCTGTTGCTCTCCAGGAAGGAACGGAGCGCCAGCACTTGAGCTTGGGGCAAGACGGAGCTTTGCCAAGGGTTCCTTCGATCTTGCGCCAAGTCGACCGGCCGCGGCGTCTCATGCAGGCCGCAGAGATCGCGTCGGAGATCCCCTGGATCATGATCCTGTAAATTGCCCCGCGGCCCTCAGCCCGCGCGCGTTTGACGTTTTGCGTGGACAACCCCCGACTGGGCGGTGACGTCAGCGCGTGGGCTTGCCGCCCAGCTCGGTGATCGCTCGGCGACAGAAATCGGTCACGTCCGCCGGCCACAATGTTCGTGGGCTCCAGGCGAAATTGTTGACCGGCACGTCCAGACACTTCAGGAAGTGGGCAAACGCGTTGCCATTGTCTCCCTGCAGCTTGTACACCATGCCGATCCGCTGATAATCCATGGCGAGCATTTTCTTCCACGCCCCATTCCAGAAATTCATGTTGTTGATCTCGACCGCGACCCGCAGGGAGCCTTGATAGGCTTTGAGCGCATCATCTAGCTTGCCTTGCTCGCGCAACGCATCCCCGACCTTCTGATGCGCGTTCGTGACATCGAACAGCGCACTGCCATTGTTCGGAATGCTGCTCTGCGTTTCTACCGCCAAGGCAACGTATGTGTGGAATTCCTCTAGCGCCGAGCCGTAATTCTTGTCATGCAAATACAAATCTCCGACCCGCTGATAGCCGGCCTGCAGCAGCTGCCGCCAGCGGAAATTGCTTGGCTCGGACTTCAAGAGCTTGAGGGCCAATTCCTTCGTGGCCTGATACTCGACGAGCGCACTCGCGGATTCGCCTTGCGCCAGCAAGGCGTCACCGACGCGCAAGCGGCTAGAGGCGAGCGTGTACAAATACGCCGTGTTGCGCGGAAACCGCATCACCAATTGCGATGAAATCTGCACGCTAGACCGATACTCGATCGCAGCTTCCGCCGGCCGGGATTCCTGCGCCAGCGTATCGCCGATCTCACGGTGGGCAAAAGCAAGACTGGAGAGCCACTTGGGGTCGTCGTGCGTCTTGGCGAGCTGAGCCATCGCGATCTCGACCCAAGGCCGATAGGCCGCCCTCGCGTCCTCAAGGTCGCCTTTCGAGTCGAACCCATCCCCCATCCGCCGATATTGATTGCTTAGGTCCCGTTGCAACTCGTCATCGTGGGGTTGCGCCGCCGCCAGCGCTGCCGAAATATCTCGCCCAAGACTGCCCTCCCTTAGCGCGCCGACCGGATCGCCCTTCCAGTAGAGGACGTCGCTGAGCCGACCGTGCGCCGCAGCTTCCAGCCTTTTCCAGCGCGGATTGGCCGGAGCCTTGGCCACCAGCGCGTTGGCCAGCTTGAGCTCGTCTTCGCCGAATTTCTGCGCATCCAAGATATTACCGAGCGCAAAGTGGGCGAGGCTGAGGACGTCGAGCAGCTGCGCACGGGCAGCGGTGACGTCGTCGGTTTCGCCTGGCAGGCTATTGATGGTCTTCTGCGCCCTATCGACCAGCTGCTCCATTAGCTTCGTCGAAATGCCGCCATCATCGTAACTATCAGTAAGCAATGCAACGCTACCTGCCGCCTGGTCGAGGGCGATTTGATAGTTTGCCTGGGCTTGCGCCAACGCATCCGAGGCTATTCGGCGCTGCTGCCAGGCGTAGATGCCCGCCGCCACCGCCAGCACCAGCAGCACGCTGACGACCGCGGCGAACTGGCGGCTGCGCTTGAGCTCGCGCCGCAGCGCAGCTTCCTTGGCGCGCTGTGCCGCCGCGACGCGCTCTTGCTCGGCGGCGACGGAAGCTTCCGCGTAGGCGATGATCTCCGGGTCGAGCTGGCCGCACCGATGCGCAAGCGCATCTTCCGCCTCGGCCAGGCGCCGGCCCGCAGGCAACAGGTAGTCCGCGTGCCGAGCGTGGTTCCGCCAGGTCGCGGCGTCCCCCTGCAATCGCCGGCGCACGATCAAGAAGTCGCGATGCTCGTCGATCAGCCTTTCGATGCGTGGCCAGTGACTGAGCAACGCCTCGTGGGCAAGGCGCAGCGTCACCCCGCCGCCGCTATCATCGGCAACCGCAAGCCGCGCCAGCACCAGTTGGTCGGCGAGCTCACGCTGCTTCGGGTCAGCAAGGGCAGAACGGGCGACGGTGCGCGCGGTCGCCGTGGCCTTGAATTCGTCCACCTCGACGAGGGCCAGCAGCAGGTCGGAAAGCGCGGACTTCATCTCGGGCGTAAGTTTCTCGACTAGCGCGTCCGCATGGCCCGCGATGGCGCCCTCAAGCCTGCCGAGAACCTGGTAGCTCGCGTAAGTGAGAATATTGCCGCGCTCCCCGACGTCGCGGCGATAAAGCTCGTCCAGCACGAAGGACAACAGCGGCAGTGATGCCGGATCCCGCGCGGCTGATTCGCGGATGGCAGCGGCAAGGCTGATCCCGCTATCCTCCGCGATCTCGAAGGACAGGCCTGCGACCTCGGCCGGACGGGTGATGATCTGTTCGATCTCGGCGGCGTTCGGCGGCGCCAGCAGATACTGGCCGAGCCCGGCCGCAAGAGCGTTAAGTTCCGGCAAATCGACGAGCCGATGGTAGAAATCGCTGCGCAGCGTGGCAATCACCCAGATGACGCCGCTCTGTGCGAGCTTGGCCAAGAGGAGATCGAACGCACGGCGCACGTCATCGGAGAGTTCCGCGGAAGTGAACAGGCCTTCCAGCTGGTCGAGTACCAGCACCAGCCGGCCCTGTCGGACCACCCCCGGAGGGGCCTGTTGGTCTTCCGCCGCGGCGCGCTGCAGCGCCACACGCAGCGGCACCGAGGCCAGTGCCGGATCGGAGCGGAACTGGGCAACAAGCTCCGTCTCCAGGTAGCCGACCGCGGCAAGCTCCGGCAAGGCGGTCGGGCGCAGCAACGCCCTGGCAAGCCCGACAAACGGGTCGGGCGCCAGTTCGGTCGGCTGAATGATCAGGTGTCGCCAGGTCGAGACGCCGCCGACGACGCCGGGTGCTATGAGATCGGGTAACAGACCGGCGCGAACCAGCGACGATTTCCCCGAACCGCTCGCCCCCACAACGAGCATGAAACCCTTGCCCTGGCCGGCATGGCGCACCAAAGCCTCGGAGATCTCGCGCTCCGCTCTTTCACGGCCGAAGAAGACGACCGCATGCTCCATATCGAAGGCCTGGAGACCCCGATACGGAGATCCGGACCACCACTCGATCCGATCGCACTCTTTCGGACCGGCGATGCGCAACGGCTGCGGGGGCAGACGCCGGCGCAGCAGTTCGCGCAGATGCTGATCGAGCTGGCTCTGGAATTCGTCGAGCGTGGCGAAGCGATTGAATGCCGCCTTGAAGCGACCGTCCGGGTCCTCGAAATGCCGCCGCCAGAAAGCCTGCAACGCCTCCCATTGCTGGCGAATGCCCTCGAGCTCCTCGGCGCGGCTGAATTTTGCGACGCCATCGGCGAATTTGCGGTAGACGAGAAGGTCGGGTACCCCGTTCTGGCGCTTGCGCGCCTCTACGGCCTGCTCGAACTCCCATTCGGTGCCGGTGACCGGGCCTTCGCCGGCGAGAGATTTGTATTCACGCGTCTCGGTGCGCGCCGGCAGCGGCGTCCCAAGGCGCGACCACAGGATCAGCACAACGATGTCGGCGGATGAAGGCGGATCGATGATGTCCTGGAAGTGCCCCGAGCTGAGCATAGGCTCGTACTCCCAGAGCACCGCGGAGATATCCAGGAAGCGGGCAAACTCGCGTTTGAGCAGGCTGATGACCAGGGCTGCCCGGCGGCGCTCGTCGGCGACGTCTCCGGGCGAAGAGATAAAAATTTTTAGCGGGCGCGCCATCAGTCAAAATCTCCCTTTGGCTATTGCGGTGGATTTGAAGTTCCCCCCATCCGTGCCGCGAGTTCGTAGAGGAACGTCAAATCCAAAATCCAACACTAGCCTTTCTTCATCGCACCATCCGTAGGCACGCTTTTTTGATCGACCGCGTCGAGAACCGCCACGGCCCGCATATGCGATTCGCTGCTGCGCTGGCTTGCCTTATATAGCTTCAGGAACAGGCTCGGCTTGGTCAAAAATTCCTCCTTTTCCACGACGTCCGCCACCCTGCCGCCTTCCAGGCAAGCAATCTTGTCCGCGAGGGCGGCGACGAAACCCATATCCTGATCGACCATGATGACGGTCCGCCCCTTGGAATGCGATCGCACCACCTCTTCCAGCGGAAGCCTCGTCAAGGTGTCGACGCCGGTGGTCGGTTCGTCGAGTATCAGTACACCCGGCTCATTCAGCAGGGCCCGCGCAATGGCGAAAAGCCGGCGCTGTCCGCCGGACAGCGCGCCCTTGTTCGACTCCGTATAGAGCTGCACGTCGAGCCCGCTTCCTCCTGGCGGCGCGGAGTTCTCAAGCGCGTCCCACACGCCGACGCTGCGGCAGACCGCCTCGAGTTTCTGATCCGTCGCGTCGGCCCGGGCGAGCCGCAGGTTCGCGCGGGCCGTATCGTTGATGATCAAGGGAAACTGCGACACCATTCCGATCGAGCGGCGCAAATTGCCGAGCGCTACATTGCGGATGTCGTGGCCGCCCAGCTGCAGGGTGCCGCGTTGATACTCGCGCAGGCGCGCCACCAGATTCAGCAGCGTCGATTTGCCTGAACCGGATCGCCCTACGAGTCCCCAAATCTCGCCGGAACCGAACACGACCGAAACGTTGTCGAGAATAGGCGGTGCATCAGGCAACGGCTTGTAGCTGAGATCCTTGACCTCGACCTTCAACGGTCCTTGGGGAAGTTGCTGCGGATTCGACGGCTCCTTGATTTCAGGCTCCGCCTCGAGCACCTGGATCGCCATTTCGACTTGAGGCCACAGCGTGTTGACCATGTTCGCCATGTCGATCATCTGCCTAACCGGTGACACCACCTGCGGGACGAACTGGATGAGACCGATGATCGCGGCGCCGGCGATCGCCCGATCATGGATATTGTCCAGGCTCAACGTCTGGAACACGCCATAGATCAGCAACCCCGCTTGAATGAAGTCGGGTGCGGCGTTCTCGAATTGATAGGCGACTTCATTGCGCATGGCGGCGCGCACCTTGGCCTTCACCGCATCGGCGACCCGCAGAGTGAAGGCTTTCGAGCGTTGTTCGTTCGCTCCCATGACCTGGATCTCGAGGGGGAGCGCATCCGAGTTGGCGAATTCCTTGGCTACCGCCATTTCGGCCAGAGTCGATCGCTGGAAGGCCGACCTGAGCATGATCGACAGGCGCCAGCCCACGATTGGGAATATCACCACGATGCCGAGCAGCAGGAACGGCACCCAGACCGGCGGATTCCCGAGCATGCTCAGATTGTTGAGAAGATAAATCATCGCCGTGAGCAGAGTCAGGCCGCGAACGAACGGAAAACTCGCCACTTCCCGCATCAGCGATTGCACCGTCATCGCGTAGCGCGTCACGATCATCGTCGCATCGCTGAGCCCGACGCGTTGGTGGAAATTGTTGCCGAGGACAAGCAACCGATCGTGCAGGCGTTGCTGGAAACGTCCGAGCATGACCATGTCGGTGGACGTGGCCAGCACGCGATCGCCGAATTGAATCAGCACGACGACAACCGCCAGGACCGCGAACAGAATCGCGGCCGCGGTAAGATCCTGCGGCATGAATCTCGCCAAAAATCCGCCGGGGGACTCTTGGCCTGAAGTAACAGCCGAGCCGGCACCGCCGGCCGAGAGCAGCGCAATGACGGTGACGAGCAGCTGCGATCTATACAGCGATAATTGCTGGGCGAGGACGGACGAGACCAGGTTCGCCGCAAACCGGCCACGGGCGACCGAAACGGTCTGCCACGCCCAATAGACGATCCTCCTGATGGACATGGGGAGCGAAGAATCGGGATCCGTCTTTTGCGGGGTACCCAGGCCGGATTTTGTCTCAGGCGCCATACGTCCCCCTTACCAAAGAAAAAGAGCACAATTCGAGCGAAGTCGATTGTTTCCGACTATTATCCGCTCGCCACGGCGCCTCCGGCCGACCGCGTTCCGCTATTTCAAGGCACCCTAGTGCATTTTCCGGAAAAATGCCGCCGCGCGACGGCAAAACCGGCGCCGCCCTCCGAAAGGACGGCGCCGGCCGGACGGCGTTCAGCGACAGAGATAGATCAGGCCTTGAAGGTCCTGCCGCAGGCGTGGCACGTGAAATACAGATAGACGAACGGGCTCTCCGCGCCCCATCCGGCGGAGCCGCAGTAGGGACATACCTGAAATGCCAGGGCCGCCTGCGCCTCGACGTCGCCGCCTTTGGGGTGCTTGCCCTGCAACTTGCCGACCTTCTTCGGGTCAAGACCCTTCTGCTCGGCCTCGCTTATCTTCGTACCAATTTTGGCTTTGATTTCACTCGCCATTTCTCAGTTCTCCTCTCTATAACGCGCCGCCTCGGCGCCTACTCGGCCCGGCGCCGAATGCGTCGGACTCCTCGCAGAACAGCGTGAACGTCACGCTGATTCTTGCCCCAAAAATGCAGCCTGGCTTCAGCCGCACCTGTGAACTACTTCACTCAATCGCTCCCATTTTTCGCGGTCTGGGCTAGCTGCCGTAGTGAGGTCTTGAGCTCGAATAGCGTCATGTCCGGGTACGCCCCCAGCAGCAGAGCGCAAAGCGCGGACACGGTCGGCGTCGCGAAGCTGGTTCCCGACAACGTCGTGTACCCCCCGCCCTTCGCGGGAGCGACGACTGTTTCCCCGCGCGCCTCGAACTCGATCGGCGTGCGAGGGCGATACACGTACTGAAACGGTGACGGATAGGCGCCTCGATCGACGCCGATGCACGACGAGAGTTCCGCCGGCAGCCCGTCGTCCTCGAACGGCGCATTTCGGCGCGCGGCGACCACGATCTGTTGCTGGAAATAGGCGCGTTCGCACAGGTCCACCAACTCGCGCCGGATCGAAGATACCGCCGCCAGGCTCATATTGAGCAGCCGCCAAGGTTGGCTCAGCGCGTGGTCGAACCCGGTCAGCAAAATCCGTTTCGCCCCGATGCTTTTTTCGCTGAAAATCCGCACGTCGTAGATCCGCGCATTCGGCGCGATCGCCGCGATGATCCCCGCCACCGGGGTTCCGTGGCCGAAAATGTCGTTGTTGGCCTCCGGCGACAACTCATGCACCACGGGCTTGCCGTTCTCGATCTCGACCGCTACCGCACCCACCACCCGTCCCGCAAGGTCCGGATGACTACCGTCGACGCCGCTATCCAAGACCGCCACGGTCACAGGCGCCAGAGCCTGCTCCCGAATGCTGTCCCAGCCCTTCGGCCAATACGGAGCCGCCAGCACTAGAGTGAACCGCCGGTGGAAATTTCTTCGACCGCCTCCAGGATTCGGGCAAGCGGCCCTAATGCGCCGGGCCGCTCGGCGACGATCCGCTGCATCCGGCCCAGCACCTCCTGCTCGAGACGCGCCATGCCGCCTAACGCGCGAGCCTGCGGACCTTTCCCCCCGCGAACTTTCAGCCGCCGCGTCTGCTCCACCAACAGCGCCGCCAGCCGCGCGAACCGGGCATAAAGAACCGCCTCCTGGGAGTTGAAGATACGGCCCTTTTTGAAGGTCACGGCGGTCAACACGCCGATCACCAGTTCGCCCAACAGCATGGGCGCCGCGATCACGGACTCGGGCCCTTCCGACAATCGCTCGGTTTGCGCCACGTCCTTATAGACCGGCGCTCCGACCTGCACCTGGCGCGTCGCGGCCGCGAGACCCGTAATTCCCGATCCGATCGGGACACGCTGGCCTAACAGGGTTTTTTCGGAGTCCCCGTTCCCGACGGTCATCGCGAACCGCAAGTCCCCGCCATCCGCGTCCATGACGAGAAGCGAGCCCTCGTCCGCCTGGATGACGCCGACGCCGATCTCGACGATTTGCCGCAAGGCAGCCGCCTCTGGAGTCGCCGGCAGAAGCCCCAGATACTCCGTAAGCAACCCTTCTGAACCCAACTGCATCGTCGCTCCAATCGGTTCCCTATGGTCACTCTAGGGATAGGGGAGGCTCGTCGACATCGCAAGCGAGTGCCGGCGCGGAGATACGACGGTTTCTACATTGAGGCAACCGGGTTTTGTCCATCAGCCGACAATGGCTTCGAGCCAATCCGGCCTCCGGAGGACGAGAAAACCGTCATCGAGGTCGAGGATGCCGTCAGCGCGCCAGATTTGGATCTGCTTGTTGACGGCCTCACGCGACGCATCGATCATGGCCCCGATCTGGCGCTGGGAGAGGCGCAGGTTGATCCGGATCCTTTCGCCGTCAGGCAGCTTTTCGCCGTGGGAATGGGCCAGGGCCAGAAGCCGCTTGGCGAACCGGGCCGGCAGATTCAGAAAAGTCGTATCCTCGATGATGGAGCTGGTCCAGCGCACGCGTGCGCAGAGCAGGCCGAGCATGTGGATGGCGAGCCGGGGGTCCTCCTCCAGGAGTGGGATGAAGTGCTGGCGGTGCATCGTCAGCAGTTCACAATCTTCCATCGCCGAAGCATTGGCCGTGCGGGGGCGATCGTCGAGCAGCGCGATCTCGCCGAACAGGGCACCGGGCTCGAGAATATTGAGCAGGATTTCCCGATTTTCCGGGCTGTTGTTGAAAATGCGAACCCGGCCGCGAAGGATCCCATAGAGACACTCGCCGAGATCGCCCTGGCTGAAAATGACCGATCCTTCGGACACGCTTCTGACCAAGCTGTAATGCACGATGCGATCGAGAGTGCGGACATCGAGGTCCTTGAGGAGGAAGTGCCGCGAGAGCAACTCGCGCTTGTCGCTAGCAGGTCGGGTGATCATGGTCATCGGGCGGAAGCGAATGTTCCAGTTGCGGTTGCGACAAGTATATCAGCCCCCCACCGCGAGACCAGGCAGAATACAGCGAAAGCATCGTGGACGCGCGCAGACCGCATGCCCGAGAGCAACAGCAGACGAGACGCGTGCCAGCGTCGCTCAGAAAACTGTTGGCGCCGAAGCGCCCTCCCCCGGCGATGCCGAAGCGCCGTGCCGGAATCCACGCTCATAATGATCCGGGTCAACCGACGCGGTTGAGCGAATACATGCGCGTCGATCCAAAACCTTTCGCCATCGGCACGTTGCCAACGTACTCGGCGCGCAATCGCGGCGCGTTTGCCATCGCGATCGCCGCGGCCATGGCCTCGGTCACGTAGACATTCCCCGGCGGCGTGACCGGCTCGATCCGTGCGGCAAGCGTGGTGTGAGCCCCGAAGAACGTCGGCTCGTCGCGAATCGGATCGTGGCCGTCATAGACCGGTCCAAAATGCGCGGAGAGTCGCAGCGCCAGCTCGGGCGACAATCCGTAGCCAGCGGTCTTCGCGCGCGTTATCGCCTCCTGAATGGCGAGACAACATTCCGCGGCGACGATTGGGTCGTCGATGACGACGTAGATCGCATCGCCCCAGCTGTTGCGGTACAGCACGTGCCGGCCGTAGCGACGCAACACGCCGGCAATGGTCCCCATCATGCGCTTCTGAAACACCGGAATGAGGTGATCAGGAGTTTTGCTGAATCCCTTCACGTCGCCGAACAACAGTGCCCGCGAGAAGCGCGGCGGCATGCGGTTCGCCGGCGTCGGACGCTTTTGCACGTGTGGGGTTGCAACTGAAGACTCCGTCAGCACCAGCACACGGCTCGCCAGATCTTGCGCATGCCACATCCGCAGATCGGAGGCATATCCGGCGGGATCGGGATCCCAGCCGCCGATCTGGAGCCTGAGGTGCGAAACCTCGGTATCAAGATGCTGCGCGCGCAGGATCGCCATGCCCATAGCCAGCCGGCATGCATACGTGAATAGTGAATTGTCGCCCTGATAGGCGTCCCCGGTCGCAAACGTCACGGACTTGGCACGGTCGAGACAAGCCTTGAAGCGTCGCACCCAGCTCGACCCTGCGACGCGCACCATCGTTGCGACGAACTCATCCTTATTGAACGGTAAGACGACGTGCAGCTCGGCGCCGGCCCGCAGACACGCCTCGGTGCAGAGAATCTCGCTCCCGGCGCTCAACGAACCGTATGCATATCCGATCCCGTGCTGCGTGAAATGGTCGACGATCTTCTTGACGATATCACGCTCGCGCGTGCGATCCGGCAAATGACGCGAGGCATGACCGGCAAGCGCCGGGCCGTAATAATGCTGGACTGCCGGCGGACGCAGCAGATCGAGGATGTCGAGACTCGTCCGGGTTGCGCGACATACGAGCCGAAGCTGCTTGCGCGTCGACGCGGCCGCGTCGAAATTCCCGCTCAGGTACCGTGCGGCTTGAAGCAAGGCTTGGCGCGCCCTCTCGGCGTCTCCGCAAATCAGCGCCGCTTCCGCCCGGCTCGCCAAACGATAGTAGCGCTCGATCGAGGTTCTGTCCGATCCGCGATCGCTCGCTCTAAGGGCGCGACGAGCGTACAGGCGCGCGCGTTGGGGGTCGCCGGCCAGCAAATAGAGCGTAGCCGCGTTGACGGCCGGGTAATGATCGGGCGTGCGGGCGTAAATCCGGCCATAGGCCGCTGCTGCGGCGCGCAATGCGGTGCGCCGGTCGGCCGGCGCGGCCAGCGCGCCGTCCTTGGCGATGCGAGCACCGAGCGTCGCAAAGTCGAGCTTGCGCTCCCGCTCGAGCTCGAAACGCTTGTACAGCGCTGCCGCCTGGTCGGTGGCGCCGCTCCGCGCCAGCACTCGGGTTGCAAGATAGCGCAGATCGACGCTGTCGGGGTGCTCGGCCAGCCCCTGCGTCGCAATATCATATGAAACGAGAAAATCGCCGCTTCGCTCGGCGGTTCTGACCCTGTCGATCCAGTCGGATGGCAACGTGTCCGTCATGTCGGTTGCGTGCGGCGGCGGCCACGCCGTTTCGGTTCGGCATTTCCCGTCCTAGGCTGAGTGAATCTAGCAGCGCGGAAGGACGATACCGCAATCGCAGGCAGAAGACTAAAGGGAGCGTGCAAGAGGATGTCGAGCATCCGGCCGAGATTGTCTCCAATGGGGTCAACTCGCTTTGATGGGCTCCTGAACCGACCAATGCACGTTGGGCATAGCAGGCCGTTAGTCGGAAAACCGGCGGCCACGCAGGCTCCGATGGCTTTCCGCTGAACCTCGCCACGCCAGCAAGCGCCAAACCGCCACCGTTGAATTGAACGAAACGAGGGTTCGCGGTCGCGCATACAAGGCCCCGCCGTAGGCCAAGCCTGATGCGTCGGGCATCTTGATTCGCGCGCTGACCCTCGCCTTGCCTGTCGGGGCTGTCGCCTGCTCCACTGCGGCATTCGCGAATTCAGGCACGCCCGCAGGAACAGACCGGCCACGACGCAGTTCGGCACTGCCGCAGCGTGGCCAACGAGAACCAATTCGTGATCCTCGCCTGTCTGCAAAGCAACCGCCCGAAGCTCGCAGCAGCTGGGGATGTTCTCGTTGAATTTTGACACTATTTAATCCGGCGAACGCTGCCGAACCGATTTCCGTCGTCACTTGCCCAATGAGTGCGGTCGTTGGCGACAACAACCAACATCGAGGCGGAGGGAACGAACGCAGTTCCCAAGCCCAGTGACTATCTTTTCGGCAGTGAAAAACGCCCCGCAAACATCATTCCACAGGGCAATTTCATCAGGGCTTTTGTACGTCGTTGGGGCCGGCGACCGCCACCCAAGCGGAGAAAACGAACGCCGTTCCCAAACCCAGACCGATTACCAGTGCGAGAATTGCGGCCCTCAAAGTGGTCATAGCTCTGCCCTCCATCCGACAGGCAGGGTATGATTGCCCTGCCATCTTGTCAATATTCATGATTCGGGCAGCATGTAAAACCATTGCAATGACGACCGTCGCAATGTCTACGAAGCTCCTGAATCCCTCGCGCAGCCTGATTGTCGCCGTTGGGCTCACCGCCTATGCGAGCGTTCTTGCCCGCGGCGGCGAGGTGCTGATCGATCCAGACGTCTATATGCACATCGTTGTGGGGCGCTGGATACTCGATCACGGCGCCCTGCCGTATGCGGATACGTTCTCCCACAGCATGCACGGGATGCCGTGGGTGCCGCATGAGTGGCTCGCCGAGGTCGTGTTCGCGTGGCTTTACGATCATTTCGGCTGGACCAGCCAGGTGGTGGTGACGGCGCTGGCAGTCGGGCTTGCAGTCGCGCTTCTCGCCCGCGCGCTCATCTACTACCTGACGCCGGTTTATGCGGTGATCGGAGCGATGCTCGCCTGGGGCATGTGTTTCCCGCATCTGCTGGCGCGCCCGCACGTGTTTGTCTACCCGCTGGTGGTGCTCTGGGCAGCCGGGCTTGTCGCCGCGCGCCAGGAGAACCGGGCACCTTCGCCACTTCTTCTGATCGTGCTGGTGCTATGGGCGAATGTGCATGGCAGCTTCCTCTTTGGGATCGTGCTCGCCGCGCTGTTTGCTGCCGAGGCGTTGCTGGAAGCTGCCGATTGGCCAGCCGCCCGCCGCATCGTGTACGGCTGGGGCCTGTTCGGCCTGCTGTCGCTCGTGGCCGCGTTCGCCACTCCCAACGGCCTTGCGGGATTCCTTTTGCCGATCAAGACCGTCCGCATGAGCTTTGCGATGTCGTGGATTTCCGAATGGCAGAGTCCCAACTTCCAGCAATTCCAGCCGCTCGAGCTGTGGCTGATGCTGGTACTGGTCGGCGCGCTGTTGCTCGGCGTGAGGCTGCCGATCACGCGCATTGCCATCATGTTGGTGCTTCTCCACATGACGCTGCAGCATCTGCGCCACGGCGAGTATCTCGGCTTCATCACGCCGCTGCTGTTCGCGCCCGCGCTTGCCCTGCAGCTCCCACGCAGCCTGGAAGACCTTGGCATGCCGGCGTTGCGCGTGAAGCTGCCGTCGGGCGCAACCTTCGCTTTAGGCGCACTCGCGCTTGCCATGGTCGCGACCGGCGCGCGCATGGGGATGATGCGCACCATAGACCGGGTCACTCCGTCTGCGGCGCTTGCGGCCGCCCGAGAGCATCAGGTGGCCGGTCCGGTGTTCAACGATTTCAATTTCGGCGGCTTTCTGATCTTCTCGGGGGTTCCGACGATGATCGATGGGCGCACCGATCTTTATGGCGATGCCTTCAACAGGCGTTACAGCCGGATCGAGGAGCTCCCGCGGTTGCTCGGTGAATACAGGATCGGCTGGACGCTGCTGCGCGCCGGCACCCCGGGCGCGGTGCTCATGGACCATCTTCCCGGATGGCAGCGGCTTTATGCCGACGACATCGCCGTGTTGCATGCCCGCAAGGGTGCAGCGGATCGCTAGCGCATGACGTGCTCTAGCGGCATGCGGCCGCGGGGATTTCCCGCCGCGACTTTCTCAAGGTGTGGCGCTGACGAACGCGTCCTAAACTAGCTGGCGCGTTTGAACCAAGGTAAGAAACGTCGTTCCCGTGAAAGCGAGGACCTATATCCGCAGGCGGCGGTGATTATGCGTCCCGACGCGCGCGGGGACGACGGCTGCGGAGCGATCGTGGTAGATTTAAAGTTCCTTCGCGCCTGATCCGATCCTGAATCCGAAGTGCGTTTCGATAGGCGGTGATCACCTCGGACTCGTCTACGTCGGGGTGAGAACCGCCGAACGATGCTCGCACAGCAACGCCCGCGGCGCTCACCAGGACCTGAGAACGTTTTGCGTCCGCCGACGAGTTCCGTCCGATTGCCGGGAGCCGGATCGGCTGGCTGGGGGCGCAGTGCACGTCCGTGGTCCCTTCAGTCGACAGACTGCGCAAAAACCGAGATGCCCTATCCTTATGGCGGCCGGATCGGTCGCTGGCGATAGATTGCAACCCATTCGGCGTGCTCCTTCATGGCCTCGCTGCCGAGCTCGGCGTAGATCGCCTGGGCGTCGGCCGGGGTCGTATCCGTGAGGCCCTCGGGCAGCAATTCATAGGCCCTTTCGAACAGCGCGCGCATGCGATCGTATTGCCGCGCCTGGGCCTTAAGCGCCAATTGCTCCGAATAGCCCACCCACACTGCGGCAATGCCCGGTAGAATGCCGATTGCAAAGATCAGGATCCGGTGTCCCCAGGTCTCGTGCTGAACCTGGAGCGCGATGCTCAAGGGAAACAGCAGACATGCTAGAGCAATCGCAACCAGCATCAATGCGAGCGATTGTCTTTCGCGCCGTTCGGCAGTCTCATGATAGCTGTGACCCTTGTGGGCGAAATATGCGAGTTGGCCACCAACCCACAGCTCGCGGGCCCAGGAATAAGTATTCTCGTCGAGGGATCGCTTTGCATCCGGCGCCGTCGTGGCATCGAGCAGCTCGATGGTGCGCAGGCACATCTTGACCCAAGCCAGCTCGCTGGGCTGCTTGATCGGATAGGCGCCTGCGATCGAATCGACTTCACCGGCCGCGCCGCGAGTCCCGCCGAGCCCGACGAGCTTCCAAAACATCGCAACCCGCAACGCTTCAGCAAGAGCGCGATAATCCAGAAATCGTTCCTGATATTCTCGTCTGCGCGCATGGATGAAGCAGATGAAAGCGCCAACCAAGGCGGCGCCGTAGGCGAAGAGAAGCCAATCGATGTGATAGTCCGGCAGCAGATGCGTTTCGACGTCGAAAATGAGCAAGGCGATAAGCCCGAGGATGAAGAGAAGGCGCCAAATGTTTCGAAACTGCCTCTGGCGCGCCAATGCGAGCGCATCAGCAATTCCATAAAGCGAACACCACCGCGGAGCCGCCTCGACGGCTCGTCTCCGGGCGGCCCCAGTGTCAACGGGGCGCTCGGGGGGGTAATTCGCGAATGCTTGCTCGAAGCTAAGCTCGGCCTCGGGGGCGTCCTCCGGCAGGACAGTTTCGTCAGCGCCTCGAACGAGATCCAGGACTCCCGCTCCCTCTCCTCGAGCGTCAGGAAAAGGCGATGCGAGGACCGCGAGGCCGGTTGCAACGCGGTCGCAAGACGCTGCACCAGCACTCGGCCCCACCGCCGAACGCTCACCGCCGGCTGCATGCCCTCCTTCCCGGCCCGTGGCGTGATGATCTGTATGACGGGCCCAATCTCCGCTGCATCGAGGCTCGATCGAGCCGAACCGCCGACGCCGATCGGAATGCCGCGCCGCTTGAATGCCACGACTTCCCCAGTGCCTCCGACGCCGCCGTCCTCATCGGCACCGTCCCACAAGGCGATCAGCACATGACTGTATCGCGCGATAAACATTCCCACCTGTCGGTACTGTTCGTCCCTTCCGCTTTGATCGCTGCGGATCGCCTCAAGCGTGTTCCCCTCCGCGAGCGACACGACCGGGGCGGCAATCGCTTGCGCAAGCAATCGATCGAATTCCATCAAGGCATCGGCCCGAAGGCCCGGCGCGAAATCCCGCCGATATTCCTCAAGCGCCATCGGCAGCGGCGCAACCAGTCGAGCGCCTTGGGAGATCGCCACCCGCGCCACCAGCTGGTCGGCACCTTCGGCCAGCGCGGACAGCACCAGAATAGGTGTTTGGCCGTCGCTTCCGAGATAGTCGTGTTTGAGCGTCGCGAAGATCCCGGCGACTTCTTGCTCGAGCCGTGGCACGTCCTCATCGCGCAGGTCACGATGGCCAGTCGCACCGACGATCAGCGGAAAGCGGTTCACCGGTAGATTGGCCATGTCCCCCGCCGAGTACGAGTGCTTTGAATTTCTGGGATCTTCCATGTTCTTGTCACCATCTGTTTGCCCTGCTCGCCGGACTATCGTGCGAAAGCCAACCCGGGAGGCGAATCGATAGCGTCTCGCCGAATTTCCCGTTCGAGCTCGCCGCTATTTGGCGGTCCTGAGTTTGATGACCACTTCGAACTTGATCGGCAGATGGACCGGCAAGTCAGCAGGGCTGGTCCTTTTGCGCTCTCGCTAGCGGAACGTTCGGCGGAGATCAAGACGGGAAGGCGGGACGCCGATACACGTCCGCTTCTGATGCTGTGGACGGCTCCTCCACCGGCACGTAAGTGCCACGGACCGTGGTCACCGAGGGGGTGACCTGATTCGGAGGAGCTAGACCATGCAAGCGGTTGGGGCAATACGGCGCCGATCACGGCACTCATCGCCATCCATCTGCACATATCCGTTTTTCATACAGTGCCCATGTACTCTTGCTTCAAGTTTAGCGACTCGTTGCGCGAGAAATGTGTCAGCATCCAAATCGACCATTTTCCTGAGTGTTGGCTATAATCCGCGAGGCCGTTGATGCGGATATCAAATCGGCGATATACCAACGATGGTCGCACTCAACCACCGTTCGATAATTCCCGATTGTCAGGATTGCCTCCCCCCGGGCACTCATCACCTCCTTGGTGAGAATCATTTGCGCGATTTCTCGATCAAGCAGGATCGAAGCAGCTTGCTCGGCCTTGGAGAAGAGCAGCTCTTTGACCGGCCCGCTCTCGACAGCGTGAGGAAGCACTGTCATCGAATCCCTATCGGGAAAGAAGATGACCCGCAAATACGAGCGTTTGCCATTGATGAGCTCCCAGCCGACAAGAAACTGCCCAGAGAGCTGAACACGTCCGGCAAAATGCGCAACGCGGCCGTGTCTAGGGGTTGCGAGTTTCAACGGGCTGGCCTTTTCTGTCGAAAAGTTGGTGGATTCCGAAAAGCAGGGGGTCACTACACCGAGGGACACCACCACCAGAACAATCAGATTTTTCGTCATGCTAACTGCCTCTGCTGAAGCTGGCACGGCATGTGTGACGTATGCTGTTCGTCTAGGTCCTATTAACAGATTTGAGCCAGATGAAGGCGCAGACGAACACCATCAAGGAGCAGTAACTCTGCGCGGGCAGCGCCTCAGTTTATGGCTTAACACTCTGTTATGTTAACTCGATTTCTCAAGTGCCATCTTCTGTCTGTGTGCGAGCAAGGTCCCCCGCCTAGGCGAACGCGATCATCGTCGCCGCGAGCTGCGGATCATCGCTGTCCAGGGCTCGGCCCTGGATTGGAAGCGCCTGCCTGAGCGTAGCCTCCGCTCGCTTTCCGTGGCGGGTGTCATCTTGCTCAAATCCATCGCGTTCGCTCGCAGGAATTCATGCTGGCTCAAACAGCCTTCCCTTCAATTTTATCAGCCGTGACAATGCGCAGGCCGTCATCGGTCGGGTTTTCGGGCGCAACTGTCACCAGAATTACCGCGGCAAGGGGTCCCCGGAGTTGGGCTTTCCGACGAGGCTGATCGTCAAAGGCTTTAAGCCACACCCAATCCCCCGATTTGAGATCGCAGGCCTTAAGTCTTTCAAGTTCAAGCTTTATTTCTCGGTACGTTTGCATCTGCGGCTCGATGCTGCTCATGTGCCCTTTGCAGGCCCGTTGCATAACGAGGCGCTGCATGGTCGTTTAAGCAACTGGTCGTAGCCTGTGCAGTATGTCACCACGCCGCGGGCGATCCGCTCAAGCATGTTCTCCGCCGTGGGCCGTATTTCAGCGCCCGGACGGCAAAATCGCCGACGGGGTCGGGATGCTGCGGTGAGCCGCCGCCGCACCGTGCTCCGAATCGACTCCCGTGGCGTCGAGCATCTTCCCCCGATCGGCAGCGTCGACCGGCGGCGGGCAGGGTACGCCAGGCGACGAGGAACGCATGGTATTTTCGGCGTCGACTCCGGTCGAGCGCTCGTTGGCCCTTGCCGCGGGCACGCCTTCGCAAGGGCGCGGCTGCGGGGCCGATCGGGCCACATCCGAGGGTTCCGGTCCATGCGCCGGCGCATCTGCCTTGAGCTCGAACGAGTCGATGGGAGCCGCCGGCGAAACCTGGGGAGCGGCCTCTTCGAGGCGCGCCGGCGCACCGGGGCTGTGCACTGGCGCCTCGGAATGAGATAGCCAATCCACCCGGCCGCCGACAACGACAAGACTGCCAGGTACCAATACCAGCAGCGCCAAAGTCGCCAGCGACCAACCGATTGCACGGTTTGGCAACGCTAGCATCGGTCGTGCACTCTTGGCGTCAATGGCAGGGGCAGCGAATGCCGAACCGGCTCGGGCCGACAGCTCGGCCGGAACGGGGTTCGGCTCGACCTCGATCGCGTCGAGCAGTGCCGCCGCAGACGCGAGATCGGCTCTTCGCCGCGCGCTTGCGGCGAGCGAGGCTAGAAATGCGGCCCGTTCGGAGCCAGTGAGCCTGCCGTCCAGATAGGCGGCCACGCGCGCCAGATCCTCGGCATCATCCTCGACATTCGCCGGGGCTGCGCGAGCCTGCTGTTCCAGGCCTTCGGTCACATTCGCAGCAAGCCGCGCTCGCAAGCCGTCCGCGGCATCGCCGTCGGCCCGATCGCCGGCTTCGGCCAGCAATCGCTCAAGTTGCGCGCGTAGATGCCGTTCCATGATCCAGGTCACCTTCGTCCTGTTGAGACGGACAAGATCGGCGCTTTTCCAAGCGTTCGGCGAGGTGCGCGATCCAGCGCCGGGCACGTTGACGCAGCCGGTATACGTCCTCGACTTTGCATCCCATGATCCTGGCGATCTCGCGCGGCGGCAGCGGATCGGTAGCTGAAAACATCGTTTGCAGATAGCAGCGGTCCTCCGACGGCAGATTCGCCGCCGCGGCACTTATGGCCGAGAGAAGCTCGGCGCGCGAGCGCTCCTCCTCCTGGAGCAGCAGATGCTCTTCCGGAGTGGACGAATCATCGGCGAGCTCGACGCCACTCGCCGTGAGCCGATCCAACGGCATCGCCTCGCGGCGGCCGGGGGCGTCGTTGGGCTTGAACGCAGCCGCCGCGGCGAGACGCTGCAAGGCCGTGCCGATCTCGGCCAATGGCGGCGCGGGATCGAAGCGGCCGCGCAACGCCTCGGCTACCCGCTTGGCATCCGCGGGGCAGCGCTCCCACACCACGGCGATGTAGATCTGTTGATCGAGGCGGGACGAGCGCGCAACGGCGACCGGCAGCCGGCGGCGCGGCACATCACGCCGCACTTGATCGATCAGGGTGCGCTCGACGATCGTCAGCACGTAACCGACGAAGCTGCCGCGGCCGTCGTATCCGCGCACGCGCCTAAAATCGTCCTCGACGAGCTTGACGCAAATGTCCTGGTAGAGGTCCTGCCACGCCGCCTCGTCGCGCGGGAATCGCTGGGCGATACGCCGGCGGATATCGGCCTCGAAGAAGCGCTCGAAGGCGCTCCAGGCCGTTCGCGGCGTTGCGGCCAGCCTCTTCGCTAGTCGCTCCGAAAGCGCATCGCGGGCGACAAGCGCCAGATAGGTCGAGAGCTGCGCGCGTCCGTCGAATGCTCTCAGCCTTGCGTATCCGTCTGCTTTGAGCGCCTCGACGATATGCAGAAATGCCGATTCGGCGTCGGCACCCGGCTCGAGCTTCCGCACGATCGACCATAGAATCGGGCAGGCAATTTCCAGGAAGCGCGTTGTCGCCCCGGAATTCCCTGCCAGGACGCCGGCGACGAGCGCGAAGTCGGATCGGCGGGCGGAAGACATGAAGGCGGGGATCGATTGCCACGGTTGTCGCAATCGGCATCATGGAACGCCTGCCCCGGGTCCGTAAAGCGCTGTCGTCAAACTTCTTCGGTTTGCCACAATTGCAGCGCGCCAAAAATTCTCGTCCGTCCGTCTTGATCTGATGCCGCCGATCCGTGCCCGCCGGCCCGAGCCGCGGGACGCCGAGCGGGCATCGATGAGGAGATTCTTCATGCGCAGGTCTTGGACCATCCTTCGAATCGCCGTGCTTTTGACGGCTTGCTTCATGGCGAGGCCGTCGCCCGCCGCCGACGAGGGGTACATTTCCGGCCCGTTCGTGCACGAGAACCTCGCGATCTATCTCGTGCACGGCAACAGCAGCGGCGGCCCGGTGCCGCTTACGCTGGATGAGGCGCTGACCAAGAAGGCCGCGAAGGTGCACGAAACCGGCGACGTCAATTCGCTCGAGATCGAAAACATCGGCGATGAGCCAATCTTCGTGCAGTCGGGGGACATCGTCAAAGGCGGCCAGCAGGATCGTGCGCTCACCGCGAGCCTGCTGCTTCCGCCCCGCTCCGGGCGCACGCGCGTCGCCGTGTTCTGCGTCGAGCATGGGCGCTGGTCGGGGCGCGAGGGCGAAGACACTAGGACATTCTCGAGCGCCGGAATGGCGCTGCCCTCGCGCGAGGCGAAGATCGCGATCAAGGCCCCTGCCCCGAAGGCGTCGAGAGCGGACACCAGCAGGCGCCAGCTCGAAGTCTGGAGAAACGTCGCGAAAATCCAGGAGTTGCTTTCCGGCAACCTGGGGACGCCAGTGGCCTCGCCGCGGTCGCAAACGAGCCTGCAGCTCGCGCTGGAAAACGACGCCTTGGCGAAGGCCGAGGCCGAATACCTCGCGGCATTACAGGGCTTAGGCGAGAGGGACGCTGACGTCGTCGGCTACGCGTTCGCGGTGAACGGCAAGCTAAGCACCGCCGACATCTACCCGTCCACTGGCTTGTTCCGAAAAATGTGGCCCAAGCTCATCAAAAGTGCCACCGCCGAAGCGATCGCCGCGCAAAGCGCAACCGATCCCGAGCCGACACCGTCTACGGATGCGGTCGGATCGTTTCTCAAGGCCGCCGAGCGTGGAGCAAAAACCGATGAGGAGGTCACGCACGGCGTCAAGCTGGAAAGCCGCGACAGCTCCAAAGTGTTCTACTTCGAGACCAAGCCAGCTAGTCCATCGGCACCTGCAGCGGCGTTCATCCACCGCAATTACCTAGCGAAATGAGCTATTGCCGCCCGGCCTGGGTCTACAACGGAGAAGCCAAATGGATTGGAGATCAGCTGTCGCCGGCTGCCTCATCGCAGCTGCGAGTGTTACCAGCCTCGGCGCGGAGGAAAAGGTCGACTTGGTTGGTTGTCCCGCCACTGGAGTAGAGATGGGCTGCCTGATCCTGAAAGGACGGGACAATGTCGCTTACGATATCAGCGCGGCCAAGCCCAGGCCTCGGGTCGGCTACCTGGCGGTGCAGCTGACCGGGGTCGAGGCCGACAAGGCAGGCATCTGCCAGCAGGGTACCATTCTCGAAAAGATTCAATGGAGCTACACTAACGAGAAATGCGATTAGCCGGCCCGGCACCCTTGGCAGCTATTAAACCACTCCGTTCGAGATGTCGGGTGCAGGCACTGCCGCTGCCATGAGCTACCCGACACCTGAGCTCCTAACTCATGAAAGCTTCGTATGAATTTGGTTGCGGGGGTAGGATTTGAACCTACGACCTTCAGGTTATGAGCCTGACGAGCTACCGGGCTGCTCCACCCCGCGTCAATCCGTTCATCTGGGCCCCCGTCGGAGTTTACCCCGGACTTGATCCGGGGCGGGGGCGTCGTTCGGTTTCGTCTCGCTGCGCTCGCCCAAGCCCCACGATCTCATGAGCCCGACGAGCGAAAGGGCCGCCTCCACCCCGCGGCAAGAGCGTTGCGGGAGAGCCTCCCGCGCGCGGCTTATGTAGCAATCATGGCATGGCTTGGGAAGGGCTCGCTTGCCAAGCCGCCCTCGAATTGCTCGACTGTCGGCAGGAGCGGCGGATCGACTTTCCATGCGCGGCAAGGCCGGCATACGTCCGGATCTCGGGGTCGGCGAGGCGCTTGGCGGCGCCGCGCGGGGCATTTTGCAGGAGGCGCGCGACGCGCTCGACGACCGCGCCCGGCCGGATGCGGCCGCCGTTCACGAATACCGCAAGGACATGAAGCGCTGGCGGGCGCTGCTGCGCCTCATCACGCCGTTTCTCGGCCCGGAGGGCGATGGCCTGCAGCGGCAAGCACGCGACCTTGCCCGCGAGCTCGCTCCCGCGCGCGACGCCCAGGCGGCGCTCGATGCGCTCGCGGATCTCGGCAAGGCGGAGCCCGGCTTGCCGGCCGCCATGACCGGCGCGCTGCGCAGAAGAATCGAGAAAATGCGGGCGAGCGAGACGACGGCGCTCGGCGAGAACATGCGCGAAAAGCTCGGCACCGCGCTCGCCGGGGCGGAGCTTGCCGCCGAGCATTGGCCGCTCGACGGCCTCGGCTTTGCCGAGCTTGCCGCGGCGCTCGCGGCCGGCTATCGCCGCGCCCGCAAGGCGGTGCCGCCGGATTTTTCCGCCGCGAGCGCGGAGGAACTCCACGAGCTGCGCAAGCGCGTGATCGTGCACCGCTATCAGATGGAGCTGGTCGCGCCGCTGTGGCCGCGCATGACCAAGGCCTGGATCGCGGAAGCCCAGCGCCTGCGCGAACGGCTCGGCAGCCAGCACGATCTCGGCGTGCTCGATAGCCTCACCGCGGCGGGGCGGCCGCTTTCGCGCTGGCGCGCGCGCTTGAAGCCCGCGATCGCGGCGCGGCAGGCCGCGCATGTCGCCGCCGCGGCAAAGATCGCCGGCCGGCTGTTCGCGGAAAAGCCGAAGACGTTCGGCAAACGGCACGTGGCGCTGTTTTCGGGGAATCAGAAGTCAGTAATCAGTAATCAGTAACCAAGCGTGAAAACGCCGGAATCCATCGGGACTCCGGCGCCATCAGTTCTGATTGTGATCGTGAATCGTGAAGAGGAGGATGGGTTCGAAGCCGGTACGTTCTGATTTCCGATTTCTGACCTCTGTCCCCTGTCCTTGGCAGGCCTGGCAGCGACCTACTCTCCCAAGTCTTCGTGACTTAGTACCATTGGCGCAGGAGAGTTTAACGGCCGAGTTCGGGATGGGATCGGGTTCGGGCTCTCCGCTGTAACCACCAGGCCGGCGAAGGACAGGAAACGGAAGTCCGCAATCAGCAACAAAGTGATTGCCGGCCTCCGCGCAAGCTGGCCGTTCCAGGGATCAGATATCAGTAGTCAATAATCAGAAAGAAGATTTCTGATTTCCGACTACTGGTTTCTGACACCCGAAATGGGCATTGATTAATGAGAGCGATCAAGCCGAACGAGCGATTAGTACCGGTAAGCTCAACGCGTCATTTGGTTTCGCGCTTACACACCCGGCCTATCGACGTGGTGGTCTACCACGGCTCTTCAGGGAGACCTCGTTTCGAGGTGGGTTTCCCGCTTAGATGCTTTCAGCGGTTATCCCGTCCGCACATAGCTACGCTGCACTGCGGCT
>WNGD01000990.1_pt1 | contig 30913 bp, 28 predicted proteins | sample 5400671 | NCBI WGS metagenome assembly WNGD01 (sample SAMN13153369, study PRJNA577476) | soil metagenome | isolation source: 40 cm soil or saprolite under grassland replicate 2 | place: USA:California | collected 2016-06-15
TTCGTTGAGGCGCCGGATGGCGGCGGCGGCACCCGGGAGCAGCCGGACCTTCCCCGGCTCGTGCAGAAAGCCGGGCGGGGGGTCGTCCACGATCGTGCCGTCGCGGTCCAGAAACACCGCCCGGTGGCGGCCCTCAGGCATCCAGGGCGGCACGCACCGCGCGGGCGAGCTGCTCGATCTGGTGGGGGAAGATGGTCCGAGGGTCGAGGACCACGCGGTCGTCTGAGATGCGGGCGATGATCGGGGGGTCCGCGGCCCGCAGCCGCGCGGCCAAGACATCGGACGTCAGATGATCAGACGGCAGCTCAACCAACCACGTCTTGAGGGTCTTGCCCGGGAACGATCCGCCGCCCACCTCGGATTCGCCTTCGACGAGATCCGTGCCTTTGCCCACGCCGTTCTGCAACGCTTCTCCGCGCCGACGTATTTCCGCGACGTCTTCGGTCAACATGCGGAGGACTGGGATCTCGCGCCGGGCGGTGTCCGGATCGCGGTACAGCGCCAGCGTTGCTTCCAACGCGGCCAGCGTGAACTTGTCGGACCGCACGGCGCGGGCGAGCGGATCGGTGCGGCAGGCTTCGATCGCGGCCTTGGTGCCGAGCAGGATGCCGGCCTGCGGCCCGCCCAACAGCTTATCGCCCGAGAACGCGACAGCATCGACGCCGCTGGCGAGCGCCTCGGCCACGGTGGGCTCGCCCGCGAGCCCCCACCGCGAGAGGTCGAGCAGCAGGCCGCTCCCCAGATCGAACAGACTCGCGACCCGGGCGGCGCGCGCGATGGCGGCGACCTCCTGCGGCGGCACGTCGGCGGTGAAACCCGTCACCTGAAAGTTGGAGCGGTGCACCTTGAGGAGCAGTCGCGTGGCGGGTCCGATCGCACCCTCGTAATCCTTGCGGTGGGTGCGGTTCGTCGCCCCGACCTCGACGAGCGTCGCCCCGGACCGCGCCATGATGTCGGGAATGCGGAACGCTCCGCCGATCTCCACCAGCTCGCCGCGCGACACGACCGCTGCGCCGTCGCGGGCGAGCGCCGAGAGCGCGAGCAGCAGCGCTCCCGCGGCGTTGTTGACGACGAGCGCGTCCGCCGCCCCGGTGAGCTCCACGAGGAGGCCCCGGCACAGTGCGTGGCGTGTGCCACGGGTACCTGCAGCGAGGTCGTATTCCAGGTTCGAGTACTCGCCCGCGATGCGGCGCAGCGCGGCGATCGCGGCGGGCGCGAGCGGCGCCCTGCCGAGGTTGGTGTGCAGTACGACGCCGGTGGCGTTGATGACGGGCCCGAGCGATGGCGCGGCGAGCCGGTGGGCCCGGGCGCGCACCGCGGGGCCCCAGCCCTCCGGCGGTACTGCTCCCCCGTCGGCGCGGGCGGCGTCGATCGTCTCGCGCACGGCGCGCAGCACCAGGCTGCGGGGGTGCGTGGCGAGCAACGCGGCCACGTCGGGCTCGGCGAGCAAGGCTTCGACGGCCGGCAGCCGGCGGCGTGGATCGGCGGGGGAGGCGCTCACGGGCGTTTCGTGGAGTCGCGCGGCGCGCGGGTGGTGTCGCGGGCCGGAGGGGAGGGCTTCGGCACGGGGACGGTGAGCACGCCGTGGGCCTCTGCCGCGACGGCGCCGTTCAGATTGGTCGCGTCGTGCACGCGGATCAGGTACTTCTTGCCCGGCTCGAGTGGTTGCGCCGTCTGGACGACGAGCCGGTCGGACGGCACGGGCCGCTGCTTCAGGAGCTGTCGAATCTTCGTCGTGTCCACGCGGGCGGCGGCGGTATCGCGACCGATCGGGACACGGGTGGGTGGCCCGGCGACCGCGGGCGCCCGCGGGGCTCCCGGAGCCGGGGCCGCCCGGTGCGCCGTCGTATCCTTGGCGCGCCGCAACGAGTCGGCCAGCGCGCGCGCCTTGGCTTGCAGCGAGTCGTATTGCGCACTCGTGAACAGCGCGCGCACCGCCACGGGCGTGGTGTCGGGGAGCGCGAACACCCGCACTCGGGCGGTGTCGAGCGGCCGGCGCGGATCGAGCGGCGCGGTGAACTGGATGCGGCAAGCGACGGAGTCCACCGGATCGACGCCGCGGATGCGCGGGCCCACGGTGTCGTGCGCGAACGCCCACAGCACGGCGTTCGCGCTGGAATCGACGGCGACGGTGACGGAGTCGAACGGCTCACGCCGGTCGAGCTGACGGTTGTTGTTTTGGTCCTGGATCGCCCACACGAGATAGCGCCCCGGCGGGATGTCGCTCAAGTGGAAGTCGCCGGCCGAGTCGGTGAGGGTGACGTACGCGACCGTGTCGGGGAGCGGCGCGGCGCGGATCACGCCCCCGGTCAGCACCCGTTGCTCGACCCATTGCAACGCCGTCCCGGCGAGCGCGGCGTGGGGCAGGGGGGCACCGGTCGAAAAGATCACCGTCGTCCCTTTCTTCATGATGTTGCGCCGCAGGTCGACGATGCCCGGGAGCAGCTCGAGGTGATACACGCGATTCGGCTTCCACCCTTCCACGGGCTTGACGTGGATCGCGCTGCGGTGCCACGACACACGCACCTCGCCCGTGACCGGCGACAACACGATCTGGTGCGCCAGGCCGGTGATGGCGGCCGCTGTTCCCCCGCCACCACCGCCCCCGCCCCCCCGTGAGCCCGGCATCTCGTCGATCACCTCGTCGAATTCGATGACCGCGTCGCCTTTCAGCGCCGGGACCACGGCGCCGGACTCAGGGGTAACGCGCACGATTTTGGGCGGTGTCGTGTGGGGCGGACCACCCGGCGGTTCCCCCTGCCGGGCGCACGCCGCTCCGCCGGCTCCCCCGGCCCCGAGCGCGGCGGCTACGAGCAGCCCAGCGACTTGAGCTTGTCGGCCAGTGCCTCCCGCTGGTCGCGCCACGCCCGCTCCTTTTCGCGCTCGCGGGCGACCACCTCGGCGGGCGCCCGGGCGACGAAGTTCTGGTTCGTGAGCTTCGTGCCGAGTGCCCCGAGCTGTTGGTCGAGCCGGGTGAGCTCGCCCGAGAGGCGGCGGCATTCCTGCTGCAGGTCGATCGCGCCCTCGAGCGCGACCGACACTTCGCTGCCGTCGCCGAAAACCGCGTACGCGACGGGGCCCTTCGTCCCGCCATCGAAGGTGAGTTCCTCGACCTGTGCGAGGCGCTTGATCGTGTCGCTCTCGGCTTCGAAAACGCTCCGGCGATCGCGCCCGCGCGGCCTGATGCTCACTCGAAGACGTGTCTTCGGCGCCACCTTGTACTCGGCTCGAATGATCCGGATTTTTTCGACGGCCTGCTTCACGCGCAGGAACGCAAGGTCCAGCTCCGAGTCGACCAAGTCCGGCTGGAACGTCGGCCAGTTGGCGGTAGCCAGCAGTTCGTCCGGTTTCCGCCCCGGTAGCTTCTGCCACAGCTCCTCGGTTATGAACGGCACTACGGGATGCAGCAGTCGTAGTGCCGTGTCGAAGCAGTGCGCGAGCACAGCCCGCGCGGCGTCGCGGGCCGCTCCGGCCGGCGGCCCGCCGGACTCGGCGGCCGTCGCGGCCCCCGACGCCGCTGCGAGGCGCGGTTTGACCGCTTCCACGTACCAGTCGGCGAGCTCACCCCACACAAACTCGTAGCACCGTTTGGCCGCCTCGTCGAGTTTGAACTGCTCCAAATATCCTGTGGCCGCGTGCACGGCGTCGTTCGCCCGCATCAGGATCCAGCGGTCGGCCAGGGGAAGCGTGTGCCGTTCGAAGCGGTCGATCGGTTGGACATTCTCCGGCAACTGCGCCAGGATGAAGCGGCCGATGTTCCACAGCTTGTTGGCGAAGTTCCGGCCCGGCGCGAACGTCGTGTCGAGGTCGTTCGGGTCGAGGATCACGTCCGCGCCGAGCGAGCTGCCGGCGACGAGCGTCCAGCGCAACGCGTCGGCGCCGTACAGCCGCACCACGTCCAGCGGGTCGATCCCGTTGCCCAGCGATTTGGACATCTTGCGGTGCTGCGTGTCGCGCACCGTGCCGTGCAGGTACACCGTCGCGAACGGCTTGGCGTGCATGAAGTGATAGCCGGACATCAGCATCCGGGCCACCCAGAAAAACAGGATCTCCGGTGCGGTGACCAAGGTGTGGCCGGGGTAGAAGCGCGCGAGGTCCGGTGTCGCGTCCGGCCAGCCGAACGTCGCGAACGGCCACAGCCACGATGAGAACCAGGTATCGAGCACGTCGGGATCCTGTTCGACCGGGCCGCCGCACTTGGGACAGGTCGCCGGGTCGGTCCGGTCGGCCCACTGGTGTTTGCACTTGATGCAGGTGAACACCGGGATGCGGTGACCCCACCACAGCTGGCGGGAGATGTTCCAGTCGCGGATGTGCTCCATCCAGTTCTCGAACGTGGCACGCCAACGCTCCGGGATCATGCGGAACGCGCCGCGGCGGTAGTCGGCGAGCACCGGCTCGGCGAGCGGCCGCATCTTCACGAACCACTGGTCCGAGAGCCGCGGCTCGACGACCGTGTCGCAGCGGTAGCAGCGCCGCAGCGCGTGTCGGTGCGGCTCGATCTTCTCGAGCAGCCCTTGGGCCTTGAGCATCGCCACAATTTTTTCCCGCGCCTCGAACCGATCGAGCCCGGCGAGCTCTTTCGGGACGCGCGTGGGATGCCCCATACGACCGTCTTCCGTCATCACGAGGGGGATGTCGAGCTTGTGGCGCACGCCGATTTCGAAGTCGGTCGCGTCGTGCGCCGGAGTCACCTTCACGAAGCCCGTTCCAAACGTGGGGTCGACCGCCTCGTCCGCGATGATCGGAATCGGGATGGCGGCGATCGGGAGCCGGGCCTCTTTTCCCACGAAGCCGGCGTGGCGGGCATCCTTGGGGTTGACCGCGACGGCCGTGTCCCCGAGGAGCGTCTCGGGGCGCGTGGTCGCGACCGTCAGGAAGGGCTTGGGACCGCCCTCGACCGGGTAGCGGATGTAGTAGAGCTTGCCGTCCGTTTCCTGCGATTCGGCTTCCTCGTCCGACAAGGCGGTGAGACAGTGCGGGCACCAGTGGATCACGCGGTGGCCGCGATAGATCAGCCCTTCTTCCCACAGCCGGACAAACGCCTCGCGCACCGCCCGCGAGTACGCCTCGTCCAGCGTGAAGCGCGTGCGGCTCCAGTCGCAGGAGCAGCCGATCACCTTGAGCTGCTCGAGGATGGTGTCCCCCGTCTCCCGGATGAACGCCCACACCCGCTCGACGAACTGCTCGCGCCCGAGGTCGAACCGGGTCTTCCCCTCCTTGGCGACCAGCCGCTCGACGACGTTCTGGGTGGCGATCCCTGCATGGTCGGTTCCCGGGAGCCACAGCGCCTCGCGTCCGCGCATCCGTTCGAAGCGGATCAACACGTCCTGGATCACGTTGTTGAGGCCCTGCCCCGTGTGGAGGATCGCCGTGATGTTGGGCGGGGGCATGACGATCACGTACGGCTCGCGTGATGAGTCGGCGCGGGCCGTGAACACCCCGCGCTCCTGCCAGCGCCGGTACAGCGGCGCCTCGACGTCGTGCGGGTCGTACTGCGGCGGGAGCTCGAACTTGGGCTGCGGCATTCCTTATAATAAGGTAGAATATTCCCCCATGGCCGACGAATCAAACGTCTTGCCGAGCAGCCGCATCGTGCGCTGGGTCGCGATCGGCGCATCGCTCGTCTTCGCGTTGGCGCTGTATTTCCGCGACGGTCGCACCTTGCCCCCGCTCACGGCCCCCGTTTCCGCGACCGCGTCGCCGACCACACCGGCCGACCAGCCTGTCAACTGAATCGATGACGGCCCGGGAACTCCGTGTGACGCTCCCGGACGGGAGCGAGAAACGGCTGCCCGCGGGTGCGACCGGCGCCGACCTGGCCCGGGCGATCGGTCCGGGGCTCGCCAAAGCCGCGGTGGCCGTCCGCGTGGACGGTCAGGTGTGGGACCTGGCGCGGCCGCTCCCCGACGGCATCAAGGTCGCGATCCTCACCGACAAGGACCCCCAGGCCTTGGACGTGCTGCGCCACTCCTCCGCGCACGTGCTCGCCACGGCGGTCCGCCAGCTGTTCCCGCATGCGCAGATCGGGTTCGGGCCCTCGATCGAGGACGGCTTCTACTACGATTTCGCCGTTCCCACGCCATTCACGCCGGAGGACCTGGCGCGGATCGAGGCGAAGATGCACGAGGTCGTGAAGGCCGATTACCCCTTCGTGCGCGAGGAAGTGAATCGCGAGGAAGCCAAGCGCCGCTTCACCGACGACCCGCTCAAGCTCGAGCGCATCGACGATCTGGGTCCGAACGAGGTCATCTCGGTCTACACGGACGGCCCGTTCGTCGATCTGTGCCGCGGGCCGCACGTGGCGAGCACCGGGAAGATCAAACACTTCAAGCTGCTGCACGCCGCGGGCGCCTACTGGCGCGGCGACGAGCGTCGCCAGATGCTGCAGCGCATCTACGGCACCGCGTGGTTCACCAAGGAGGACCTCGAGGCGTACCTGCGGCGGCTGGAAGAGGCGCGCAAGCGCGACCACCGGGTGCTTGGCAAGCAGCTCGACCTGTTCTCGATCCAGGAAGACGTCGGCCCCGGCTTGATCTTCTGGCACCCCAAGGGTGCGATGATGCAGTTCCAGCTGCGGCGCTTCATCGAGGACGTGATCCTGGAACGCGGCTACCAGCTCGTGTACACGCCGCACATCACACGCGAGCAGCTGTTCCTCAAGTCGGGGCACCTGCCGCTCTATGCGGACAACCAGTTCCCGCCCATGGCGGCGGGCGAGGGCGAGGCCGAGGACGTGCGCTATCGGGTGAAGCCGATGAACTGCCCGATGCACATTCTCGTCTACGCCTCGCAGCAGCGCAGCTACCGCGACCTGCCGATTCGCCTCGCGGAGATCGCCAACGTGTACCGCAACGAGCGTTCCGGGACCCTGCACGGCATGCTGCGGGTGCGCGGCCTCACGATGGACGACGCGCACCTGTTCCTGCGCCCCGATCAGATCGAGGACGAGATCTTCCAGCTGCTCGACATCGTGGAGCTGGTGCTCGGTAAGACGTTCGGGCTCAGCTACCGTCTCGATCTGGCGACGCGACCGGCGAAGAAGCTCGGCTCCGATGCGTCGTGGGATCAGGCGGAGCGCGCGCTCGAGCAAGCGCTCAAGCGGCGCGGCCTGACCTACCGGCTCGACCAGGGCGGTGGCGCGTTCTACGGCCCGAAGATCGACGTAAAGTTCAACGATGCGATCGGCCGCGAATGGCAGGGGGCGACGATCCAACTCGACTTCGAGCTGCCGGAGCGGTTTCAGCTCGAGTACGCGGGCGAGGACAACAAGCCGCACCGCCCCGTGATGATCCATCGCGCCATCTACGGCACGCTGGAGCGGTTCTGCGGCTTCCTGATCGAGCATTTCGCGGGCGCGTTTCCGCTGTGGCTCTCCCCCGAGCAGGTGCGCGTGCTGCCGATCGCGGACACGCAGCTTCCGGCGGCACAGGGCGTGCAGCGCCGGCTCGCGGCGGCGGGGCTCCGGGCCGTGGTGGACGAGCGCAACGAAACGCTGAACTACAAAATCCGCGACGGCGAGACGCACAAGGTCCCGTACATGGCGGTGGTGGGGCAGCGTGAGGCCGACGCCGGGACGGTCGCGGTGCGCTCGCGGGGAGAGGGGAAGAAGCAGGTGATCCTGCCGGTGGACGAATTCGTGGAGAAACTGCGGGAAGAGGTTCGCGGGAGGAGTTTGACGCCGCTAGTTTGAGGGAGGAGACCCCGGACTTGATCCCCGGGCTTGATCCCCGGGCTTGCGCCCGGGGTCAGTTGGATCCAGGGCGAGACTAGCCCCGGACGCAAGTCCGGGGTGGGGCGAACGAGAGCATCTCATGAGTACTGACGCGACGACGCCGGTCATTCTATCCGCCTGCCGCACGCCCATCGGCAAGTACCTGGGCGGGCTGGCGCCGCTGCCCGCGCCGCGGCTCGGCGCCCTCATCATTCGCGAGGCGGTGCGCCGCGCGGGGATCGATCCCGCCGCCGTGGAAGAAGTGATCATGGGAAACGTGCTGCAGGGAGGCGTGGGACAGGCGCCGGCCCGCCAGGCGGCGATCCACGCCGGCCTTCCCGGCATCATCCCGGCGCTCACCGTCAACAAGGTCTGCGGCTCGGGGCTCAAGGCTGTGATGCTCGCGGCCCAGGCGATCAAGGCCGGCGACGAGCAGTGCATCGTGGCAGGCGGCATGGAGTCGATGTCCAACGCGCCGCACTATGTCTTCGGGATGCGCGCCGGCATCAAGGTGGGGAACAGCCAGCTCGTCGACGGTATGATCCACGACGGCTTGTGGGACTCGTTCTCGAACACCCACATGGGGAACCTCGCGGAGTACAGCGCGAAAAAGGCGGGCGTGTCCCGCCAGGATCAGGACGCGTTCGCGCTCGCGAGTCACCAGAAAGCCGTGGCCGCCATGACGGCGTGCCGCTTCAAAGCCGAGACGGTCGCGGTCGAGGTTCCCGGGAAACGGGGGACTAGCGTGATCGAGAAGGACGAGGGCCCGCGCCCTGACACGACCCTCGAAGCGCTCGCCGCGCTCAAGCCCGCATTCCAGAAAGACGGGACGGTGACGCCCGGGAACGCGCCGAGCCTGAACGACGGCGCCAGCGCGCTCGTGGTGAGCTCGCTCGCATTCGCCAAGGCGCACGGGCTCGCACCGCTCGCGCGCATCACCGGCTACGCCACGGGCGGCGGCGAGCCCAAGGACCTCTTCTTTGCGCCGATCGTCGCGGTCCGGAACCTGATGGCGAAGGCCAAGACGCAAATCGCAGACTACGAGCTGATCGAGGCGAACGAGGCGTTCGCGGTGCAGGCGCTGGCCGACGGGCGGGCGCTCGGTTGGGACTGGGACTGCGTGAACGTCAACGGCGGCGCGATTGCCCTGGGGCACCCGATCGGCGCGTCGGGTGCGCGAGTGCTCACGACGCTGCTGTACGCCCTCAAGGACCGCCACCGGTCGACCGGGCTCGCCACCCTGTGCCTGGGCGGCGGCAACGCGGTGGCCCTCAGCGTGGAGATGCCCTGATGCCGGTGTCATCGTCAGCCGTCCTCGCCGCTCAACCGCTCGCGCTGCGCCGCGCCGCGGCCGTCATCCTGGGCGCCGCCCTCGTCGCGGTCGCCGCGCAGGTATCGATTCCCCTGCCCGGAACGCCCGTGCCGCTCACGCTCCAGCCCCTCGCCGTACTGCTCGTCGGCGGCCTGCTCGGGCCAGTGCTGGGCGCGGCGAGCCTGATGCTGTACTTGAGTCTCGGTGCGCTCGGCCTGCCGGTGTTCACGCCGTACGGCCTCCCCGGGCTCGCCCGGCTCCTGGGACCGACCGGCGGCTACCTGCTCGCCTATCCCGTCGCGGCCTTCGCCGTCGGACGGGTTGCGGGAGACGGCAAGCGGTGGGGGCGCCTGGCGCTGGCGCTGCTGGCGGGTTTGGCGCTCATCCATCTGGGTGGTCTGGCGCAGCTGCTGATTCTGACCGGCAGCGCCGCGAGCGCCGTGCGACTCGGAACCGTGCCGTTCCTCATCGGCGACCTGCTGAAGCTGTGTATCGCGATCCTGATCCTGCGACCCAGCGTGAATCCCCTCCGCGCGCGCCTATGACGGCGCGCGTTTCGTTTGCGGACCGGGCGAAACGAACCGGCGCCGCGGTCGCATGGATCGTGGTGTTCGGTGTGGTGGGTGGCGCTTCCGGCTGGGGGCTGTCCCTCGTCGGGCCCGAGCCGACGCCCGGGTGGTCGCTCGCGTCGAGCTCGTTCTCCGGCGCGGTCGGCTTCGCGTTCGCGACCTGGCTCGTCGGTCGCGCGCTCGATCGCCGCTCGTGGTCGTACCTGGGCTGGCGGCCGCGTGCCGGCGTCCCGGCCGGCCTGCTCGGCGGCGTCGTGCTCGGCGCGGTGATGGCGGCGGGTGCGGCCGGGCTCGCGGTGCTGGTCGGCGGCGCCACGGTCGCGAACACGGGAGACTGGACGGGTTGGGGGAGAGCTGCATTCCCGCTCGGCGCCGGGTTGCTGCTCGCTGCGCTCACCGAAGAGCTGGCGTTCCGGGGTTACCCGCTGCGCCGCCTGGCGGACGCGGTTGGTGCGGGGCCCGCCACGACACTGGGCGCGATCGGCTTCGGGCTCGCGCATCTGGGTAATCCCAGCGCTACGACGTTCTCTACCGTGAACGTCGCGCTGGCGGGCGTGTGGCTGGCGTGCGCCTTCTTTTCACGGGGCGGGATGCCGCTCGCGTGGGGAGCGCACTTCGGCTGGAATACGACGCTCGCGCTCGGCTTCGAGGCCCCGGTGAGCGGCTACGTCTTTCCCTCGCCGGCGATCACGTACCATGCCGGCGCGCACCGCTGGATCGATGGGGGCGCGTTCGGGCCGGAGGGAGGGCTCGTGACCACGCTGGTGATGCTCGCCGGAACGGCCGCGCTCGCGGCCTGGAGCCGGACCTCCCGGAAGGCGGAGCCAGCGGCATGAGCCGGGTCGCGGTGGTCGGCGCCGGGACCATGGGCAACGGCGTCGCCCACGTGTTCGCGGAGCATGGGTGGGATACCGTGCTGATCGACGTCGCGCCCGGGTTGCTCGAGCGCGCGCTCGCCACCATTCGCGCCAACTTCGAGCGGCAGGTCAAGAAGGGGACGGTCACCGCCGAGCGGCGGGACGCCGCGCTGGCCCGCATCCGGATGTCGTCGGGTCTCGACGCCGTGAAGGACGTCGAGCTGGTGGTGGAAGCCGCGACCGAGCAGGCGGAGACCAAGTTCAAGATCTTCCGCGAGCTCGACCGGCTGGCGCCGCCGGCGGCGGTGCTGGCCAGCAATACCTCGTCGATCTCGATCACCACGCTCGCCGCGCAGACCAAGCGCCCCGGCCAGGTGATCGGGATGCATTTCATGAACCCGGTGCCGGTGATGCAGCTGGTTGAGGTGGTCCGGGGCATGGAGACGGCGGATGAGACGGTGGTGAAGGTTGTGGAGGTTGTGGAGGCGCTGCACAAAATTCCCGTCGTCGTGAATGATTCGCCGGGGTTCGTTTCCAATCGCGTGCTGATGCCGATGATCAACGAGGCCGTCTACTGTGTGATGGAGGGGGTGGCGGCACCCGACGCGGTGGATCAGATCATGAAACTGGGGATGAACCACCCCGTCGGGCCGCTGGCCCTGGCGGACCTGATCGGCCTCGACGTGTGCCTCCACATCCTCGACATCCTCCACCACGACTTCGGCGATCCCAAGTACCGGCCGGCGCCGCTGCTGCGGAAGATGGTCGCGGCGGGGCGCCTGGGCCGGAAGACCGGCCGTGGTTTCTATGTCTATCGCGATTGAGGCCGCCGGCCTTTCCGAGACGCAGCGTCAGATCGTCGATCTGGCGCGCGAGTTCGCGCGCACCCGAATCGAGCCGCATGCGGCTGAGTGGGACCGCACCGCGCACTTCGCGCGCGACGTGCTCGACGAGCTCGGCAAGCTCGGCTTCCTCGGGATGTCCACGCCCGAGGAGTACGACGGGATGGGGCTCGACACGCTCACCTACCTGCTCGCGCTCGAGGAGCTCGCGGCCGCCGACGCGAGCATCGCGGTCTCGGTCTCCATCCACAACGCCATCCCCGCGACGATGTTGTTGCGGCACGGCAACGCCCGCCAGAAGGAGCGCTGGCTCAAGCCGATGGCCCGCGGCGAGCTGCTCGCGGGTTTCGCGCTCTCCGAGCCGGAATCGGGCTCGGACGCGGCGTCGCTCTCGGCGCGGGCGCTGCGGGCCGGAGACCAGTGGGTGCTGTCGGGCACCAAGGCATGGGCCACCAACGGCGGCACCGCGGACGTGATGATGGTCATGGTGCGCACCGACCGGCCCGATGCGCGGCGCGGCGCGAAGGGGATCTCCACGTTCATTGTGCCGACCGATGCCCCGGGTTATCGTCCGGGGAAGCCGGAAGACAAGATGGGCCTGCGCGCCTCGAACACCGCCGCGATCGCGCTCGAGGACGTCCGGCTCCCCGCGGACCAGCTGCTGGGTGAGGAGGGGCAGGGGTTCGTGTACGCGATGGAAGGGCTGGACGTGGGCCGGCTGGGGATCGCGATCCAGGCGGTAGGGATCGCGCGGCGGGCGCTGGAGCACTCGCTCGCCTACTGCGCCGAGCGCAAGCAGTTCGGGCAGCCGTTGCGGGAGTTCGAGGCGGTGCAGTTCAAGCTGGCCGACATGGCGACGCGGGTCGAGGCGGCCCGCGCCCTGGCGCTCGCGGCGGCGGCACGCCGCGACCGTGGCGAGGCGATCACCACGCAGGCGAGCATGGCCAAGCTGTTCGCCTCGGAGACCGCGATGTGGGTCACGACTCAGGCGGTGCAGCTGTTCGGCGGGTACGGCTACATGCGCGACTTCCCGGTCGAGAAACTGTTTCGCGACGCGAAGGTGACCGAGATCTATGAAGGCACCAGCGAAATCCAGCGGATCGTCATCGCCCGCGGCCTCTATCCTGGAGGCTAGCACCGGAGAGGGCGAGCGGCTCGCGCTGTTCGACCGGCTCGCCGAGCACGACCACGAGCAGGTGAGCTTCGCCTACGAGCCGTCGTGCGGCTATCGCGGCATCATCGCCATCCACTCGACCGGGCTCGGGCCCGCGCTGGGCGGCACCCGGTTCTGGAACTACGGCACCGACGAGGAGGCGCTGGTCGACTGCCTGCGCCTGGCGCGCGGCATGACGTACAAGGCCGCGGTAGCCGGGCTCAATCTGGGCGGCGGCAAGAGCGTGATCCTCGGCGACAACCGCACGACCCGGCGGGAGGCGCTGTTTCGGGCGCACGGCCGGCACGTGGAGTCGCTCAAGGGCCGCTACATCACGGCCGAGGACGTCGGCACGTCGACCTCCGACATGGAGTACATCAAGGCGGAGACGAACCACGTCACCGGTTTGATCGGCAAATCGGGCGATCCGTCACCGGTGACGGCGTACGGCGTGTACCGTGGCATCAAGGCGTGCGCGGCGTACCGCTACGGGTCGGACCGTCTCACGGGGAAAACCGTGGCCCTGCAGGGGTGCGGCAGCGTGGGGTACCATCTCGCCAAGTTGTTGCACGCCGAAGGGGCGAAGCTCGTGTGCACGGACATCGACCCCCAGCGAGTGAAGCGCGTGGTGGACGAGTGCGGGGCGACCGCGGTCGCGCCGGTCGAGATCTACGGCGTGCCGGCCGACGTGTTCGCGCCGTGCGCGCTGGGCGCCGTGATCAACGACGACACGATCCGCCGGCTCGAGGTCGAGATCGTGGCGGGCGGGGCGAACAACCAGCTCGCCGAAGACCGCCACGGCGACCTGCTCGAGGAGCGGCACATCACCTACGCCCCCGACTACGTGATCAACGGCGGCGGGCTGATCAACGTGAACGCCGAGCTGCACGACTGGTCTCCGGAGCGGGCGCGCAACAAGGCCGGCGAGATCTACGACACGATCCTGCGGGTGTTCGAGATCGCGCGGGACGAAGGCATCCCCAGTTACCGGGCGGCCGACCGGCTCGCCGAGCAGCGGATCGCCACCATCGCGCAGGTGCGGCGTAACTATGTCTGAGCAGGTCTACGTCGGGGCGGACCACGCGGGCTTTCAGCTGAAGCAGAAGGTCGTGGTCGAGCTGCGCCGGCTCGGCTACGAGCCGGTGGACGTGGGCCCGAAGGCGCTTGACCCAGCGGACGACTTCCCCGACTTCGGCAAGCCGGTGGCCGACGCGGTGAGCCGGGGCGTGGCGCAGCGCGGCGTGCTCACCTGCGGGACGGGGCTCGGCATGGCGTACGTGGCCAACCGGTTCCCGCGCGTGCGCGCCGCCGTCGCCTGGACGCCCGAGATCGCGGAGCTGGCGCGCAAGCACAACGACGCGAACGTGCTCGTGCTGCCGTCGCGGTTCGTGAGTGAGGAGGAGGGGATGGAGATTCTGCACCGCTGGCTCGACACCGGGTTCGAAGGCGGGCGCCACGCGCGGCGCGTCGCCAAGATTGACCATGATGGACCATGATTGACCGGCGCGCGCACCTCGCGCAGGCCGACCCGGCCATTTACGCGCTGATCCAGCGGGAAGTGGAGCGCCAGGAGCACGGGCTCGAGCTGATCGCGAGCGAGAACTTCGCCACCATGGCGGTGATGGAGGCGATGGGCACGGCGCTCACCAACAAGTACGCCGAGGGGCTGCCGAGGAAGCGCTACTACGGCGGCTGTGAGATCGTGGACGAGGTGGAGCAGCTCGCGATCGACCGTGCCAAGGCGCTGTTCAAGGCCGAGCACGTGAACGTGCAGCCGCACTCCGGCGCGCAGGCCAACATGGCGGCCTACCTCGCGGTCGCGAAGCTCGGGGACACCCTGCTCGGGCTGGCGCTGCCGCACGGCGGTCACCTGACGCACGGCTCGCCCGTCAACTTCTCGGGCATGCTGTTTCGGCCCACCGCCTACGGCGTGCGCGAGGACACGGGGCGCATCGACTACGATCAGGTGCGCGAGGTCGCCCGCCGCGAGCGGCCCCGCATCCTGGTCGGCGGCGGCAGCGCGTACGCGCGGGTGATCGATTTCGCCGCGCTCCGCAGCGTCGCCGACGAGGTCGGGGCGATCTTCGTGGTCGACATGGCGCACTTCGCCGGTCTCGTGGCGGCGGGGATTCACCCGTCGCCCGTGCCGCACGCACAGATCGTCACGACCACGACGCACAAGACGCTGCGCGGCCCGCGCGGCGGCCTGATTCTCTGTCAGGAGGCGTACGGCAAGGACGTAGACAAGCTGGTATTCCCCGGGATTCAGGGCGGCCCGCTCGAGCACGTGATCGCGGCGAAGGCCGTGGCGCTGGGGGAAGCGATGACCCCGGCATTCAAGCAATACGCGATCCAGGTCGTGAAGAACGCACAGGCGCTGGCCACGGCGCTGGTGGAGCGCGGCTACGCGATCGTGTCGGGAGGCACCGACACGCATCTCATGCTGGTGGACCTGCGACCCAAGGGCCTGACGGGCAAGGAAGCGCAGGCCTTGCTCGATCGCGCGGGCATCACAGTCAACAAGAACACCATTCCCGGCGACCCGCAGTCGCCGTTCGTGACCAGTGGGATCCGGATCGGCACGCCCGCCGTCACGACGCGCGGCTTCACGGAGCCCGAGATGGAGAGGGTAGCCGACATGATCGACACGGTTCTCACGAAGCAGGACGACGCCACGCTGGCGCGCGTCAAGGTCGAGGTGCGTGACCTGACGGCTCAGTTCCCCCTGTACGCGGCGCCCGCCCGCCAGGCCGTGGGAGCGCGCCGTGGCTGAGCGGCCGTCGCGCGGCTCGGGGTCGTTCACCGTGCATCTCGCCGACGAGCTCGAGGTCTACTTCAACGAGGTCGCGCACGGGCGGCCGGTGGGCTTCGTCGCGTCCTCCAAATGGAAGCCGCCGACGGACATCTACGAGATCGAGGACGCGCTCGTGGTCTACATGGACATCGCCGGCATGCGCGCGGAGGATTTCACGGTCGAGTTCGCCGACGGCATTCTCACCATCGGCGGCGAGCGCAAGCCGCGGCGCGAGGGGAAGCCGCACTACCACGCGATGGAGGTCCAGGTCGGTCCGTTCGAGCGCCGCTTCCGGCTGCCGGTGCCGGTCGACCCCGAGTCGATCCGCGCGAGCTACGAGCACGGCTTTCTCGAGGTGCGGCTCGCCAAGATCCCGGCGCGGCTGTCGGGGCCCCAATCCGTGAAGGTGCAGTAGATGGACCGCCTGCCGATCCTCCCGCTCGGCCAGCTCGTGGTGTACCCCCACGTCGTGCTCCCTATGGCGCTGGCGGACCCGCATGCGGTGCAGCTCATCGACGAAGTGGTGCAGGGGAACAAGCGCCTGCTGCTGGGCATCGTGAAGCCGCTCGCCGGCGGGGAGCCGCCCGAAGGCGCGGTGATGCACGCGCGGCCCGACGAGCTGTACGAAGTGGGGACGCTCGGCTCCGTGGTCCGGATGCTCAAGCTCGGCGACGGCTCCGTCCGGGTGATGGTACAGGGCCTCGAGCGCGCGCGCCTGGTCGACGTCGGCCCCGCCGAGCACTGGCTCGTCGCGGGCTACGAGACGCTCGTCTCCGGTGCGCCCGAGGATGCCCGCACCGAGGCGCTCAAGCGTACCGTGCAGGCGCAGTTCTCGCGCGTCATCGACATCGCGCCGTATCTGGGTGAGGAGCTGCACGAGGTGCTCGCCGGCATCACCGACGGCTCGAAGCTCGCCGACTTCGCCGCCGCGAATCTCGACCTGGCACTGCCCGCCAAGGCCGAGCTGCTGTCCATCGACGACGTGAACCGCCGGCTGGAGCGCCTCGCCGAGCTGCTGGGGCAGGAGCTGCAGGTGCTCGAGGTCGGGACGCAGATCCAGGAGAAGGTGAAATCCCGGCTCGACGCGAATCAGCGCGAATACGTGTTGCGCGAGCAGCTGCGCGTGATCCGTCAGGAGCTGGGGGAGGACGACGGCGACGACGAGCTCACCGACCTCGGGAAGCGGCTCGAGGAGGGTGGGTTGTCGGCCGAGGCGAAGAAGGTGGCCGACCGCGAGCTCAAGCGGCTGCGACAGATGTCGCCGCAGTCGGCCGAATACCACGTGGCCCGCACCTACCTCGAGGTGTTCGCCACGCTGCCGTGGGGCCGCACCTCCGAGGACCGGCTCGACCTGAAGGCCGCCCGCGAGATCCTCGATCGCGACCACTACGACCTGAAGGCAGTGAAGGAGCGCATCCTCGAGTATTTGGCGGTGCGCACCCTCAACCCGCAGGCGCGCGGCAGCATCCTCTGCTTCGTGGGGCCGCCCGGCGTCGGCAAGACGTCGCTCGGCCAGAGCATCGCCGAAGCGCTGGGACGGCGCTTCACCCGCGTGTCGCTCGGCGGCGTGCGGGACGAAGCCGAAATCCGCGGCCATCGCCGCACCTACGTCGGGGCCCTCCCCGGTCGCATCATCCACGCGCTGCAGCGCTGCGAGACCCGCAATCCCCTGTTGATGCTCGACGAGGTCGACAAGATGGGCGCCGACGTGCGCGGCGACCCGACCGCGGCCCTGCTCGAGGTGCTCGACCCCGCGCAGAACGGCTCGTTCGTGGACCACTACCTCGAGGTTCCGTTCGATCTCTCGGGCGTCATGTTCATCGCCACCGCCAACAGCCTGGCGCCGATCCCCGACCCCTTGCTCGATCGCATGGAAGTGCTCACCCTGCCGGGGTACACGCCCGGCGAGAAGCTCGCGATCGCGAAGCGCTTCCTGCTGCCGCGGCAGTTCAAGGAGACGGGGCTCACGCCCGAGCGCGCGAGCCTGGCCGACGCGGCGCTGGAACGCCTGATCGCGGAGTACACGCGGGAGGCGGGCGTGCGACAGCTGGAGCGCGAGATCCAAGGCGTGCTCCGCAAGGCGGCGTTGGAGGTCGTGGAGGGGCGGGCCGGGGCGGTCCGGATCTCGATCAAGAACCTCGAGAAGTACGCCGGCCAGCCCAAGGTTCAGAGCGAAGTGGCGGGGCGGAGCCCCGAGGTCGGCGTCGCCACCGGCCTCGCGTGGACACCGGTGGGCGGCGATATCATGTTCATCGAGGCGATCCAGATGCCCGGGAAGGGCCAGATCACCTTGACCGGGCAGCTCGGGGACGTGATGAAGGAGTCGGCGCAGGCCGCTTGGAGCTTGTTGCGGGCCCGTGCCGGTGCCCTGGGGATTCCGCTCGATGCGTTCACGCAGACCGACGTGCACTTGCACGTCCCCGCGGGGGCGGTTCCCAAGGACGGACCGTCGGCGGGGATCACGATGGCCACCGCGCTGGCGTCGCTGTTGTGCCAGCGTCCCGCGCGCCACGACGTGGCGATGACGGGCGAACTGACGCTGCGCGGCCGGGTGCTCCCGATCGGGGGGCTCAAGGAGAAGCTGACGGCGGCCGCGCGCGCCGGGGTGAAGACTGTGATCGTGCCGGCGCGCAACCAGAGCGACATCGTGGAGGTACCCGACGAAGTGAAGAAGTTGATCGAGATCAAGCCGGTCGACACGCTCGACGAGGTGCTCGAGCTCGCGCTGCTCGAGCCGCGCGTGACGCGGTCGGTCGACGTCCGGCCGCGCAAACCCGGCAGCCTCGAGGTCCGGCCGTGAGCGATTTCGCGACGCTGCAGGAAGCGTTCGAGCGCATCGGCCAGCAGGACGGCCGCTACCAGGAGCGCGGCTATCTGTTCGTGCTCGCGGCGCTCGAGTACGCCCAGGGCAAGCTGCCCACGCGCCGCCACCTGAGCGGGGCGGAGCTCGCCTGGGCCTGTCGCGATTTCGCGCTCGACCAGTTCGGGCTGCTCGCGCCTACAGTACTGCGCTACTGGGGGATCAACAGCACCGAGGACTTCGGCCACATCGTTTTCTCCCTGATCGACGTTGGCCTGCTGGCGCGACAGCCGAGCGACAAGGTCGAAGACTTCGATCGGGTGTACGACTTCGCGGAAGTGTTCCGCGCCGGGTACCGCTGGCCCGGCCTGGAGCGCGGATAGCGGGCGCCGGATCGGGGGAAGGGGGTGCCGCATGAGCACAGAAGTCAGGGAATGGCCCGCCTGCAAGAAGTGCCAGCAAGGTCTGCTGATTCCGTTGTCCGATTACGGGCGCGACGGCGCGCCGATCACCTACAAGGCGTGGGTCTGCAGCAACCCGGAGTGCGGGTTCAACATTCGCATCGATAACGGGGAGATCTCCTTCGGTCGCGCGATCGGCCAGAGCTTCAAATAAGGGCTTGGACGCGGTGCGCACGCCCGCGGTGAGCGGGCGCTTCTATCCGGGGACGAAGCGCGAGCTGGAGCGCGCCGTCCGCGAGCTCCTCGAGGCCGTCCCGCCGACGAGCCCCGCACCCGCGCGCGCCGCCGTGGCGCCGCACGCCGGGTATCTCTACTCGGGACTGACCGCCGCCCACGTGTTCGCTCGCCTCGACATTCCGCCCGTCGTGGTGATCCTGGCACCCAACCACACCGGCGTGTGTGCGGCGCGGGGGGGCGCGTCATTGTGGGAGGCCGGCGCGTTCCGCACTCCCCTGGGTGACGTCCCGGTGGACGAGCCACTCGCCGCCGCGTTGCTCGAGGCGTCTGCGCTGGTCGGCGTCGACCACACCGCCCACGCCCGTGAGCACGCCGTGGAGGTGGAGGTGCCCTTTCTCCAGGTACGCCGCCCGGACGTGCGCATCGTCCCCATCGTGCTCGCCTGGGACGCGTGGGACGGCTGCCGCGGGCTGGGCGAGGCGCTCGCGGACGTCACGGCGCGCTGGTCCGAGCCGGTGCTGCTGCTCGCCTCGAGCGACCTCACCCACTACGAGCCCGCCCGCGCGGCGGAGCGGAAGGATCGGCTGGCGCTCGAGGCCGTGTCGGCGCTGGACGGCGAGGAGCTGCTGCGGCGCTGCACGCGCGAGGGGATCTCGATGTGCGGCCGCGCGCCGACCGCCACCGTGATCGCCGCGGCCCGCACGCTGGGCGCCGTACGCGCGGAGGTTGTGCACTACAGTCACTCCGGCATGGTGACGGGTGACGACGCGGCCGTGGTCGGGTATGCCGGGGTGCTGATCCCGTGAACCCGGTCCCCGTGCTGTCGGCGACCGAAGCCGCCGCGTGGGATTCGGCGGCCCGCACCCAGTACCGCATCCCCTCGCGCGTGCTGATGGAAGCCGCCGGCCGCGCGGTCGCGCAGGTGATCGTGCGCGAATTCGCCGACGTGATCACCCGCGGCGTCCTGGTGGCCGCCGGGGCGGGAAACAACGGCGGCGACGGCTGGGTCGTGGCGCGGGCGCTCCACGCCGCCGGCGTGCCCGTCTGGGTCTCGGGCCTCGATCCCAAGACGGACGATGCCATCGACAGCCGCGCGCTGGCGCGGGTGGACGGCGTGCGGGAGATCGGCCGGGACGAGCCGTGGCCCGCCGCCGCCGTGGCCGTGGACGCGTTGCTCGGCACCGGTGCGGCGGGCCCCGCGCGCGGCGACGTGCTGGCGCTGGCGCAGCGGCTGGTCGCCTACGGGGCGACCGTGGTCGCGCTGGATGGACCCACCGGGCTCGACTTGTCGAGCGGCGAAGCGCACGGCCCCGTGCGCGCCGCCCTGTCGGTGACGTTCGGCGGCCCGCGCCGCGGCCACCTGCTGGCGCGCGACTGGTGCGGCAAGATCGTGGTCGCGGATATCGGGCTCCCACCCGCCGACCCGTCGTGGCCACTGCTCGTCACCGATGTATGGACGGGTGCGCGGCTCCCGAAGCTGACGCCGATGATGCACAAGGGCGACCGCGGTCGCGTGACCGTCGTGGGCGGCTCGAACGGCATGACCGGCGCCGCGCTGCATGCGGCGCGGGCGGCGCTCGCGGCGGGGGCCGGGCTGGTGAAGCTGGTCGCCGGACCGGAGACGATCGTGGCCGCGCGGGCCAGCCTTCCCGACGTGCTCACCGTGGAGTCCGCGCTCGGGCCCGAGCTCGAGCCCGACGCGGCGGAGGCGCTCGAATGGGCCGACGCGCTCGTCGTGGGCCCGGGGCTCGGCCGCGCGTCGGCTCGGACCCCGTTCCTGCAAGCCGTGCTGGCCCGCCGCCCCATTCCCACCGTCCTGGATGCCGACGCCCTCACCCTGTTCCAGGGGCCGGCCGAGCGGCCGGTCGTGTTGACGCCGCACCTGGGAGAGTTCCGCGCGCAATTCGGCGATCAGCTCGCCGACGCGGCCGCCAACGACCGGTGGGGGGCGGCATCCAAGGCCGCGCAAAAAATCAAGGGGACGGTGCTCTTGAAGGGCGTACCCACGGTGATCGCGGATCTGCGCGGGCCGATCCACGTCGTCGCGAGCGGCAACCCCGGGCTCGCGACGGGCGGCTCGGGCGACCTGCTCGCCGGATTCATCGGGGCGTTTCTGGCGCGCGGCAGTCCGGGCCCCGAAGCGGCGGCGCTCGGCGCACACGTCCTGGGGCGCGCCGCCGAGCACGGCGCCCGGCAGTGGACCGCCCGCAGCCTCCGGCCGGCGGACGTGCTCGCGGCGCTGCCCGACATCTGGCGCGCGTGGGCGCATGCGAGGCCGGTCGGACCGCCCGTGCTCGCGGAGCTCGAGCTGCCGGAGACGGAGTGAAACGGGCGGATAGGAGGATAGGCGGTCAGGCGGTTAGAACGGCGGCGTTCGCGGCTGCTCTCCTATCCGCCTATCCGGCTGTCCGGCTATCCGCGCAGCGCTGGCGCCCCGAAGACCGCGCCTTGATCAGCGACTTCTCCGCGGTCGAGGCGGTCGCGGCGTCCCCGTTCAGCGTGTTCGCGGCGACGGCGCACGGCCTCACGATCTACGACCGCCAGGCGCGGACCTGGCGCCTCCCCGTCACGTCGCTGGACGGCTACCCGGCGGCCCGCGTGCGCGTCGCGCTGGCGGACGGCGTCGCCGACGCGGTGTGGCTCGGCACGGCCGACGGGTGGGCGCGCTACGACGGCACCGTCCGGACGTGGGAGCAAGGAGTCGTCCCGGGCGGCGTCGCGAGTCTGATGCTCGACGCGCGCGATCAGGCGAGCGGCATCTTCGTGCAGGGCGCCTCCGGGTGGGGATTCCTGCCCCGTGGGGCGCTCTTTCCCGTGCCAGACCGGCCGCTCCCGCCGCCGGGGCAACGCGTCACGCCACTCGACCCCCGCACCGCGCTCTCGCAGGCGCCATTCGCGGAGGCGATGCGCGCCCTCATCCTCACGGACCCCCGGCTTGCGACCTATCGCTTCACAGCCGCGGCGCGCTCGCCGGACCGGAGCGAGCTGTTTTTCGGCTCGGACGGCGCGGGCATGGTGCGCGTCGATCCCGCGACCGGAGAATGGAACCCGCTCAGGTTCGGGCTGATCGCGACGCGCGCCGGCGCGGTCGCGGCGGCGCCCGGCGGCGTGTGGGTGGCGTCGGCGGGACGGGTGGGTGAGCGGCGCGGATTGACGTGGGTCGCCCGAGATCTGTCGGCGGACACGACGATCGAGGGCACGGGCACGCTGGGGTTCCCCTGCGTCGAAGGCAGGCGGCTGATCGCGCGGGGGCGATCGCTCTGGCTCGCGTGCGAGCGGGGCGTCGTGCGGGTCGATGCCCCTGGCGCGAGGATCAGGCTGTTCGCGCTGGACGGTGCGGCCGCGCTCGCTCCGGCGCCCGACGGCGTGTGGGTCGGCAGCGTGCGCGGACTGTTCGTGGTGAGCGAGGAGGGATCGGTGGTCAGGGTTTGGAGCGACACGCCCGTCCTCAGCCTGGTCGCCGTGCGGGAGAGCGTCTGGGTCGGCACGGCCGGTGGCCTCGGCCTGCTCGCGCCGGGGGAGAACACCGTCGCGGTGCCACCGGACGTGGCGGCGCAACCGGCGCTGCGCACGCCGATCGTCGCGCTCACACTGCGGGCGGACACGCTCGTCGCCGCGACGCCCGAGCAGCTCGGCTGGCGCGATCCGGTCCGCGGACGGTGGACGCTGTTGCGGAGCCCGGCCGAGCTGGGACGCGTGACCGCGCTCGCCCCGGACATCGCGAGCTCCACAGACGGGGGCGGGGGGGCCGGGGGGGCCGGGGGGGGCGTCTGGATCGCGGGGACCAACGGCCTCGGCTTTTGGGACATCGGGCGCGCCACGTTCCGCACTCTCACCGTGCCGCTCGACGTGCCGGCGCCCGTGCGCGACGTAGCGGTCGATCCGCCCTACGTGTGGGTGGCCACGGACAGCGGGCTGGTACGGTTCGCTCGCGACGCGGCGTTGCGGTGAGCGCCAACCTGCGCCTCGGCGGTGGTGGGGAGTTCGACCGGTTGCGTCGCATCTTCGCGCGGCTGGGGCGGACTGGGCGGGGGCTGGGAGACGACTGCGCGCTGATTCGCGTCGGCCGCACCTGGCTCGCAGGCAGCATCGATCTGAGCCTCGAGCGCGTGCATTTCCGGACCGACTGGCTCTCGTTCCGGGAGATCGGGTGGCGGTCGGCGGCGGCGGCCTTATCGGACCTCGCCGCCGAAGGCGCGCAGCCGTTCGGGGTGCTGGTCTCCCTCGGAATACCCGGAAAAGGCCGGGGAAGAGGGAAGGGGGAAGGGGACCCCGCGACCGAGATCATGGCGGGCGTGGGTGCCGCGGCACAGCGTGTGGGCGCCGCGGTGCTGGGGGGCGACCTGGTCCGCTCGGCGCGCTACATCGCGGACGTCTGCGTCCTGGGGTGGACGGCGCGCCCGGTGCGGCGTGACGGCGCGCGGCCCGGCGACGGCCTGTGGGTGACGGGCGCGCTGGGCGGCGCGCAGGCCGCGCTGCGATCGCTCGCCAAGGGGCGCCGCCCGCCGCCCGCCCTGTTCCACCGGTTCGCGCGTCCCGAGCCACGCATAGTCGCGGGGCGGCGGCTCGCGGACCTGGGCGCGCGCGCGATGATCGACATCTCGGACGGTCTGGCGGCGGATGCCGCCCACCTCGCCGCGGCGTCGGGCGTGCGCGTCGAAATCGCGCTCGAGCAGGTCCCCTGCGTTCGCGGCGTCGATCGCCACAGTGCCGCCGCGAGCGGCGAGGAGTTCGAGCTGCTCGCCGCGCTGCCGCCGCGGTTTCGCGAGCCTGACGCGCACGCTTTCCGGCGCGCAACTGGCCTGCCGCTCACTCGGATCGGGCGGTGTGCGCGCGGGTCGGGGGTGCGCGTCACTGACTCCGGCCGGCCGATCGCGCCGCCCGCGGGCTACGATCATTTTTCTGCGGGATGATCCGCACCGTCTGGTTCTACGTGGTGCTCGTTGTTTCGAGCGTGATTCACGCGGGCGGAGTGCTCGTCGCGGCCCTGGTGGGCGTGAAACGCCGCCCCGGCGGGGTCTACGACTGGGGGGCGAACGATTGGGCGCGCGACATCATCGCGGCGGCCGGCACGCCGGTCGAGCTCGAGGGACGCGAGCGCATCCCGCCGCACCAGCCCGTCGTGTACGCCTCCAACCATTCCTCCATGTTCGACATCTGGGCGCTCGCCGCCGCGCTCCCGGGATCGGTCCGCTTCGTCGCGAAACAGGAGCTCGTGAAGGTCCCGTTGCTGGGTCGCGCGATGGTCGCGGCGGGCCACGTCGCGATCGATCGGTTCAATCGGGCGCGTGCCTTCGAGGCATACGAGCGCGCAGCCGCGGTGATCCGCGGCGGCATCTCCGCCGTGGTGTTTCCGGAAGGCACCCGCAGCCGCACCGGGGAGCTGCTGCCGTTCAAGAACGCGCCGTTCGGCCTCGCCATCGCGGCGGGCGTGCCCGTCGTGCCGGTGTACGTCCACAACACCTTCGAGATTCTTCCCAAGGGCGGCATCCGGCTGCACCCGCGGCCGATCCGCATCCTGGTGGGCGAGGCGATCCCCACCGCGGGGCTCTCACTCGACGACCGGCAGGGGCTGGCCGAGCGCACGCGCGCCGCTCTGCTCGCGCTGCGGGCGCGCGTTGACTCGGGGGGCGCCTCCCGCTAGGGTAGGGGCCACGATGAGCACCATCATTTCCGTGCACGCGCGCGAGATCCTCGACAGTCGGGGCAACCCGACCATCGAAGCGGATGTCACGCTGGCGAGCGGCGCCGCGGGTCGCGCGGCGGTGCCGAGCGGGGCGTCCACCGGGGAGCATGAAGCGGTCGAGCTGCGCGACGGCGATCAGAAGCGCTTCCTCGGCAAGGGCGTGCTCGAGGCGGTCAAGAACGTGAACGAGGTGATCGGGCCGCGGCTCGAGGGGATGTCGGCGGAAGAGCAGATCGCCGTGGATTACGCCATGCTCGAGCTCGACGGCACGCCGAACAAGAGCCACCTCGGCGCCAACGCGATTCTGGCGGTGTCGATGGCCGCCGCCCGGGCGGCCGCGCAGGACGCGGGGCTCCCGCTGTACCGCTACCTCGGCGGACCGGTCACGAACGTGTTGCCGGTGCCGATGATGAACATCCTGAACGGCGGCGCCCACGCTGCCAACACGGTCGACTTCCAGGAGTTCATGGTGGTGCCGATCGGCGCCGAGAGCTTCCCGGAGGGCCTGCGGATCGGCGTGGAGGTGTTTCACGCGCTCAAGAAGGTGCTCGCCAAACGCAACCTCTCCACCGCGGTCGGCGACGAGGGTGGGTTCGCGCCCAACCTGCCGAGCGACGAAGCCGCGCTCGAAGCGGTGATGGCGGCGATCGACGCCGCCGGCTACGAGCCCGGGAAGGACGTGGCGATCGCGCTCGATCCGGCGGCGTCGGAATTCTTCCAGGACGGCTGCTACGTCTTCAAGAAGAGCGGCGCGGGAACCAAGACGGCAGAAGAGATGGTCGCATTGTACAAGGGCTGGATCGATCGCTACCCCATCGTGTCGATCGAAGACGGACTCGCCGAGGACGATTGGGCCGGCTGGGCAAAGCTCACCGAGGCGCTGTCGTCGCGCGTGCAGCTCGTGGGCGACGATCTGTTCTGCACCAACATCGAGCGGCTGGACCGCGGCATCGAAGAGGGCGTCGCCAACGCCATTCTCATCAAGCTGAATCAGATCGGCTCGGTCACCGAGACGCTGCAGTGCATCGAGCACGCGCGCTCCAACGGCTACGGCGCCGTCATCTCGCACCGCTCGGGAGAGACCGAGGACACCTTCATCGCCGATCTGGCCGTCGGGGTCGGGGTGGGGCAGATCAAGACGGGCAGCGCCTCCCGCACCGACCGCGTCGCGAAATACAACCAGCTCCTCCGAATCGCCGAAGAGCTGGGCGACGTGGCCTACTATCCGGGCCGCGACCTGTACGGCCTGTGACCCGCTCCCGCCTCGCCGGCATCGCCGGCGCCGTCGTGCTCGCGGGGCTCGCGTTTCAGGCGGGAGAGTACGGCACGGTGGACTGGCTGAAGCTGCGCCGCCAGCTCATCGAGGAGCGCCGGGCGGTGCGCAGTCTCGAGGTTGAGCTCGACTCGCTCGCCCGGCTGGCCCGGGCCCTCGAAACGGACCCGGCCGCACAGGAGCGCGCGGCCCGGGAGCAGTTCGGCATGATCCGCAGGGGCGAGATCCTCTACCGCTTGGTGCCGCAGACCGACACGCTGGCGGCGCCGCCCCGCTGAGGCGTGCGGCCGGATGTCCGGCCGCTCAGCGACCCCCGATCCCCAGGGCGAAACTGACGGCCTCGACCGACTCGGTTTGGGCTCCACTCGCGAGCCGGGCCCCGTCGACGCGGTAGCCGAGCCGGAACCACACAGCCGACCGGCGCGGTCGCAGCAAGACGCCGGCTTCGCCCCCCTGTACGTGGTCCACCGGCGCGGGGAGGTTCACCTTGGCCGAGAGCGCGTACCACAGCTCGACGTAGGTCTCGAGCGGCGTCGAGGGCAGGGCACCCTGCGCCCTAGCGCGCGCCTGCCACATCACCCAACGCACGGTCGTGGTGTCGAAGACGAACGCGCGGACGTGCGGCCCGACGCCGAGCGAAAGCCACGGCACCGGCTGCACACCGAGCAGCAGGCGGGCTTCCACGAGATCGCGCCCCACGGTGTCGGGAGACCCGCTGCGCGGCTCGAGGCGGCCTTCGAGGTACTGCGCGCTCAGAGTAAACTTGGCGAGACTGACACCCGCCTGGACGCCGAACGTCGGGCCGCCGAACGACCCTGCAACAGCCCCCCCGAGCTTCGTGCCGTAGCGTACGATCGCGCCGTCCGCGAAGGCGGTGCCGCGCGGGCGCTGCTGCGCGGCGAGCCCCGACGCCAGCACCGTGAGGCCGGCGACGGCCAACACCAGCGTCTTCATTGCGCCCCCAGTTCCACGACCGTGGCCGGTCCGGCCCGGATGATCAGCCGGACCTCGGCCTTGGCCTGCGCGTTCTGCTTCTGCACCTGCTCGAGCCGGCGCCGGAAGGCATCGCGCACCGCGGTGTTCGCTCCCCCTGCGACATCGACGGCGGGCGCGGATCGCTGCGCGAAAAAGCTCGCGATCCCGGCCCCGCCGATGGCGGCCGCCACCGCGAATCGGCCTTTGAAGCCGCCGGCGTCCTGCGCGACGATCGAGGGGAGCACCACCACGGCGACGGCCGCCGCCAGGCCGCCGGCCAGCGAGCGCACCGCCGGACCCGCAGGCGCGTGCAGCGGCGGTGCGGTGCCGTCCGGTCGGGCGGGCCACAGCTGGGTGTCCGGCGGCGCCCGCTCGATCATGAGCGTGAGCTGGCGGACCAGATGGCCGGCCTTCGCCGCCCGGGGCGTGACCCGCAGCAGGTAGCGACCGCTCTTCACGGGATCGCCCTCGTCGGTCAGCCCGTCCCAGGTGACGGCGAGGCTGTCGGTGATCGATCCAGCGAAGACTTCTCGCACCGGCTTCCCGTCCGGGAGCGTGATGGCGACGGCGATGTCGTGCGGGGAGCTCGCCAGCAGCCGGGCGGTGAAGTGCTCCGCCTTGGCGCGGAACTCGGTCACGGGCGGGACCTGCAGGAAGACCGTCTTCGTCTGCTGCCGCACTTCCTGAAACACGCCGGTCACCTGCGGCGGAAAGATGATCTCGCTTGGCCGGTACTTCGGGTCGGTGACGGCGATCTGCCGGAAGGCGGCGAGGGCGGAGTCCCGGTTGTCGCGGAACAGCTCGGTGGCGCCGAGATACGTGAGGGCCTGCAGCCGCTCGACCACGGAAAGGGTGTCGCCCGTCGTGCGGGCGAGGCCGCGACGCAGGATGGCGGCGGCCTGGTCGTAGTCCAGGCTCTGATACGCCCGCATCCCTTGCGCGAGCAGGTCGCTGGCGGACTGCTGGGCGGCGACGCTGCGCGCCGTCAGCGCGAGCAGCGTGACCAGGAGCACCGGAAGAACGCGGCGTATCATGGGGTGAGCTCTCGCAGGACGATGTCGGTGATCTTGAGCTGCTGGCCGGAGCCGATCTCGAACGTGCGCTCGTACGGCTGGAAGCCTTCCCGCTCGACGCGCAGCGAGTGCGTCCCGGGCCAGACAGGCAAGTCCTTCAGCGGGACGGTCCCGACCATTTGTCCGTCGAGGTACACGTTGCCCCAGGGCAACGAGTTGACGTACAAGCGGCCCAGCTCCATGCGGCCCCCCGTGTTGGCGGGCGGCGGCGTGGGTTTCACGACCGTCTTGGGCGGAGCGGTGTGCGTCGCGCGCGGCGCCGCCGGTCGCGACGCTGGGGCCAGGGGACGGGCCGTGGCACGCGGGGCATCGGGCTGCGGGCGTGGAATTTCCGGGGTCGGCAGCGTGTCACGCGGCTCGGTCGCCGCGGGATCCGTCGCGGGCGGTGGCGGCGGGGCGGGAAGGGTCGCGGTGGGGGATGGCCGCCCCATACGCCGATCGATCGGTGGGGCGGCGGGGAGCGACGACAGGGTGAGCCACACCCCACCCGCCCCGAGCACGAGCACGAGCCCGGCCGCCGTGGCCAAGCGCCGGCCGAGGCGGTGCGGCTCGGGCTCGTCGTCCATAATCACGACGGGAGAGCCCGGCCCGCGCCGCGGGTTGAGCGAGAACATGCCGGCCCGCGCTCCGGCCCCCGCACCCGGCGCCGTGCCCCCGACCGCGGCGACCAGATCGAGCACGCTCGGGAACCGGTCGGCGGGGCGCTTGCTCAACCCCTGCCGCAGCGCGTCCGAGACGTGCGGCGGGATGTCCGGTCGGAGCTCGCTGAGCTGGGGCGGCGCTTCTCCCGCGGGCCGCGTCCCGCTCAGACATTCGTAAGCGAGCGCCGCCAGCGCGTACTGGTCGGCCCCGGGCGTCGGCCCGCGCGCGTTGAACACCGCGGCGGCCTCCCGTGCGCTCGCTACGACCTCCGCGACGGCGAAGTCCCCCACCAGTGCCCACTCGTTCGCGTCCAGGACGACGTTGCCGGACGAAAGCGCTCCGTGGAACACACCGCGCCGGTGCGCGTAGTCCAGCGCGCTCGCCACCTGCTCCAGGATGCGCAGGCAGTGGGTCAAGTCCATCGGTCCGTTGGTGCGGACCAGCTCCGCGACCGAGCGACCTTCGACGTGCTTGGTGGAGAACCACAGGAAGCTCGCCGTGGCGCCGCAGCGGTAGATCGGGAGGATGTGCGGATGATCGAGCGCCGCGGCCGCCTCGGCGGCTCGCCGGAAGCGATCCTCCGCTCCCGCGTCGCGGAGCGGCTGGCGCGGGGCGACCTTCACCTCCACCTGCCGATCCTGACGCGGATCGTAGGCGAGGTAGACCGCGGTCGTGGTCTCGTCCCCGGCCGACAGCAGCGCCTCGATGCGGAATTCCCGCGCCAGCTCGCGCCGCGCGTCCAGCTCGGTGAGGGCGGGGGCCGGAGGGCCCGGCGAGGACGGGGAGGGTGGGGGGGACGCCGGCTCGGCGTTGGCACCGGGCAGCTGGTAGCCGCACACCGCGCACGCCGGCGCACCGTCCGGAATATCGAAGAGCGAGCAGCGCGGACACTTCATTTAGAACACACCCATGGTGACCGCTCCGCACATCGCGTCCCCCGGCCCAGCGGCGGAGCCATGCTACGTATACACCGGCGGCTCGAGCGTCGCGTGGGTCTCATGGCTTGCCTGGCGCAGTATGCAAGCGCCGCACCGCGTCGCAGCGCCTAAGTGGCTACGTTGGCCCGAGATCGCGTCACTCTGGGCACGGCCTATGTGGCGGGCACGCCACGGCTGTGGAGCCCGCGCTTCCGGCTTCAGGGCGACGCTCTGATCTTGAAATCTAATGGGACATTGATACATACGCGCACGGGCCGGTTCCCCCCCCGGCCTGGGCGACCGCCGGCTCAAGGGTTCGGCGGGCTTCGCGCGATGCGGGCCACTTGTCGTCCCGCAGTGCCATACTGTACGCCAGGGACGCGCGGGCATCTCCGCCCGCCGCGGAGTCGTTCGCGCGGAGGAATGGATGACGCCGCGCACCGGCGACTAGATGGGCGAAGGCAGCGTCGGTGCGGACCAGGTGGCGAAAGGTACTCTAGCCACTCCCGCCCTGTTCGCGGCTCCGCTAGGTTCTTCTCCTGCAAGTAGGGCGGCGTAGCTCAGCTGGTTAGAGCAGCGGAATCATAAGACGGGCGGCTCCCTGCGGGCCGCCCGTTTCGTAGTCAAGTGCTGGCGTTCTGGGCCATCGTTGTCACCCGTCGCCGCCGCTGACCGAGACAGAAGTGATACAGCGACCGCCCGCCGTTTTCGTCGCGTCGATCGTCCGCCCCCGACGTCCCGGCGCGGCGGCTTTTCATTCCGCCGCGCCGCTGGAATCATCCGGCCGGCCGCGGCGGCTTCCGGGCCTGCACCCGCCAGGCCAGATAGTCCCGTCCCTGTTGCGTGATCCGCGCGACATCGCCGTCCACCGTGAGCAGCTCGTTGGTCCGCAGGAAGCCGAGGTAGGACTCGAAGGCGTAGCCGACGAACATCGCGGGAAACCGTGCGGCCGCCCCGTCGTAGAAGCGCGCTTTCACATTCGCCAAGGCATCGCCGCCGTCACCCATGGCGTTGAGGTGCTCGAGCACCGCCAACTGGCTCGCCCAGATCTGGCCCTCGATCCGCTCGGCGTCGGCGAGAAAGGCGAACAGGGCGACGAAGTGCAAGAGCTGCTCCACGCGTTGGGCGTCCGTCAGCTTTAGGAAGTCCGGTGCCGTGCGGATCTTCGTGACGAGCGCCGCCGTCGAGGGTGGCAGCGGCGGGAGGTTGGCCGGGAGCGTCGTTAGGCTGGGCGATGCCGGGACGCTCCCCTGCGTGGTGGGCGGGTCGAACTCGACGCCCGCAGCTCGGCGGAACCGCCCCAGCAATGCGCGCAGCTCGGGCGAGAACCGCCACATCGCCAGGAGCGCGATGAACGGCCACGCCAGCGCCCGGGCGAGATCGGTAAGCGATTCAACACTCATGAAACCGGCGGCACGTCGGGCCGAATGTCGGGGAGCTGCTTGAGGGCCGCGACGGCATCCCGAAGCGCCTTCGAGCGCGTCGTCCTCCCCACATCCAGGATCGCGTCGCGACACACGCCGCGAAGCCAAAGCCGGACGAGGAGCGCCGGCGCGGCGGCGCTCAGCGTGAAAGGGGGAGGAAGCGGGCGACCGGGCACCGCCCGGTGCCACTCGTCCACGTAGATGCGCAACCGGCTGTCCACCCAGTCGCGACCGACGTCAGTCA
>WNGD01001694.1_pt1 | contig 30882 bp, 31 predicted proteins | sample 5400671 | NCBI WGS metagenome assembly WNGD01 (sample SAMN13153369, study PRJNA577476) | soil metagenome | isolation source: 40 cm soil or saprolite under grassland replicate 2 | place: USA:California | collected 2016-06-15
GAACATGTTGAGTTTATCAGCTTCTATACGTTCGAATATATAAACTTCACGGGCTAGGAATCTGCTCCAATACCTCATCCACTTGTTCGAGAAGACGTTGGGTATTGGCAAAGCCATAGTTCAGAGCATGAGCACGGCCTGAAGCATCCAATACCACAGTGGTAGGCACAGTGAGCACCCTGTAGCGTTGAGTCAATTCAGGTGAGTTGGGCGCATCAACTTCCACTACAGTAACATTAGCACCTCGTGCCTCCCGCACACGTTGAAGAGCCGGTGTTTGTAGCAGATGGCACTGGTGGCAGTCAACGCTGCTAAAAGCTAAGATACGTACTGGCGATGCATTCGCATGCCCATCCAAATCATCTGTGGTCGTGGATACGACCACTGCAGTGGCAGCAAGCGCACGCCGGCGTTGTAACGCTACGAAGCGCCGTCCCGACCAGGCTAAAAACCAAATGAGTGCACTTACCAAAATGAGTAGACCTATTCGTAGAATGAACACTGGCATATTGCTTACACTCCCCGCCAGTGGAAACTACCCTCGTAGCGCACTCGTGGGGCTAGCCCCACACGCCCTAGGTGATAGTACACAAAGCATCCGGCGCAGAAACCAACGGTCAGGTTAATACCAGCCAGCACAAATACGATCAGGTCGAGCGTCCAACCTACAGCTGAAGCTTTCGTCAGGTAGAGTACAAGGCTTGAGGCGATTAGCAATAACGCCCCAACGCCTTGTGCGAATCGATGGGGCGCGGGATCATCCTCTCCAATCCTTGGTCGCAACAGGTGCAGAGGGAGAACAATGCCACGATAAAGGATTCGGAAAGGGCTGAACGCCGGCAAAAGGGCGGCCAGGGCCAGGAGTAGAGCGGTGATAAAAACAATGGCAGGCTGGTTCAAAAGAAAGGCCAGAGCTGTAAGCAAGACAGTACCTGCTTGCGAAAACTTGGCTAGACGTGTATCTACGCGCAGAGCGTTAGCAGGAACAGCAGATGTCGTTCCCATGAAGGAGGTCTCCTTGTGGATCAACAAAATGTTACTTAGACGGACCAGGTAATAAGCCAGAGGACCCTTAGTTGATTTTGTTAATCAACTAACTTCCTAAGTGTAACTGCTAAAAGGGAAGCATGTCAAGTTGTCGTGTTCTGGCACTTCCAATGTAGGGGATTGCGAGTTGTTAGTACCACCTGGCAAGACGCTCCTAACAACTCGTAAGTCACTGTGCTGTTGCTTTGCCAGGGCTCAGCTCACGGGTGCCAGGTTTATTACGCTCCCAGCAACTCCGCACGCTTATCACGTAAAAACTGGGCAATAAGTGAGGGATCGTCCTTTTGCAGCGCCATCTGTTTCAGATCAGCGAGTACTACGCTCCACGGTTCCTTTGTCGCCAGGTAGCGATTATCGCGGCTGACAAGTTCCTCGAAGATGCGGCGTTCCAATTCGTGCCAGGTCGAGCGATCGCGACCATCAATTTCCCCAGCATCAGGTACATAATCCTGATCGTTGGTATTATTGTCAATACGCACATACAACGGGTGGAAATGCGTACGTACCATCTCTTCCATATACTCCTGGTCAAGCGAGCCGGCATCAAAACCCAACGTACCAACCAGATATATCTGTACCACGGGAGACAATGCATCCATTTGGTAAGCAGAGCCCTCCCGGCGGCAGTAATCTTCCAGAAACTCATATAGGGCATTCGGATCGTTCAGGCCATCGACACGCAACTCGTGACGCACGAATGGGCGGCGTTTACTGACATGATGCGTGGCACGATGATAACGCGCTTGTTTATTGGGATCGATAATGCTCTCCGGATCATCGGTATTGATCTCAACAAAGTAGTAGCCACGATCCTCCCAGGCAGATTCTTCCACCCCGCACGTCTCGGTCGAGCCCGGATTATACAACCAGCCATCGAACTCATAGGGTTTATGCACATGTCCCAACGCCAGGTAATCGACACAGCGGCGGAGTGGCTGAAATTGGGCCATGGTGGGTAATCCTTGGATACGTGGAACAATGCTGTCCACTCCGGTATGCATCATGAGCAAACGATATTCAATGCCAGCAGCATTTTCCTCTGCTCTGACAGCTTCCAACGCGCGAGCCAACCCTTCCATACTCCGCGAAGTGGCTGCACCTTGCCAGGGTAAACCATAGATACGCAGGCGACCACCGAGCAGATCAACATGGGACCCTAACATCGTCTCCCGTTCCCAGGGTGAAAGCAGCGGTGCCCCATCACGCATTTTAGGAGCAAGCAGCATCAAATATTCCTGGTGGCATAAAAACTGCAGCCAGGAAATACCATCTCGATAATAGCTGCGATCGTGATTACCCTCGATTGCTATGACCGGGATACCTTTTTCCTTTAGCTTCTTCAACCCTTCAACAGCATGAATCAGTGTGAGCGCATCGATGGCACGCTTATTAAATAGATCACCCGCTATGACCACAAAGTTGACTGGTCGTCTCGCCGCCTCGTTCATGATCTCCCAAAAGGCTCGGCTAAAATCGTTAAAACGTTCGCGCACGCCATATTGCTCATAACCGAGGTGCGTATCCGCGATATGGATAAAAGAAGCTCGCATAACTCTCTCCGACCTGCTTATTGTAATCCCGTCGTTAGGGCGCGAACAGCAGCCGCTACTAAAATCAACGCAGCTATACTAAAGATCAAGATATCTCGACGCTGGTTTTTGCCACCAGTAGCATAGGTGATCGCCACGGGAATCGCTAGAACGACGATTGCTCCATAGACATAATGCAGATAGTATAGGCCGGTACCAGAGCCTGGTTTTTGGCCCATTAGAACCAAAATGATACCAAGAAGCGCTTGCAATGCAGCTACAATAGCCGTGAAAATAAGCGAAATACGCCAGGGCCTGTTGATTGTCTTCTTCATGAAAAAGAGCACCAATCCCCAGATGCCCGAAATAGTGCCCGAAGCGAGTACTAGTACCATATTGTAGAAGTGAAGATTGCTGATCAAATCTACCATTTAGCTCTCCACAATCACATAAGATGACATATATCTAGCCTGTTCTTTTGAAACATAAGAATAATGGAAGTATTCTTATGCTTCATCCAATACTTGTTGCAAATATTCGCGCAATCCAAGAGCGATATCGGGACGCTTCAGAGCAAAAGCTATCGAGGTCGTCAGCAAACCAAGGGGAGTCCCTGTATCATAGCGTTCACCGGTAAATTTCACGCCATAGCAACGGCCAGCCTTAGCCTGCATCTCAATAGCATCGGTCACCTGTATTTCTCCACCGCTGCCAGGCTGGGTTTTCTCAAGCAGAGCAAAGATATCGGGTGTTAAAACGTACCGGCCATAGACTCCCAGATCAGAGGGAGCCTCCTCAAGTGGGGGTTTCTCAACGAGGTGCGTCACCTTGAGCACATTCGAGCCAAGTTCTTCGACAGCAGCAATACCATATGTGGAAATGATCTCGGAGGGCAAAGTCACAAGGGAGAGGACAGAACCTTGATACTGCTCATAGACCTTGATCAATTGCAATAGGCACGGCGTCTCTGGTGGAATCAAGATATCCCCTAACATAACGATGAATGGCTCGTCACCCACAAGTTCCCTGGCACATAAGACAGCATGACCAAGTCCAAGCGGCTCCGGCTGTCGAACAGATGCATAAGTCGCCATCGTCTGTAAGTTGCGCAGTTCCTCAAGTTCTTTGCGCTTCCCTTTGCGTTCCAATGTTGCTTCCAATTCGGGGAACGAGTCAAAGTGATCTTCTATACTATGTTTACTACGGCTAGTAACGAAAATAATCTCTTCAATGCCCGCAGCAACTGCTTCTTCCACGATATATTGCAACGTCGGCTTATCGACAAGCGGTAACATTTCTTTCGGTATTACTTTGCTAGCAGGCAGTACTCGTGTACCAAATCCAGCAACCGGTAATACAGCTTTACGAATTCGCATTTATCCTCCTAAAACTCAACAATTCAATTGGAGATTTGACGGGCCAATAAACTGTTACCTATTTTAGAAGATAGTTTTGCCCAGGTCAATCAAAGCAATAAGGACCTTCAACGATGGTCCTACAGCACTGAAATCGTAACAACATCTGAAATTTGACTTCTTGACGTATACGTATATGTATATTATCTTCTCTCAAAGATGGCGAATTATGTAGGATGATTTCCTGATGGATATCGATAACTTGTATGTTGGAGATTGTTTAACCTGGCTCAAATTGATTGAGCCAGGTTCCATTGACCTAGTGTACCTTGACCCACCATTCTTCACTCAAAAGGTTCAGAAGTCTAAAACACGAGATAACAGTCAGGAATATCGCTTCTCTGATACCTGGACAAGTATGGAAGAGTATAAGGCGTTCATAAAGCCGCGTATTGAAGAATGCAGAAGGGTGTTAAAGGATACAGGAAATATTTTTGTGCATTGCGATAGTTCGGCATCGCATCATCTAAGGCTCATGCTAGAGGAGGTGTTTGGTCCTGATAATTTCCAAAGCGAGATCATATGGGTGTATCGGCGCTGGAGCAATGCAAAACGCGGCCTACTTAATGCGCATCAAACCATTTACTTTTACAGTAAGTCAGACAATTTCAAATTTAACCTCAGACGTACTGACTATTCTCCAACCACGAATATAGATCAAATCTTGCAGGAACGCGAACGGGATGAGCAAGGCAGGTCTGCCTATAAAAAAGATCTTGACGGAAAGGTAGTGCTAGGAAAGGAAAAGAAGGGTGTTCCCCTGTCTAACGTTTGGGAAATACCCTATCTGAACCCCAAAGCAACTGAGCGTGCTGGATACCCAACTCAAAAACCCGTTTTGCTACTTGAGCAAATTATTGAAATTGCAACTGAAAAAGGTGATGTTGTGTTGGATCCAATGTGTGGCAGTGGCACTACTTTAGTAGCAGCAGCGCTATTAGAACGGCACTGGATAGGCATAGACATAGAGCCATGCGCTATCGACCTAGCCAGGTCGCGACTGGATAGCCCCCATAAAACTCTCTCGAGGCTACTGGCAGTCGGTAAAGAAGCATACCGGAAGCAAGATGACAAGATAAGAAATATTCTTGAGGCTATGGATGCACTTGTAGTCGAAAGGAACAACGGGCTTGATGGCTTTCTAAAAGCGCATTTTCTTGGCACCCCGGTAGCTATTAGGGTACAAAAAAACAACGAAAGCATAGAAGAAGCCAAAAATCATCTTTTAAAAGCCAGCATTATCAAGGGATGTACATTAAAAATTTTGGTGAGGACATCAGCAGCAGACTGCAAAGAGCCACCTAATTTTGATCCTGAAAGTATTGATACTAATTTGCTTATTATCGATAGCAATGAACTTGAGATTGGGCAGTGGTTAAAGCAAAAGAAAAAGGAGGTTAGAGGAAGTTTAATGGAAGAGTAGGGCTGAGAGGACTCGAACCTCCGACACGTGGTTTAGGAAACCACTGCTCTATCCACTGAGCTACAGCCCCATCGCCCAAATTTTACCATAAGCGTCAACACAAGCTCAATGGCTCCATCTACCCAAACATGTGAAACAACCTGGCCTCCAAACATATCAGCTATTCCTTATGAAAAATAGCTGGCTTTACAATACAGTTGCTTAGCTACTAGCTACTGTATGGCACTTACCGATGCCTATTTACTAGCTTCTAGCTGTCGCGAGCGAATATTGCACTACCATCTATCCTAGTGGTAAATGAAAGTTACTCCTTGACCAGGGGTAAACTCAACATACGTGACTTGCGAAGGATACGCACCCCAATTCATATTACTCGCGAGCACATGACCGTTACTGAGAACTCTTTCTACTATGGCAACATGCCCTGCCCAGGAGGCACCTTGTACTCCTGGCTGCAGATCGATGATAGCTCCCACAACCGGTGAACCAGACACATGCCAACCAAATTGGTAAGCACGAGCCGTCCATTGCCAAGCATTAGATTGGGTTGTCCAAGGGACAAATATGCCATGTAATTGGAAATAGCGCTGGTTGGCCCACCAAGTGCACGATCCATAAGGGAAAACATTTCTAGAACCCTGTGTTGGTAACGGTGCACTCTTTGTCGGGGTACTGCTTACAGGCGTACTGTGTGTTGGCGCGCTGGTTACAGGTGTACTCTGCGTTGGAGTTGTGCTCACCGGTGACCTTTGTGTGGAATGAACCTTCGCTGGTACTACTTTGTGCCTGGGCATAAATGGTTCCCTACCCTGGACGTCGGTATTCGCTGATACCTGGTAGGAAACACAGCCGGAACAGTTTGAGTAGGAATGAGCCATCGACCGCTCAACTTGCGTGCCCCGTGTATGTCCTAAAAAGGAAATACTGAGCAACACAGCTATAATACTTAAACTCCCTACAAAACTTAACCTTTTACGTTGTCTAATAAACTTTGATATCCACCACTGCAACGACGCTAGCGCCTCTACACTGCGTGTCAGCAGTGGCTTAAGGTAGTACTTCCAAACTCGTTGGTGTTTTCGCAATTTACCCTTCCTCTGGTGTATAACTTGCAGCACCCGCAAGTTGTTGCTCCTCTCCCCACCTTGCTGTAAGCAACAAAGATTGCAAACCTATAGTCAGGCTAAATAAGCAACGGCGGATATGATATCAAACAAAACGACACACGAAGAAATAATTTGAAATACAGCCTAAATGGGCTATGTATAATATGAGGGAAAGAGCACTATAGTTGATGTGTTTTATGAAGTTTTGAAGCGATTGAAGGTAGGGAAAAAATATCCAGGGATTGTATGCTTTTTGCAAAAAGCATACAATCCCTGGATATTTTTTTGTTCACCTTTTACTATTGCTTACTGCTCACTTACCTCTTGCGCGGTTTGCAACTGATCAAACGATGTTCGATCTTTTAATGTTTGATCTGGCATTGAACGCTCTGCGCTGCTGACCCCTGGCACTCCGCGTTCCTGGTCGTATCCGATTTCAACCACCTGGTCTGTTCGCAGAGGCATGCGTATTTGTCCTGGGGGAGGCTCAGTCACCATTGGACCAGGTTTAGAAGTGGGCCAGGGCGGGAGAGGTGGTATCTTGGGCTTATTCTGTGTAGTTTCTAGTTGAGATTCTTCTTTCGCTTGATCCATATATGCACTACCTCCTTTTTGCATATTGTATCACCTGTTGGTAACTTTAGACACAGAGATCAAAAAGTTTACTCAGCAATTCTATCTAGTACTTCAGGGCCGTTCGTCTCAAGCAAATGCACTTACTCATTGCATAATTAATACTACTTTGGTAGTTTCTCGGAAGCGGATTTCACTCAAGTCGCTTGACAAGCTTATGGCCCTTGCATTGACTGTCAAAAAGCTGTTCCTGTCAGTCGGCTCTACAAGCTGACTAAATTGAAACTACCAAAGTAGAGCACCGCCTGTGGCGGCGAGAAGGGAGAAAAAGAAGTGGGGTCACCCAGGGTTGGAGACCCGCACCCCGTGCCAGGGGAGGCCGCTGACCCCGCTTAGAAAAACTTGCACCTCGGGTTCATTAGCAATAAAGGACTTATTGTCTTTATTACGCTTTGGAAACAAAGATTTATTACGTTGGAACTATGGAAGGATGATTCATGAAAGTGCTGATCACAGGTGCAACTGGTCTTCTGGGGGGGCACCTGATAAAAGAATTGCAGCAGCGCAGCGAAGATATTCGTGCGCTGGTGCTACCAGTAGAAAATGTGCATAAGCTGATAAAGCAGGACGTGGAAATAGTGCGAGGAGATGTAACTGACGCAAGTACCTTGGGACCTGCTGTCAAAGATGTTGAGATTATTTTTCACCTGGCCGGCATGATGGGGGTATCGCGTCCACTGACCGAATATCGCCTGGTCAATGTAACGGGTTCCGAGAATCTGTATAAAGCTGCTCAGAAAGCGGGAGTACGTCGTTATGTCCACACCAGTTCACATACCGTCTACGGCCTTGGCTACGGTCGTTTTTTGACGGAGAACGATCCACTACGACCAGACCCCGATCCCTACAGCCTCACCAAGGCTGAGGGCGATCGTTTGATGCGACGACTCATGCTCAACAGTAAAGTAGAGACTGTTATCTTACGCCCTGGTACCTTCTTTGGTCCCGGGGATCGATTGCACTTTGGACGCATGGCCCAGAAGATGAAAGATGGCAAGGGTGTGATTATTGGACGCGGAGATAATATGCTGCCATTTTGTTATGTCACTGATGTAGTACAGGGTTTTCTGTTAGCTGCCTATCACGAGAATGCACCTGGGAATGTCTACAACATTACTAACGACCGTCCACTGACACAGCTAGAGATGTTCAATGCCATTGCAGACGCAGTAGGGGGTATACGCCCAACACGGCACCTGCCATATCTAGCAATCTACTACGGCAGTATTGTCGCTGAAAAAGTCGTCGCTCGTGTAACACACACCAAACCGATCGTAACGCAACTTGGTGCGATGATGTTCGGTAGCGACAACCGTCATAGCGTGGAGAAGGCACGCCGTGAGTTGGGATATGAGCCAAAGGTGGATTTATGCACTGGTATAAAGTTAGCTGCTGAGTGGTTCAATTCGGGGGGCTGAATGAAGTATCGATTACCCGGGCCAGCCAGAATGCGCCCTTTACCAGAGCAAGGAGATAAACCCGTTATCAATGGAACGCTCCATTAGACCCATAAACTAGGTCTAATGGAGCGTTCCATTGATAACGGATGCTTAGTCAGCAATTGTGCTGACTTTCTTCCCCGCACCCTTAAAGCCGAATTTCTTGATTGTCTTGCGCAACCACTCAACGGCTGGACCATCATCAATTTTCATGCTGGTTTCGACCAGAAACAGGGCCGATTCGGGACGTGGCGGCAGCTTATTAGCTTCACACAACACCGCCAGTTCCTCATAATGCTGAAAAGCCCAGTACATATTGACACGACAACCTCTACAATTTTTGGCATCGTCTTCATTCATGGTTCCGCACTGTGGACACTCCGTCATCTTTATCCCCTTTATAAACCCATGGTTAAATCAGCCCCATTCGCATGGCTTCGGCAACTGCTTGCGCACGGTCGGTTACCTGCAACTTGCGGTAGATATCTTGCATCTTCCGTTTTACTGTCACTTCGCTCCAGAACTGGCGAGCAGCAATTTCTTTATTGCTGCATCCTTCTGCAGCTAGCCGCACCAATTCAATTTCCAGGTCGCTGAGTCCCGAACGTACGCGCTCCTGCTCTTTGGTTAATCTCTCAAACTCGCTTAGAATCTGCGTGATGGCACGAGGTTCGCCGAGAACACGCTCACCTCGATACACAGTACGCAAAGCTGTCAATAGCTCGTCAATGGGCAACGCTTTCTGAAGATAGCCATGAACACCTATGCGCATTGCGTGAAAAAGACTGCCTTCCTCGGTATGTCCTGTGAGTATTACAATACGTGTCTTTGGACATCCTCGCTGCAATTGCTGTGCAATATCCAGGCCGTTAGACGACCCCAGGAAAATATCGAGTAAGACAATATCCGGTTGCAACTGCATGGCGAGTGTAACCGCTCGATTGCCGGAGCCAGCTTGTCCGACAACCTCGAAATCATCTTCCTCGTTGAGCATCGTACAAAGGCCCTTGCGCACAATCTCGTGGTCATCCACTACCAGGACACGAATAACAGTTTGTGTTGATTGCTTTGCCGAATCTGACATCTCCATTTGTGATCCCACTTTCTTTGCTTTCACCATCTCCTGTACAGGCTCAGAATTTGCAGAAGCATTATCTTCCAAAGGCGATGCAGCTGTAACTGGGACAGCGCGATGGGAGGGTAAAAATGCAGATGTCATAACAGCTCCATTACATATACATAATGCCGGTGTAAATCGTAATTTACAAGACCAAACAAGTTTTCCACCGACGTATTTACAAGCATATACTCTGCTTACTAGCATTAAACCATACTCGTAATCATTCCTTCGTTTCGGTAGGATAATCTTCCTACATAAGCAAGTAAGCATAGTTCAGACTTTTGATACGAACGCACGCGTTTAATTATACGGATAGCATTGCCTTGGGGATGGGAATACTGGATAATACCGAATGGACTAATAATGGACTTAATCTTTAGGGGGTCTTATGAATAGTCAACGTCACGGGGATTATCAAGCAACAACGAATAATGGTGTCTTAAATCAGAATCGGTTTGCTGGATCGCACATGGCCAATATTCAGGGTGAAATAGTAGAGGAAAGCTACGAGCCTCTACCTTCAGAGGAGACGCGCCAGGCTCCCTGGATGCTACAGGCAGGTCGGGAAAGCATCGCTTACAAGTTGCTGCTTTTACAACAGCGATTGGCCGCTTATGAGCAGTTGCATAATGAGGAGATGGCCGAGTTACGCACGGAAATCGAACGTTTGCGGCGGGTTTTCCTACAAGAGACAAACTCTCAACGTTTGGCAGATTTACCTTGATTGCTGGACGAAAGTGCTGCTGTAACAGACCCTTTGGCAACATCGAGTGCGACACTCGTCAATGTCGGAGTATGGCAAAGCATGTTGGTATATGATGCATTTGCTAGCGGACAGTAGCACTCGCCGGCCTTAATGCTTTTACGCAGTTCGTTAGCCTTGAGCGTGTTCCAGGTGGCTCTGAAGTCGTAGTTGTGTTCGCGCAGGTTTCCAACTGATTCTGCTCGGATACAACACGTCCACACATCACCATTTGGAGCAATCTGAGCTGAAGCGATACCAGCAAGGCAGGGAATAATCTGGCGTTTTTCGATGAGAGTGCGCTTCACAATGTCATAGTACTTATCACGGAATACCTGTGTAATGCGCGAAACGCCATTAAACTCTGATTTACGAATACCCTCTTGCAGGCGTTCGATAACTGGCTGGTATTTCTGAATTGGGGGAGTAATGCCCATGCCAACTGTATCCAGCTCAACGCGCTCTTCAGCAATTTCGCTGATAAACGAGTCTGGCTTAAGCTCGTCGCGCACGAAGGCATAGATATTCTCAAACTCGTCTATATTGAAGTTGGAGATAACCGTATGCACACCTAGTGTGAAGTTCTTATAGCGTCCTTTGAGGACTTTCAGGCCAGCGTAGGTGCGCATGGCACGCTCAAAATTGCCCTTGACACCGCGCACGATGTCATGTTTCTCGCCAACCCCATCCAATGAAAGGTTGACAATCACCTCGCTCGTGGGAGCCGCTTTCAAGACTCGTTCGATACGATCAGGGATAATCTTATCTTGAATCCCATTGGTTGGTATGTTGATGATTCCTGGACGACAATGCCGATAGGCCACTTCAACCATTTCCGGAAGGTCTTTACGTAGCGTGGGTTCACCACCGCTAAAGGTGAACCAGTAGGCAGCTCTTCCAATCGACTCGAATGTCTTATCATACTCTTCGAGAGTGAAGTCATCATTAGGGCGTTGCCAAACATTACATGTTTTACAACGAGAGTTGCAACGATAGCTCACACTAATCGTGAGGTTCATTGGAAGAGTAAGGGGTTTGCCAAGCGCATATGATGCCTGCATCTTCGCAATTTTTGGTAGAACTTCAAACACGTCTAAATCCCTTCCCTTCAACCGATAAGCAAAGTGTATACATAGGTTTTTTATCTCTATTGACTAAAACGTCTCAACAAACACCTTTTCCGTTTATTCTGTAACAAAAAGAATCAGTGTATAATATCCAAAACAGACCTGTTCTTAGCTATTTTAGGGGGAACAAGTATGATCGATCTACAGGACCCCACACTAAAGGAGCGCCTGCGGCGCCGAACAGCGGAAGGGCGCTACGAGATAAGCGAGATCGACCTGGTACTGAATATACGTGCCTTTCGGGCGAAAGGCGATACCGAGGCAACTCGCATGCTCTGCGAAGTGCTGTTGGTACGCAGTGCACCGGAGTTTCAACGCCACACCTGGGGGTTGCGTCACCGACCGGAATTGCGTGAGGAAGCAATTGCTAATATGAGCGAACATCTTTTGCGCGAGGCGATGAATCCCCAAGAAATATTTATAACGCAGAATTTTATCCACTATGTTCGCTGCTTATGTGTCGATGAGTTCAATCGTATTCTACGGCAGGAGGGTTTGCGCTATCAGCGAGACGACGAGGGACGACCTACAGGACGGCCACATCATGTACCTCGTGCATTAATAGAGCCTTTGCAACCCACAGTGACAGATAGTGATGCTCTACCTACAGCAGATGTTGCTGATCCCCTGGATCAATTTGAGCATTTACATGCTTACGAGGAGAGCCAGCGCATCCTGACCTTTTTATCCGATCCATTGGATCGCAAAATCATGGTTTTGCGTGCTATTGAAAACATGAAATGGGATGATATCGCAGCGATTTGTAAGCGCACTGAACGCACCATTCGCTTGCGCTATGAACGTGCTCGCAGTTACCTCCGTGAATGCATCTTAAGGGAACAAGCGGCTTATGTACATGTGAGGCAACAGAATTGAAGGAGAGAAGGAAAGGTGAGGTAGACATAGAATATGAATAATAATGAATTACAGCAGATAAAGATGTCCTGGTTAGCTGCCGAGGAGGCAGGAGATAAACAAACTCAACTTGCCTTGTTGCGCGACCATCCAGATGCGCAAGAGGCATTAATCGATTTTATTGCTGCCTACCACATTACTGAACCAATCAAGGCAGATGAGCAGCAAAATAAGCTCTTGCCAATGACGCAACGCGCTTCTGCGACTGCACTAGAACGGGTTTTTGGCCATTCGTCTATGCCCGCTGATTTGAGGCAGCTACGAGTACAAAATAGGCTGAGCCTGGCGGAGGCAGCACGTGGGCTACACTTGGGTGTCGATGTATGGAAAAAATTTGAGGATGGTGTAATTGAGTTGGTCAGCCTGAGCGAACGTCAACTGTCACGCCTGGCACACTTTTTCCAGGTTAGCGTAGAGCAGTTTGGTACCATGCTGAATAACAGTCGACCAGCCCTTACACTCAACCGTCGTCAAACGGCGCAGGCCGCACGTAGCACACCACAAAGCCCAAAGAAGCAAAGCTTTGCCGAGGCTGTTGAGAAAAGTACGATGTCGAAGGATGACAAGCAAGAGTGGTTGACCTTGATTGATCACCAGTAAGTCCCTCTTCCACCAGGGTGTGTCTGGGATAGTGTTTGCCCTACCCCTTAGGTTTAATCACCGTCCTTTGGTAGCGTACCCCACATAGGCCACACCCTTAAACCATCCTGGTCCCATCTTCAAATGGCCGTTGGTGAATCCGCGAGGCATGAAACCCGTTAACTCGCGTACCTGCAAACCGCTCACTGTGAGTAAGCCCTCTAATTCAATCGGCTTAATAAAGCCTTGATAATTATGAAGACCTGGCTTTAAGCCACCACTCGGGAAGTTTTCGCCATACCAGATCAGAAGTGCTCGCGCAATTAGTGTCCGATTGATCGTATCAAAGACGAAGACACCTCCAGGAGCGAGCACACGCGTAATTTCCTTAATAGTGGCGTTCAGATCGCGTACATGCTCCAACACATCTAAGCAGACGATCGCCGAAAAACTGCCGTCCGCGAATGGTAAAGACTCTGCATAGCCTTCCTGGTAATAAATATTCTGACCCAATCGATGTTCCTGGGCATGCGAACGGGCGGTGGCTAATGCGCTACCCGAAGGGTCTATCCCCATCATTATTACCCCACGTTGTGCAAGATTCTCGCAGATCAAGCCACCTCCAGAACCCACCTCTAAAATCTCCTGTTGGGCTAGTGATCCTTTACCGAAGACTCTGGTAAGGCAGGCTTCGATATAATCACAGCGATCACCCGTCATTTGATAGAGAAAGCAACCCTTATCCCACCAACCAAATGAGGCAAATATCTCTTCCTGTGGGCGTTTACGTTTCAGCACATGGGCCTCCTTGTTGTGACATACGCATTTGTGGTTGTGTTCTGATACCTACAATTATAGCAGTATGCTACCTATCCGGCACGTAAAGCCTGGAGTTCGGACACACAAGCCATAGTAAATTACATAATATGTAAGTAGAGGTATTCAAAATACACACGAGTGGGCTAGAATAAGTTAAAACTGCTAACGAGAGCGCGTGTTCGAGTGAGAGGAACGTCCCATGAACCAGCAAGCATCTCTTCGCCATCTCAGAATAGCAATCATTTTGGTTCTTAGCGTACTTGTCCTGGGAATTGCGGGATATATGTTTATTGAACATTTCTCGTTTATTGATGCCCTCTTCACTACAGTTGACATGATGTCAACAGTTGGTATTACGGCGCATCCCCTCACTGATTATGGCCGGCTGTTCACGATTATAATAATAATCCTGGGTGTGGGATCGCTCTTCTATACTTTTGGGTCTATCATGGAATTTATGATTGAAGGCCATCTGAGCCAGGCAATTGGGAGGCGCATTATGGATAGGAAGATTGCTGCAATGCGTAATCATTGCATCATATGTGGTTTTGGCCGTGTAGGTTCGCGGATAGCCGAAGAGTTCGCCTCGGCACACAAGCCATTTGTAGTGATCGATGAGAACGAAGTAACCGTTCAGAGTTGTATCCGGAAGGGATATCTGGCCTTGCATGGAAATGCAGCCAGCGATGATATTCTTCATGAAGCTGGAATTCAACATGCACAGACGCTACTTATTGCAACCGATCAAGATGCAAACAACATCTATATCACGTTGTCCGCACGTATTCTCAATCCCAAGCTGTTTATTGTTGTACGCGCTAATCACGACGAAACCGTTGTGAAGCTCAAGCGTGCTGGAGCAAATCGCGTGCTCTCTCCTTATACCATAAGTGGACACAGGATGGCAAACCTGGCCCTTCAGCCCACAGTCGTAGATTTTTTTGACACACTCATCAATGCCGAACATCCAGATTTAGCGGTTCAGGAAGTAAAACTTCCAGCAAATTCAGCACTCATCGGCAAAACGATTGTAGAAGCGCAGAACATGATGACCAATGGGACTGTGATCCTGGCTATTCAAAAACCAGACGGATTGGTGTTGGGTTCTCGGCTGGAATCACGTATAGAAAGTGGCGATGCGGCTATTATTATGGGTACTCCAGAGCAATTATCCACACTTGCGCGTAGAACGGGCAGTGGATATGAATGAATCCTCTGCTGGGGACAAATTCCATCAGGAGAAACCAATGACGCAACGAAAAATTGTCTAGTTACGTCTCTAGAAGTGTGACGCATTTCAAGGGTCTCTAATCGCACGTGGCCTACCTACTTAGCATGACTCTAATCCAGGAAAAAGTATCCATAACTGAGAATAAAACAGGCGGTAAAACGTGTTATAATTGGGATATACTAGTTGAATGGCGGAGAGAGGACAAAAGCACTCATGGCAATGTTTGAAAGCTTATCTAAGCGTCTTGAAGGAGTTTTTACAAATCTTAGTGGTAAGGGCAAACTGACCGAAGCGGACGTCGATGAGGCGATGCGTGAAGTACGGCTTGCGCTGCTGGAGGCTGATGTCAGCCTTAAGTTAGTGCGTCAGTTTGTTGAGCGCGTCAAAGCCAAGGCAGTTGGGGCAGATGTACTGGGTAGTTTCTCTCCAGCGCAACAGGTGCTCCAAATTGTCAATGATGAATTGATAGAGATGCTTGGTGGCACTGATGACAAGAACAAGCTCGATCTTGGTGGAACACCTCCCAATGTGATTATGTTGGTGGGGCTGCAAGGTTCGGGTAAAACAACAACAGCCGCTAAGCTTGCCAATTACCTGCGCAAACAGGGTCAGCGCCCGTTGATGGTCGCCGCTGATATGTATCGTCCCGCCGCTGTCCACCAGCTTCAAACACTGGGGAAACAGCTCACTATTCCGGTTTATACAGAGCCAATGGGAGCCAATCCCGTGGATATCTGTGTACATTCGCTGGCATATGCTCGTGAGCAGGCAGCTGGTGTGGTCATTCTTGACACAGCAGGCCGCCTGAATATCGACGAACGCATGATGCAGGAAGTCACCAATATTCGTGACCGCATTCACCCACGCGAGGTATTGTTAGTAGCGGATGCTATGACGGGTCAGGAGGCTGTACGTGTAGCGGATGACTTTAACAAGGCCGTCTCTTTAACCGGCATGATTTTGACCAAAATGGATGGTGATGCCAGGGGTGGCGCGGCGCTTTCAATTCGTTCGGTAACGGGTGTGCCGATCAAATTCATGGGTGTAGGCGAAAAAACAGACGCACTTGAACCTTTCTATCCAGATCGTTTGGCCTCGCGCATTCTAGGAATGGGTGACGTTCTTTCCCTGATCGAGCGAGCCCAGGAGACAATCGACCAGGAAGAGGCCATGAAAGCCCAGGCCAAGCTGCAACAGGGTAAATTTGACCTGGAAGATTTTCTGAGTGCGATGCGCCAGTTGAAACGTATGGGACCATTGCGCCAGGTAATGGAGATGATTCCTGGTTTCAACAAAATGGTGGCTACGCCAGATATGGAGGAGGCCCTTGAAGGGGACCAACTAAAACATATTGAAGCAATTATTCTGTCTATGACTCTGGAGGAAAGACGTAACCCCGACATTATCAATGGCAGTCGACGGAAACGTATCGCTCGTGGCAGTGGTTCCACCCCACAGGATGTGAACCAGTTACTCGATCAATTTCATGAGATGCGCACGATGATACGCCAGGTTAGCAGCGGCAAAGGTCCATGGGCTAGAATGGCGCGGCAATACGGTGGTGGCGCAGGTATACCTGGTATGCCTGCGATGACCGGTATGCCCGCTACTCCTGGTCTGCCAAGGCCAGGTGGATACAGCGGTGGTAAGAAAACGGGCAAAGCTGCTCGCAAAGAGAAACGTAAGCATAAAGCACGCAGTGGACGGAGGTAGCTCAGCATGCACACAAGGCGTTCCATTCGCTCAACTCAGACAATCCTTGCTAGTGTGTTGATTGGCATAATGCTGATAGTCACTGCTTGTGGAGGAAGTCCGCAGTCACAGAAGCAGGCAAGCCAGAATAAGGCTAAGCTCGACCAGACGCTTCAGCATGCCCAATCCATTGGTGTACCTGCAACAGCCCTGCAGCCTATCCTTAAGCAGGAACAACAAATGAGCAGTATCAACGCACCATTTTCGCTCTTTAATGACCAACTTGCTACTGACTACTATACTAATCTCGCTACCCATTACCAGCAGTTAGAGGCACAGGCTGAGGGAGTGATTAGCACTATTTCTGATCAAGACAGTGCGCAAGCCCAGCAGGATATGCATAACTTTCAATCGGCCCTTTCAGCACAGCGTTTAAGAAAAGCGGGAAATACACAGGCTTTCTTACAGAAATTCAATACTGATGAATCTCTGCTGGCTACCGCGCAATATCCGAAAGATTATGTCGCTATTAGTAATGATGCACGCAAGCAAACCGAGGCATTGGCATTACTAGGATCAACCCTCAATCAACTTAATATTTTTCACAATACAATCAACCAGATGAAGTCTGCCCGACTGGATGTTACTGCGATGCTGGCTCAATACCAGAGTGATATGGATGCCTTTAATATTGCCACTGCATCACTCGATTTCCAGAGACTCCGCACGCTGATTGATGCGCAATACCAGGAGGCGATGGTTAACTCTATACAGGCGCTCCCGTTTGTCAGTACAGCCAAATTGGGCGAATTCAAATCACAGTTAAACTTGCTAAAAACCTACGGCATGGACGCCAGCTCCTACCAGAGTCTATTTAATGCTGACCAGGCGGCGATGCAAAAAGCCACAACTATTCATGATTACCTGATTGTCTCTCAAAAGATTGATGCGGACATGGCATCAATGCACGATGACCTGGTGCAAGGGGAGTCTCACTACCTGATAAACAAACTTGATCAAGAGGCCAGGGCATGGGGTCAGGCGCATGCCTACCACGATAAATTCGATGGCCATAACTATATTCTCACGGCTGGCTATACGCTGCCTGGCATTGGCTTCTGGCTGAACAGGGAACTGAGTTGGGCCTGGCAACCCTCCGACTACCAGGCGGTGGTCGATGAGGAGAATGATGAATTCTTCAACCTGCAGATGCTGGAAGCGGACTCTAGTGATCTGACACCCTACAACCAGGTACATGCCACCGATATGCAAATGATGCATCACTATCCCAGCCTGCAACATGGGACGGTAATCATGGTCTCAATGGTTGAACAAGCCATGCGCTTTTACAAGGATGGCAAGTTGATTCGAGCATTCTATGTAACGACCGGTCGTATAGAACGTCCTGCGCTGCCGGGAGTCTGGACTGTACAGGATCGTAAATCTCCTGATGAGTTCAAATCGACAGATCCTCCTGGTTCGCCATTCTGGTATCCACCTACGCCTATTCATTATGCGATTCTCTACCACTGGGGCGGCTTTTTCGTGCACGATGCCTGGTGGCGCGTGAACTTTGGTCCTGGCACGCAGTTCCCTCATTATGATGTCGGCGGTGATGAGTCGTTCGCAGGCAATGGCAGTCACGGCTGTATCAATTTGCAGGAGAATGACGCGGCCTGGGTATATGCGAACACAGATTGGAACACGCAAATCGCAGTTTATTAAAAAGTCACTTTGTGAAAGAGGAACCCGCCTGAGCGATTTAGCAGAACTCAGGCGGGTTCCTTGTATATTTCACTGATTAGAGAGAGCTTATTGTTTCTACTAAGCTACGTTCTCTTCCTCACCAATACTCAGTAGTAGGGATAATGGCAAGGACGGTAACTGATTTGACCCTATAATGGGCAGTTGCCGATACACATCAGCGCCAGTAAGAGGGACGCGCCAACTTTTTACTGCACGCAATTCGCTAACGAAGCCAGGTTGGAGATCAATACCCAAAGCTTGCCAAATGAGACTGATGGAGCGACGAGCGAAAGCGATATTGTTGCGCGGCTCGATACGATCCAGGTCCTCAAAGAAGAGACCGCAACTTGTGAAACTACACTGCTGGTAATATTGCGCTTCGAGCAACTGATGTGTAAGCTGAGCCAATAAAGGATCATCAGGAGGCCCTTGGTGTTTACCGTACTGCGCCCAGAAACTCTCTAGCGTTTCCCAACCGCTATGTACAGGCAGATAGGCATCACGAGCTGCCCATGGGTCACTGAGTGTGTCTGAAGCGTAGCGCTCAAAAAGTTGGTCGCTACGCTGTGCTAGATGTCGCAATGCAAGATCAAGCTGTCCTTTCCAAGCGCTATCACCCTCAGTGCATTCGCAGCCCGTTTCCCAGCGTGCAAGACCATGTCCGCAACTCCATGCGCTGGGCAAGCGCAATTGCACCTCTCTAATTGGTGGATACATGCGCATATAACGCTCTAGCGTACAGACTTCGAAGCCATAACTGGGCGCACCAGTTTGAATCAGGTGAGTCAGGAATTTATCACGCCATGGCCGGTGATGTCCGTAGAGTTCACCATCGGCGGCTATTAGAATAAGCTGAGCCTCTCCTGTCTCGCGTTTACTCTGCATAAGATGTCCAGGTAAGTAACTGGCCGCAAAGAGGTCTGCGTTTTCGGTCATATTCCAATCAAAGGAGACACCACCCGAAAGGGGAGCATTAAAGAAAAAGACAGTTATCCTGCGACCACCAGGCAACCGTACCAGGTAAGGTTCGGAGGGAGCTATTGGCGTGGCTGCCTGCCAGGGAGCGAGCACGGTATAGATAATACCGTTTTGAGCCAGCAAATCCAGGCTCTCTAGGTCTACAGCTGTTTCCGGCAACCACAGGCCGGTAGCTTCTCGTCCATAGCGGTAGCGAAAATCGCTTAAACCCCATAGAATCTGCGTGCGTTTATCGCGCGAGGTAGCCAGAGGCAGGATCGTATGATTATACGACTGTGCCATGGCATTCCCGACACCATAGCGAGCGAGATGTTTCCGGTCGGCATCAATTATACGTTGATATACATCGGGGTACATAACCTCTAACCACGCAGCAAGCGTCGGACCCAGATCATAGTTGATTGCTTCAAAATTGCCTGCTTCTGCATTGGGATGATAGCATTCAGAGGTAATCTTCTCGTTGAAATTAGCATAAGGCGTGGCCGATGGTTCTATTGGCTGCTGACCTGTAAAGGGATCTTCCCTGGGCGGTTGATAAAAATGCCCGTGCAGACACAGGTATGCAGGGCCAACTTTCGTGCCAGTAGTAGAATTGTCAATAGTATCGTGAAGCTTTTTCTGATCGAGCATAAAAACACCTTTGCCTGCTTTGCAAGCAATAGGAACATTACTGTTCCTACCAGAATAAAACACGATTCCTTTCTATTTAATGATACGAGTCAATCAAAAATTGAAGGACAAAGTTTATTCCACCATTGCAAAGATGGAAGATAGGAGGTGAAACGAGTACAAGCATCTGATTTCTATACATTAACAGCATATCGCCGGGGCGCAATAAATCGCGTCTCTATTATCTATGCGCTCAGCTCTTGTCGCACACCGCCCTGGGCACTGAGAAGGAACTCCTCATAGGCTTCACGCAACTTGGGGTAGCGCAGCAGAAAGAATCCGGCATACTCTTTTGTAAGCGCACGTGGTTGGCGCTGCAAACGCATGTTTACCTCTTTAAGCAAGTGGTTGCCTTTCTTACCATTGCATACTTTGCAGGAAGCCACCAGATTCTCCCACGTGCTCTGCCCACCACGGGAGCGCGGTACCACGTGATCGAGTGTCAGGTCGCGGCTGTGCTTCCCACAATACTGGCAGGTTTCATCATCGCGCAGTAGGATATTAGAGCGAGTAGGCTGAAGCGCCATGCGTGGTATCCGTACATTGGCGAGCAACTGCACAATGACAGGACGTTCCAACTCAAGACGACGGGCTTGAATACTCTCCTCAATCACCTGACGAACACTATCATCTACAAAGGTCACTTTTTGCTTAGAAAGGAGCACAATGAGACGACGCTCAGGAATGACTGAAAGAGGTTGGAGTGAGGAATTCAACACAAGAACAGGCATGAATGACTTTCCTTCCTCTCTGTCAGAGCCGGTACCAAGAGCAGACAGCGAGGAAGAAGCTTCACTGTAGGAAAGGGAAGGGGAGGGGAGTGACCCTTTCCTTAAAGCTTCTACCACTGCCTGCGACGACGACTTAATAGATAGGGAGTAAAGCCTTTTACGTGTCCAGGTAGATTTGGCACAGCGTGGCATCTCCCGCCTGTCCATTGTTCGATACGCGAACTCTGGCAGGCGGCAGCCAGACTAAGATATCCAGTTAACCTGGATATATAGATCTGATATGCCAGCATCTTTGACTCCTGTCAGTACCTGATTGTGTCACACTTCTCTTAGAAAGTAATGTGCCATCCTGGTCGGGGTGAGAGGACTTGAACCTCCGACCTCAGCGTCCCGAACGCTGCGCGCTAGCCGACTGCGCTACACCCCGGTTTTCATGTTCCACGCAAGTGATTCACCGGCCCTATCCAGTAAACCATGTTATGAAAGTGCTTGATTCGTTCGAGCATTGCTGCTAAGCGGCGTTAAACGAACCTCACACCTCCCCTGCTTGATGAGTAGTATAGCATACGCTAGCAAGTTTTGACAATAGTGAATGTTCCCTGAGAAGCAAACCCGCTACTACATCTTGTGGAATGGAACTGGTGAAAGCCGATATGTAGTGATGATGTTCCGCCTGCCTGGCCATGCTCTGCCAGAATTGAGCATAGAACACGTCAATCATAAAGTTCACGTACAAGTAGGTCTGCTAGTTCGAAGGAGTAGTTTTGTCCACGATCATGGGGATAAACCTGGAACATGTTTGCTATCCATAACCCGTTGAGAGGCGTTCTCAGGGGAGGAATATGCTCGCGGTACTGCGTGGTGACAATTGGCTGCGCGAAAGGAGCCTGGAAGAGCCAGCTTTCCTGCACCCATTCCAGTTCAAAAGACGGGTTGACACGTTTGAGATATGGCAAAAACTCTTGAAGAATATCACCCTTGCTCATCTTGAACAAAGGGTCATCCATTGGTCGATAGTTGCCGAGATAGATGAGGTGCCGTCCGCCATATTCTGTGGGTGGACGAAAGTTGGTATGCTCTACAAGACTGGTAAATGGATACCCCGGATCACAAGGATTGATCCAGTAGCTATCGGTAAGCTGGCGATCAAGGGAGAGTATAAGGCATTGTGCGCCATAGGCTTGACCCCAATCATAGCGTGTGCGATAATCGTCGGGCAATGCGGGTATGAGACGACAGGTAAGACGTGTAGCGAACGTGGAGATAACGCGGTCAGCCGACCAGGTCCCCTGGCTGGTTCGAACCTCCCATTGCCCATCATCCAGCGGTACAGCACTCTCTACTCGGGTACCCAGAAGAACTTTAGCTCCTGACTGGCTGATACGCTCTACCAGTCGATCATAGAGTTGCTGAAAGCCGCCGCGCAGGTAACCCAGGTACGTGGTACGATCGTGGAAACGCGCCCAGAACCACGGAAGAGCGATCTGATCATGCATGGATCCGAACTTGGCCACAAAGAGCGGCTCGAACACCATACTGTAGGGATGCTTGCCCATCCATCGACGCAGCCAGGGCTCTGCGGTTTTCCCCTCATACGGTCTAGAGCCGGTAAGTTTGAGGACAGCACCTACCGCGGCTACACGCAGGCGTTCATCAATACGCAAAGGTGAAAATTTTAGTAAGGTGAGCGGAGAGTCGAGTTGGTGAAATTCTCCCCCAATCAGACAAACCGTGCGAGGATGAGACCATTCCAGCCGATCTCCTAGACCCAGTTCTTGTATGAGTTTGATGACAGTAGTATCGGTTCGGAAAAGATGATGGTAGTATTTTTCCAGCCACGTATCGCCAACACGAAAGCCAGCCGCCAGGCCACCAGCGGTCGTTTCCTGCTCAAAGAGCATAACTGAATGACCTGCCTGTGTGAGTCGATAGGCAGCGCCTAGCCCCAATGCACCCCCACCGAGTATAGCATACTGCATCTGTATTTATTCCTCACCTGTTTGTGATTGCGTTGGTGAATTAATGTGTTTCCTCCTGACCTGGAGTCCAGCGCAAATTGGGTTTGCGTGCTGCTAACGCCTGGTCCAACCTACCCACAGAGGTTGTATGGGGCGCAGTTTTGACAATCTCGGGATTCGTGCGTGCCTCCTCGGCAATTTGATGCATCACACTCACGAAATAATCCAGCGTCTCGCGAGTCTCTGTCTCGGTTGGTTCAATCATCAGCGCCTCGTGTACGATCAACGGGAAGTAAATGGTAGGCGCGTACATGCCAAAGTCGAGGATACGTTTGGCGATGTCGAGTGCCGTGACCCCGTACTCCTCCTTTTGGCGTTCTGCAGAGGCAACGAACTCGTGCTGGCAGATCTGCGGATAGGCGATCTCGTAGTCTGACTCCAACTCGTGTTTGAGGTAGTTTGCATTGAGAATGGCGCTCTGCGAAACATGTAGCAGACCGTCTGGGCCGTAGGTACGAATGTATGTATAGGCACGCACCAGCACACCGAAGTTACCCTTGTTGGCGCGAATTTTACCGATGGACTGTGGCCCTGGATCAGTCCAGTAATAGCCATCGTCTCCCTTTGCAGGTAGTGGACCCGGCAAGAAAGGTACCAGATGTTCTTTGACACCGATGGGGCCCGCGCCCGGACCGCCACCGCCATGTGGTGTACTGCAAGTCTTATGCAAATTGAAATGCACAACGTCAAAGCCCATATCTCCAGGCCGAGTAATGCCGAGCACTGCGTTAGCATTAGCGCCATCGTAGTAGAGTTGCCCCCCAGCCTCGTGCACCAACGTCGCAATCTCCGCGACATTGCTGTCGAAGAGACCCAGCGTGTTAGGGTTAGTCATCATAATCGCGGCAACATTGGCTGCATTCGAGTCTAGCATGGCTTCGAGGTCTTCCATTTCGATGCCGCCTGTCTTTGGATCAGTCTTGATCTCGACCGATTTGTAGTCAGCAAGGGTTGCGCTCGCGGGATTGGTGCCATGTGCGTTATCAGGAATCAATACAAGATTGCGATGGCCCTGACCATTGCTTTCATGGTAGGCTTTAATCAGCATCAGGCCGGTCAGCTCACCATGTGCGCCCGCCGAAGGTTGCAGGGTAACGCGAGTCATGCCGGAGATTTCTGCCAGGTATTGCTCTAGCTCGTAGATCAACTGGATAGCGCCTTGTACGGTACTATCCGGCTGCAATGGATGGATACGGGCAAAACCCGGCAGCACGGCCATATCTTCATTCAACTTCGGGTTGTACTTCATGGTGCAGGAACCAAGCGGATAGAAGCCTGTGTCTACGCCAAAGTTACGTTGCGACAGGTGAGTATAGTGGCGCACTATCTCTATTTCGCTCACCTCTGGCAGTGGAGCAGGCTCTTTGCGCAGCATTCCTTCAGGGATCATGCTCTCCAGCGATTCCGTGGGAACATCCATGGCCGTCAAGGTGGCTGCACGGCGACCGGGCGCGCCCTTCTCAAAGATTAGTTTCTCGACGCTCATGCCTGCACCTCCTTGGTATCCAGCCTGCCAACGCCGCTGTTGCGGCTAGCTTCGCTCAGGCTGGATGAGTGGAAGTCCTTTAACACCTTTACGAGGTAGTCGATTTCTTCCCTGGTGCGTGTTTCTGTCACACAGAAGAGCATATCGTTTGGCGTATCGGGATAACTGTCGCTGAGTGTATAGCCACCAATGATGCCAGCCTGCTCAAAATGCTGCTGGAGCTTCTGTGTCGAAACGGGGGCGGTGATGACAAATTCATCAAAAAATGGGCTGCTGAATGTTGGTTTGTAGCCAGGAAGCGCGGTGATCTGGCGGAAAGCGTAATGAGCTTTTTGCAGGCACAACTCTCCCAGCTCGCGAAAACCCTGCTTGCCCAGAGCCGCCATATAGATGGTGGCACCAACGGCCAGCAATGATTGATTGGTACATATATTTGAAGTGGCACGCTCACGGCGGATATGCTGCTCGCGAGTCTGCAAGGTCAGTACATAACCAGTCTGTTTGTTACCACCCTCTTCGATTGTTTGCCCAACCAGTCGTCCCGGCATCAAGCGCATATACTTGTTGCGTGCCGCCATGAAGCCGAGAGCAGGACCACCATAGCTCATGGTATTGCCGAAGCTCATAAGTTCACCAACTGCAATATCGGCCCCGTACTCACCAGGAGAAGCCAGCACGCCCAAGGAAGCAGGCTCGGTGATGGTCGTAACGAAGATTGCTTTCCCCTTGTGCGCAATTTGCTCAATGGCACGCATATCTTCAATGCAGCCAAAGAAATTAGGCTGCTGGATGACTACTGCGGAAGTCGTCGCGTTCACAGCGGCATCCAGGTCTTCGCTTGAGGTAACGCCGTTGCGGGTCGGCACTTCCTTGACGTTAAAGCCTCGGGCATGAGCATAAGTATGCAAGACGCGGCGATATTGTGGGTCAACTCCCATCGAGATGACCACTTCGCCACGTCCACCGGGGCCTACTGCCAATAATACTGCTTCAACCATCGCAGTAGCTCCATCATAAAGCGAGGCGTTCGCGATGTCCAGCCCTGTGATCTGGCAGACCATGGTTTGAAATTCATAGATTGCCTGTAACATGCCCTGGCTGACCTCTGGTTGATAGGGCGTGTAAGAGGTCACAAACTCCGAACGCCGTTGGAGATGCGGCACCACGCTCGGTACAGCATGGTCATAGGTGCCAGCACCCAGGAAAGAAATCACCGAATCCAGGTGTTTATTTTTCGCCGCCATGCCATTCAGCAAGCGTTTTAGGTCTGGTTCAGCGAGGGCGGGCGGAAGATTGAGGGCACGCCGCAGGCGCACATTTTCGGGTACTGGTGCTAATAAAGCTTCCAACGAGGGAAGACCCAGCTTCTTCAACATGGCCTGCTGGTCTTCCGGCGTATTAGGTACGTAGCTCATACAAATTCATCTCCCTGACGGGTAACCTGGCACCCGCAAGGGGGTACCAACATGACACCCGCAAGGGGTGCCAACCTGGCATCCACAAAGAGGCGCCAACCTGGCACCCGCAAGGGGTACTAACCTGGCACCCGCTGGCACCTATCCATCTCGTCAACGCCGCTGCGCGGCTACTGCTACGCAGTTAGACGAGATGCAAGGAGAAGGGGTGCCACTACATTTCTTTCTATCACGATTGTATGCATTTGGTAAAGTTCTAAATCGTCCTGTACAAAAATATTTTGAAGTGGGCGACCACGGTGCATCTGTCTCTGCTACCTACCTTGGAGATAGGCTTTATATTCATCGGCGCTCATGAGGCTGTCAATCTCGGCAGGGTTGGTCATCTTCACGACCAGCATCCAGCCAGCCCCATAGGGATCGTCGTTGATGAGTTCCGGTCGATCCTTCAATTCTTCATTCACCTTCACAACTTCCCCGCTGACAGGAGAAATGAGTTCTGAGGTCGCCTTGACTGACTCAATATCGCCGAACTTAGCCTCATGTGAGACGCCCGCAGTCGCATCCCAGGGTAATTCGACATAGACGATATCGCCAAGCTGATCCTGGGCATAATCGGTAATGCCGATGGTCACTTCGTCCCCTGCAACACGTACCCATTCGTCTGTCTTGCTGTATTTGAGGTCCGCAGGATATTGAAGATTCGCCATAAATAAGTGTCTCCCTTCTCAGGAATGCTTAACAAGGGGCCTAATAACAAGCTTTACCTAAAATTGCAGGAACCTGGCACCAGCTGGCACCTATCCATCTCGTCAACGCCGCTGCGCGGCTACTGCTACGCAGCTAGACGAGATGCAAGGAGAAGGGGTGCCACTACATTTCTCCGAGCATTTTTATGAGTTAAAGTTCATCATGTGGCACCTACTTTTGCCGTTTATAAAAGGGCAGTGCTACAATCTGCGCTGCCGTGCGTTTACCTCGGATGTCAATATGTACCGTTTTGCCAACAATGGCATGTGATGTTTCGACATAGCCCATGCCGATATTTTTGTTAAGAGTTGGGCTTGGCGCTCCACTGGTAAGGGCACCGATCTGTTGATCGTCTTCGTAGACGGCGTAGCCACCACGGCAAATGCCGCGTTCACTCATCTCGACGCCGATCAGCTTGCGTTTGAGGCCTTCCTCTTTGACTTTAACCAGGGCATTCCGGCCAATAAACTCACCTTTGTCGAGCTTCACGGTCCAGCCCAGCCTGGCCTCCAAAGGGTTGGTCTGCTCATCGAGTTCGTGTCCATAAAGACAATAACCAGCCTCTAAGCGCAATGTGTCACGCGCACCCAACCCAGCGGGGAGCAGTCCACGCTCCTTTCCAGCTGCAAGCAGAGTATTCCAGAGTTTGGGGGCATCCACTGGAGCGCAATAGAGTTCAAAGCCATCTTCTCCGGTGTAGCCGGTGCGCGAGATGATGCAGTTGATGCCATCCACCATTCCAGGTGCACAATGGTAGTAGTGGATAGTGGAGAGGTCCACTTCCGTCAGTGGCTGCAAGATTGACTGAGCTTCTGGGCCTTGTAAGGCAAGCAGAGCAGTGGTGTCCGACTGATTAGTGATCTGGACATCGAAATTTTTAGCCTCCTGTTGCACCCAGGCAAAGTCTTTATCGATGTTGGCCGCATTGACGACCATCATGTAGTGATTGTCTGCAAGGTGGTAAATAATCAGGTCATCAATGGTGTCCCCATTGGGCAGACAGAGCTGTGTGTAAAGCGCCTGGTGAATAGCAAGCCGCGAAACGTCGTTAGGAACGAGATGTTGCAGGAAAGCTAGTGCGTCGTTGCCCTCGATTTTGAATTCTCCCATATGGCTGACATCGAAGAGGCCAGCACGCGTGCGCACTGCGCGATGCTCATCTAAGATGCTGCTGTATTGGACAGGCATTTCCCAGCCACCAAACTCTACAAGCCGCGCACCCAGTGCAAGGTGCTGCTCATAAAGGGGGGTACGTTTCAGCGAGGTCGCTGCGGTGTCATGTGCTGTCATGATTAATTGCTCCATTGCATGCGGGCTAGAGGTTTACTGTGTCTGCTTCACTATATCAGATTTTGCGGCTCACGACAATGTTGATCCTCTTTCAAACTGCTTCCTGACTTGTTTTATGACTGCTGTTTGGCCCTCTAAAGCGGCGTCTGCCAGCAAATGAGGCTCTTCCCTCATTCCACTGAATCGATCAGGTGTAATTGTTGTGTTAAAGCGGAATGCGGCCACGAGAGCAGATCAATGTAAACTTGCCAGGGCAAAAATATCGGCATCAGTACAGGTGACGGAGAGCCTCTAGGAGGGCTATGTTTCTAAAGTAGAGAATAGCCCTGAAAGCGACGAGGTTTGGGGACGCCTCAAAGCGATGCTTCCCAATGAACGTGAGCAGCGATTGGCCTACTTGCTCTTTCACTGTGGGCTGCGCCCCAGAGAAATTCTCAAGCACGCTCCACAGGAATTCTGCGATGAACATGAGATCTCTCGTCTTCGGTGCAATATCCTAGAGCGATGGCTCCGCAATGCGGATCACCTCCCATGATGGCTACACTAGCGAGGTTCAGGTGAAATCGATAGAGCAGTGTTCAGATTTGATCCATCACCAGGAGAAATTATTATGAGAAAGCCTACGTCCTTCTTTGTTTCGACAATGAGCATCTTCTTGTTCCTGAGCCTCACCTTCGCAGGGTGTGGGAGGAGTACTGTTGATTCCTCTACTGGTACTCTTCCCTCGCTCGCGAGCGAGCCTGTCAACCAGGTGTATGCTCTGGCATGGTCGCCAAACGGCACAGACCTGGCAACTGGCGGTAAGAACGGCGTCATCCAGGTCTGGAATACCACGAGCCACACCCTCCTCGCCACGGCTGAAAAGGATTCTGGCGAGGTGTATGCGCTCGCCTGGTCACCCAATGGTACGCACCTGGCCTCTGGTGGGCAGGATCAGAAAGTGCATCTCTGGAATCCGACGACGGGCAAGCAGATGGCCACCTATCGGAGCTTTTTACGAACTGGGGAAGTGTTAGCGCTCGCCTGGTCGCCCGATGGCAAGTACCTCGCCTCCGGAAGCAACGACGGTATTGTGCAGGTCTGGGATACTGCCAAGCAAAGACTCGTGTTAGCCTTCAGCAATTTCAGCGGCGAAGATGATGTGACGGCCCTGGCCTGGTCTCCCGATGGACAGCGACTGCTTCGGCAAGCACGGATCGGACCATCCAAATCTGGAACATCATGACAGGCACCCTCCTGCTCTGCTACAGAGGGCATCATGATGAAATCTGGTCCGTGGTGTGGTCGCCCGATGGCAAGTACCTTGCCTCTGGTTCCTGGGATGGCATGGTGCAAGTGTGGGATGCGAAGACCGGACTTACGAGATTGACCTATCATGGACATACCGCTGGTGTCTGGGCCGTCTCCTGGTCGCCCGATGGAACATACCTTGCTTCGGCGAGTAAGGATCAGACCGTACAGGTGTGGGAGGCAATGACGGGAAAGCTTCTCCTGACTTACCGTTGACGTACCGCTGAGGTGTGGAAAGTATCCTGGTCACCTGTCGGCAAGCACATCGCCTCAGTAGGTGAGGGGGGCGTGGTACAGATCTGGAATGCCACTACTGGAAAGCAGGTCTGGCTGATCCACCTATAGCGACGTTAAGCAGCCTTAAGCTATATCATAGCCAGGATGAGAGCCAATGGCTCAAGGTGTGGTTCGTCTCACCGTTTCCGCGGCGGATGGCTCAATTTTTCTAGTTACGGCTGTTAGTGTACTTCCACTGAGGTTTGTATCATTTGTATCGCTTGTATCACTTGTATCGGTTGATGCTGCGTGAGCTTGTGCCGAACAAGGGGAGCGTCTCGGGGGACTTCTCCCATTCACAAAATAGTCTCTTGAGTATGCAATAGGTAGTAAGCATCTAAAGTGCCATCAAGAAAAGGGCTATTTTTTTACTTGTCGATGGGTTGATGTACTTCTGCGCTTCACTCGTGGGCCATAGACGTTAAGGGCAAGTGTTTCGACTGCTTCCATGATGTCTTTGAGTACGAGTTTCTGCTGAAAGAAGATGACCCCACTTGCCACATCCTGAAATGCTTCCTCTGTCACGTTCAACCCTTTATAGACCAGCAGGAGAAGGTGGGCACAATTGGCTGCACGGACCTTTTCGAGCTTCCGCCGAAGGTACTGTGGATGCCAGAAACCGACTAGCTCGTCCAGGATGCGTCGATTTTCATCATGGGTATCGATCAACACAAAATCTGGCACCATGACAGTATCTCCAAGCAGGAGCACTTCGCTTTCACGCGCCAGACGCCAGTGCCCTCGCTTTCCTCCCATCTTTTGCTCAAACTCGCTGGCGAAATCCGCTTCTAGACGGCTGTCGTATGTGCCTGAGCCTTTGAAGTGCGAACGGAGCGAACAGGTATGATCAAGCTGATAGATTGTTTCACCTTGTGCTTGAGACGGACGCACGTATGCATGCATCTGCCAGCGTTCACACAGGAGTAAAGCAGGCAAAAAGGCAGCAAGCTGCCTTCCATACCTAAGCGTGGAAGAAACAAAGGGAGAGATCGGCCCATCTAGATCTATGCGGTATCCACCGCCTTGCTTTGGCTCGGCCCAGAACATCAACTTAAACAATTTGATAAACTTCCATAGATCTTTGTAGTTGTTCGATACTTCAATAGTGATATGGGATGCCCAGTAAAGAGCCCCCCGCGCTAATTCCAGGTTGTAGCGAGCAAGTAACGCTGTAGGCGTCCATACTAAACCTATCTCAGTGAGACGATATGAGGCACGCCGGTCGGCAAAGAGCATTTCGTCAAGCTCTTCTAGGGAAAGTCCAGGCTCATATGCGACCTCTTGGAGCACCTCCTCGCGTGCAACAGGATGAAATATATCTGCTTTTTCGAAGACGGGACCACGCGCAAAAACCTGCTCACGCAGTGTTGCTGGAGGAAGGGGTGTCGGAAGGGGCGTGAAAGTGGCAGCATCCAT
>WNGD01001757.1_pt1 | contig 30880 bp, 28 predicted proteins | sample 5400671 | NCBI WGS metagenome assembly WNGD01 (sample SAMN13153369, study PRJNA577476) | soil metagenome | isolation source: 40 cm soil or saprolite under grassland replicate 2 | place: USA:California | collected 2016-06-15
AGAGCATCGTTGGTCTGCACCGTGGGCAAACGGTGGAGAGCGTCAGTTGTGGCAACCTCATCGGCACCGCTGATCGGCAGGCCGTCGTCGATGTTCGCAATGCCGGCGAGGAGCAACTCCTGGATGTGCACGTCTATCGCAACATTACCTCTGCCCATCCAGAGGAACTGTTCAAGCTGTCTGGCCTCGTGCAGGGCAATGGCAGGGTCAGTCGGGTGAACACCGTGATCACTGCTGAGGTTGATAAGCACTCCAGCTTCAACAAAGGGAAACCAGAGGGTCTGCTCGCACAGGACCTCTTCCGCGAGTTCAAGTGGTCTGCTGATGCAGGCGCCCTGGTCCAAACGGTCTTTCCTGGCTTCTACCCCGACCTGACCCGCTACCAGGCCGAAGCTGTCCAGGAAGCGGTGAACCAGGGGCATCAACCCTGGAGAGGCGACGTCGCGCTGATCGCTAAACTCTTTGCGACGAGCATCCTGAAAATGAAGTCCAGTAGTTCAGTGACGGTAGTCAGCGGTGGTGGTTCTCACGACCTTAATGCAGTGGTGCATGTCACCTTGCCGCCAGAGGGAAGCACTCCCCATCCGGTCAAGCTCACCCTCTCCCCGCTTGAACCGAACAGCAATGGCGGCATCTGGGAAGTGACAGCCGTTGCAAGTGAGAACATGGCGATCACGAGCCCAAGAAGTCATGAGCGTCTGGACAGCCCGGTAACGGTCACAGGGGCTGGCATGGCGTATGAGGGGCAAATTGGTGTCGTGCGCGTACTGGATCACCTGTATAACGATATCGGTTATGCCTTTGCAATGAGCCAGAACACCGACAGCGGCTTCGGACTTGGCACCTTCTCCACTTCTGTCAAGTACAATACCAACTTCCTTGGTGGTTCCCAGGAGGGGATTCTGGCTCTCTACCACCAGGGAGGGGCCGAGTCTGACTTTGGAGTCGTCATGGTGAAGGTCTTAGTGGAGGCATAACAGAGTAGGGTCGCTGGAGCATTGAGCGCGATACAATCGAGGGAAAAGCCAGGGCAGCCAGGGCGGGGGCAAGCCCCGCCCCTACCATGATACGGCTTCTCAGGCCAAACGTATCATGGTAGGGGTACCCCTTGCGGGTACCCTGGCCGACGAGACGAGTGCGAGGGCGGGGGCAAGCCCTGCCCCTACCATGTCAGGCGAGGGTGGTGGAGCGGGGAAGGGTGAGCCTTTATGGTCGCCCGCGTGGTTCGCCTGCAGATGCTGGCTCGTGGATGAACGGCCTACATGCCCCACCCACGGGCGACCATAAAGGCCCTCCCCGCGTCCACCCAGCCGCCCTCGCCCCTACGGCATCCTGGGTTTCCGCCTTAGGTTGATGCGTATTGGGTACCCCTTGCGGGTACCCTGGCCGACGAGACGAGTGCGAGGGCGGGGGCAAGCCCTGCCCCTACCATGTCAGGCCCTGGGAGGCTCACCAGCCTGGCGGGGCCGGTTTTCCGTCCTGGTGGGCTGGCGCAACCACAGCGAGACATGTGCCGGCTGCATCGTCTCCTGCACAACCTTCACCAAATGCTCACTCAACTGGTTCAAATCTAGCTCGCTGCGTAGTGTAGCACTAAAAGCCTCCACTGTTTTGGCGGCGTCATACTTGCTGCGGTAGAAGCGCCGGTCAATCAGCCGCTGGATGCGTCGACGGAGGGGCTGGAACAAGGCCGCAATGACTAACGTGGAGCCGACAATAGCTACATCGTTTGTTTGACCGATGAGACCACGCAAGAGGAACTGTAAGGTGATGACCAGGCCCACGTAAACCAGGGCGAGTATGCCTGTCAGCGTTCCATAGACCAGTGTACGGTTGATGAGGAGGTCAATGTCGTACAACCGAGATCGCAAAATGGCGATGGCGAACGAGAGGGTACCGAGCAGCAGAGCAAACATATAGCCCACGACGTTGAGTAAGAGATAGCCGTAGCCTGACTGGCCGAGCAGCGGAAACACGCGGAGGAGCAGAGCTGTTCCCAAGACCACCAGGATGGCGATGGCTTCTCCGAAGACCACCCACTTGGTTTGCTGGCGCTCTCGTGGGCTGGAGACGTGCCGATAGCGGTAAAGCTGCACACCGACAACAACGAGCAGGGCACCGAGCCAGACGAGTTCGTGAATGGAAAAGGGAACACCAGCGAAGAGGTACAGGACAGTAAAGATCGTGCACCAAGTGATCCAACCGATCGGCAGCCAGCCGATCCAGCGGGGGACGAAGCGTCCATTGGGGAACAAGCAGAACACAAGAAAGAAGACGGCAAAGGTCACATGACTCAAGATCAAAGCAAGTGCCCGCTCTGGCGAGAGACTCTGTTGCAAGCTATTCGTGACATAGGTTGTCCCCATCATCACCAGCAAGAGGGCCACCAGCAGGGCCATCCAATCGGTGGACTTGCGCCAGAAGATGACCGAGGCCACGGCAAAGCACAGGAGCATGGAGACAATGGTGAGGGTGAGGGTGAGAGCGAAGGAAGCGCCAGCGAAAGGAAGGGCTTGCGGAACCTGTCCGGCTTCAAGAGCAACGTACCCAGGAAAGAGAACGAAGAATACTACCAAAGTGAGGACGACCAGTATGACCCAGGCGCTCCGTGCAATGATGAGTTGACGACCATGTAAGCGCGTATGTTCTGCACTACCTGGTTGGTGACCCCTGGTAATGTGTGTCTGAGCATCATGCGGGTTCATACGTGTGCTCCTCTGTGAGCCATAGATCAGACGCTGAAACGCAAAGAAGTAACATGGTAAGGAGCAGTTTTAACCTTCCACGAGAGCATTGTACCATATGCCCGTCTCGAAAGCGTGACGAAAAGCGTTACGAACGGTGGAGGCCGAGTGATCTTGGAGGCGATGGGTTCTCGTATGAACAGCCTAGTCGACTACAGTTGTACCAGCACAACGCCCAGCGTTGCCAACCCTGCAGCAATTATTTTGAGAGCTATGTGCTTGTCTTCTTTCAGGACCACAACACCGGCTAACACTGTCAGTAGCGTTGAGCTTGCTGAGAGCGCCACCACTTGTGGGACATTGCCGAGCTGAAAGGCTTTCAGCAGGAAAAAGAAAGAGGCATCCATCACCGCCGCATTCAGCAGAATCTTCTTCCATTGCACCTTCAGCTCATAACGCAGCTCCGCTCCCTTTGGTCGTAAGAAGATCAACAGGTTGGCGAGGGCTGGGAAGAGAAAAGCCGAAAACATATAGGGCGGAATGGAAAAGCTTTTGACCACTTCGCTATTAAAGCCTAATGCCACTCCCAGAAAGAAACTATACAGGAGTGCAAAGACCATGCCCTTTGATGGGCGCAAGCGCGTATGATATACCCCGATCAACAACGAGGCAGCCATGATGATGAGGAACCCAACCACGATCGTCGGGTTGATCACCGAGTGAAAGAAGACGACGCTGACCACAAAAGTGAACACGAAGTTCAACGGAAAAATGCCCGAGAGAATGCTGGCCTCTTCATACTTAAAGGCCGAAAACAGGAACGCATCGACCAGCGCCCACAGCACAACTGAGAGAGCTAACAGCAGCAGCACATGCGGGTTGACACTGATGGAGAACCGATCAAACGGGAGGAAAAAGGGGACAAGCAACGCGCAACATAACTGCCACAAGATCGTGTAGGCAGACTCGTGTCTGGTGGTTGACAAGCTGATGCGTGAGATGATGTTGAAACCGACGGTAAAGGCAATCGCGAGTATGATACACAGGCCGAGCAGCATCTTCGAGTTAGCAAAGGACGTTACTTGCCCTGTGAGTCCCCCCCATGCAGCGTTCTGTCTGGAGATCAGCACCACTCCGATGGTGCCGCTTGCAATCAGCATGAGCAGGAGCGTGATCACTGCTGTGCGTCGAGAATTCTTATGTTGAAACCGGTGTAGTAATGTATTCGGACGATTGCTACGCAGGTCCAGGGAATCTGCACCTGCTACGTCCTCTAGAATGGGTGGCAAGAGTGTCTGTTTGAGCAGCGCGGGTACTCTTTTGAGTGTGGGACTGTCTGCTACGTCCTCCAGAATGGGCGGCAAGAGTGTCTGCTTGAGCAGCGCGGGTACTCTTTTGAGTGTGGGGCTGTCTGCTTCATCCTCTAGAGTGGGCGGCAAGAGTGTCTCTAGCTCCTGGTACCGTAAGCCATTATCGCAATCAACTTCTAACATTATTTGCCTTTTTTCTCTTCATCACAGATAGATCGATATACATGGATATTTCCGGCAACGAACATTGGGCGAACGAAGTTACTATTTATATATAATAGACCTAACGTAGGTTAAACTTATAAGTAACTGTGTAACTGGCGGCATTAAATGGCCGCTGATCTTCTTGATTGAAGTCGCAGGTCAATGCCATCAGTTCGTGCAGGTATAGCTCAACGTTCTCATTATCCGCATTGTAGGCGTCGATTAAGCGCTGGAACCTTTCAGAGTAATTGGTTCTGCTCTTGTTTAGCTGCACCATGTGTTTAACCACTCTTGATTCCATTCGCCTGTATCGCTTTGTCGGCTCGCTGCGTGTTAAATAGGGTATTCATTCTTGCACGGAGTAATCTGGGGCCCCTTTCTCGATAACTGGTGAACATATGGATATTGGTACGATCAGTACAATTGGCAGATCCCTCGGTCTCGCATTTGCATCGGGCATCAATGCTTACTTTCCACTGCTTTCTTTTGCAATTGCTAACCGCTGGTTTCATCTGTTCAAAGTGAATCCGAATTTCGCGTTCATCATGCAAGACTGGTGCATCATTTTGCTCAGCGTGCTCACCATTGTAGACTTCGTCGCGAATAAAATTCCTTTTATCGATCACACCTGGAATGCCATCCATAAGGTAGTGCGTCCTATCGCGGGAGCAATTGTCGCTGTGGCTAGCATCAGCCACGTACCCGCCATTTTTACTACAGCAACCAGCATGTCCCAGTTAGGAGTAGTTGGTGCGGCGGGAAGCGACTCGCCTGTCATAGAAGTTGGACTGCTTGTCATACTTCTTACCGGCGGAATATTAGCTGCCATGAGTCACACGGCCAAAACAACAACGCGCTGGGTTTCCACGTTCACCACCGCTGGTTCATTGAATATGGTGTTGGGCGTAATAGAGGATGTGTTGGTCGTTATTGCCATCCTGCTTGCTCTGTTCCTCCCCCTTCTTATGCTCATCCTCATCATACTCTTCGTCCTCATCCTTGGCCCTCGCCTCTTGCATGTCTGGAGCAGGTTATTGGGTAGAGGTTGGCGAATATGACACCCCGGCCATTTAGCCGGTTCTTACCATACCTGGTGAAGTGAGGAATTTGAGGTTTCAATCCTAAACGGGCTCCACAGGCCGTTTCGCCAAAACTTCAAAGAGCTAAGATTTGGCTGCTGGAGGAGTTTCAATCCCAGCCGGGAAGCAGCTGCCTTTGCGATGCACTGGTTCGTCAAGTCGTAGTTACAAACCCGATTTCTTTTTAAAGAATACCTCTCTGCCACGTCTCTGTAAGTAGAGAGATTGTTTTACCTGGTCAGGTACCGAGAATGACAATTCCAGTCGCTGCTTATACACTTTAATTTTTTAATTAGTTCATATGAAGAGTGAACAAGAGCTTGGTGCTTCTCGTCTTGCTTTGCTATGCTGTCGGGTCCATGACTTTTGACATCCTCGGGCAAGGTATCGACCAATAGGCCAACCGTAATAAGGAGCCGATCAGATGTTTGAGTCGCCTGAAGACGATTCTCGAGTGCAGCTCTACAAGCTTATAGAGCTTGCTCGAACAAGAGACGAGCAGGCTTTCACCACTCTATTTAACTACTACAGTCCCGGAATCTGTGGCTACTTAGCAGGCATGGTGAGCCATCTCGAAGACAGAGACGAGCTTGCCCAGGAAACATTTCTCAGAGCATGGAAAGAATTGCCGAATCTGCGACATCCATCTCGCTTCAAGCCATGGCTCTACCGTATTGCTACTAATATCGCCCATGACTATCATAGACGACATCAGAGCCGCTTGTGGCCGTTTCCTCTTGAGGATTTTGAGGGCTTTGACGATCCCAAGAACTTCGAAGAAGGCGTTGCGGAGAAAGAACTTGTCAAACAGGCTCTGAAAGAGATGCCATGGAAGTACCGTGCCTGTCTTCTTTTAGAGATCGAAGGAAAGCTCTCTCGAAAGGAAATTGCCGAAGCAGTAGGCATTAGCGAAAAAAGTGTCAGTACTTATACGAGCTATGGACGTCAACGCTTTCGCCAGGCATATTATCGTTTAGAAAACGAAAGAACTATTCTCGAGGAAAGGAGGATAGTACCGTGAAAAACATTGTATTTTTCCCATGCTCCGAATGGGCAGAAAAACTTGCTGCCTTCCACTCAGGTGATCTCCCGCCCTCCGATCAAGAAGCACTTGATGCACATATAGCATTATGTCAAGCATGTGCAGCAGTTCTCGCTGATTACAATAAGATGGATGAGCGTATTCATTATGCACTCAGCGCTCAGCCCTTGCCTAGTTTCACACCTCAGCTTCTACAACCAGGATTAGCACCAGCGCATGAGAAATTGCAAGGGCGGATCTCGAACAAGGAAATAACATCCAATCAACAGAACCACCAGGGCCTCCTGCGTATCACCGTTGTCATTCCAACACTGAACGAGGCCCGAAACCTTTACCATGTCTTGCCACGTATTCCATCTATCGTCAACGAAGTCATCCTGGTCGATGGACATTCAACCGATGACACTATTGCAGTGGCACAGCAACTGCTACCAACCATTAAGGTCATCGAGCAATCGGGGAAAGGCAAAGGCGAGGCCCTAAGAGCCGGTTATGCCGCTTCTACAGGTGACATCATCATAACCCTGGATGGCGATGGATCGGCCGACCCGAATGATATTCCGCGTTTAGTAGCTGCGCTTTTAGCAGGATATGATTTCGTGAAAGGCTCCCGCTTCATTCAAGGTGGAGGTAGTCATCATATTACTCCTCTGCGCCTCTTGGGAGGAACCTGGCTTAACACAGTGGCCAGCATACTCTTCAAAATACAGACCACTGATTTGTGCCACAACTATAATGCCTTCTGGAGATACTGCCTCAACTACATTGATATAACTGACTGCCATGGTTTCGAGGTTAACACGCTAATCACCTTACGCGCTCATCTAGCTAACCTGAAGGTTGTCGAAGTCCCTAGTTTCGAACAAATGCGTTTTTACGGCCAAAGTAAACTACATCCACTCCGCGATGGCTGGGGCGTGCTAAGAACAATTATTAAAGAGCGAAGCAAGGGCAGTCCTACCCGAACAAGAAAGGACTATTACACAACTCGCGATACTGCAACTAAATCTATTCGAGGGACAGTTTTCATAGCAAGCTGGAAAAACAAAACTCGTGCAGAACACCATAAGCTGCTGATCGTCTAGCCACTTATCAAAGCTATAGGAAATCACTGGCAATTCTAGCCGATAAAGTGTACCACTCGATACCCACCCTGTATTCTCAAGCAGACCGCACATATCGCAACCACAAAGAACCCGGCAGCATCACACCACCGAGTTGTTTGCCTCTCAGATGGAAATGGAGAGAGATGACTAACTGGCCTATCCCATCGGAGGGATCGCGCCGAGTTGTTGCAGCAGACCCAAGTCGTCCACGTTGCCCCAGAGTTCGACGGCCTTGCCGTTTGCGAAGCGGTTGATCGTGATCCCTGTCTGCGTCACCTGTTTGCCTGCCGGTGCAATGCCCATGTAATTGCCTGTGTGGGTGCCACGAAGGGTATAGCGAACCACGACTCTATCTCCTTCAGCAATCATGTCCTCAATGGTAAAACGGGCATCGGGGAAGGCGGTGAGGAACAGCGAGAGGCCCTGTTTGAAAGCTTCGAGACCCTGGATCGTGGTTGAGACAATGTGATGTTACTTCCTTGCTCGGATGGGTGTGTACACGAACCTGAGAGAGAACGTCAAGTGAAAGAAAACCAATACGACGCTTGAAACGAGAGGTTACCAGTAGCTAGTATATCCTCACAACACGACACGTGCAACAGGCGAGCAGTCCCATTTCGCAAGCTTTTTGATTTGTATGCACCTCATGTACAAGAGTGCCTGAAAATGCAGGAGTGTAGAGCGAAGCTACAACTTTGCAGTGAAAACTCAGTCTTTGCTGCTTCGATGTGTACATATCAATGACGTATAACGAGCGCGGAAAGGGCAAGAAGTCGAGATAAACATTCTTCTGCGACGTTTTGGTTGCTTACATAGTACCAGCCGTCCAAATTGCCGCTTTCACAAGAAAACGATACTTATAAACGGTTTAACCTATGCTATTGGTACCACATGCTTGAATTAACACACCCTCTACTCGTCTTAAGATGCAGGAACTCTGATTTTTATTTTCAAGAGAATGTGAGGGATGTTGCAGTAATGATCTCCGATAAAAATTATGAATTTGATGTTGCTCTTTCCTTTGCTGGAGAAGACCGAGACTTTGTGAGTCAGCTAGCAAATGCTCTCCGACGGCGAGGCGTGAAGGTCTTTTATGACAGATACGAGAAGCACACCCTTTGGGGGAAAAACCTCTATACACACCTCTCGGAGGTCTATCAAAGCAAGGCACGCTACTGCGTCATGTTTCTTTCTCAGTATTATGCTATGAAGTTATGGACAAACCATGAACGTGAAGCAGCCCAAGCCCGTGCTTTTCTCGAACACGAGGAGTACATTCTTCCCGTCCGTTTGGATGATACTCAAATTCCTGGCATTCCAACGACGATTGGTTATTTGAGTTGGCCTCCTGAAAGCGCCAAAACCATTGCTGACGCAGTTCTATCAAAGCTAGGGAAAGTCTCACCTCAGCAGGTGAAAAGACCGCATAGAGATAACGCCGACTACTTAGTCAAGCATTATGTTGAGATGCTTGATGCTTATGAACAAGCCATTCAACTTGACCCAAATGATGCATATACCTATACACTTAAAGGAGATGCCCTTTATGATCTTAAACGCTACGAGGAAGCTCTGGCTGCCTATGAACAAGCTATTCAACTCGAACCTGATAACCCATACCTCTCTATTGAGAAAGGGCATATACTATCTGAACTTGAACGTTTTGAAGAAACCTTGGATGCTTACGAGCGGTATCTTGAACATAGTCCCAACGACGCCTTTGTTCAAGGCTGTAAAGGTATTGTGCTGTATGACCTTGAACGCTATGAGGAAGCTCGGGACTTTTGTGAGCGTTCTCTCCAGCTTGACCCCGATGATGCGTTTATCCACAGTTACAAAGGAATGATCCTCTATGCTCTTGAACGTACAGAGGAAGCTCTTGCTGCCTACGAGCGTTCTCTTCAACTTGACTCCCAGTCAGATTTTGTTTATGCCTTGAAGGCGGATGCTCTTTCTGAACTTGAACGTTTTGAAGAAGCCCTTGCTGCCTATGAGCAGGCTATTCAGCTAGACCCTAGCTATGCTTCTGCATATAAAGGTAAAGACAATGCACTCTATGAACTCAAACGCTACAAAGAGGCTCTGGGAGCATTTAATCAAGCTATTCGACTCAACCCGAAAGATGCAGATGTTTATGTCCATAAGGGAAATACGCTGAAACACTTGTTAGCGGATGAGAAGAATGCTAGGAAAATTACGAAAAAAATCTTGAGGCATAATAGCGAAGATGCAAAATGATATCATCCAGTAAAAGAAATCTTAAAGGGTTCTGTTTTCTTTGAGGGCTTCTGTTATTCTATTTTCACTCTGCAAACCAAATCAGCATGTTGAAAAACTCGAAAGCGGGATGGTATCCTAGCAGGCTATCGATGTCCCAGGCATGGTGACAAGCACCATTACTATGAGCAGCTAATTCAAAAGGAGATACTGAGAGCATTGGTGTACCGAACCCCTCGCCTTACACGATGCTTGCTCTCCACCCGAATCAATACATCACCGTACCAGCAGACACATTCAGGTCTTCTCCCGTTATCGAGGCGGCTTTATCAGAAGCGAGAAAAACAGCCGCCTCCGCTACATCGCTGGCCGGAATCAGCCGGCCAAGGGGCGAACTACTGGTAAACTGCCGTCGGGCCTCTTCGACGCTGATACCTTGCGCTTCTGCCTGTTTGCGAATCACCCACTCGATGCGCTCACCCTCCACTGGCCCTGGCGAGATGGTATTGACCCGTATGCCGTATGGCCCCACTTCCCAGGCCAGTGTTCTGGCAAGGCCAACGAGAGCCATCTTGCTGGCAGCGTAGGGTGTGCGAGCATACAGCGGCCGCTTCCCCGTCATTGAGCTAAGAATGACGATACAACCAGAGCGACGCTCAATCATGGAGGGTAAAAATGCCCGGCAACACAAGAAGGTGCCCGTGACATTGACAGCAAAGGTCCCTTCCCAATCAGCAGGAGAAATCTCCCACAGAGTAGCGCTCGGTCCAGCTACGCCGCTGTTATTCACCAAAATATCGAGACGTCCGAAGGCGCTAATCGTCTGCTCTGCCAGGTCGCGTACGCTTTCCTCCTGGCGGATATCCGTTGGCACCACCAGTGCTCTGCGCCCGAGCGCCTCGACCATCGCCTTCGTCTCCTCAAGCGCTTCTTTCGAACGAGCTGCAAGCACGAGTTCAGCGCCTTCCCTCGCATACGCCAACGCTATCGCACGTCCGATGCCACGCCCTCCTCCAGTGACGACTGCTATCTTGTCGTGAAGTTCCATGTGAAATTACCTGCTCCTTGTTAGATGCGATGATGGCATGGCCTGTGAATTATCCTGGCCCCACCACCTCTTTCCCTGGCACTTCTACACCACCCCAGAGCGACTTTTATGGTCGCCCTGGGGCCATCTCCATCATGCCCCTCTATTGCTATACACACTACGATGAAGGCTGAGCTTGTGCCACCCACTGCACAAGCTTCTCCGGCGTAATCGGCATTTCGTCGATCTTGACACCGAAAGGCTTGAGCGCATCCTCTACCGCACTTGTGACCGCAGGCGGTGCCACCATACGTCCACCTTCACCACCGCCTTTGACGCCATAGGCTGTGAAAGGCGAGGGTGTGACATGATGATAGATCTCGATATTCGGCACTTCGGCAGCTGTAGGTACCAGGTAGTCGTTCATTGTTGCTGTTAAGTTCTGGCCTTCGGGGCTGTAGCGCACCTCTTCGTACAGTGCTACACCAATTCCCTGAGCGATGCCACCGCGAATCTGACCCTGCAATGAGCGTGGATTAACCACTGTACCGACATCATGGACAGCAAGGTATTTGAGGAATTTGACCTGGCCTGTATTGATGTCGACTTCTACGATTGGAATATGGACAGCATGGCCCATAATGGGGTAGAAAACACCCAGGTCCTTGCGATCATCACTGGGAGGCGTTGTAAAGGGATGATCATAAGTGAAGCTGCCCTCCAGGCCGCTCTCCATATCCGCCGGCAGGTCGAATTTGAACCAGTAGGCCTTCATGCCAATATCGGCAATACCTAACGAACGATCAGTACCTTTGACCCACACACGCCCCTCTCGAACCTCCATATCCTCGATGCTGGCCTCCAGAAGATGCGCAGCGATCTTGCTCATCTTCTCTTTGACTTTCATGGCTGCGCCTCTTACCGCTCCTGAGAGCATCACCGTCATGCGGCTGCCCCCTGGGCCAGCGCCTGGCAGTCCGTGGTATGTGCTATCATAGGTAACACTAATCGTGGCTGGATCCACGCCAAACTCCTCACCAATGACCTGAGACACAACAGTTTCAGGACTATTACCCCAGAAAGGAGAGAACATCGTCGCCGTGATGCCACCGGTTGGCCCTATACCAATGCGCACACTTTCGGCAGTGGTTGTCAGGCCCGTGGCGGGACCAGGATTATGGAACCAGCACTCGGTTGCACTGTAGGTGCTGCGCTGCTGACATGTAGCCAGGCCGATGCCGATGAATCGGCCCTGCTGGCGCGCACGCGCCTGCTCCTCGCGCCAGTACGCCAGGTCGGCATGCTGGAGTGCCAAATCCAGCACACCAGGGTAGTTGCCGCTATCGTAGACGTTGCCAGTCGGGATCTTATAGGGGAACTGATTGGGCTGGATAAAGTTACGGCGGCGCAGTTCTATACCGTCGATGCCCAACTCCTCTGAAGCAGCATCAACCAGCCGCTCCAGCACCCAGTTGCCAACATCTGAACCGGCGCCACGGAATACTCCTTGCTGATTCTTATTGGTCAACACCGCCTTAATGCCCGTTTCAAGGCTGCCAATGGTGTAAGGGCCGCTGATTTGCGACATCATATTAGTGTTGCCCGTGATGGCGAACACGAAATAGGCCCCATAATCGTCTATCGCATGCAGGCGCAGGCTCAGGAACTTGCCTTCTTTGGTGACGGCTAGCTGAGCATCGTAGATACGATCAGCGGCCTGGGCATCATTCGCTACCAGGTTGTCAATGCGGTCTTCCATGAACTTGACCGGTCGCCCGGTGACCTTCGACAGTGCGCCAGCGATGGCAACCACCTTGCTGGCCACATGCTTGCTACCGAAGCTGCCACCTGTATACATAGGATAGAAGTTGACCAAATGAGGGGGAAGCTTGAGGGTACTCGCAATGAGCCACCCTACATAGTTGAGCATATTGGTGTTCGACCAGACATCCATGCGACCGCTAGCGGGGTCGAACTTACAGACAGCCCCGGCAGGCTCCATGGGTGCGGCAGTGGCGCGCGGCCAGCGCAGGCGCCGCTTAATGATATGATCTGCCCGGGCGAAGTCACCATCCACGTCCCCAAAGGGGAAAACATGCTCGTAGACGACGTTTGAGGGGAGATTCTCATGCACCTTGGGCGCATCGGGCTTCATCGCTTCTAACACATCGATCACTGGTGGCAGCGGCTCCCACTCGATCTGCACCAATTCAAGAGCATCCTCGGCAATATAGCGACTTTCTGCGGCCACCGCAACCACTGCTTCACCGGCATAGCGCACCTTCTCTACGGCAATCGCATGCTCGACGACCGGCTCTGCACAGAAAGCTGGCACCGGACCAATCACCTCAGCTGCATCACGACCAGTCAAGACCGCGTGAACGCCCGGCAACTTTTTGGCAGCGCTGGTATCGATACTGGTGATACGGGCGTGAGCATAGGGACTGCGCAGTACAGCAGCATGGAGCATGCCGGGCAGCTTCACGTCGTTGGTGTAATCCGCTCTACCCGTGAGCAGATCCGGATCTTCGCGCCGCTTGATATCTTTGCCAATCCATGTATAGCTATTGGTTTTAGTTGTCACGGTTTATATCTCCTCTTTACGGCTTAAGCTCCAGTGCTCGATGGTACCGTGGCGCTTGTAGCCATAGTGTGGGCAGCGCTTTGCACCGCTTCGATAATATGCTGGTAGCCAGTACAGCGACAGATGTTGCCCGCTAGTGCATCGCGAATCTCTGCCTCGCTCGGATTCGGGTTGTGCTGTAATAATTCGTAGGCGGTCATCAGGAAACCGGGTGTGCAAAAACCACACTGCAGGCCCTGTTTTTCCCAAAAAGCCTGCTGGAGGGGATGCATTTCGCCATCACGAGTTAACCCCTCCACCGTCATCACTTCGTGGCCGTTGGCCTGCACTCCGAACATCAGGCATGAGCGCACGCTCTGTCCATCTACCAGCACGGTACAGGAACCACAGGCACCATGTTCGCAGCCAAGATTCGTTCCCGTTAATCCTAAATCCTCGCGCAGTACATCAGCAAGCAAACGCCGTGGTTCGACCACCAGCCGGTAGGTTTCACCATTTACTCTCAAGCGGATCATCACATAATCTTCGTCTTGCATTATCGATTCCCTTCTGCTCGCTCTGCGGCGGTAGCCAATGCTTGTTTGGTCAGGACACCAGCCAGGTGACGTCGATAGTCGGCAGAGCCGTGAATATCTGAGAGCGGATTGTCCAGTACGGAGACGGTGGCAGCGGCAGCGGCATTCCAGGCTTCCTTCCCAGGATGCTGACCGCGCAGCAGGGCTTCTGCGGTGTGAGGACGCACTGGCGCTGGACCTACGCTGCACAGCCCCAGGCAGGCTTCTGTAATAGTGCCATCCTCGTCCAGTGCTATGACGGCAGCAACGCCTGCCAGTGCATAATCACCCTCGCGACGGGCAAACTCTACAAACGCGCTCCCAGCTCTCGAAGGAAGACCAGGAACTCGCAATTCAGTCAACAACTCCCCCTCTTTGAGGTCGGTCGTTAGATAACCCTTGAAGAAATCTTGGGCGGGGATGGTTCGACTGCCAGAGCGGCTATATACCTCGAACTCGGCGTTCAAGGCAAGCATCACGGCCGGCAATTCGGCGGCTGGATCGGCGTGGGCAATGCTGCCGCCGACTGTACTACGATTGCGGATGGCAGGATGCCCTACGTAGTGAGCGGCGTCTCTCAGCAGCGGTAGACGCTCCGCTACTGTCCTATCGCCTACCAGGGTTGCATCGCGGGTCAATGTGCCGATCGCCAAACCACCATCCCAGGCTTTGAGATAGGCCAATTCATTGATGCCGTTGATGTCAATGAGCACACCGGGCTGCACAAGGCGCATGTTCATGAGTGGCACGAGACTTTGACCTCCAGCCAGAATCCATGCGCCATCGGCATGTTCGGCTAAGAGTGCCAGTGCCTCCTCAACACTCTGCGGAGCAAAATAACGGAATTTGGGTGGTTTCATAGACCTGGCGCAACGACCGCCGTCTTACGAATGAACCCTAAATACTCCACGTGGAAAAGCAACCATTCATGAGGCGGCAGCCGTGCAGTGCGCCTCCTCCTTTCTGGTTTGGGTACTAGCTAAAGCAACTTCTGCCAAATAAACAACTCTACAACATAGCCATCGGGATCGCGGATATACATCTGGAGCACACCATCACCGCGAGGACGTGGCCCGCCTACGATTGCGACATCACTCGCCTTCAGGTGCTGGCGGGCTTCTTCCAGGTCAGCGACCTCGAAGGCAAAATGCGCAGCGTAGCCAACGGAGAGTTCCTCTGGGCGATATCCCCCGGGCTGTACCTGAGCAACACGTCCAGGCTCATCTTCGCCGATCAGGTGTATTTCAGCACTCCCCTTGCGAAACCAGGCCCCGGGGAAGGTAAAATTGCTCGGTCGGGGTACTTCCTCCATGCCGAGCACCTGGCCGTAAAAACGCCGTGACCGTTCAACATCACTGACGAGCAAAGCCACGTGATCCAATCTGCGAATTTCCATAGATGCGCACTCCTTAAGATACTATTGCACGTCGGGTTATTGCCGTTAATGAACTTTTACGAAACACCTAAGGTATCGTAAATGGGGACGGCACACCCGTAGGGCCCGATTTATCGCGGCCAGCGCCGATTGATCGGCCCTCGGGAAACCCACCACATACCCGGCTTAATGTGTTTAAACTCATTAACAGCTATATCTAAGACTGCAAAAAGAAAAAGAGTGAACGATTATGTGCTACAAGCTACAGGAAGGAATATGTTGAGTTGAGTATGTGTACATGATAGCTGGGGAGCACGTTAAAAGTCAATGGTTAATGCAACCTCGCTGTGATCTGCCAGGCTCTCACAGATCTTTCTTCTTTCCAGTGGCACGTCGATGGAAAATACCTGACATTATCCCAAAGCGCTTACTTTGTACAGATCGCTCAATCCGCGCTTTTCGCGTTGCGTTGACATCGCCACAAGCCGCGTGATATCATCTTGCCAGGACATTGAATTGATCTATAGCCTGTCTATCATTATTTTTATACTGTTTGTTAACTATCCTCGATCACTCATGGTCGCGTGATCTGGTTAGTGCGCGGCCGAAACTGTCCGTCCCGCAATGTATTTGACCGGCCCATCTCGGGCCGGATGTGAGTGTGTATTCTAATGAATCGTGAGTATCATCGTTGTTATAGTCCCTCCCTCGAGCGAGATATGGAATTGCTGGTCTTTGGCCATGCCGGCGCCCGGGTGCTGGTTTTTCCGACTTCTATGGGCCGTTTCTTCCAGTGGGAAGATACTGGCATGATCGCGGCGCTTGGTGATCAACTGGAACAGGGCGACATTCAGATATTCTGTGTGGATAGCATCGACGGCGAAAGCTGGTACGCTAAATGGAGGCCTCCCGCTGAACGTGCATGGAGACAGACACAGTACAATAACTACATTGTGAATGAGGTTCTGCCGTTCAGCAAACAGCTTAATGCGAATCCTTACTTGATCACTACAGGTACAAGTTTCGGGGCTTACCATGCCATCAATATTGCTTTCCGTTACCCTCACCTGGTCGACCGGGTTATCGGGCTGAGCGGTTTCTACAATATCAGGAATTTTACGAGTGGCTACTTTGACGACAATGTCTATTTCAATAATCCCTGCGACTTCATCCAGAATGAGCAAGACCCGGCACGGCTGGAGGCGCTGCGGCACATAGACATTATCCTGGCTATTGGCCGCGATGATCCCTCGTACGCTAACAATGAATATTTTTCGGGCGTCCTCTGGAGAAAAAACATCTGGCATGCCTTACGCATCTGGGATGGCTGGGTTCACGACTGGCCCTGGTGGAAACAGATGATCCGCATGTACATCGGCGGTCATGACTGATTGAGAGGAGAGTACACGTATGACTTTGAAAGTCGGCCTGCTGGTTGGGCGGGAATGGTCCTTTCCTCCCGCTTTCATTGAAGAAGTAAATCGCCGCGACGAAGGTGTTATTGCCGAATACGTCAAGCTCGGTGGCACGAGCATGGAGGACCCCTGTCCTTACGCGGTAATTATTGACCGTATTTCGCAAGAGGTACCCTATTACAGGATCTATCTCAAGTATGCCGTCCTCCAGGGTGTGACAGTGGTCAACAATCCTTTCATGTGGACAGCGGACGACAAGTTCTTCGAGGCGTCACTGGCTACGAAATTGGGTGTCGCCAGCCCCAAGACCGTGGTTTTGCCGAACAAAGAGTACGTTCCCGGCATCGTTCACAATGAGAGCTTGCGCAACCTGGTCTACCCGTTGGACTGGTATAGAATCATTGAGTATGTCGGTCTACCTTGCGTACTGAAAGACGCCCTTGGAGGGGGCGGGAAGGACGTATTCATCTGCCACTCCCTGGATGAATTACTCTTTCACTATGACCAGTTTGGCCTACGAACAGTAATCGTGCAAGAATTTTTAGAGTGGCAGCAGTACATCCGCTGCATCAGCCTTGGGCAGGAAGAAGTCCTTCCCATAAAGTACGATCCGCGTGAGCGCAAATATCATGTTGAACACGAACATCTCAACCCAGAACTCGGCCGTCGCGTCGTGGAGGATACGCTGAAACTCGTACGCGCACTGGGGTACGATATGAATTCCCTCGAGTGGGGCGTCCGTGATGGCATTCCCTACGCCATCGACTTTATGAACCCCGCTCCCGATATGGATATCTACTCGCTGACCCCATTTTATTTTGATTGGGTGGTCAAGCACATGGCCGATATGGCTATTCGGCTCGCGAAGCAGCCACGTCCACAATGGCGCGAATTGCGCTGGGATACCTTTATGAGAGGCGAGCGCAATCGGGGTGAAAATCAAGAGGATACAGCCAAGTTGCCAGTGCGTTCACAACAGGCGAACGGTGGGCGTCGTCAGACTCCCCCTCCTTTGGATGTCACAAAATAATTGATGCAGGGGCCCGATATTAATTGCCAATCACCTCTGGAGGTTTGCCATGTCACTACGAGAAGCAATAGAAAGCTATCACGAACTCCTGACCGACGAGTTAGCCAACGAGTCGCAGGTCAAGCTCGATGACCAACAGCGGCAGCGTGGGATCCTCTTTGGCGACCGGCCGTTGTGTAGTGTCCTGCGCCCCCGCTTCATAACGCCTGAACAGTATCGCTTCCTCCAGTCTCGAGTGCGTTTACTGCTTCACGCCTTCGACAAGGCCTATTACCTTGCCCTTGAGGACCCAAACTTCCGCAAACAATTCGGTTTACTCGACTGGGAGGAGGAACTCGTGCAGCACAACTCCGGTTTCCGCGCTCCCAGCCCGACCTCGCGTGTGGATACGTTTTTCGTGACTGGTCGCGGGGGATTACGCCTGACGGAATACAACGCAGAGACTCCCGCCAGCCCGGCTTACAATGATGCACTGGCGGAGGTATTCTACGGCCTACCCGTCATGCGCGAGTTCCTACGCCACTACGAGGTACGCTCATTGCCGGCGCGTCACAGCGTCCTGCACACCCTGACGGATTCCTACCAGCAGTGGGCAGGCCGACGCGAAGCGCCACGTATCGCTATCCTCGACTGGCGCGAGGTGCCAAGCTACAGTGAGTTCGTATTATTCGCGGAGTACTTCAAATCGCAGGGCCTGGAGTGTATCATTGCCGACCCGCGCGAGGTGGAGTACCGTAATGGTCGCCTTGTTGCCGGTGACTTCCACATCACACTCATCTATAAGCGTGTATTGATCAGTGAACTGATCGAACGCGGCGGGTTCGATCAACCCGTTGTGCGCGCCGTACGCGACGGGGCAGTGTGCATGGTCAACCCGTTCCGCTGCAAAATCTTGCATAAAAAGGCCAGCCTGGCCGTCTTGAGCGATGAGCGCAATGCCAGCCTCTTCAGCGACGAAGAACAGGAGGCAATCGAGGCTCACATACCATGGACGTGCCGTGTCGAGGAGCGCCATGCCCGCTATCATGGCCAGACGATTAACTTGCTCCCTTTCATCCTTGAGCACCGCGAGAACTTAGTTCTTAAGCCAAATGACGAGTATGGTGGCAAAGGGATCGTCTTAGGATGGGAAACCGACCCCATCAACTGGGCACAGACGATTCAGACAGCGTTAACCGAGCCATATATTGTACAAGAGCGGGTTGATATCCCCAGCGAACCTTTCCCAAGCATGATCAACGGCCACGTCGAATTGATCGACCGTATGCTGGATACCAACCCATTCGTTTTCTACGGCGACTACGTGGACGGCTGCCTCTCGCGCCTCTCAACCGAAGCGCTACTAAACGTCTCAGCCGGAAGCGGATCAGCCGTTGCAACATTCGTAGTAGAAAAGCGCTAAGATGAGAGGAGAGAAGAAATGAAACCGCCATCACTCACCATCGGCATCGAAGAAGAATACCAGATCATCGACCCACAAACACGAGAGTTGCGATCCTACATCACCCAGATTCTGGAGGAGGGCAAGCTCCTCTTGCGTGAACAGGTCAAGCCCGAGCTACACCAGGCAATGGTCGAAGTCGGCTCTGAAGTGTGCCGGACACCTGCTGAACTTCGTGAGGAACTGGTGCGACTACGACGCTCGATTATGGAACTGGCTGCCAAGAACGGCCTCAAGATTGTTGCCGCGGGCACACACCCTTTCTCCTCATGGTTGACGCAGGAGATCACTCCGCAGGAGCGCTATATGGGTGTCAAGCAGGACATGCAGGAACTTGCCCAACGATTATTGATCTTCGGTACACACGTACATGTCGGTATAGAAGATCGCGAGTTCCTCATTGACTGCATGAACGTCGCTCGCTATCTGCTGCCACATGTGCTTTGCCTGTCAACCAGTTCACCATTCTGGATGGGACGCACCACCGGTCTGAAGTCTTACCGTAGCATCATCTTCCGCAACTTCCCGCGCAGCGGCATCCCACGCGTATTCCAGTCATGGGAGGACTTCTCCTACCTGGTCAATACCCTGGTGAATACAAATACCATCCCCGATGGCAGTAAAATCTGGTGGGATGCGCGCCCGAACTGGTCGTACCCCACACTGGAATTCCGCATCTGCGACGTCTGCACACGTGTGGATGAGGCAATCTGCGTGGCAGCCATCTTCCAGGCCATTATTTTCAAGCTCTGGAAACTGCGCCGGGACAACATGACCTTCCGTGTCTACCCGGTTGAATTGATTGAAGAGAACAAATGGCGTGCCGTGCGCTACGGCCTTGACGGTAAGTTGATCGACTTTGGCAAGCAGCAGGAATTACCTGCCCGCGACCTTATCCGTGAATTGGTTGAATGGTTCATCGGCGACGTCATCGATGAACTCGGCAGTCGCCGGGAAATAGAATACGTCTACCGCATCTTACAGGAGGGCTCAAGCGCCGACCGCCAGCTAGCCACCTATCAACGAACTGGTGACCTGAAAGCGGTAGTCGACCAGTTAATACAAGAAACCAGCGAAGGAGTAATAACCCCCTAAAGGGAGTGCAGAGGGCGAAGCTCTTTGCCGGGGTCTGGGGTGTCCCCAGAAAAACTCCCTTTTTATACATTCCGCACTAAAAATTGGAGTAATTTACTTTGTCACGTTCAATCACAATCGAAGATCTCTATAACATCAAATTTCTCAGCAGGCCACGCATCTCGCCAGATGGTCAGCGCGTGGCTTTCGTCGTTACAACCATAGACGAGCGCAAGCAAGAATATCGCTCCTCGATCTGGGTAGCGCCAACCGGAGGCGGTGAAGCGAAACGTTTCACGGGTGGCACGGCCAGCGCGCACAGTCCATGCTGGTCCCCTGATGGACGCTGGCTGGCCTTTGTAACCGATCGTGAAGGCGAAGAAAAGCTCACGAGCAAAGAAGATCAGAAGAAACAGGGCAAAGGCAAACCCCAGATATGGCTCATCCCGGGCGATGGAGGCGAGGCTCATCAACTCACCTTTATGCCACACGGCACCTCTAACCCGGTCTGGTCACCGGACAGTCAACGACTGGTTTTCAGCACAGCCGTTGGTCCACTCGACGAAGAAACCGACGACGGTAAGCCTTTGCCCAAAGTGCGCGTGATTGACAGGCTGCTCTACCGGCTCGATGGCATCGGTTTTATCTATGAAAAGCGTCAGCACCTTTTTATGATTGATGTTGCCGGCGGCGAACCACGACAGCTAACCGACGGCGATTGGGACGATAAAGACCCCACGTGGTCGCCCGACGGTTCACAAATCGCCTTTACTTCCAGCCGGGCCTGTGATCGCTGGCGGCTACCCTGTCCAGACATATACAGCCTGGCAATAGATAACGGGCAAACAGGCGAGCTGCGTTGTTTGACGGATGGAACTCGCTCATGCTATTCGCCCTCATGGTCCCCTGACAGCAAGACAATCGCATTTCTAGCAAAGCCTAAGCTCCGGTCAGGCAACCATACAGAACTTTTCACCATCGCCTCCCATGCCCAGCAAGCCTCTGCCCATTGCTTGACGAGCGAGTTTGAGGGCGCTTGCTCGGATTGGACTAATAGCGATATGACCAATGACCAGTTGATGCCCGCACCTGTATGGGCTTCCGATGGCAAGACGCTCTACGGGCTGGCGGTACAAAGAGGGGCCACGCGTGTATACGCCATTGCCGGTGAAGGCGCAGGGAAACAGCCGCCTACGCTCACCCCCGGAAATATACATGTGCTCGATTTCAGTTTCGACCAGTCCAGGAGCACAATGGCAGTGCTGATCGAAGACCCTGCGCATATAGCCGAGATTTTTGTGCGTTCAACGACCTCAACGGGAGGACTGCGCCAGCTGACCGCTTTCAATGACGCCCTTTTCAGTGAGCTAGCGTTAGCAACTCCCGAATATATGCCATACACTGGAGTAGATGGCTGGCCGATGGATGGTTGGGTTCTCAAGCCGCAAGGCTTTGAACCTGGCAAGAAATATCCGCTGATCGTAGAGATTCATGGTGGTCCAAACACACAGTACGGTTACGGCTTCATGCATGAAATGCAGGTTCTTGTAGCGGCGGGCTATGTCGTGCTATACACCAACCCGCGTGGAAGCCTGGGCTACGGACGCGACTTTGCCCTGGCCGTACGCGGCGCCTGGGCTGAGAAAGATTCCCTGGACATCCTGGCAGGCGTGGATGCCCTGCTTCAAAAGGACTACATCGACGAACAGCGCATGGGGGTAATCGGCGGCAGTTACGGAGGCTTCATGACCAGCTGGCTAATCGGCCACACAGAGCGCTTCAAGGCAGCAGTAGCCGACCGTAGCGTGATCAACCGTTTCTCCTTCTTCGGCAGCAGCGACATCGGCTGGGACTTCACCGACGATGACATGGAGATACCACCCTGGGATGACCCCGAACGCTACATGCGCATGTCTCCCATAACCTACGTCAAGCAGATGTATACTCCGCTGCTAATCATCCACAGCGAAAGCGACCTGCGGTGCAATATTGAGCAGTCCGAGCAACTTTTCGCCGCCCTCAAATACTTGGACCGCGAGGTGCTCTTCGTCCGCTTCGAAGGTCAGAATCACGGCCTCTCACGCAATGGTCACCCCAGGCTGCGCCTCGAACGGCTGAGACATATAAGGTCATGGTTTGAGCAGCATTTATAAGGAGAAACACTGCCCAGTACGGATCAAAGCGTTGGCTTAAAGACCATCATCACCAGAATGAGCAGCACCAGTACCGCTATGATGATTCCCACGACCGTCCCGCGCATGGAGAGCGTGCGATATTCTTCACTCTGGGGTCCTGCTTTGGCCAGGACGCGAATCTGACGGCTGAGGGTGGGCGTATAGACGCCGTATCCCAGCACAATCGCGACCAGCCAGAGCACCAGCGCCGAGAGCAGCCAGAACGTGGTCAACGCGTATCGGGCCAGGAAGACCATGGTCAGCCCCGAGACCAACAGGAGCAAATAGGCCGGGTTGGCGAAGTAATCATCCAGGAGTTTGACGCCACGCAAGGCGAAGTCCAGGTGTTCGGGATTACGCTGGGCACGGGTAATCCAGACTGCATAGGTGGCGTTGAAGCCGAAGGCGATAATGGCCAGCAAGATGTGAATGAATTTGACGGTGGTGAAGAGCAAGAACATCGACATCTCCTCTCTATGTGAGAAAATGAACGGCTACAAGTAACGAAAAGTTGTTAAGTGAAGCACAAAAAAAGAACGTCAATGCTGGCGGAAGCCCTCGCTTTCCATCTGCCATGCAAGCTCCATGGTTTGCTGGATGTGGGGTGCGTAGATCGTTGGCAAGCTAATCGCCAGGGAGACCATGCCGTGCACTAGCGCCCAGAAGACATCGCTGTAGCCTTTCGCATCACCTGGCCGCAGGACTCCAGCATCGATGGCGAGTTGGACCGCCTGCTGCAACACCAAAAAGGTGGCAATCCGCGTCTGGCCATCGCCCGTCTGCTGGCGTGTCAAGAAGTCAGACCGTTGCATAAACATGAGTTGATAGTACACCGGGTGCTCTAATCCAAAGCTGATATAGGCTCGACCGAGTGCAATGATCCGCTCCCAGGGATTCTCCGTACTGGCTGCCGCTGCTGCCAGTTGTTGGCCGAACCGCGTAAACCCCTCATCGACTACCGTAAAGAGCAGATCATCCTTATCGCGGAAGTAGAGATATATCGTCGTGGGAGAGTAGCCAATGCGTTCAGCCACCTTCCGCAAGGAGAAGTGCTCATAGCCCTGCTCCAAGAACAATTGGCCAGCAGCCGTCAGAATGGTGTGACGCAACTCTTGCTTCTCCTGCTCCTGCCGATGGCGAATCGCTTGTCGCACACGCTCGGTCTGAGTCGTAGTGGTTCTTTTCTTCATAACAATGCTCCTTTAGGTAACACCGTTAATTTATCATACAGATCCTCCTTTGTCAAGGGTGACTATCTAATATCAAATCTGCTGATTCCTTCTCGAAATGTAGTGGCGGGACTTGCCCCCGCCAGGACCCACACATACCCTGATTAACAGGATTTGGTACAATATCCACTCATAATTTTCTTAATCTGCTTCGCCCGCCCTGTATATAAGGAACAGGGTCAAGGCTGGTGCACGATCGGGAAGACGATGCGTGCTGATGGGAGTGCAGAGGGCGACCGCCCTTTGCCGGAGCGCGAGGTGCCCTCGCTTGTTCCTTCCTTCCCGCCGCCGCAGGCGGCAACAAGGGAGGTTGCAACAGCCCTGGGAACAGGGTTCTTGCCTCTTGACAAATTCATTTTTACAGATCATAATATGTCATAGAGTACGTCACTATGACGTGTCTATATGACTTCCTTTGTGAGATATACTGTGCTGCCGACACAGAAAGGATGTGAGAGTGTACGAGTTTCTCATACTGTCTCAGCTGATGAAAAATTCAGCCCACGGTTACCTCATTGCTAGCATCATCAACGACATTATCGGTCCATATGCGCGTGTCAGTAATGGGCGGCTCTATCCCCTGCTTGCTAAGATGGAGCAGGCCGGACTGATCGCTGTCCGCACGAAGCCTGCTTCTGCTCCTCCGAGTGATCGCCAGCTTCGTGTCTACGAGATAACCGAGGCCGGTAGGAAGCGCTTTCGAGCGTTGATGATAGATACGACCCTGAATCCTGGCGAATATCAAAAGCTGTTCTCTCTGAAAGTGTGTGATTTTGCATTTCTCGATCCGTCTGAGCGCCTGCGGCTCATTGACCACTACATGCACTATTGCCAGGCTCACATTATCCATCTGACGATGCAAACTGAAGAAGTTCTCCAGGAGAGTCCATTGTGGTGGCCCGAAAATGATCCTGCAAGCAATAAAGAACATATCGAGAGGGTTATACGTGTCATGCAGCATTACATGGACGAGTGGCAACTGGAGTATGACTGGGCAAAGAGTCTGCGTGAGAAGGAAATGGCTCAGGCTCATCCCCAGGACTCGGCACAGATACAAACCCGCTCCTGAGTGCAACGTATTCAAGAGAGTATAGTGTAGAAAGGAACGCAATCCATGCACAAGTACAGTCCTCAAACCGTCACTCCCTCGTGGCCAGTAGAGCATACTGGTCCCGCCATAGAGATGATCGATCTGTGTAAAGACTTTGGCTCCTTTCGTGCCGTCGATCACCTCTCGTTAACTGTTAAGCAGGGCGAGATTTTTGGCCTGCTAGGACCCAATGGTTCGGGCAAAACGACGACGATCAATATGATCAGCGGGCTGAGCGTGCCTACCTCTGGCGAGGTGCGGGTGATGGGCTACGATGTGCGCCACCAGACACGCCAGGTGCGACGCCTCCTTGGCTCAATCCCCCAGGAAACGGCTTTGTACGAAGAACTGACGGCCTGGGACAATATGGACTTTCACGCCGATCTCTTCGGCGTTCCCCGTCACGAGAAAAAAGAGCGGATTGTCAGGTTGCTGGAACTGGTGCAATTGCTGGATCGCAAAGCTTCGCGTGTGAGCACCTTTTCCGGTGGCATGAAGCGCCGCCTGGCCATTGCGCGCGCGCTGCTCCACGAACCTTTGCTGGTCTACCTCGATGAGCCGACTCTGGGGGTCGATGTGCAGGCTCGCCGCGCCATCTGGGATTATTGTCTCTCGCTGCGCGACCAGGGCAAGACGGTCCTGATCACCACCAACTACCTCGAAGAGGCTCAGACTTTGTGCGAGCGCTTAGCCATCATCGATCATGGCAAGCTCGTCACGGTAGATACTCCTGATCATCTCAAGCAGACCTATGGCGGTACCATCCTTGAGCTGGAGACTTCCCAACCGTTCGAGGGCGTTGAGCAGATCAAGGAACTGCCAGGTGTCAAAGAGGTGCAGCGCGAGGAAAGACGTCTGAAGGTCACGACGGCCGGTGTCGATCATATCGTGCCGCAGATAGTGAATATCGTCTCCCAGGATGCTGAGCTGCGCGATATCGCTGTGCGCGAACCCACGCTGGATGAGATCTTCTTGCAGTTGACCGGAACAGCTCTGCGCGACTAGGCACCTATCCGTCCCGCCAACGCCGCTGCGCGGCTACTGCTGCGCAGTCAGGCGGGACGAGTGGAGAAGGAGGAATACCATGCTATACAATGCTGCCTCTACCCTGCGGGTCATCTGGGCCTGTATGAAGAAGGACATCAAGACATCTTTCAAGGAGCGCACGTTTACGATTGTTGGGACCCTGGTGCCGCTCAATATCCTGTTCCTCATGATCCTGTTTGTGATCGGCGGCGGCTATGCTCCGACCGCAGTGGTGATGAATGATCGCGGTCCATATGCGCAGCAGTTTTACCAGGCGATGAGTGGAGCGCATTCTTTCCGCTTGCAACAGACCAGCGCACAGGAGGCCGAAGCGTTGCTTCATTCCGGTCATATTGTGGCGGTCGTGAACGTTCCAGCTGATTTCGATGCGCGCATCCGGCAAAATCAGCCTGTCCAGGTCGGTGTGCAGATCAATAACCTCAACACCGACTTCACCAACGATATTCGGCGTGCTATCCCGCTCTCCATCACGAGCTTTTATGCGAAAGCGTTTCCCAATCTTGTGACGGTTGCGCCTCATGAGAGGGACGCCTATGTCCAGGATACCGATTATGTTCCCTACCTGTCGGTCTCGATCCTGGTCGTTGGCATCATGCTAGGCGGCGTGCTGCAGTCAGGCTTGGGCACGGCGCGTGAGTGGGAGAGCTCTACCATGAAAGAATTGCTGCTGTCGCCTGCCAGCCGCTGGTCGATGATCCTGGGGAAGATGCTGGGTGCGGTCGCTGTGGGCCTGGTCTCGCTGATCATTGTTATTGCAGCGCTCATCCTGCTGATCGGCGTCTGGCCTGCTCACTGGGACGAGGTGATTGGCTTCGGGTTGTTGACCCTGGTCATTTTCGTTGCCTGGGGGACGCTGCTGGGTACGCTGTTCAAGAATCGCACGCCTGTCCTGGCTCTCGCGTTTGGCACTTCGATCCCGCTGTTCGTCTTGAGCGGCGCTTTTGGCCCGCTTTCGTTTACGACTCCGGCGATTCAGTTCATTGCCCAGCTTTTCCCCGTTGCGTACGCCATCGCGTTGCAGCAGCACGCCTTTCATAACTTCAACCTGAATACCTATGGTGTCGGCGGCAATGCCCTGTTCCTTGTGGGCATGTGCTGGGACTGATTATCCTGGCGGCGGTTGCATTGCGGCGTTCTACGGTAGCTCATTAGTATGGAGGGGAATTCGATTATGACTCAGTTGATCAACTTTTTGCGCATTGTCTGGATTGTGCTCAAGAAAGATGTGCGGGTCTGGCTCCGTCAGCCGGTCAACTTGGCTGTGATATTCATTCCTGCTCTCGGCTTCTTGCTGGTCAGTGCGCTGGGTACGGCGGCGGTCGGTCGCAGCCCTGTAGCACTGGTGACGATCGATCAGCGGCCGAAAGGCATCCAGATGCAGCGCATTTTTCACGATGCCGACGTGTTTCGTATCACTGATGCCACGCCGGAGCAAGCCCGCCAACTCTATAACGAGATTCAGGTGGTGGCTATCATCACGATCCCTGCCGATTTCACGCAGCGCGTCGAGATGCACCAGCAATCGCCCATCGATGTCGAGGTCAACAATCTCAACCTGGACTTCACGAACGATATCCGGCGTGCGGTTCCCGATGCGATCACACAGTTTTACCAGGCGCAGGGAAGCAGCAGTCCGGTGAAAGTGACGATGCGCGAGCAAGATCTGCGCAGCCGCGATGTCGAGTTGTTTGAGTATAGTGTGTTGCCGACGATTGTGCTGCTGCTTACAATTGGTGGCGTGATCAATGGTGGGGTGGCCACGTCGCGCGAATGGGAAAGCAGGACCATCAAAGAACTGTTGCTCTCACCAACCCCGCGTAGCGCGCTTGTAACTGGCAAGGTACTGGCAAACTTCTTGATTACCTTTGCTCTCGGTGTTGCTGTGCTCCTGGTAGGGGCTTTGCTAGGATGGACACAGCCCCAGGGAATCTATTGGCTGAGCGCCTTGCTAGCGATAGCATTGGTGGCTCTGATGAGTTCCGGACTTGGCGCGGCTCTGGGGGCTGCTCTTCAGCGTATGCAGCCAGTCATCGCTATCGCCAACAGCGGGTCAGTCTACCTGTTCTTCCTGGCCGGTGGCATTGGCGTACTGGCCTTTGCGCCTGGCTGGTTGCAAAATATCGCGACCTTCATTCCCCTGACCTATGGGCGACACGCGCTGGAAATGGCCGTGTTCTATAGTTCCTCGGACCTGCTTGGGCGCGACCTCCTGGTATTGAGCGCATCTGCCCTGGTGGCTGTAGCACTCGGGGCGCTAGCTATGCGCCGGGGCATCGCCAGCTAATATTGGGCATGTGCTATGGCATACTGGTCGCCATACGGCCCGCTTAGGCCACGCCCCCGCCGGTCGGGCACATACACCGTAAACGCATCCGAAAGCGCAGTCGCCAGGCGCATATAGTGCTGCGAGGCTTGCATGCCACCATGCAAGAGGATCAATCCAGGCCCGCTCCCGATTTGCCGATACCCAATCGTCGTACCGTCCGATGTGACGGAATCAGTCCTATATGGAGTTCTTGAAGCGCTCAATGGAACATTCCTTTCAATCAGAAAAATGTAAGCTTGAGGGGTGAGCTATGCACTCATCAGTACCAAGGTTGGCGGTTGGTACTAGCACCGATCAGTTCTTGGCAGGTGCAGATTGGCCTGTTTCACCGAGCCCGTTCCACCTGCTCTCCTCCTCATATTGCTGACGTTCTTGCTGCTGCATCCAGCGAATGAACAGGATGCTCATAATCACGATCATATACAGGCTGACGGGAACCCACATCAGCAGACCACCCAGCTGCTGATCCGTAGCAGGAGAGAGCCCCCAGACGCGTGGCGCATAGAGATAGGGCGCAAATAACGGTGACGCAAAGGTCAGCCCAGCTCCTAACAACACCATGGGCATGGAGCCGAAGAACAGATAGAGGATCTGTCCTCCCATGGAGAGACGCGGCAGCCCCTTCTTGACTGGACTGAACATCGGCCACCAGTAGAGCAGGCCAAAGAAGACGAAGCTGATGTGTTCCAGGATGTGCAGGGGCTGGTTGACCAGTGTCGCGTCATAGAGCGGTGGGGCATGCCAGAGCCAGGCATCGGCATTAAACAGGGTAAAAGCGATAGCTGGGTGGGTGAGGATCTTGCCGAGACGAAACACAACACGATTACGTAGGAGCGGCTGGAGAAGCCAGTCTGGGGTCCCAAGCAATAGGAGCGGCGGTCCGACCATCATGAGGATGAGGTGTTGGAGCATGTGTGCGCTGAAGAGATAGCGGTCTCCGAGCTCATCCAGGGCTGAGAAGAGGGAGAGGAACATGAGATTGACGCCAAGCAGGAAAGCCATGGCTTTGCCCAGCGAGACTTCGTCTGCCAAGTGGAACTTTTCGCGCAAAGGCCCGACCGCATACATATATAGGGCAATAATGAGAATGGTTCCTCCAATAATAGAGGGTTGCCAGTCCCACTGGGTCAGCCAAAAGTGCAGATCTCCCGGCGTATTGATGGCCATAGATATTGCTACCTGTTCTTCTCCTGATACTTCATCATTGTATGATAGCAGATCATAACCCCCACTGGAAAGTCCCTTTTCATGCGAGGACTTTCCGTCCTGACGGAGGAGAGTTACAGTAAACGTACGACTTGCCGGGTTATGGCTCATCACCATATAATTAAAGCATCGGACATGAGAAGAAAGGTGGACTCCCCGATGACAAATCAATCCCATCTCAAGCTGCTCAAGCAAGGCACGAGTGCCTGGAATACATGGAGAGAAAAGCATCCAGCGGTACAACCCAACCTCAGCAAGTCCGACCTCAGTGGAGCAACACTCAACGGAGCGCGCCTCTCCTCGATAAATTTCTATCTAGCGAATCTCTCGAAAGCGGCACTGAGCGCCGCCGACCTGCAGGAGGCAACGCTTAACGCAGCTAACCTGAGCGGGGCGAACCTCAGCAGTGCAGATCTCACCAGGGCTACGTTCAATGGTGCAAACCTCAGGAGAGCCGACCTCAGCGGAGCATGCCTCAACAGAGCCAACCTTACCTGGGCGAATCTCGACGAAGCAATTCTAGTTGGAGCCGATCTGAGTGGCGCCAATCTCCAGTGGGCGACTCTCAAGCAGAGCCGCCTGGATATGGCGGATCTCAGTTGCGTCAACCTGAGTGGAGCCGACCTCAGGAGGGCACAGCTGAGGGAGGCCAATCTAAGCGGCGCTCGTCTAAGGGGAGCCAAACTCAGCGGGGCAGATTTGAGTCATGCGCACCTCTATAGGACAGACCTCACCGAAGCGACACTCTACGACACGATTCTCGACCAGGCAACCCTTATCGAAGTAGTCCTCCACGGAACTCACCTCAGTGACATTCATTGCGGTGGAACCCGATTGATCAGGACCAACTTCAGCAAGCTAGATTTGGGCGGGGTAAATCTCAGCGGGGTCAACCTGAGCGAGGCAGACCTTACCGGGACGAGCTTCTCCGGGGCCAAACTCATGGGAGCGAACCTGAGCGGAGCCAACTTGAGCGGGGTAGATCTCAGTAGAGTAGACCTCAGGAAAGCTAATCTGAGCCGAGCGGATCTCAGAAGAACCAGGCTCGTGAAGGCCGATCTCGGCGGGGCGAACCTGAGCGAGGCCCATCTGATTGAAGCGTTCTTCGATGAGGCAGACCTGAGCAGAGTGCTGCTCAGTGGTGCACACCTTGAGGGAGTTGTGCTCAGCGGGGTCAACCTCAGTAAGGCCAACTTCCGCGAGGTCGACCTGAGTGGAGCCAACCTCAGTAAGTCCAACCTCCGCGAGGCCGATCTAAGCTGGGCCGACCTGAGCTGGGCTAACCTTAGGGAAGCCGATCTGAGCGAGGCTGATTTGAGCCACGCCGATCTAAGCGAGACTGATTTGAGTGGGGCTGACCTCTACATGGCAAACTGCAGTGAGACGGACTTCACGAGGGCTAATCTCAGTGAGGTCGATCTGCGGGGAGCTAATTTGAACATGGCAAAGCTCAGTGGAACGGACTTGAGCAGGACCAATCTGAGTGGAGCACTGCTTGACGCCATAGACCCCACCGGTTGAGAAAAAGAGACCCCGGCTGTTGATTTCCCCCTTGAAGATTGGGATACCTCTTCAACGTGAATCTCCGAACTGGATTTCTCTTTTGCCAGATTTTTGGATGGCAGATGGTGCAACGGGGCCGTGGGAAGATTATCAACATTGCCTC
>WNGD01003163.1_pt1 | contig 30875 bp, 24 predicted proteins | sample 5400671 | NCBI WGS metagenome assembly WNGD01 (sample SAMN13153369, study PRJNA577476) | soil metagenome | isolation source: 40 cm soil or saprolite under grassland replicate 2 | place: USA:California | collected 2016-06-15
GCCGGTCAGTCCGGATTGGTCGCCTGTGAACAGGTTCGGCGGCTATGCCAAAGAGCGGGCCTCCGGACGCGAGAAGCCTGATCTGGAGCACACATGCGCGAAGCATTCACCCGCCGTCGACATCGCTAATCCGTGGAGTTTACGGTGCGATTGCTTTGCATTCTAATTGAGCGACATTGGAGGTTTAGATGAAGGCGCTGTTTCTATCTTTCATCGTTGGTCTGGGGGTGGGTGCCATTTACGGGCTTATCCGGGTAAAGAGTCCGGCACCGCCCATCATCGCGTTACTCGGCCTTTTAGGAATGGTTGTAGGAGAACAGGTTGGTACCTGGATTCAAGCAAAGAAGCTCGACCTTTCACACGCCGCAGCCGTTTGTCTTGTCGGTGAGCGCTACGATCGGCATCCATCGGGGTTTGATGCCGTACGGCAACAGGAGATCAGCAAATGAAAAGATATTGTGCAATGACGGTGGTTGCCGCACTTCTCAGCGCGGCAGTTGCATATCTACTCTCTGCGGAGCTCAGTCCAACGATGGCGGCAGGTACGCCTAACGTCGCTGTCGGGCCCCAATACGACACAACGCACGTCTATGTCGCTCCTGAAGACTTTGACCGTTTCGTTGCGAGCCTTCTCAGTACGTTCGGAGGCTCAGCAGCGAAGCAAGGTGTTTTCACAGTAACGCCGACGCCCAGCTTAACTATGTCGCAACTCGTGTTGACGCCCGTGGGAACTTTGTCCGTCTTTGGCTTCAAAACACCAGTTCCATATCCATTTGGCGTTGAGCGAACGGGCTATCTGGTAACGGATATCGATGCTGCAGTCCAAGCTGCGCGTTCGGACGGTGCCGATGTGCTGGTCAGCGCGTTCAATGATCCTATCGGTCGCGATGTGATTGTTCAATGGCCCGGTGGCGTGAACATGCAGTTGTACTGGCACACGACCCCACCGTCGTATCCCGCACTTCAAACCATCCCGGAAAATCGTGTCTACGTCTCGCCGGATCGAGCGGCTGCATTCGTTCGCAGCTTCCTTGCTTTTTCCAATGGCAAGGTAATCTCTGACAATGTCCGTGCACCGGGTGTAGAGATTGGCCGTCCGTCGGATACCTATCGCAGGGTCCGGATTCACTCAACGTTCGGATTGCTGACAGTGTTGGTCACGGATGGACACCTGCCCTACCCGTACGGCAGGGAGATGACTGGATACGAAGTGTCCAACCTTAGGGATACGCTGGCGAAGGCCAAATCGGCCGGCGTGGTGACGCTGGTCGAGCCGTACGCTGCTGATCAGCGAACCGCTGCAATCGTTCAGTTTCCTGGTGGCTACATAGCGGAAATCCACTCTCAAATGCGCCAGCAGAATTAAGACAATGTACATGCTGGCAAATCTTGCTGTGTTTCTCCTGTTCGTCAGTACATGCGCGAACGCCCAAACTGGCAACGACCACACGCCAACGCCAGTCCGTACTTATAGCCTTCTGAGAGACAACGAGGATTGGAGTTTTTTGAAGGACGTAACCTTGCGCGGGGACATTTGGGACCCCGTCAAGTTCATTCCCTTGCGAGCGGGCGGGAAATCGTATCTGACGATTGGCGGCGAGATCCGTGAAGCGTTTGAACACGTTGGCAATGACAACTGGGGCAAGCAGGCGTACATGAACGCGTTTTTCCTGGAACGGTACATGTTCCATACGGATTGGCACTTCGGCGAACACATTCGTGCATTCGTCCAGTTCAAGAGCGGAGTGGAATCCTTTCGAAAGGGGGGACCTCGGCCGATCGATGAAAAGAAATCCGATCTCCAAGCCGCGTATTTCGAAGTGGGCAAAACCACGAAGAAAGATTGGTTGGTGCTGCGCGTCGGCCGGCAGGAATTGAATTACGGGTCCGGAAGACTCGTTTCGGTTCGTGAAGGACCGAACGTTCGGCAGAGTTTTGATGGCTTTAAGATCAGGAGCAAAGTCGGTTCATGGAACGTCGACGCGTTTGCCGTCCGACCTGATCTGGACAAGAGCGGATTTTTCGACAATATACCGGATCATCGGACTCGGTTTTGGGGCGTTTATGCTACGCGTCCCTGGCAGGCGGGAGTATCCATCGATGCGTATTACTTAGGTGAAGACCGGAAGCGTGCCGCGTACAACCGCGGAACAGCTGCAGAAAGTCGGCACAGTATAGCTGGACGACTCTCGCGGCCTGCCGCGACCGCGGAGGCGGGGTGGGATTTTGATTATGAAGGCGTTTTGCAGGTAGGTACTTTTGGCGCCGGAAACATTCGCGCGTGGACTGTGGCTTCCGATACGGGCTATAGCCTGCCCGATCATGCACTGAAGCCCAGATTTAGCATAAAAGCAGACATTTCAAGCGGCGATGATCCCCGAAGCCGCACGTTGGGTACGTTCTATCCCGTTTTCCCGATCGGAAATTACTTTGGCGTTCTTGCAGATACAGGTCCGGGTCCCCTCAACTTCATTGACATTCACCCACGTGTTCAATTGCAACTGCCCCACCACGTTTCCGTATCGATGGATCTCGTCACACAGTGGAGGGAAAACCTGAATGACGGTGTCTATGCAGTTCCCGGTTTCCTCCTGGTTCCGGCATCAAACAGCCGGGCTCGATTCGTGGGCTATCGGCCTGGCATTGAAACCCGCTGGCAGATCGATTCGCATGCCTGGGTGCAAGCGGACTGTGGCGTCTTCTATGCCGGTGAGTTTTTAAAGCAAGCCTCACCTGGACGCAACATCAACTACCTGGAGCTCTGGGCTGGATACAAGTTTTAGGACCGTCCGTCTTGGAGGGATAAGACATGCAAATTACACCGACACCCCTGCCTCCCATTTTGCCTCGCATTTTGTTGCTGTTGACATTTGTGACAGGTATCGTCGATTCCGTCAGCGTGCTCGCACTAGGTCGGGTCTTCACAGCGAACATGACCGGCAACATCGTCGTTATCGGGTTCGCGATGGCAGGCGTACCGGAATTCTCGCTTCCTCGTTCAATAACCGCGCTAGCTGGATTCTTAGCCGGTGCCGTCGTAGGGGGACGTTTGGGTTCACTGATGTCCCAAAAATCTCGGGAGCGATGGGTCCGCGTCGCAGTGTTCTGTGAGGCGATCCTTTTGCTGCTGGCGGGATTCGCATCAGAAGGATTTAAGATCGCGGGGGCAACACCTTCGATGCGCATCTACTCGATCATTGTCCTTACCGCGATCGCGATGGGTTTGCGGAACGCGACTGTCCGGCGTTTGGCGGTGCCCGACTTGACGACCACTGTGTTGACGTTGACAGTTACCGGCATCGCCGCCGACTCATCGCTCGCCGGTGGCAACAACCCTCGCGTCGGATACCGGCTCGCGTCGATTTTCCTGATGCTTTTGGGAGCAGCGTCCGGTGCACAGTTACTACGATTCGGACCTGCGGCGCCCCTACTTCTTAGCGGCATGCTGGGTCTCGTATCAGTCGCGCTCCTCTCGTCGGAAACCCAAAAGGATACTTCGTTGAAGCCTGTCAACGTTGGACTTTAGGCAGAAATTTGTGGTTGATCGTTCGATCAACAGATTGATATCCCCTCTGAGCCTGACGATGCCCGCAAAACCCAACGCGGCTTCCTCCGCAATAAACAAGTTGATGGCTTTAAGCCCGGTTCGCTGTTTCCGGCAAGCTTGTTGCTATTAGTTCTGGTGGTATGAAGACGAATGCAAAGACTCTTATCACGAAGGGACGAAAGTAATGTTTGCAAGCGGCTGGAAACGCGGACTCTTCTCCATTGTCCTCGCAGGAGTAATCCTCCCTCAATCATGGGCATTTGGGCAGACGAAGCCTCGCGTGGTTCCGACAAATGTCGAGCTAAGCAGTGCTCTCGAAGCCACGGCCGCCCGAGTGAGCCCGGCGGTCGTCGAGATTTTCACGACCTCTTATGTGCCCCGTGAGCGCGCCGTCGCGGGCACGGCCGATCTGGTTAAGACACATCGGGCATCTGGATCGGGAGTCATCGTCGATGCCGACGGCTACATCGTCACCAATGCGCACGTCGTCCGCGGCGCGCAGCGGCTGCGCGTGGAATTGCCGATGGCAGCCGGCGGTCAGTCGATTCTGGCAAGGAACAGCAACCGGACGGTGAGTGGGCAGATCGTCGGTATGGACCTGGAAACCGATCTTGCCGTGATCAAGGTCGATGAACGTGGCCTTCAGGTGCTGGAATTCGGAGACTCCGACGAGCTGAAGCCCGGCCAGCTGGTGCTCGCTTTTGGAAGTCCGCTCGGTTTCAACAACTCAGTGTCGCTCGGCGTGGTCAGCGCAGTTGCCCGGCAGCTCGAGCCGGAGTCACCGATGGTTTATGTTCAAACGGACGCATCCATCAACCCGGGCAGCAGTGGCGGCGCTTTGGTCGATATGCGCGGCCGTCTCGTGGGCATCAACACCTTGATCGTTTCCGAGGCAGGCGGTAACGAGGGACTGGGGTTTGCCGCACCTAGCAATATTGTTCGAACGGTGTACGAGCAGATTCGGCAGAACGGACACGTCCGCCGTGGCGACATTGGCGTCCGCACCCAAACAGTGACGCCGGTACTGGCGTCCGGTCTGAATCTCGCGCGCGACTTCGGCGCGATCGTGGCCGACATCGAACCCGGCAGTGCGGCCGATCGAATGGGTTTGCGTCCTGGAGACATGGTGCTCACGCTCGACGGCAAACCGATCGAGAATGGCCGGCAGTTTCAGGTCCGCCTTTATCGCCACTTTATCGGGGATGTTGTCACGCTCGGGATCGTTCGCGACGGTCAGACCCTGGAAGTGCCTGTCGCCATCACCGAGCGCCAGGATTCCTTTGAAGGTGTAACGGCGTCAGCCGATCCACGCGACAACCTGGTGCCGCGGTTGGGCATTCTTGGCGTGAATCTGGATCAGCGAATCGCCGATATGTTGCCGGCGCAGCGCGTGCGAACAGGTGTTGTCGTCGCGTCGACGGTGGCGGATGCGATCGATGCCCGCGAAGGCGGACTGGCCGCGGGCGACATCATCTATGCCGTCAACCGCAAACAGGTATTTGGACTCATCGATCTTCGCGCGGCGCTCGATGCATTGAAAGCAGGCGACCCCGTGGTTCTTCAGCTCGAGCGTGATGGCGGGCTCATGTTCCTGGCCTTTACCGTTGAGTGAAGTCTGATGGTTTTGCGAGCTTGAAACGATATTTGTTGATGCCGAGGCTGGTGATCTTCGACTCCAGGGTCTGTCGCGGAACTCCTAATTTGCAGGCGGCGCCCGACTGACCTCCAACTCGCCCCTCACTCTCTGCGAGTGCAGCCTCGATCAGTTCTCTTTCCTGATCTTCGTCAAGGCGCAGCAATCGCGGAGTTGGCCCGTCCAGCGCACGTGGCACTCGCGGCGATCCATGGGTCAAAGATTGTTCGTCTACGTAGAACGTTTCATCATCAGACAAGATTACGGCACGTTCCACCACGTTTTGAAGTTCGCGAATGTTACCCGGCCACTTATAAGCCTGAAGCCGGTCCATCGTGCGCTTGTCTATTCGCCTGATTTTTTTTGCCGCCTTCTTGGCGAAGCGGTCGATGAAGTACTCGACGAGTGCGGGAATGTCACTCGCCCGTTCGCGCAGCGGCGGTAAGTGGATCGGAAAAACATTCAATCTGTAGTAAAGATCCTCACGGAGCGTTCCGGCACTCACTGCAGCCTTCACGTCGGTGTGTGTAGCGGCCAGTACTCGCACGTCCACGGGTATTGGGCGGTTTCCGCCTAGGCGCTCAATCTCCCTCTCCTGAAGCACGCGCAATAGCGCAATTTGCGTATCCATCGGAAGATCGCCGACCTCGTCAAGAAAAATGGTTCCGCCATCGGCCAGTTCAAAGCGTCCCAGTCGTCTCTGCTGCGCGCCGGTGAAGGCTCCTTTTTCGTGACCGAACAGCTCCGAAGCAACCAGCGACGCAGGAATCGCAGCGCAATTTACACGGATGAATGGCCGGGACGCCCTGGTTGACCTTTTATGAATTGCCCGGGCAATCAACTCTTTCCCCGTACCCGTTTCACCAAGGATAAGAACGGTGGAATCGACTGGGGCGACCTTCTCCACCTGTAAGAGCACATGGCGAAGAGATTCTGACCTACCGACGATTTCCTCGAGCATCGAAGAGCGATCAATTTCCTCCCGAAGATACACTCGATCGCGCGCGAGTTGATCGCGCGAAACGACGACAGCGTTATGGTCAGGTGCGTTTGCGACCGCAATCGCAAGTTGGCCGGCCAATGCCGACAGGAAATCCGTTTCCGGGTTCTTCACTCCCGCCACATGTCTTAATCGCTTGCCGCCTGGATCCGTCAGCAAGACAGACGAAAGAGTGTTAGGTATTTGAGCGTCGAAGGTGCGGCAAATGTGTTCAAAAATGGCGGTAAGGCTTTCGCCCTGGCCAATCATCTCCAACGTTCGCTTTTCAATTTCCAAAAGAGATTCAGCCCTCTTAAGTTCCTCAATGTCGGTACTCGTTCCAGACCACTTGATAACCGTGCCATCCGTGTTGTGGACCCGCGCAAAGCTGAATAGAAACCAACGATATTCTCCGTCGAAACGTTGAAGCCGCGCTTCCTCAACTCCTGGCTCCCCGGAAGCAAAGTGATGGAGCAAGGTATCCATTAACTTCCCGCGATCATCGGCATGAATTGCGGATTTCCAACCGCAACCGAGCCCTTCCTCTAAAGAGAGGCCTGTGTAGTCGAGCCAGCCTTGATTCAGAAATTCAGTCCGGCCATCTGGTAGACATGACCACGCCAACGTGGGAAGCCTGTTGATCATCCGCCGAACTCCGCTTGCGATTCTGACTCTCTGTCGCGGATTTAAAGAATCGCAATGTTCATGCCAAATGGTTCGGCGTACAGGCGCAAGGACTTTGAGCAATCTTCACCCTAAAGTGTCGGGCTGTCGGAAATCGAAGTTTGACGATTGTCGAAGGCCGCCACGCACCATGACCACGTTTGCAATGTAAGCTTCAAGAGTGGGTCAGGAGAACTGGCGCAAAAGTTTGCATCGTATTCGAAGGAAGGGACGGAGAGGTACTAAGACCAGCCGCTCATTCCGAGCTTCATCCCGAACGGCGCCGCTTGACGCGCAGTTGTGCCAGTGAGCGGACTAATGCGGAATTGACAGAAGCCACTTCTTCGGCAGAAATCCTTTCGCGGAGCCGGGCGGCAGCGCGTTGACGCGCTTCTTCAGCCTTGGCTTCGTCGATGTTTTCGGCAGCAACGGCCATGTCGGTCACGATATCGACCCGATCACTGCTGACTTCCACGAGTCCTTCGCCCACGGCCAAAAACCTATCGTGACCATCTTTGCGCACGACCAGCTCGCCGGGCACCATTTGGGTCATCATCCGGATGTGCTGAGGAAGAAGACCCATTTCTCCATCCACGCCCGGAAGCGTCACCATTTCCACATCCTCGGAGTAAAACGTGGACTCTGGAGTAACGATTCGCAATTTCAGAGTCTTGCTCATGACTTGACCTCCTCAATGCCGCCCTTCATGTAGAAGTTCGCTTCGGGAACATCGTCGTGCTTTCCTTCCAAGATTTCCTTGAACCCACGAACGGTGCCGTCCACCGGCACCTGTTTACCCTCGCGGCCTGTGAAAACTTGCCCGACGCTGAATGGCTGGCTGAGAAAACGTTGAATCTTGCGTGCGCGGAACACCGTCAATTTATCTTCCGCCGGAAGCTCATCCATTCCCAGAATAGCAATGATGTCCTGAAGATCTCTGTAACGCTGGAGCACCCTCTGTACCCCCCGCGCTACGTCGTAGTGTTCCTGGCCTACGATCTCGGGCGCAAGTGCGCGGGAGGTTGACGCGAGAGGATCTACTGCAGGATAGATCCCTAATTCGGCAATCGCACGATCCAGCACGATCGTAGCATCCAGGTGCGCAAACGTCGTCGCCGGTGCCGGATCGGTCAAATCGTCAGCCGGCACATACACCGCCTGGAAGGAAGTGATCGAACCTTTTTTGGTGGAGGTGATCCGCTCCTGCAGGGCGCCCATTTCAGCGGCCAGCGTTGGCTGATAGCCCACGGCGCTGGCCGTGCGGCCGAGCAAAGACGACACCTCCGAGCCGGCCTGAGAGAACCTAAAAATATTGTCGATAAAGAGCAGCACATCCTGATTCTTCTCGTCGCGGAAATATTCGGTGATCGCAAGACCGGATAATGCCACCCGCAGCCGGGCTCCAGGCGGTTCGTTCATCTGCCCATAGACGAGCGCGATTTTGGAAGCGCCGCGGTCTTTCTGATTGATGACTCCGGCTTCAGACATTTCGTTGTAGAGATCGTTTCCTTCGCGTGTCCGCTCCCCAACACCCGCGAACACAGACACTCCGCCATGCAGCTTGGCGACATTATGAATGAGCTCCATGATAACGACCGTCTTGCCGACCCCGGCGCCGCCGAACGCGCCCACTTTGCCGCCTTTCAAGAAGGGGCAAATCAAATCGATGACTTTGATGCCGGTAGGGAGGATCTGTGGCGAGGTGGACTGCTCCACCAGCGACGGCGGAAGCCGGTGGATCGGATAATATTTCTCCGCTTGGACCGGCCCCAGATCGTCCACCGGGTCTCCCGTCACATTAAACATTCGCCCCATGACACCGTCGCCAACAGGCATGCGAATTGGCCCTCCGGTATCCTCGACCTCGAAGCCACGTTTAAGTCCTTCCGTGCCGGACATGGAGATCCCGCGGACCAACTTGTCTCCCAGATGTTGCTGCACTTCGAGTATGAGCTTTGCCGGCTGATCCTGTATTTTGTACTCAACAGTCAAGGCGTTATAGATTCCGGGCAGTCCGTCGGAAAATTCCACGTCCACGACCGGACCGACGACTTGAACGATTTTGCCTTTGTTCATGTGATGAACCTCGTCTCAATAAATGGGTAGTCGAAATGATTTCCGATCAGCCGGCCTGGCCGCCGGCAATCTCCAACAGCTCCTTCGTGATGTTGCCCTGACGCAGCCTGTTGTATTCGAGCGTCAAGTCTTTGATCAGAGTGTTGGCATTATCCGTGGCGTTCTTCATCGATACCATGCGGGCGCTTTGCTCACTTGCTTTGGCATTCAGCAAGGCCTCATAAATGTAGATGTTGAGATAGTGCGATAGAAGGTAGCTCAGGATTGCGTACGTGTCAGGTTCAAAGAGGCACTCCGCGGTGTCGCCCGCCAGACGGTCTTCCGGTTCCGCTCCGGGAATCTCCAGTTGTTTGATCTCGCCGACGGGCAGAAACTCGAGGCTGACCGGCTCCTGCGTGAGTGTGTTGACGAACCGTGTGGTCAAGACCCGGACTTCGTCCACTTCCCTTTTCAAAAAAAGGTCGCGGCCAAAAGCCGCAATTGCCCGCGCTTCCTCGAATCGTGGCGCGTCGCCGTAGAGAAACTCGGCAGCAAGGTTCCGGCGGGTGGAAGCCACGAACTGCGCGGCTTTGCGTCCAGCCGTGATAAAAAGCGTGGTCTGCGGGTCGAATTGGAGCGCCAACCGAAACACGTTGCTGTTGAGAGCTCCGCATAATCCTTTATCCGCTGCGATCAGGATGACCGCGCGTTTCCGGACCTCGCGTCCATCGAGCAGGGGATGGCTGAAGTCGCCTGTCCTGGTCGTTACCTCTCGCTGCATGCGATATAACAGGCTCACAAACGGCCGTCCGGCAAGAGCAACTTCTTGAGCTTTCCGCATCTTAGATGCCGCCACCATCTGCATTGCTTTAGTAATTCGCGACGTATTTCCCACGGATCGGATGCGGCGGCGGAGGTCACGGGTGCTGTGCATAGTTCATACTCCGAGGCTTTCATTTCCACGCCTGTTGGACAAGGTCGGCGGCGGTCTTCAATTCGTCGCGTAGAGCATCGCTGAGCGCTTTTTCGTGGGCGATTTTGTGAAGCAGGTCGGCTTTGCGCGTGGTCAGAAACTCCGTCAGCCTGGCCTGGTACTCCTTGATACGGTCCACGGGCACAGCATCGACGTAACCGTTCTGGACTGCCCAGATGATCGACACCTGGACTTCAACCGGAATCGGGTTGTATTGGGGCTGCTTAAAGATTTCGATGATGCGCTTGCCGCGATCGATCTGTGCTCGCGTCTTGGCGTCCAGTTCCGAACCGAATTGCGTGAAGGCAGCCAGCTCTCGAAATTGAGCAAGATCACCCTTGAGCTGTCCCGCAACTTGCTTCATGGCTTTGAGCTGCGCCGCCGACCCTACGCGGGAAACCGACAGACCGACCGAAATTGCAGGACGGATCCCCTGGTAGAAGAGGTCCGTTTCCAAATAGATTTGCCCGTCCGTAATCGAGATGACGTTCGTGGGAATGTAGGCGGAAACATCACCCGCTTGCGTTTCGATGATGGGCAGCGCCGTGAGGGAACCGTTACCATACTTTTCTCCGACGCGCGCAGCCCGTTCCAGCAACCGGCTGTGGAGGTAAAACACATCCCCTGGATAAGCTTCACGACCCGAAGGCCGCTTCAGAACCAGACAGACCTGGCGGTAAGCCACGGCATGTTTCGAGAGATCGTCGAAGGCGATCAATGCGTCCATTCCGTTATCCATGAACCACTCGCCCATGGCCGTTCCCGCGAATGGAGCCAGGTACTGGTTGGTAGCCGAATCCGAAGCCGGTGAAGCGACGATGATCGTGTACGGCATCGCGCCGGCTTCTTCAAGAACCGTGACGATCCGGGCAATACTGGACTGCTTCTGACCGATCGCGACGTAAATGCAGTACAGCGGGCGATAGTCTTTATCGCCGGCCGCCTCCGCCGCTTTATTGAGACGAGCCTGATTAATGATGGTGTCGATACAGATGGTCGTCTTGCCCGTCGAACGGTCACCTATGATCAGTTCACGCTGGCCACGGCCAATCGGAATCATTGCGTCAATCGGCATGATGCCCGTTTGCACCGGCTGTCCGACCGGACGTCGCCGGATGATGCCGGGAGCGAGTTTCTCGACGGGATACGCGCCGTCACTCTTAATAGGCCCCTTGCCGTCCATTGGTTGTCCCAGAATATTGACAACACGCCCAAGGAGGCCCTTGCCGACAGGTACTTGTAGCAGCTTGCCCGTAGCACGCACCTCGTCTCCCTCTCCAAGCTGCGTGTAATCGCCTAAAATCACGACTCCCACTTCGTTCTGTTCGAGGTTGAGCGCGAGGCCCGTTATGCCATGGCCAAGGTCGATCATCTCGTTGAGCATCGCGTCGGTGAGGCCTTCGACTCGAGCGACGCCGTCAGCCAGTTCGCGGATGATGCCTACATTTTGTTTGGCTGCCGCTGCCTTCACGTGCGCAATTTCAGCTTCAATTTCCATCAAAAGGTCAGCCATATACGTTTCCTCCCTTACTACTGTAGGGGCGGTCTATGACCGCCCACGATCTCGCGGTTTCGAGATTGCCGGCGGTCATAGACCGCCGCTACAGTCAAAAGCCCCTTCCAAAGCGGTCAATCTGCCCTTGACGCTGCCGTCATAAACATCACTGCCGGCTTTGATGCGCATACCGCCGATCAGCGACGGGTTTTGTCCGAACGAGATGCTTATCTGCGGGCCGTACACTCGCTCTAGTTCGAACCGGACGCTGGCCTGCAAAACAGCTGGCAACGGCGCAGCGCTTTCGACTGAGGCGCTGTGCCTCGACCGGTCGAGTTTCACCAGCCGCTGAAAATGGCCCAGCAGGGCGAAAACACCACGGCGTTTGGATTCGAGGATTCGCCGTACAACTGTGCGAACTCGGATCTCGTCCAGCAACCCATCGACGAGGCATAACCGATACAGATGCTTGGCTTCGCTCCTGAGCTGTTTGATCGTTTTCATCCGGCGCCTCCTTCCATCAATTAGGCGGTCAATTGCTTTGCCGTTTCCTCGGCCAGGCGCCGCTGATCTTCCGGCGTTAGAATCTTGCCGATGACTGCAGTCGTGGTCTGCACAACCAGCCGGCCGACCTCTTGCTTCAGTTCAGTGAGCATGCGCGCGTGGTCCTGAGCCGCGGACTGCTGTGCCTTCGCCACGATGCCTTCAGCGGAAGCGATGGCTTTCCCGGTTTCCTGTTTCAGAAGCCTGTCCGCCGCGGCGCGGGCTTCTTCGATAAACTCCGTTGCCCGAACATTCGCTTGCGCCATGACTTCTTGACGCTGCGCCTCGGTTCGCGCCAGTTCCGCTTTTATTTTTTCGGCATTGGCGAGACCCTGGGCGATGAGTTGCCGCCGATCCTCCAACATTTGGAGGACCGGCTTATAGGCGAACCGGTAAAGAAGAAAACACACGATGCAGAAGCTGATCATCTGGGCTATCAGATGAGGCCAGTCCACACCGAAAGTCCGGGCAATCTGTTCGATCTGTCCCCCACTCTCTACTGCCGCCAGAAAAACAAGTGCATTCATAAGCTCACGCTACCTTTTCGCCCTATTTCACAAGGAACAGGGCGTAGAACACGATCGCCTCAGCAAAAGCAATGGCCAAAATCGACTGGACCAGAACCTTCGTGGACGATCCAGGGTTGCGGCCCACTACATCCGCAGCCCTTCCGCCAATCATGCCTACGGCAATAGCTGCTCCAAGAGCTGCCAGCCCTACGTGCAAATTCTCAATCATGTGTTGTCTTTCCTTTCCCGGCGACTCTCCCGATAGACGGGGTCCAGCCGTCGAAAATCGTTTCAACGTTGCGGTGTAGCCGGTGCGTCTTCCTCATGCTGGCAAATCAGTAGCGTGAAGACGGCGGTTAACAACATGAAGACCAGCGCCTGTACCAGACCCACCAATAACTCCAAAAAGTAAAAAGGAACCGGTATTAACCAACCGAGGGATGGAACCAGATTCGCCATGGTTTCCAGCATGTTCTCACCGGCAAAGATGTTGCCGTACAGACGAAAGCTCAGGGAGACCGGCCGGAATAAAATAGAAATGATTTCCAAACACCCGACGGCGAAGAACACCACGACGAGAACTACCTTCAGTAGTCCTGCGCTCTCGCCTTTGGGAGCAAACAGTTCCTTAAGAAATCCCAGCACACCGATCTCGCGAAGCGCCCAAAAGATCCAGCAGGCGAAAAAAACCAGGGCCATCGCCAGTGTCAGGTTGACATCGGCATTGGCGCCGCGGAATAACGGTTGATCGATTCTGAAACCGTGGGGGGTTTCCTGCCCGCGTCCAATCGTACCGACACCCGGAATGAGGCCCACCCAATTGGCGGAGAGGATGAAGATGAAAATGGTCGCAAAAAACCAAAACGTCCGATCGACCAGGTGCCGGCCCAGGAGTTCTTGGAGGAAGCCGTAGAGACTTTCGACGAGCCACTCCAAAAAATTCTGCGCTCCGTCAGGAATCTGTTTCATTTTCCGCGTCGCGGCCTGAACAAAAGCGATCAAGCCCAGGGCTACCAGCCAGCAGACGACCATCGAATTGGTGATCGGGAAACCAAACACGCGGGCGATTTCGACGGCCTTTTGTGACAGGCCTTGTTCCTCTTCTCTCCCAACAGCGAACGCAGAGTCTGCGTTTAAGCCGACAAAAACGACAATCAAGAGTAACGGAACCCAAAGCCTCCACAGTCTAATCCGCATTTCTTCCTCGTCTTTGGTGAATGCAACTGCGTTGCCACACGCAACTATCTGGCTTCATTCATGGGGAGCTGCCCGATGCAGTGCCGGTCTCCAGCTTTTGCTGATTTGCGGCACTCCGTGACGAAGGCGCGTGCTCCCAACATGGAGCGTTGCGGCAAATTGAAGTTGGCACGGGGCGTGCACTTGAGAAGCACGGCGGGAGCCGACTCTGTGAACGCCTAAGGAGCAGTTATGGCCAATGCAATCGCTGTTGTAAACGCTGGATCATCCAGCATTAAGTATTCACTCTTTCTCAATCGCGGGCGGGATCTCGAGTTGGAAGTGCGCGGCCAGGTTGAAGGAATATACACCGCACCTCATTTCGTCGCTAAGAGGCGCGACGGGGCGACCTCGTCAGAGAAGACCTGGGCAGAAGGTACGAAGCTCGGCCACGATGGCGCCCTCGACTACCTGGTCGCATTTCTGCGCTCCGAGCTCGCCGGCGACCATCTTATAGGAGTTGGACATCGTGTCGTACACGGCGGGATTGATTACTCGGGCCCCGCGCTGGTCAATGCGGATGTAGTTGCGGCGCTCGAAAAATTGGTTCCGCTCGCCCCGTTGCATCAGCCGCACAACCTGGCGCCGATGCGCCGTCTTCTCGACCGCGCGCCCGAACTGCCTCAGGTCGCCTGCTTCGACACGTCGTTTCACCGCACAAATCCAGAGCTCGCGCAACGCTTCGCCTTACCCGAAGAGCTGCATGAGGCCGGTGTGCGGCGTTACGGGTTTCACGGGCTCTCCTATGAGTACATCACTTCCGTACTGCCTGAGTTTGACAGCAAAACTACATCCGGCAAGACAGTTGTGCTCCACCTCGGCAACGGTGCGAGCATGTGCGCTATCGATGCCGGCCGCAGCGTTGCGAGCACGATGGGCTTCACCGCTCTCGACGGACTTCCGATGGGCACCCGTTCGGGCTCGCTCGATCCCGCTGTGATCCTTTACCTCCTGGACCACCTTGGCATGGACGCCCGCGCGGTCGAAAAGCTTCTCTACGACCAGTCGGGCTTACTCGGCGTGTCAGGAATCTCCAGCGACATGCGAGAACTGCTTTCATCGAACGACCCGCATGCCAAGTTGGCGATCGATCTCTATTGCTATCGTATCGGACGCGAGCTCGGATCGCTCGCCGCCGCGCTGGGCGGCTTGGACGCGATCGTATTCACCGCCGGCATCGGCGAGAATTCGCCTGCGATTCGCGAACGCGTCTGCCGCAACTCCGCATGGCTCGGCGTCGAGCTTGACGCCTCTGCGAATGCGGCGGGCGGCCGGCGCATCAGCACACTCAGGTCGCGAGTTTCGGCGTGGTGCATTCCCACCAATGAGGAACTGATGATCGCGCGGCACACGCAACGGCTGCTGGAGGTCTGAATAAATTGGAATACTGGGGATTTCCCCTCTTCGAGGACCCTACTCTGCTACCGGGCTGACGAAGAAGACAATGGCCAAGGGTGGCAGTGTTAGCGTTAGGGAATAGGGTCGGCCATGGTATGGCACGGGAGATGCCTCAACGCCTCCGAGGTTGCCATAGCCGTTCCCGTCGTAGTCCCTGGCATCGCTGTTGAGCACCTCGCGCCACATACCAGCACGTGGCACTCCTATCCGATAGTTGAAGCGTGGCTCCGGCGTGAAATTGCCGACGACAAGAACACTCTGCCGGGAAGAGAGCCCCTGGCGGAGGAAGCTCAACACACTGCTCTCAGCGTCGTTACAGTCGATCCAGGCAAAACCGGCTGGGTCACAGTCGCCTTCGTGGAGCGCTGGGGTCTGACAGTAGAGGCGGTTCAGGTCTGTGACCCAGCGCTGCAGGCCAGTGTGCGGGGTATATGCGAGCAGATGCCAGTCCAGACTCGTGTCATGATTCCATTCCCGCAACTGACCAAACTCTCCACCCATGAAGAGCAGTTTTTTGCCGGCCTGAGCATACATATATCCCAGCAACAGTCTCAGATTCGCATACTTCTGCGCGTCGCTCCCGGGCATTTTGCTCAGCAGCGAGCCTTTGCCGTAGACCATCTCGTCGTGCGACAGAGGCAAAACAAAGTTTTCGCTGAAGGCATACAAGAGTCGGAAGGTCAGCGCATGGTGATGGAACTTGCGATAGATCGGATCCTTGGACATGTACTCCAGGCTATCATGCATCCATCCCATATCCCACTTGAGCCCAAAACCAAGGCCACCCACATACGTCGGCCGTGACACCATAGGCCAGGCCGTGGATTCCTCAGCGATGGTTTGTACATCCGGATACCGGGCGAACACCTCGGTGTTGAAGCGGCGCAGAAATGCGATGGCATCGAGATTCTCCCGCCCACCGTAGGCGTTGGGGATCCACATCCCCGGCTGACGGGAATAGTCGAGATAGAGCATGGAAGCGACCGCATCGACGCGCAGGCCATCGACATGATAGACGTCCAGCCAGAACAGTCCGCTGCTGAGCAGAAAGCTCTGCACTTCCTGCCGTCCATAGTTAAACACACAGGTGTTCCAATCGGGTTGGATTCCCTGGCGTGGGTCAGCGTGCTCATAGAGGTGCGTGCCGTCAAAGAAGCACAACCCGTGCTCGTCGTTGGGAAAGTGCGACGGCACCCAATCTAGAATCACCCCAATGCCGCGCTGGTGCAGCGTGTCAATGAGGTACATAAAATCCTGCGGCGTGCCGTAGCGACTGGTTGGCGCAAAGAAGCCTGTGATCTCGTAGCCCCAGGAACCATAGAAGGGATGCTCCATGACGGGTAAGAACTCGACATGCGTGAAGCCCAGACGCTGCACGTACTCGGCTAACCTGGGGGCCAGTTCCCTATAGCTGAGGGGACGATTCCCCTCCTCCAGCACACGCCGCCAGGAGCCCAGATGTATCTCGTAAATCGCCATGGGTGCAGCCAGCGCATTGCGCCTGGCGCGCTCTGCCATCCACGTCTGATCCCCCCAGTTATGCCATAACTCAGCCACGACGGAAGCGGTCCTCGGCGACACTTCGTGGCAGAAGCCGTACGGGTCGGCCTTATCGACACGATAGCCACCCTGTTTGGAGACAATATGGTACTTATAGGTACTCCCCACTTCGACCCCGGCCAGAAAGCCTTCCCAGATGCCCGATTGTCCTCGGGGCTGCAAGGGATGGCTATCCTTCTGCCAGCCGTTAAAATCGCCCATCACATACACGTACGCCGCATTGGGAGCCCAGACGGCAAAATAAGTGCCCTGTGTCTCACCAAGGCGCAGTGGATGCGCCCCGAGCTTTTCATAGAGGCGAGAGTGTGTGCCCTCATTGAAGTAATGCTTATCACAATTAATTCACACCTTCGGGGTGGTCGCTCACACATACAGTTGCATGTGAGCGTCCACCCCTCCTTTGCAAGGAGAGGATTATGCCTTACCTGTAGTAACGCTTCTGATTCTCAACAACCGCGTTCGCGCGATTCAGGCCACCTGTCGCAAGATTCGACAACTGTCGACAAAACTACCGACATTTCCGTCAGCCTCTTCTGAAGGTCCCTGCTATCCAAACGTTTGTGACTTTTGTTTTTTGGCTTCTGCTGTGCACTATCACCAATCCGGTGCGGATCGTCCGTACGATCCGCACCAAACCATATTGAATGAGCGAGCGATGAGCGTAACTCGAGCAGTACTTTGGGATATGGATGGGACTCTGATTGACTCAGAAGAGTTCCACTGGATTTCCTGGCGGGACACGCAATTTCTCTCCTCGTTCGGCCAGCGCAACGATTCCATCATCCCGCAGTGGCTCGGTAGTGCGGCAACTCCTGAACGCATCGCAAAAATCGGAAACGCCAAAGAGATTCGTTATCGCGAATTAGTTCACAGGGAGGGCATCTCTCCGTTACCCGGAGTTGCAGATTGGGTACACCGGCTCCACGATCAAGGATGGCTTCAGGCTGTGGCCTCGGCGGCGCCACGCGCGAATATCGATGCGATTCTGGGAGCTCTTTCGGCTACTCATATTTTTCAGGCAATCGTCTCCGCCGAGGATGTCCATCGCGGCAAGCCGGATCCTGAGGTTTACTTAGTGGCTGCTTCGCGCGTCGGCGTTGCGCCCGAGCGATGTATTGTCGTGGAGGATGCCGTTGCCGGCATTGAAGGAGCACGCCGTGCCGGCATGCGGAGTATCGGCGTCAGTCGCAACGGTCATCAATTGTCCGCCGATGTAACGGTGCGATCTCTTGATCTTCTGGATTCTTACGCGTTTGACGTACTTCTTGAGGCGGGACGATTGCCCGACTCAGAACCAGGGGCTCTTGCTTCAAACCAGATGAAGTGAAAAGGAACTTTGAGGAGAGGCTAATCATGAAGTTCAAGTTGCTTGTGTATTCGCAGTTGCACTGTGCCTGGCTTCCGGCGCTTGGGCTGATTCTTTGGAATTGAGGAATGGCAGCCTGATCAAGGGCAAGTGCGCAAGAATAGTATCGACCTACCGCGGTAGACTCGACTTTTTGCGACCATCGAGGCTTACCGGGCTAGATTCGTGACTGTCGACCGACGAAGCACCCTGAAGTCGGAGGACAGTCATCGTGGAACTCTCCCAATATGTCCTCGAAGCTCTCCGCGAGAGTGGCCAGGCGAAACGCGTGGAGGGCTTGAGGCGATAGTTGGCGCTGCTTCGAAATGTCTTACAGCCCAATAATTCCTCGGCGCAGTCCGATAGCGAACGCCTGAGTTCTGTTCGTTGCGCCCAACTTTTGCATCAGGTGCTTGATGTGCACTTTGACGGTCAGTTCGCTGATGAAGAGCTTTTCAGCAATGTCACGGTTCCGCGTACCGTCGGCAATCTGCCCGAGAACCTCGATCTCGCGCTCGGTGAGACCCTCATCGCTGTAATGCTCGGCCAGATGCGTAGCAATCTCGGGCGGGATTCGCTTCTTACCTTCATGCACTTGACGGATGACTTCCAGGAGTTCTTGGGGCGGCATGCTCTTGAGCAGGTAACCTCGCGCCCCAGCTTCGAGAGCTCGTTGAATTTCGATGTCGCCCACAAACGTAGTCAGAATAATGATGCGGGCGTCGGGAAATTCCGAGCGGATTGCGATCATCGCATCGATCCCACTCATGTGGGGGAGGCGCAGATCCATGAGTGTGACATCGGGTGTATGTTCCCGAAACCGCTGAATGGCTTCTCCAGCGGTCGATGCCTCTGCCACCAGCAGCATGTCCGGCTGATGTCTGATAACGGCGGCGACACCCTGCCGGAACATGGCGTGATCGTCAACTGCCAGAATGCGAATTCGATCTGATGTTGCCATTTTTTCTCTCCTGCACACGCACGTTACTATCGCGCTAATTGTGGAATAGTCCCTCTTCAGGGAAAACCCCAGATGGAGTCATGTGTGGACTCAATCGTGGCGCCTCTGAACTCTTTTGAGGCAGAATGTACACTGTAGCGGCGGTCTATGACCGCCGGTCCTGATCCGTGCGATTCGGACGGCGGGCTCTTGTCCGCTACCATGCGCCGCGCGAGCACTGCGGAATCGTGGGAGCAACGAGCTCAACCTCTTTTGATGCAGCGCACGCTCATCATTATTGTTCGAACAACATCTCTAAGCTCGATATCCGGGACAACTGGTGGATTAATTCGAGTAACAATTCTAGACGGTCTTTTTCGCGCAATACTCCCAGGTGACTAAGCTCATTGTCGGAAGTCAACTTGATCTGAGTCTCTTCACCGTCACTCCAACGAGCCTAAATCTCGAGCAGCGTGCCGGAAGACATTAACCAACCCGCGAAAGGCCGTCGAGAGATGAGAAGCCCATCCGATCAGAGGTGGCACATGACCCGCCGGTGGCATCAAGTGACGCCTGGTTCTATCTCGGCGTCCCGATCGCCACGTCCAATTCAGACTTGGCGAGAATGTAGCTAAGGTCGGCGCGCAGGAGATTTGCCTGCGCGGATGCTTCTCCGGCCCTGGTTTTCCACTCCTCAGAATTCAAGCTGATGCCCACCAGGTAGCGGTTCCCGCCGACGCGTCTGGTTTCCTGGGCCTGATCCAGCGCGGCGCGAGCGGTCTCCATCATCTCTTTGGCAAGTTCCATGTCGCGGTAGTTCTTTTCCACTTGAACCGCGATGTGCCTTTTTAGCCGCTCGACGTTTTCCGTGACCTGCGCAAGTTTGCTTTCTCTCCCGCCGACCACAGCGGAGCGCTTTCCCCAATCGAACAGGTTCCAGGTCATCCGAAAACCAAATACTGCGTTGTTATGGACCAGAAACGGCACGCCGTCCTGAAATACGTACTGGGCAAACGCGCCGACGTCCGGAATGTAATCCGCCTTTGCAATGCGGACTTCTTGCTGAGCCTTGTCGACCGCTTCGATCGCAGCTCGGATTTCGGGATTCTGTTTCATGGCAAGCTCTGTGTATTCCGCCAGCGAGACCAATGGAATGTTCGACTGCGTGGCGACCGGCTCAAGGTCCAGATCCTCATCAATTGGCAAACCCATCACGTCGTTGAGTTGGGCCATCAAATTCGAAACCTGTTTTTCAACCTGGCGTACCTGATACCTCGCCTGCAGCAGGTTCGCCTTTTGTGTAAGGCTGGCAACTTCGAGCAGGTTTCCGGTCGACACGGCATCAGTGTTTTCCTTCAGGCTTTGCTCAGATGCCGAAACCTGCAGCGACAGCGCCTGAGTCTCGAGATGTCCGATCAGGATTTGAATATAGAGAGTGCGTACGCGGAGGACGATTTCGTTTTCCGCCTTGTGAAGGTCGGCTTCGGACACTCTCACGTCGGCCTCAGCAGCTCGTCTGGCCGCTCGCAGCTTGATCAATTGTGTGAGAGGCTGCTCGACGGTTGTGCTGAGAAGAAAGAGATTGCGGTTACCTTGATCGACCGTGGCAGCAGCGCTCGGCAGGGGCCCGACCCCTGGATAAATGCCCAACGCCCCAGCTGGAATCTTGAGGTTCTGGGTTCTGGGGGACACTAAATCGTCAGCGGCTGTTTTGATTTGCGGCAGTTCGTCAGCACGCGTTCCCTTTGCGTGAAACCGATCTTCGCGAATCTTATCCCGGATGATTGTGAGATCCGAATTCTTTTCCAGCGCCAGATCAACGGCTTCCGGAAGCGTCAGCTTTCGCGCGGGCTGCGCTTGCAGGTTGCAGGCGAGCAAGCAGAGCAGCGACGCGGCAACCACCGCACCGGCCTTCAAAACATCGCGCCTTTGATTGCTTCGCCGTTCGACTATTACGAACAGGACCGGAACCACGAGCAACACAAAGAACATCGAGAAGACCAGGCCTGAGGCCAAAACGCTAGCCAGGGGACTCCACAGACTCGAGCCGGATAGAATCATTGGCGTCACGCCCACTGCCGCCGCCATAGTTGTCAGGAAAATCGGCCGCAGGCGCCGCTCTCCCGCCTCCAGCGCAGCCTCTTCGAGACTACGGCCTTCCCGGCGTCTCTCGTTGATGTAATCGACGAGGATGATGGAGTTCCGGACGACGATACCAGATAATGCAATGCAGCCCATGAAGGCGGTGAAGCCGAAAGGATTGCGCGTCAGCACCAGTCCCATCACCGCGCCAAACAGCGAAAGCGGAATTGCAGACATCACTACGAGCGGCTCGGAAATGGTGCGGAACTGGAAGAGCAAAACCAGAAAAATAAACACCAGGCTGGTCCCCAGCGCAGTCACCATTTGCCGGAACGTCGTGGTTTGTTCGTAGATTTCACCGCCGTATTCGATCTGATAACCGCGCGGCAGTGCCATAGATTTCACTTTCGGATCGATCGCCTGGAGAACCTCGGAGCCGTAGTGTCCGGACTGGGGAAAGGCGCCAACCGTAAGCGTCCGGACGCCGTTCCTCTTGACGATCCGCGTGATCTGCCACTGCGGCTCCAGTTCGGCCACGGAGCGAAGCGGCACACGCTGTCCTGTGATCGTAGACGTGATGTAGGCATTGCGGACGTCGTCGAAACTCCGCCTCTGCCCTTCATCGAGCCTGAGCAGCACATTTACCTGGCGGTCGCCCTCCCAAAACGTCGTTACCGGAGCGCCTGAGAACGCCCCCGCCAGTTGCCGGGCGATGGTTGCATTGGTCAGACCGAGGCGATTCGCTTCCTCCGGCCGGACGTTCACGCCCACCATCCAGGAATCGTTGTAGTAATCATTCCGAACGTAGGTAGCGAAGGGCACGCCGCGTAGAATGCTCTCTACCTGGTTGCCGAGCTCTTTCAGGATAGAAATATCGTCGCCCGAAATGCGGACTTCGACCGGCGACTCGACCTGCGAGCCTTGTTGCAGCTCTTTCACCATCACCAGTGCTTCCGGCGCGAGTTCCTGCAACTCGGAGCGGAGCGTTTTCACCAACACTGGCGTCTCCTCTGCGGACTTGGTGATCACGATAAGCTGTCCATATCGGGTGTCAGGCTCCTGCGGGTTCACGTTGTAGTAGAACCGTGGAAAACTCTGGCCGGCAAAACTTGCGACGTGTTCTACGGCGGACTTTTTCGACAGGAACGTCCGTATTCTTTCGATAACGCGATCGGTTTCTTCCAGGCGTGACACGGGAGGCATCCATACGTCGATGACAAACTGGTTCCGTTCTGCGGAGGGAAAGAATTGTTGCGGAACCGTACCAAAGAGGAGAACGCCTCCCACAACCGCGGCCAGCCCGGCACCGATCGCGATGATTTTCCGCCCCATCAGCAGCTTGATTGCGCGATTGTAGGCCGCCTGCATGAAGTCGAGAATGTCGAACTTCTTCTTCGCGCCGTCGCTGTGCAAACCTTGCTTGATGAAAAAGCGGCACAACAGTGGAGTCAGAAGCATCGCCACGGCAAACGAGCAGGCCAATCCAACCGCCACGCTGATCGGCAACGCCCGGATAAATTGCCCGGGCGAGCCGGAAAGCGTGACCAATGGCAGGAATGAAGCGACAATCGTCAGCGTCGCCGCGAGGACCGGTACCGCCATATCGCTTGCGGAGCGCCAGGCGGCTTCCGCACGCGGCACATTGTGATCCAGCAGCTCGACATAGTTGTCTGCGATGACGATCGCATCATCCACAAGGATTCCCAGCGATACGATGAGACCTGCAATCGAAACCTGGTGGAGCGGAATCCCTGAGGCGTTCAGGACGCCCAACGTCGTAGCGACCGTTACCGGAATTGCGGTTGCCGCGATCACCGCAACACGAAGCGGAAGAAGGACGATCGTTACCAGAATCACCGACCCGATGGCCAGGAGAAATTCACGTTCCAGATCTTTAATGCGCTCGCTCACCACCGATGGCTGATCTGCGATCAGGTCGAGTTTGAGGTCCGGCGGAAGAAGCGGCCGAACTCGCGCAAGCGCGGCATTAGTCTGCTCACCAAGCTCAACGATATTTCTTCCTTTCTGCATTTCCACCGAAAGCAGAACGCTGGTTTCTCCGTCGAAGCGTCCGATGGCGTCGGGGTCCTGATACCGGCGTTCGACATCGGCGAAGTCGCCGATGTACACCGGCTGCCCAGTGGTTCGGGAAACATCGACGAGAATTGTTTTGATCTGTTCCTCGGTCGCGAGCAGACCATTGGTCTTCAACGGAACGTTTCCCCCGGAAGTCAGCAGAGCGCCTGAATCCTGAATGATGTTGCGCTCCTGAAGCGCCTGCGTCACCCGTGCGGGATTCGCGAAGTACTGGGAAACGCGTTGCAGGCTGCTGGTAATCCAGATCTGCTCTTTCTGCTCTCCGTAGCGGCGGAGCTTCGCGACGTTCGGAATCGTGCGCAGTTCATCCTCAATTCGCTCGACGTAGCCTTTCAGCTCCCGGTAACCGTAGCGGTTCCCGTGCACGGCCACCAGGAGTGCGACCGTGTCGCCGAAATCGGAATCCACGACAGGTCCCATCACGCCTGGAGGAAATTCTCCTTGGGTGCGAGCTTCGTTGAGATCGTGCCGGAGTTTGGCCCAAAATTCGTCGGCATCCTCCACGGCGTCCTGCAACTCGACATTAACGAAAAGAAGTCCCGGACGGCTGGTCGAATACGTCTTCTCCTTGCGAACTTCGGCGAACTTGAATAGTCGATCTTCGATCTTCTTGGCGAGTTGGCTCTCCACCTGATCCGATGTCGCGCCCGGATACAGCGCCGCCACAATCCCTGTGCGGATCGTAACGCTCGGATCTTCCATGCGCGGCATGTGAAGTATCGCTTGCGTACCGGCCAGCAAGAGCCCGAGCGTCAGGGTCAGCGTGATCGCAGGGTATCGCAACGAGGCTTTGATGGGGTTCATTGATTTGCCTCTTTGGCGCTAACGAGAGATCCTTCGCGGACGAGCTGTTGGCCGCCGACCACGACCAGATCGTCGTCTTTGATGCCATCGGTAATCTGAACATCTTGACCTGTGACCCCGCCCGTCTTCACGCGCCTGGCGTACACCTTCTTCTCGGCGGGAAAATAGACATAGACCTGCGGAACGCCTTGCGGATCGCGTATCAAAGATTGACCGGGAAGCGTCAGAACATCGAGCCTCTCGTTCCCAAGAATCCGTGCTTCGGCGATCATTCCGACCAGCAATGTTCGCTTGGGATTCGGCACCGTAATTCTGACCATGAAAGTTCTGGTCTGCGGCTCGGCAGACACGTTCACAAGCCGCACCGTCCCGGAAAAAGTCATTCCGGGAACCGCGGAGGCGGTCACGAGCGCCTTCTGACCTTGATGAACAAGGCGGATATCCGTCTCCGGCACACCTACCTGAATCTCGACCGGATCGAGCTCGACCATTGTGAACACGGATTCGGCCCGGTCCACCGTCGTTCCCACTTCGACGTTGCGTTTCGCGATAAAACCACTGACTGGGGCGATCAGTGTGGCATCGCTCAATCGTTTCCGTGCAGTACGCTCAGCCGCTTCAGCTTGTTCGAGCGTGGCTTTGGCTGCCGCTTTGTCCTCTGGTTGCGCGCCTTGCTTCGCTTGCTCGTAGCGCTGCTGAGCATTCGTTAGTGCCGTCTCGTATTTCTTGAAATCGTTTGGTGCAAGACTCTTCAGGTCGTAGAGGGACTTCATTCGCCGGAACTCATCTTCGACTTGCGACAGATTTGCCTTGGCCTCCTCGACGACTTCGGAGCGAGCGGATGCGGAAGCCTTCTCATATTGAGAGCGCGCAAGTGCCGTTTGGGCGGCCGCAGAATCTACCGTGAATTGATAATCCGACGGATCGATCACAGCGATCACATCGCCGGCCTTCACGAAATCTCCCTCACGGGGACCAACGCGAATCACTTTGCCGGACACCTGAAAGGCGACTTTTTTGGGCCCGGCCGTCGTTTCGACGGTTCCGCTGACATCAACTTCAGCGGGTACGGTCACGTGGCTAGGCTTTGCAAGACGGACCGTAATCGGCTGCGGTTCCGTCCGTTCCGCCTCTGCGTTGCCCGTCCGGCAACCCGGGAGTGACAGAATCCAGCACGCGAGAAAAATCGATCGCGAATTTACAAATCGATATGCAAGCATCTCTAAAACCTCGTGGGCGCCTTCCCATTCGCTGTCGGGTACTAACATGCCGAGAAGAAGAGTTGAAAACATCCCGGGATAGAACCGTTTTTTACTAGAACTCGCTCGATGGACCACAGGTATGAGCGTTCATTAATGATTGCCACCGCCATCTTGTTTTTCCTTCATGCGACTTCGCTTCAACTCGCCGCGCATATTCCGTAGAAGATGTTTTGTGTACACGTCGCTGGCGATGAACTCGGCACCCTGACTCATGATTTCCGCCAGAACGGCTTCGCCATTTCCGTCGATGGATGTCATTTCGATTAGTTCAACGATTCGTCTCCGCGTGTCCCCCGCGTGGCGCGCTTCTCTCCAAGTCGATTTAAGCTCGGCCGCCCACTGGCCGACCAACTGACCCTGCAAAGACCACCTCTGCTCATCGGACAAATCGGTTATAGTGATCTTCAGCACGACTTTCCCTCAACTGCCAGAATCCGCCGATGTCTGAAGCGGCATCACCCACAACCTTCCGGAGACGGAGGTTTGGCGCGTTTGCTAGAGATTTAGCACTGCAATGGATGGGAGATGGAACTCCTTCTTGCTGCTGGGTGACTTCTGCGCCAACCCTGGTGTATCTTGTTGGTCGATCCTCAGCAGCTTACGGATGACAAGCATCCTTACAGACGAGCTGTTCGAGCAGGGGCCTGAGCCGATTCTGCTGGTCGATAAAGGTTCTCCGGCCGTGCCGGCCCCCGAGAAATGTCGGCATGTTCGGGTACTTGCAAGAGGAAATCATTGGCGAAACGGTGGTCTCGTGGATTGTTCCCGAGGAGATCCACAAGGAAGCCGAGTGCTTTTCGGATTTGATAGCTCAGGGACAGACTGTCGATACGGTGCGCATCCCAAAAGACTGTGAGCGAATTGACGAGTCTTTGCTTCCCGTCAGACTGCGGGCGTTCCCCCTGGTCCTACCGACTTCATATTCGTATTATTGGAATCTGTCTTTCGATCAGGCAGTGGAGAATACTCAAACGTTGAACATCCGCTACGTTGGCGCCGCGGGACAGTGATGAGCGACACGATCCAAAGAGCGGCTGAGACGGCGGTGACTACGCGATACGAAACGCTCTTCCGCGTTTCGCAAACCCTCATTTCAATTCGCTCTTCAGAAGAACTCTTCAGCATTCTCGCACGCGAGTTACGCGCAGTAGTGAACTTCTATGTCATGGGCGTCGGCATCTATGACGAGAATGCGCATGAGATGCGTACCACGTCATACGGCGAACCGGGTGTTCCGCTCCAGGCTCCAAAATTCGCGCCGGAAGAAACCTTCAGCTGGTGGGTGTACCAGCATCAACAGCCCTTGATAATTCCCTCCTTAGACGCGGAGACTCGATTCCCAGCGGTGGCCGAGATGCTCAAGAGCCGCGGAGTTCGTTCGGTATGCGCGCTTCCTTTGACGACAGTACACCGGCGCCTCGGGGGCCTCGCGGTGGGCAGCATAGAGGCCGATGCCTATAGCAGCGAGGAAGTCAGCTTTCTCTCGCTCGTTGCCAACCAAGTGGCGCTGGCCGTTGACGACGCGTTGAACGTCGACGCATCACAAGATGCCAAGGATGCCCTGCGCGCGAGCGAAGAGAGTTTTCGCCAGATCGTCGATAGCATTCCCGCGTTCGCATGGTATGCGGGTCCAGATGGGAAGATCGAATATCTGAATCAGCGCATTCTGGACTACACCGCCGAACGCCAGGAGAACTTGGTGGGTTTTGGATGGGCTAACGTGCTCCATTCCGAGGATGTCGACAGAACGAAAAAGGCATGGTTGCATTCCGTCGAAACCGGTGAGCCGTGTGACGTAGAACAACGTGTGCGCCGGTTCGATAACATCTACCGCTGGTTTCGTACCACTGCTCAGCCCCTGCGGGATAAAAGTGGCCGCGTGATCCGCTGGTATGGTGTCGCCACTGACATTGAAGACTGGAAGCGCGCTGAGGAGGGCCTCCGCGAGCGCGAACTCAATTTGCGCCTGGTCGTCGATAGCATTCCCGGGCTCGTGTGTACCATGAGTGCGGCAGGTGAATTTCAACTCTTCAACCGCCAAATCCTGGAATATTTCGGCAAGACGCCTGCGGAATTGAAGAGTTGGGCCACCAGCGACCTCGTCCATCCAGATGACCTCCCTCGCGTGATCGCGGCCTTTACGAGTTCGATCGAATCCGGTCATCCCTACGACAGTGAGCACCGTTGCCGGCGTGCCGATGGCGTATATCGGTGGTTCCAGGTTCGCGCTCTCCCCGTGCGAGACACGGAAGGTCGCATCATCAGCTGGTACATCTTGTTTACGGATATTGACGAACGGAAACGGGCAGAAGACCGGTTGCAGTTGCTCCTCGACGTCACCAATCAGGTTGTCTCAAATTTGCAACTTCGTGACCTCCTGCGGGCCATTTCGGCAAGCGTCCGGCGCGTCATGCAATGCGATCTGGTGGGCGTCTTCCTGCCGGACTCGGAGGGAAACAGGCTGCAAACCTTCGTGCTCGATTTTCCAGAGAGCAAAGGATTTATTCGAGAGGAGTACTGTTCGATGGAAGGGTCGCTTGGTGGTTTTGTCTTCAGCACGGGCAAGCCCTGGACAGGCAATACCTCGGATGTACTTCAGTTGGGCGTGAAGGATGACCCGATCATCCCGGAGGGTCTCAAAGCCGGTTGCATGCTGCCACTTGTTAGCCAGAACCGAGTCCTCGGTCTCCTGGGCCTCGGCAGACGGGAGGAAAATGCCTTCAGTCAGGTTGATATCGGGTTCCTTAAACAGGTAGCGAGCCAGATCGCCATCGCGGTAGAGAACGCTTTGGAATATGGGCAGATAAATGAGGCCAAGGACCGACTGGCGGAGCAAAAGTTTTACCTGGAAGACGAAATCCGGCGTGAGCACAATTTCGAAGAGATCATTGGAAATGGCCCAAGGCTGAAAGCTGTGCTCGAGAGCGTTCGAATCGTTGCGCCGGCGAACTCGACGGTCCTCATCCAGGGCGAGACGGGCACCGGCAAGGAGGTGATAGCTCGTGCAATTCACAACCTGAGCTCTCGCAAGGGTCAGGCGTTTGTAAAGGTGAATTGCGCAGCCATTCCTCTGGGGCTTCTCGAAAGCGAATTGTTTGGCCATGAGAAAGGTTCGTTCACCGGCGCCATAGCCCGAAGGACTGGAAGATTCGAACTGGCGCACAAGGGAACGCTGTTTCTGGATGAGGTCGGTGATATACCGCTCGAATTGCAACCCAAGCTGCTAAGAGTCCTGCAGGAGCAGGAATTTGAGCGATTAGGTAGTTCTCGCACCCAACACGTCGATGTTCGCTTGTTAGCGGCTACGAATACCAACCTCACCCGAATGGTCGCCGAAAAAAAGTTCCGCAGTGATCTTTATTATCGTTTGAAGGTGTTTCCGATTGATGTCCCACCGCTGCGAGACCGCCGTGAGGACATTCCGCTTCTGATCCGCTACTTCGCCAACAAGTACGCTCGGCGCATCGGAAAACAAATCAAGAGTATTCCCAAAGAAACGATGGATGCGCTCTCCCACTATACCTGGCCAGGTAATATCCGGGAATTGCAGAACCTTATGGAGCGAGCCGTCCTGCTCTCTACCGGTCCGTCGCTGCGAGTGCCGTTGGCTGAAATTCTTACAGACGTTAGCCCTGCTAGCAGTGGCAATGCGCTGGAGCAGGCCGAGCGAGAGCAGATTGTGCGAGCACTCCAAGAATGCAATTGGGTTGTCGGAGGCGTTCATGGAGCGGCAGCGCGCCTGGGCCTCAAGAGGACGTCGCTCGCATACAAGATGCAGAAGTTGGGGATCTCTCGCCCACTGCAGTGACGGACACATGTCTCCCTCTGCTGCTCGTCGCGAGCCGGGCATTGGCACAGCAGCCGGCCAGGGTCAGTTCCTCCACCGGAACATAGGAAGGCCTCGAAGGAGGGGAAATCGTGTGTATTCCATTTATCGACAGGTTCTGTGACCGCAGCTACAGATGTGGTTTCCTCCTGGAATGTTGTTGCATGGGCTGTTTCAAATCGATCTGCTGGTTTCGAAGACGTGTTTCCTCGATGTCGAGCTCCCTGGCGAGTTGGAAAAATACTGCGTCGTGAATCGTTGCCTGTCGCCGCATGCCTTCGAGCTCGTTCCGGGCCACGTTCAACAGTCTCTGCGTCAGCTGTCTTATGCTGCGTTCTTCGTTAAGGAGCGGCGAGAAGTTACCGGATTCAAGATTGTCCTGCAGCGCACGGACTCTCCGCTTGAACAGCAGAGCGGTATTTTCCAGGAGTTCCTCGGAAAAGGGCGACGAATCCTTCAACGAATCGAGCTCCCTCAAGACTGCCCGGAACAGAGCAAGCCGAGCCACGCTTTCGTCGCGGCGCGTCTCACCGCCGTCTTTGATGCCGAGCCGCCGCATGAGCCCGGGCAACGTCGTGGCCGGAATCAATAGGGTTGTTAAGATCACGACGTAAGTCAAAAAAACAAGTAGATTTCTGAATGGAAAATTGGCGCCCGACGGCAAGCTCAACGGAATGGATAATGCGGCGGCGAGCGAAACGATCCCTCTCATTCCGATCCAACTCACAGCCGTGATGGTTCGCCAGGATGGCGCCGGTTCGTCCGGAGTGATCGGCGGAAAGAACCTTCTCCGCAAGTAGGTCGTGGGGAATATCCAGATGAATCGTACGGCAATCACCACGAAAGCGATGGTTGATCCGTAGAGCGCCAGTTGCCCGAAGGAATACCCTTGGAGGCCTGACATGATGCCAGGCAACTGCAGACCGATCAATGTGAACACGAGACCATTAATAATGAACAGCACGGTCTTCCAAAAGGCTGACGCTTCAAGATGTGTCTGGGCCGTTGTCAGAGGTACCAGCTTCTGTCCATAGTAAAGACCGCCTGCGACCGTCGAAATAACGCCTGAAAAACCCAGGCGCTCCGCGCAAAGGTACGTGCCGAAGGCAGTGATCAGCGTCAATGTAGTCTCTGCCGTGCTGTTGTCGAGCCGCTGCATAATAAATATCCCGCCCATTGCGATAACCAGACCAACTGCGGCTCCTCCCACCGACACCAGCACAAATCTCATTGCAGCGTCACCGAGTGAGAAGGATCCAGTCACGATTGCGCCAAGCGCGAACCGATAGGCGACCAATGCTGTCGCGTCATTCACGAGGCTTTCACCCTCAATGACGGTGACCATCCGGCGCGGGACTCCCAGTTTCTTAATGATTGCGGTAGCTGCGGAGGCATCCGGTGGCGAGACAATCGCTCCCAGCAGAAACGCTACAGGCCACGAAACACCCAGTCCAAGCGCGCGCACGGCCACGGCGACAAGGCCAGTAGTAAAAAGAACCAGGCCGAAAGCGAGGAGAAATATCGAAAGTCGACTATTCTTGAAGTCGCGCCAAGACGTGAAAAATGCCGCATCGAAAAGGATTGGCGGAAGAAAGAGTTTGAAGGCGACCGTCGGATCCAGAATCAGTCGCGGCAAACCCGGCAGCAGGCTGAAGGCCAGGCTACCAAGTACCAGAAGAATTTCAATCGGCATGCAGGTACGGCGCGCCCAGGGAACGGTCATCGTTGTAATGAGCAGGAGCAGCAGCGTCGCTTCAATGATACCCATACAGATCCATGAATCACCGCAGCGAAGGATATTCCCCTCCTTGCAAAGGGGGGGTGGCTGCGCCACTAAAAAATGCTGCAAAGCAACCTTGTGATAGGCGCAGACGGGGAAGCTGTGAAAAAATTGGAATCAAGCGCTATTCCCCTCCTTGCATCACTGC
>WNGD01000992.1_pt1 | contig 30863 bp, 21 predicted proteins | sample 5400671 | NCBI WGS metagenome assembly WNGD01 (sample SAMN13153369, study PRJNA577476) | soil metagenome | isolation source: 40 cm soil or saprolite under grassland replicate 2 | place: USA:California | collected 2016-06-15
TTCTGCACTACCGCTATCCGATTCCGGGCACCGGCCTCGAGATCGACTTCCACGCGGGCGGCATGCTGTTTCTCTGGATGGCGCTCGTGCTCGCGGTGTGGTCGGGCGTCGACTACTACGTCCGCATCCTGCGCCAGATACGCCTCGACTGAGCGCGCGACCCGCCGGGCTCACCGTCGCGGCGCGGGGCGCGTACCAGGAAGATTCGGCCGAAATACCAGAAGTATTCGGCCAAAATGGCGCAGCCATGGAATTCTCGCGCACGCTGCTTGCCGCCTAGAGTAGAGACCCCGGTTCGGGGCAACCCGTCATTGGAGGAGACAGCATGCGCGCTCGCGGCTTGACCGTCCCGCTGCTCTGCTCACTCGCGATCGTCGCCGGCGCCCCGGCGGCGCTCGCTGGAGCGACCTCGCTCTACAGCGGCCCGGGTCCGCGCCCGGGGCCCGACGTGCTCTACGGGGCGCCCGCGGTCGCGCCGCAGCTCGAGAACGTCGGCGTCTGGTCCGCCGCACCGATCCTCGTCTCCGGAGCGAGCGCCTACCGCGGCGGCGAGTTCCTCTACCAGGACTTCCTCTACGACGATCACGGGGCGGCCGAGGCGCCGGACCCGACGGATCCCCGCAGCGGCGGGAACCTGTTCTCGAAGCCGGACGGCACCTACACGTATCCGACCGATCCGGGGTACGCGAACGACGCGGCCGACCTGGTCGAGTTGCGCCTGAAGCCGCTCTCCGACGCGACCGCGTTCCGGCTCACGCTGAACACGATGAAAGATCCGTCGCTGGTGGCCTTCTCGATCGCCATCGGCGGCACGCCTGGCGTGCTGCGAAGCTTCCCCGCGGGGGCCAATGTCCGGGCGCCCGCGGACCTCTTCCTCACCGTGCACCCCGCCGGGGCGGGCATGGCCGGCGACCTCGTGGACGCCGCCACGGGGCAGCCCGTCGGCGGCCCCGCTCCGCTCGTCGCGCTCGACACCGGCCGCCGCCAGATCGAGGTGCGGGTGCCGCACGCCGCCTGGAACCCGGGCGGCGGGGTGGTCCGCCTGGCCGCCGGCGTGGGCCTGTGGGACACGGCGAACGGCCGCTACCTGCTGCCGCAGGCCGCCGCCGACGCGGCGCACCCCGGCGGCGCCGGAGTCGCCGTCAGCCCGGCCGCCTTCTTCAACGTCGCCTTTCGTTACGACGAGCCGATGCCCGTCGTGGGGGATCCTGCCGGCACGTCCACGGGCCCGGCCTGGTGGCGCGACAAGCACCAGGGCGAGGCGCTCGCCGCGGGCGACTTGAGCCCGTTCCACGCCGACGTCGACTTCGCGAAGCTCGCCGCCGCGGTGAACGACGACATGCCCGGCAAGCCGGGGGGCGTGCCGCAGACCGGCCGGATGGACCGGATCCTGGTGAGCCACTTCGAGACCGGGCAGGGAGCGGATTTCTCCGTCAACTGCTTCCCGGCGTCGACGAGCGGCGGCAGCAACTGCCCGGGCCAGTACCAGGGCGTCCTCCAGCCTTACGCCATCTACGTTCCGTCCGGGCCGATGCCGCGGCAGGGCTACGGGATGACGCTGCTCCTGCACTCGCTGTCGACGAACTACAATCAGTACCTCGGAAGCCGCAACCAGTCGCAGTTCGGCGACCGTGACGGCGGCTCGATCGTCATCACGCCCGAATCGCGCGGCCCCGACGGGTTCTACGACAGCTACGCCGGGGCCGACGTCTTCGAGGTGTGGACCGACGTCGCGCGCCGCTACCGCCTCGACCCCGCCTGGAGCGCGATCACGGGCTACTCGATGGGCGGCCTCGGGACGTTCAAGCTCGCGGAGCAGTTCCCCGACCTGTTCGCACGAGGGCAGCCCACGGTCGGCTTCAGCGGCGACGACAACCTGGTCGCGTCGCTGCGCAACATCCCGTTCCTGATGTGGAACTCGTTGATCGACGAGCTGGTCCCGCCGACCGACTATCTCCCCACCGCGGAGAAATTCGACAGCCTCGGGTATCGCTACGAGCTCGACGTCTTCACCCCGGGCGACCACCTGACGCTCGCGATCAACGACCAGTTCGCCCCGGCGGCCGCGTTCCTCGACCTGGCGAAGGTGAACCGCAACCCCGCGCACGTCACCTACGTCGTCGATCCGACGCTCGACTACCCCGCGCTCGGCTTCGTCGCGGATCACGCGTACTGGCTCTCCGGGGTGAAGCTGCGCAGCTCGACGCCGCCGGTCACGGGGGGCCACGCCGAGGGCAGCGTCGACGCGCTCTCGTACGGGTTCGGCGTCGGTGATCCGACCCCGTCGGCCACGCAGTTCGGCAGCGGCACGCTCACCGGTGGCAACCTCCCCACGCCGCTCGTCTACACGCGCCAGTACCGGACGTGGGGCCCCGTGCCGAGCATGCCGCGGGCGAAACGCATCGACCTGACCGCGCGGAACATCGCCGCCGTCACCATCAACGTCCAGCGGGCCAGCGTCGGATGCGGCGTCGACCTGCACGTCGACACCGACGGACCGATCACGATCACGCTCGCCGGCTGCGGACGGACGGTCGCGGCGGGCGGCGCGTAGGAGCGGTGGTCTTGCGGCGCGCGGCGGAGACGACTCGGGGCACTGGTTGACCCTCCAAAAGTGAGACGCTACAAAGCGTGCTCGCTCTGCGGGTGTAGCTCAGTTGGCTAGAGCGTGTGCTTGCCAAGCACAAGGTCGCCGGTTCGACCCCGGTCACCCGCTCTCACTGGCCGCGATTCAGCGGTGAGCAATCAACGCCACCGCGACTGAGGCCCAGGCTCGCCCGTTCGCCTCAGCTCTTCGGGCACGCCGCCCTGCAGGCATCACGCGCCGCATCGCAGGTGTGCCGAGCCGTGTCATGCGCCGGGTCCGCCGCCTTCTCGCACGCCTGGTGTGCCTCCTTCGCTGTCTTCCGGCATGCCTCGAGCGTCGCGTGGCATCGAGAAGGAGGAGCCGCGACGCCGCCTCGCTCACATGCCCGGCTCGCGCGCCGCGTCCGCGACCTGCGGGTTGACGCGCAGGCGCAGGAGCGCCTACAACGCATGGCGATGAGGACGGGGATCGCGGCACTGGTGCTTCTCTCCCTCGCGTGCGTGGTGCGCGCCGACGACGGCCCCACCCCGGCGCCCACGGCGCCGAGCCTCGAGGTGCCGGAGCCCGTGTATGATGCGGGCACGGTCGAGCGCGGCGTGACCCTCCGACATGCGTTCGCGCTCAAGAACATCGGGCAGGCCGAGCTGAGCATCAACGCGAAGCCCGGCTGAGGCTGCACGGTGACCGAGTTCGACAAGGTCATCCCCCCCGGTGGGGTGGGAAAGGTGACGGCGAGCCTCGACACGTCCCGCTACAAGGGCCGCATCACGAAGAGCGTGCAGGTGACGACTGGCGATCCCGGTGCGCGCCCGGTCGTGCTGCTGCTGAAAGCCGAGGTCGTGGGCCTGATCGACGTCGCCCCCACCGACACGCCCGTGCTGCGAACGACCGCCGGGGAGCCCAAGCCGACGGAGCTCACCGTGTCGGCGGGCGACGGCAAGGCGTTCGACATCCTCGCCGTGAAGGCGGACCCCGCGGTTCGGGTGACGGTCCGGCCCGACCCGACGACGCCCGCAGCGGGCCGTCCGGTGCCGCGCGCGCACGGCCGGCCGGTCGCCGCCGGAAGCCGTCGCTATCTGGTGACGATCACGCCCACGCCGAGGGCGCCGGTGGGCTCCTCGGTCGCGAACGTGACGCTCAGGACGAATCGGCCGAAGGCGGAGGCGGTCCCGATCCGCGCGATTCTGTTCGTGGCGGGGCCGGTGCAGGTCACGCCGCTGCAGCTCCTGGTCCGGCCCGGGCCCGAAGCCCCCGTGCTGCACGTGAAGATCAGCAAGCCCCGCGGCGGCAAGCTCAAGATCCTCGGCGTCGCGTCGAGCGATCCGGAGTTCAGGGCGACCACGACCGTGATCGCGGAGGGGCGCGAGTACGACCTCGCGGTCCGATACACCGGGAAGCCGGGCCGCGGTCCCGTGAACTCGCGCATCACGGTGAAGACGAACGAGCCGCAGCAGGGCGCCATCGTCATCCCGCTGACCGGGCGGATATAGTCGCGCTATGCCCTGCGCGTCGGGCGATTCGTGCCCGGCGTGGGACGTCTCCGACCGCCCGGGCGAGAGCGCATCGGCTCTGCGATCGCGCGCGCCGGAGGTGCGGCGCGCCAGCGCTACTTGCTCTTGGGTGCTCGCGAAGCCGGTCGGGAGTGATCGGCCATCAAGAAGGTGGCACGCGACACGGTGATCGGCCGGTGACAGCGTGGACACGCGGGGGTCATCGTGCTGCCAGCGGCCCCCTCGAGGTACGAGAGAGGGGCGTTGCAATGCGGACACGGAGCGAAGCGCCCTATTGCCATGAGGTCTCCTTCGCTCCACGATCCGCTCCCTGAGGGAGAAAGTCAACGCGCGAGCGCCCGGCCGGCGCTCTCCACCGTCTTGACGCGCGCGCGCGAGTAGGATCAAGGGAGCGCAGCATGCCGAACCAGTCGATCGAGGCCCGCCGGGCCGAGCTCGCCGCGTTGATCGAGGGGCGCTCGGACGAGGAGATCACGCGCGGGGTGGAGGAGCGCGGCGTCGAGAGCGTTCTCGACGGCGTCTTCCAGGGCATGGCGGAGGCGTTCCTGCCCGACAAGGCGGCCGGCCAGAGCGCGCTCGTGCAGTACGACGTGACCGTGGGCGGCTCGCCGCACACGTATCAGCTGAAGATCGGGGGCGGGACGTGCGAGGTCGTGAAGGGCCGCGCGGACCCGCCGCGCGTCACCCTCACGCTCGCCCTTCCGGACTTCCTGCGCCTGGTCGCCGGCAAGCTGCCTCCGGTCGAGGCCTTCATGACCGGCAAGCTGAAGCTGCAGGGCGACGTCATGATCGCGACGGCGATGCAGCTCTGGTTCCCGCGGCCAGGGGCATGACGGCGCTTCCCTCACCCCTGCATGGGGTCCATGCTCTGCCTCTCCGCTCTTTCGCTCTCGGTCCCGAAGGCTCGACCGCTCGCGTCGATCAGCCCGCCTGACCTCGTTCGCCTCGTGAACGAGCACTTGACCCAGCCACTCCTCTGGTTGCGAGAGCAGGTAGGGAACCTGAAGCGAGGGGATACGCTCAAGATCAATCCCGCCCCTCCTCCCGGCAGAACCGATTTGCTCGGTTCAGTTTTTCACCACGCTCACTCGATGATGATCGAGACGCTCCGGGTCGAGCTGGGACTCCAGGGAATCGCGGTGGAATCCTCGGCAACGAGGACGTCGATCACCGTTCCGGCTCTTGGCGAGCGAGACCCGCCGGCCAACGTGTGGGCCGGCAAGACGGTCCTCGTCACCGGCGCCTCCTCGGGCCTCGGACAGGCAACGGCCCACGAGCTCGCGAAGAGGGGCGCCATCGTCCAGGGGGTCGCCAGGCGTCCGATGAAGTCGTTGAGCTTCGTAAACGGCGGCCGATTCGTCCCGCTCTCGGCGGACGTCACGAAGTACGAAGAGCTGCTCGGCGCGCTCGGTGCCCGGCGGTTCTTCTCCATCATCCACTCCGCCGGCACCGGGAGCATCGATCTCATCCAGCATGCCAACCCGGACAATTTGCACCGGGACATCGACACCAACGTGCTCGGAACTCTGAACGTCGCGAAGCTGGCGCTTGCGCGTCTGAAGAGGAACGGCCACCTCGCGATCGTCTCCTCCGGCGCCGCCAGGGTGCCCTGGGTTGGGGGGGTTTCCTATGTGACGGCCAAGGCGGCGCAGCACGCAATCGCCGTGCAACTGGCCCACCGGTTGAGGCGTCGCAACGCGGCGGTGACTGCGGTCTTGGCCGGCTCATTCAATAGCGGTGCGTGGGTCGGCGCGCTCAAGAATCGTCTCTTGCAAGCGGTTGTGGGTGCTTCTGCTCATGCCCTGCCGAGGCCGTCGCGGGTCGCCAGGCAGGTGCTCGCGGACGTGGAGAGAGGCGCGCCCGTTTCGACGGCGGGGCTGGGCGGAGGAACGGCGTACACCTTCGGAGAGCTGATGCACCTCGCGAGCAAGAGCGTCGCGACGACGCTGACGACGTTGAGACTCGGGCTGCCCATCGGCAGGCTGGGAAGCCTCAGCGCGGCGCGGTGACTCGTCTTCCCCAACCCCTCGCGGCTTCCGAGCACCATCCTCGCGGCCACCGGCCGCGACCATCCATGGTGAATCTTGGCACAAGCCCGGGCCGGCTCAGCGCGCGCTGACGGGCAGCGCGTTGAGCGCGCGCAAGGTAAGGGTCTCGCGCCAGGCGAGCTGGTCGGTCGTGAGCTCCAGCCTGGGAAAACGGCGGAGCAGCCTGCGGATGGCGATCGCGCCCTCCAGGCGCGCCAACGGCGCACCGGTGCAGAAATGAATGCCATGGCCGAAGGCGAGGTGGCGGTTGTCGGGCCGAGCGATGTCGAGGCGGTCTGGGTCCGGAAAGCGTGCCGGATCGCGGTTCGCGGCGCCCACCAGGATCAGGACCCGCTGCCCCTTCGCGATCCGTCGGCCCCCGATCTCGACGGTCTCCCGCGCGACCCGCACGCGCATCTGCACCGGGCTGTCGTAGCGCAGGAGTTCCTCGACCGCGGAGCCGATGAGCGACGGGTCGGCGCGGAGCCGGGACAGCTCGTCGGGATGGCGCAACAGGGCGAGCATGCCGTTCCCGATCAGGTTGGTCGTCGTCTCGTGGCCGGCGAACAGGAGCAGAGCACACGTGTCGACGAGCTCCTCCTCGCTGAGCGTTCCCTCCGCGGACTGTACGCCCGTCAACCGGCTGACGAGGTCGTCGCGTGGTGCGCGCCGGCGTTCGCGGATGATGTCCCGGAAATAGGCGTTGAGCGCCGCGCCACCCGCGCGCGCCCGGCTGAGCCGCTCAGCGCCGTCGGCCGCCATGCGTACGAGGCCGCCTGCGGCGGCGAGGTCCGCGGACCAGGCCCTGAACTGCGCGCGGTCCTCGGCCGGCACGCCGAGCAGTTCGGCGATGACGATGGCGGGCAGGGGAAATCCGAGGTCGGCGATGAGGTCCAAGCGACCTGCTTCGGCGGCGCGGTCGAGGAGCTCGTCGACGATCGCCTGAATGCGGGCGCGTAGCCCCTCGACCACCTGCGGCGTGAAGGCGGAGTGCACCAGGGCGCGCAGGCGAGTGTGCCGTGGAGGATCGAGGAAGACGAACCAACGCGCGCTGGAGAGGCCAACGCCCCCCGGACGCGGGCTGTCATGGATCGCGCTGGAGAGGAGGGAATCCTCGCGCAGCGCGTAGAGGGCGTCCGCATAGCGCGTGAGCGCCCAGAACTCCAGATCGGCCTCCCAGTGGACCGGGTCCTCGGTGCGCAGGCGATGGAACAGGGGATATGGGTCGGACAGGACGGCCGGATCGAGGAGATCGACGCGTGGCGGCACCGGGAGACCGCTTCTATCACCGCCGCGCCTCGGACACGAAGGGCTCGGCCGGAAGCGGGGGAACGCGATGGACGGGCGTCCCCAGCGGAGGGTCTCGCGTGACGGGTACGGGGCGGGCGACGGGCACGACGGCGCCGCTTTATCGCGGCATCGCGTTGGTGCTAGGGTCCGTTTCCGTGTCGGAGGACGTCATGCCCGGCTCCGGCGCCATCCCGGAGGCGAAAACGGCCCGATCCGACCCGCTCGCGCGTCTGCGAGGTGATTCCGCCGCGGCCGACGCACTGCAGGGCCCGGGGCATCGCAACCTGGCGAGCATCTCCTCGCGGGCCGCCGCTGTGCCCGACGGGCAGGGGCCGGCGTCGCCGCTGCTCGACGCGCGCTATCAGCTGATCAACGAGCTGGGCCGCGGCGGCATGGGCACGGTCTATCGCGCGCTCGACCGTCTGACCGGACGCGTGGTTACGCTCAAGCGGCTGCGGATCTTGGACGCGCCGAGCGCGGAGGCGTCGCTCGCTGAGGCTCGGCTCACGCTCGCGCGGGAGTTTCGTCTTCTCGCCTCGCTCCGGCATCCCAACATCGTGAGCGTCCTCGACTATGGTTTCGATCAGGATCGCATGCCGTTCTTCACGATGGATCTCGAGGAGAACGCGCTCACGATCGTCGAGGCCGGACACGGCCAACCGCTCGCCGTGCAGGTCGACCTCCTCGTGCAGACGCTCCGGGCGCTCGTGTACCTGCACCGCCACGGGATCATCCATCGGGATCTCAAGCCCGGGAACGTCATCGTCGTGGACGATCAGGTGAAGGTCCTCGACTTCGGGCTGTCCATTTATCACGACGCCGTCGAGACGCGCGACGGCCAGTGGGCGGGCACGCTTCTCTACATGGCTCCCGAGGTGCTGCGCGGTGATCCGGTCACGCACCGCGCCGACCTCTATGCTCTCGGCATGATTGCCTACGAGCTGTTCGTCGGCACCTACCCCTTCGCGGGGAGCGACCCGCCCGACCTGCCGGGGCACATCCTGAACACGCCGCTGCCGCGCGCCGCCCATGAGCTGGACGAGCGCGTGCGCCCGGTGCTCGCGCGGCTCCTGGCGAAGCAGCCGACCGATCGCTACGGCAGCGCCGCCGAGGTGGTTGGCGCCCTCGCCGCCGCGCTCGGTCAGCCGCTCGCCGTCGAGACCGTCGCCACGCGCGAGAGCCTCTTGCAGGCAGCGCCGCTCGTGGGCCGGGGCGACGAACTGGCGCGCTTCATGGCCGTCCTGCGCGATGCGGCGCTGGGGAACGGCAGCGCCTGGCTCGTCGGCGGCGAGAGCGGCGTGGGAAAATCGAGACTACTCGACGAGGTCCGGACGCGGGCGCTCGTCGAGGGCATGACGGTGCTGCGTGGGCACAGCCTCAGCCAGGCGGGGGGGCCGTATCACGTGTGGAGCGACGTCGTGAGCGCGCTCGCTCTGCGCGTCACGCTCGGCGACGATGAGGCGGCCGTGCTGCGCGCGATCGTGCCGGACATTGCCCGGCTGGTCGGGCGGGAGCTGCCCGAGGCGCCAGCCGTGGATCTTGAGGCGGCGCAGGCCCGCCTGCTGCTCACGGTCGAGGAACTCCTTCGGCGGCAACCGGGGCCCGTGGTCCTGATCCTCGAGGACCTGCAGTGGGCGGGCAGCGAGAGCCTGAAGATGCTGTCGTGGATGGCGCGGGTGGCGCCGAGCCTCCCGCTCGTCCTGCTCGGAACCTACCGCGACGACGAGGCGCCGGCGCTTCCGAACATGGTCGAGGGCGCCGACGCGTTGCGCCTGCGTCGGCTCAACGCCGAGGAGATCGCGACGCTGGGCGAGCTGATGATCGGGCCGGCGGCGAGACGGCCCGAGCTCGTGAGCTTCCTCGAGCGCGAGACGGAGGGTATTCCCTTCTTCATCGTGGAGGTCGTACGCGCCCTGGCCGAGAGCGCGAGAGGCCTCGAGCGGATAGCCGACACGGCGCTCCCGGAGCGGGTGGTCTCGGGCGGCATGCAACGCGTTGTCCGCCGCCGGCTGAACCGCGTCCCGCCGGCTGCGCTTGCCGCCCTCAAGAGCGCGGCCGTCGCGGGGCCGGCCGTCGACGCTCTGCTCCTGAAGGCGATCCACCCCGAGCTGGTACCTGGCGAGTGGGTGGCCCAGTGCGTGGCGGCCGCGGTGCTGGAGGTACGCGATCAGCGTTGGTGCTTCGCGCACGACAAGCTGCGGGAGCAGCTGCTCGGCGACCTGTCCCCCGCATCGCTCCGCCAGCTCCATCGGGAGGTGGCGGAGGCACTCGAACGGCTCTACGCCGACCGCGCCGACCTCTTCACCGCGCTCGCGCACCACTGGCGGCAGGCGGGCGACGCCGAACGGGAGACCGACTACGCGTATCGGGCCGGCATGCTTGCGCTGCAGAGCGGCGCCTGCCGCGAGGCGGTCGAGCACCTGAGCCGCGCGCTCGTGCTGCTGAAGATTTCCGCGCAGCCGGCCCCTGCCTCGCCTGGCCGCTCGGCACGGGCGCACCGCGCGCGCTCGCGTCTGGACCCCACGTCTGCGAGCGTTCGCCTGGGGACGATCGAAGGCGCTCTCACCGATGCGTACTTTCGGCTCGGGGATCTCGCGAGCTGCCGCGAGCACGCGGTGCAGGCGCTGCACCACTTCGGTTACTCGGTGCCGAGCGGTAGGACGGCGTTCCTCCTCGCCGCGGTCCGCGAGGCGGCGCTGCTCGGGCTCCGGGCGCTCCTCGGAGCTCGGCCGACCGGCCCGCAGCCCGGCGTGCCGGTGCTGAGCACGGTAGCGCGCGTCCAGATGCGGCTCATCGACACGTTCTTCTACTCGCTGCAAGGGCTGCCCGTGGTCTGGTCCGTCCTCTCCATGGTGAACCACTGCGAAGCGGCCGGACCGTCGCCGGAGCTCGCCCGGGCCTACGTCCTCGCGGGCTTGCTCGCGGGCCTGGTTCCGGCACCACGGCTCGCCATCGGGTGGTGCCGACGCGCGCTCGACACCGCGCGCCGCACCGGTTCGCGGGCGGACGGCACCTGGGTGCTCTCGCGCGTGGCGACCCTCCAGGCGTGGCTGTGCCACTGGGACGAGGCGACCGTCCTGGCAGAGCACGTGAGCGCCATCTCTCGGGAAGTTGGCGACCTGCGTTCCTGGGAAGAGAAGGCGCTACTGCTCGGGCGGATCGCGTTCCTGACGGGGGAGTTCGAGCGCGCGAGCGAGCGTTTTCGCGAGGTGTACGACTCGACCCTCCGCCGGGGCGTCGTCCAGTTCCGCTGCGGCGCGATCATCCTGCGCGCGGACGCGCTCGTGCGGCTGGGACGCGAGCGCGAGGCCCTGGGGCTCTACGGCGGGGTGCTGGCCGACCTTAGCGGGGTCGACCAGCTGAGCGATCGCAGCAGCTGGACGGCCGCGCTCGGCATGCAGGCGCTGGCGCGGCTGAGGACCGACGATCGAGAGGGGGCCTACGATTCTGCGGCGCGCGCCCTTTCGTTCCTGGCGGCGTCCCAGCCGATCGGCGACTGGATGCAGCACGGTACCGCCGCCGTCGCGGAGGTCCTGCTGACTCTGCTCGAGGCCGGCTGGGCGGGCCCGGCTGGCTCTCGCGTGGTCCTCGAGCGCCAGGCTCGCCAGGCGGTCCGGGCCATGAGGCGCTTCGCACACCGGTTCGCGGTCGGGCGCCCGCACGCGCTCCTCTGGGGCGGGCTGCTCGCCTGGCTCGGCGGGCACCGCCGGCTCGCGGTGCGCCGATGGCAGCGGACCCTGCGCGTCGCGACCGAGCTGCGCACGCCCTACGAACTCGGCCGCGCCCACCTCGAGCTCGGGCGGCACCTGCCGATCGACGCGCCGGCGCGCCGCGCGCACCTCGATCACGCCGCGGTCGTCTTCCAGCGGCTCGGCTGTGCGACGGAACTCACTCGGGTGCAGACCGAGCTCAGTCGCCACCGGAGCGTCTCGGCGGCCGCGCCGGCGGCGTCGTGACCGCCGCGCGCCTCGAGCGGCTCCGCTGTCCGCGCTGCCAGGGCCGCCTCGAGGGGACGCTGCCCGACCTTTCGGGTCCCGCGGGCCGCCACCGACCGGGGCGCGGCTGGTGAGGACGCGCCTGCCTGCTCCTATCTAGCTGGAAGGCCGCTTCCCATGCTGCAGGTGGCTCGAGTCGGGCTGCAGCACGACGTCGAGCAGCCGCAGCATCATACCTCCCGTGAAGTCGATCGTCGCCCCGTTCAGCCAGTGGGTCTCCTCGCGGGCGAGGACGGAGACGAACCGCGCTACCTCCTCGGCCGTGCACATCCGGCCGGCCGGGATGAGGTCGCGATGGATCGCGTCCAGGCGCGCGACGGCCTCCGGCCCCATCACCGTGCGGACCGCGGGTGTGATGATCGTGCCGAACTTGAGCAGGTTCACGCGGTGACCGAGCGGGCCCAGCTCCATGGCCAGGTGACGGACGTACATCTGCAGGGCGGCCTTCGCTGCCGCGACGAGCCCGGTGTTGTTGAGGAGCGAGTCGTGGAGCACGTTGGTGAGGCCGAGAAGGCGAATTGCGAGAGGGCGACATGCGCCTTGCCGTCGTCTGCGGCCTCGCGCTCCTCCTGGCTTGCGAACTCGATCAGGTCTTGGAGGAGCCGAAGGCTGACGTCCTCGAAGGGCGGCAGTCGTCGAAGGCCGCTGGCAGCGGTGGCACCGTTCATACGGGCGGAGCGGCCGGGGACCAGGTCACGAGCGCACCTTTACCGCGAGGCACCCAGAGCGCTTACTACCACGATCCCCCGTCGATCGGTCAAGAAAACAAACGGGACGGGACTCAGTGCGTACCCGGGACCGTCCGACGAGGTACGGGGCATGGCCTTGAAGCTCACCTGGCCCACGCCCTGCCTGTTCTGACGCAGGTTTCGCTCGGTCTCGCCGCCAGGGATGCAGCCGTGGTAGTCAGACGGCCGGCATGACGGCGAGCCCGGCAGGGCAGAGCATCCTCCCCGCGGGCTCGATCTTCCGGGACGCGTACGAGATTCTCGCCGAGCTCGGCTCGGGGAGCTTCGGGCGCGTCTACAAGGCACGGCAGCGCTCCACCGGGCAGGCGGTCGCGATCAAGGTCCTGCGCTTCTGGGGCGACGACACACCTGCCGAGGTCACGAACCAGAGCGAGCGCTTCCGGCGCGAGATGCGGCTCAGCGCCGGGCTCTCGCACCCGAACATCGTCCGTCTGTTCGACTCGGGCGAGACCGAGGACGGCCGGCTCTACGCCGTCTTCGAGTACGTGCCGGGCTCGACGCTGAAGGAGGTTCTCGCCCGCGAGGGCAGCCTCGGCTGGGGCGAGACCGTGCACCTGATGACGCAGGTCCTCGATGCGCTCGCTTGCGCGCACGCGCGCGGCATCGTCCACCGCGACGTGAAGCCCGAGAACATCATGGTGACGAAGACCGGCGCACGGCGGAACGCGCTCGTGCTGGACTTCGGCCTGGGCGGCTTGGCGCGCGAGGCCCGCGACTGGGGGCTCCCGCGCCTCACCGCGACGTGCGAGCTCATGGGGACACCCTGCTATGCGGCGCCCGAGCAGCTCCGCGGCGAGGCGACGTCGCCGCGCGCGGATCTCTACTCGTGGGGGCTCATCTTCCTGGAGTGCCTGACGGGCGCCATGGCGATCGGCGGAGGCTCGGTACAGGAGATCATCCTGAAGCAGCTCGGTCCGGACCCGGTCCCGATCCCCGCGTGCGTCCGCGACCGCCGGCTCCGGCGGCTGCTGAAGGCGGTCACGGCCAAGCAGGTCGAGCGGCGTGACGTGTCGATCGCGGCGCTCTTCCAGGTCCTCGGCGCGATCGAGCCGGAGCGGCTGCCGGCCACGCCGGAGGAGCGGGTCCCCGAGGGCGAGCGCCGCCAGCTGACGGTCGTGAGCTGCGGCCTCACCGTCACCGGCACGGACGCCGCGCCCCCCGACCTCGAGGAGCTGGACCAGCTCCTGCACGCGCAGCACGCGCTCTGTGCACGGCTCGCGGCCCGCAGCGGCGGAGTGGCAGCCGCCGTCGGCGGCGGCTCGGTGCTGCTCGCCTTCGGCTACCCGCAGGCGCGCGAGGACGACGCCCGGCACGCGGCGCGCGCGGCGCTCCGGATCGCCGGCGAGGTCGAGCGTACGAGCGCGCGGCTCGCGGCGGAGCGCGGGCTCCGGCTGGAGGTCCGGATAGGCATCCACACGGGCCTCGTGATCGCGCACGAGCAGCGGCCGGGGCTCCACGGCGAGGCGCTCGACCTGGTCGGCGTGACGCCGCAGGTGGCGACCCGACTGCAGGAGTTCGCGCAGCCCGGCGAGATCCTCGCCAGCCAGGACACCCAGCGGCTCATCCGCGGCGCGCTCTCGGTCGAGCCGGCGGGCGAGCGCCGCCTGCCCGAGCTCTCGCGCGCCCTGCCGATCTTCCGGCTGACCGGCGAGCTGCGGTCCCACGGCGGCCTCGATTCGATCCCGCTCGTGCGCGAGACCCCGCTCGTCGGGCGGCGCCAGCAACTCGCCCAGCTCCTCGACGCCTGGCGGCGGATGCAGGCGGGCCGCGGCGGGGCGGTCCTGGTCACCGGCGAGCCGGGGATCGGCAAGTCGCGCCTCGTGCGCGAGCTGCGGCGGCGCGTGCCGGCCGACGTCTGGTTCGAGGCCCGCTGCGTCGCGGAGCAGCAGGACAGCCCGCTCCGCCCGATCGCCGACATGATCGCGGCGATCGGCGAGCCGCTTGAGTCGATGCTCCGGCGCCGGGGGCTCGACCCGGCCGAGACCCTGCCCCCGCTCGCCGCCGCGCTCTCGCTGCCCCTCGACCCGCGCTGGCCGCGCGCCCAGCTCGCGCCCGAGCGCGAGAAGGAGCTCGCCTTCGACATCCTCCTCCGCCTGCTCGTCCGGAGAGCGGCGGACCGGCCGGTGGTGGTGGCGTTCGAGGACCTCCACTGGGCCGACCCGACGACGCTCGAGCTGCTCTCGCTCATCGTGCGCGAGGTGGGGAGCGGCGACCTCGCCGACGCGCCCCGCATCCTGCTCGTGGCGACCGCGCGCCCGGAGTTCACCTCGCCGTGGCCGGTCGGCGAGGTCGCACCGATCCCGCTCGCGCGCCTCGAGCGCGACGAGGTCGAGACGATGGTGAACGCCGGCCTCGCGAGCGGCCGGCCGCTGCCGCGCGCCGTGCTCGAGGAGGTCGTCCGGCGGACGGACGGGGTGCCCCTCTTCGTCGAGGAGGTGACGCGGGTGCTGACGGAGAGCGGCGTGGCCACGGGGGGCGCCGACGAGGGCGCGCTCGACGTGACGCGCTTCGACATCCCCGGCACGCTCCGCGACCTGCTCGCCGCCCGCCTGGATGCGCTCTCACCCACCGGGCGCGCGACCGCCCAGCTCGCCGCCGTGCTCGGCCGCGAGTTCCGCGGGGACATGCTGCGGGCCGCGGCGACCGAGGACGAGGCGATCCTGCGCGAGGACCTGCGCGAGCTGCTCGACGCCGGCATCGTCTACCACCGCCGCAGCGCGCTCAGCGAGAGCTACGTCTTCAAGCACGCGCTCGTGCGCGAAGCCGCGTACGAATCGATGATGCGCTCGGCCCGCACGAGGCTCCACCTGCGGGTAGCGACGACGCTCCGGGAGCGCTTTTCGGAGGTCGAGCGGAGCCAGCCGGAGATCCTCGCGCTGCACTTCGAGCAGGGCGGGGACCTCGACACGGCGGTCGCGTACTGGAAGCGCGCCGGCGACCGGACGATGGCGCGCGGTGCCTACGTGGAGGCGATCCGGCTCTTCGAGCGCGGCCTGGTGCTGCTTCGGCGTTTGCCCGCGTCGCGCCAGCGGATGCAGCATGAACTGGGGTTCACCGAGTCGCTCGGCACGGCTCTGCTCCTCACGCGCGGTTTCGGGGCACCCGAGGTCGAGGAGAAGTTCACCCACGCCCTCCGGCTCTGCGAGGTGATCGGCGGCCAAGACGTGCCCCTCCCCATCCTCGCGGGCGTGTGGAACGTTCAGATCGCGCGGAGCGATCGCCGAGCGACGGCGATCCTCCTCGAGACCATGCGGCAGCGGGCCGAGCGGTTCCGCGACGGGGTGACGATGCTCTCGCTGCATGGCTGGGCGGGCGCCCGGGCCTTCTACCTCGGCGATTTCGTCCAGGCGCGGGACGAGATGACGAAAGCCGCCGAATGGTATCACACGGAGGACTACCGGTCTTTCGTCGAGCACGAGCAGCACGGATACGATAGCGGGATATTTGTCTACGCGATCCTCGCGTGGACGCTGTGGATCCTTGGCTACCCCGAGCGAGCGCGCGACACCTGCGACGAGACGCTGGCGATCGCGGAGCGGACGGCGAACCCCGGCACGCTGGCGGCGGCGCTCGCGTACGCGGCGAACCTGGCGCGCGCGCGCCGGGACCTCGAGCGAGTGCCCGAGCTCACGACACGCTGCCTCGCGCTGTCCACTTCCTGGCTCGGAGCAGCTCTCTGCACGCAGGGATGGGCCGCGGTCCAGCAGGGCGACGTCGAGGCGGGTCTCGCCAAGATTCGAAAGGGACTTACCTTTTTCGAGAGGGTCGGCGTCCACGGTACATACGACTACCATCGCTCGGCGCTCATCGAGGCACACCTCATCCGGGGCGAGACGGACGAGGCCCTGCCGCTCGTGCGCGACGGCCTCGCCCGCTGTCAGACGCTCCTCGACTGCTTTCACGAGGCGGAGCTGCACCGGCTGGAGGGCGACCTCCTGCGCCGGCGGGGGGACGAGGCCGGCGCCGAGACCGCGTTCCGCGTGGCACTCGAACTGGCCCGCCGGCAGAGCGCGAGGTCGTACGAGCTGCGCGCCGCGATGAGCTGGGCCCGGCTGCTGCGCGACCAGGGCAAGCGCGACGCCGCGCGCGACCTGCTCGCCCCGGTGTACGGCTGGTTCACCGAGGGGCACGACACGCACGACCTCCGCGAGGCGGCGGCGCTCCTGGCCGAGATCCGCTAGTCGCCCGCGCTCATCGCCGCCCGTGTTCCCAACGCGCAAGCGCCCGGCCGGCGCTCTCCACCGGCTTGACGCGCGCGCGCGAGTAGGCAAGGGAGCGCAGCATGCCGAAGCAGTCGATCGAGGCCCGCCGGGCCGAGCTCGCCGCGTTGATCGAGGGGCGCTCGGACGAGGAGATTACGCGCGGGGTGGAGGAGCGCGGCGTCGAGAGCGTTCTCGACGGCGTCTTCCAGGGCATGGCGGAGGCGTTCCTGCTCGACAAGGCGGCCGGCCAGAGCGCGGTCATGCAGTACGATGTGGCCGTGCGCGGCGAGCCGCACACGTATCAGCTGAAGATCGGGGGCCGGGAGGCGCGAGGCCGTGAAGGGCGCGTCGAAACGCCGCCCGTCACCCTCGCGCTGTCCCTCCCAGACTTCCTGCGCCTCGTCGGCGGCAAGCTGCCTCCCGTCGAGACCTTCATGACCGCCAAGCTCAAGCTGCAGGGCGACATCATGATCGCCACCGCGCCGCAGGGGTGGTTCCGGCAGGCGGGGGCGTAGGGCGGGGGGATCCAGGGGCGCCTCATGTTCCGCACGACGCTTGCGAGAAAGTGCCCCGCTGGCGCAAGCTCGCAGCGATGGCCCGTCCGATGACGGGCGCGCGCGAACCCACCTTGTCTGTCGGCGCAGTCTTCCAGGGGGGCTACGAGATCCTCTCGCGGCTCGGGGCCGGGCGCTTCGGCTGGGTTTACAAGGCGCGCCAGCTCTCGACCGGGCAGGATGTCGCGATCAAGATCCTGCGTATTCTCCCGGACGACACGGCGGCGGACATCGAGAACCAGAGCGCGCGCTTCCGCCGCGAGATGCGGCTCTGCGCCGGGCTCTCGCACCCGAACATCGTGCGGCTCAACGACTCGGGCCAGGCCGACGACGGGATGCTGTATGCGGTTTTCGAGTACGTGCCCGGCACCACACTGCGCGAGCTGCTGGCCGCCGAGGGGACGCTCTCGGTGCCCGAGACGCTCCACTTGATGACGCAGGTGCTCGATGCCCTCGGCTGCGCGCACGCGCGAGGCGTCGTGCACCGCGATCTCAAGCCCGACAACATCATGGTGACGCGCACCGGTGTGCGGCGGAACGCGCTCGTCCTCGACTTCGGCCTCGGCGGCTTCGTGCAGGAGGCGGAGAGCTGGGCGCTCCCCCGCATCACCCAGACGCACGAGATGATGGGCACCCCGTGCTACGCCGCCCCCGAGCAGCTCCGCGGCGAGTCACCCACGACGCGCTCCGACCTGTACTCGTGGGGGCTCATCTTCCTCGAGTGCCTGACGGGCGAGCTCGCCGTCGCCGGTGGCTCGGGGCCGGACGTGATCATGAAGCAGCTCGGCCCCGATCCAGTCCCGATCCCGCCCTGGCTGCGGGGGCAGCGCCTCGGGCGGCTGCTCGGCATCGTCACCGCCAAGCAGGTCGAGAAGCGCGACGTGACGATCGCGGGGCTCATGGACGCACTCGGCGCGATCCAGCCCGGGGAGCCTCCCGCCGCGCGCGAGGCGGCGCCGCCGGAGCGGCTCCCGGAAGGAGAGCGGCGGCAGCTCACCGTCGTGTCCTGCCGGCTCGCCGTCTCGCCACTCGACGGGCGCCCGCTCGATTTCGAGGAGGTGGACGAGGTGCTGCACGCGCAACACGCGATCTGTGCGGAGCTCGCCGCGCGCGGCGGTGGCCAGGTTGCGGGCGTGCTCGCGGACCGCGTGCTTCTCGTCTTCGGCTATCCCCGCGCGCGTGAGGACGACGCGCGGCGGGCGGCACGCACTGCGCTCGCGATCGCCGCGGAGGTCGCGCGAACGGCGACCCGCCTCGAAGCCGAGCGCCGCCTCCGTCTGGAAGTGCGGATCGGGGTCCACACCGGGCTGGTCGTCGTGCGCGAGATGCGCCAGGCGACCTACCAGGGGCTGTACGATCTCGTTGGCCTCACGCCTCAGGTAGCGGCCAGGCTCGACGAGCTCGCGGGGTCCGGCGAGGTGCTGCTGAGCGGCCCCACGCGGCAGCTCCTGCGCGACACGCTCGTCGTCGAAGCGGTGGAGGAGATCCGGCCGTGGGCCCACTCGGACAGCATTGCCGTCTTCCGCCTGACCGGCGAGCGCCCGCGGCAAGGGCTCGAGACGATACCGTGGGTGCGTGAGACCCCGCTCGTCGGCCGCGCCGCGCAGCTACAGCAGCTGCTGGGCGTGTGGGAGCAGGTGCAGGCGGGGCGAACCGGCGCCGTCCTCCTCGCTGGTGAGCCGGGCATCGGCAAGTCCCGCCTCGTCCGCGAACTGCGTCGGCGCGTGCCGCCCGAACGTTGGCTCGAGGGCCGCTGCGTCGCCGAGAACCAGGCGAGCCCGCTGCGTCCGATCGTCGACCTCCTCCTCTCGATGCGGGAGCCGATCGGCGCGCTCCTCTCGCGTCACGGTTTCGAGCTGGCGGAGACGCTGCCCCTGTTCACGACCCTGCTCTCCCTGCCGCCCGACCCGGCCTACCCGCCCCTCCCGCTGACGCCCGATCGTCAGAAGGAGCTCACGCTCGCCACGATCCTGTCACTCTTCTTGAGGATCGCGCAGGAGCGTGCGCTCGTCCTGGCGCTCGAGGACCTCCACTGGGCGGACCCGACGACCTTCGAGCTGGTGGCGCAGATCGTGCAGGAGGTGGGCACAGCGCAGCTCGTCGCGAGCGAGCCCGCGGCTCGCCTCTGCGTGGTGGTGACCGCCAGGCCCGAGTTCGCCCCGCCATGGTCGCTCGAAGACGTCGCCCTGATCCAGCTGCCGCGCCTCGGACGCGAGGACGTCGAGGAGATGATCGCCGCCGGGCTCGCGACCGGCGCCGCCCTGCCGCGAGCGCTCCTCGACAAGGTGGTGCAGCGCTCCGACGGAGTACCGCTCTTCGTCGAGGAGGTGACGCGCGTGCTCCTCGAATCGCATGCATTCTCCGACGACGTGGACGGGCTCGCCGTGGACGACCTCGCCCTCGAGATCCCGCTGAGCCTGCGCGACCTCTTCACGGCGCGTCTCGACCGGCTCCGCCCGAGCGCACGCGAGACCATCCAGCTTGCCGCCGTGCTGGGGCGGGAGTTCCGCTACGAGGCCCTCTCCGCGGTCGCACGCAAGGACGAGGCGGTCCTGCGCGAGGATCTCCGCGAGCTCCTCGACGCTGGGCTCCTCTTCGCGCGGCGGAGCGCGCGGAGCGAGGGCTACGTCTTCAAGCACTCCCTCGTCCGCGACGCCGCCTACGAGTCGATGACCCGGCCTCGGCGCCAGGGCCTCCACCTCCGCGTCGCGACCACGCTCCGGCAACGCTTCCCCGACGTCGAGCAGAACCAGCCCGAGCTGCTCGCCCAGCACTTCGAGAAGGGGGGTGAAACCGAGACGGCGGTCGAGTACTGGCAGCGGGCGGGTGACCGCGCCCACAAGCGCGCGGCCTACGCGGAGGCCGCTCACCAGCTCGGACGAGGGCTCGCGCTGCTGGGCGCGCTCCCGGAGTCGGCGGAGCGCAGACGGCGGGAGCTCGACCTTCAGACCACGCTCGGCACGGTTTTCTTCTCCACCAAGGGATACGCCGCCCCCGAGGTCGAGCGGACCTTCGCCCGCTCGCGGCAACTGTGCGAGCAGCTCGGCGAGGACATGTCGCTCAAGGTCCTGTGGGGAATCATGAGCGTGCACATGACGCGGGGCGATCGCGATGCGACGGCCGAGCTCCTCCCGCGCTTCCGGCGACTCGCCGAGCGCGTCGACGATGCGGTGAGCGCCATCATCGGCCACACCGTCCTCGGCCTCCACGCCTTCTGGATCGGCGATTTCACGGCGGCGAAGGACCACCTGGGGCCCACCATGCAGCTCTACGGCACCGAGGCGTTCCAGCGCTTCGCTCAGGAGTACGGCTACGATGGCGGGCTCTACTGCCACGCCTACCTGATGGAGAGCCTGTGGATGCTCGGCCATCCGGATCAGGCCGAGGCACTGCGCGCCGAGATGCTGCCGATCGCCGAGCGGACGCGGAACCCCTACTCGATCCTCCTCGCGCTCGGCTTCGCGGCCATGCTCGCGTGCGACTGCGGCGAGGCCGAGGCGGCGCGCGAGCGCTCGGAGCGCATGATCGCGCTCGCGACCGAGCAGCGTCTCCCGTTCTGGCTGGCCGCCGGGCTGTGCGAGCGCGGCGGCGCGCTGCTGCTCGCGGGCGAGCCCGATGCGGCGATCCTCCAGGTGCGCCGGGGACTGGACCTCTATCGGGGGATCGGGGTGCGCTTGTCCTACGGCTACTTCCTCGCCTACCTCGCCATGGCGTACCAGGAGGCCGGGAAGGTGGCCGAGGGACTCGCCATCGTCGAGGAAGGGCTCGGGCTCTGCGAGACGACCGTCGCTCGCTTCCACGAGGCGGAGCTCTGGCGTCTCAAAGGCGAGCTGCTCCACCGCCGGGGCGACGCGGACCCGGCCGAGGCCGCGTTCGGCCGCGCGCTCGAGGTCGCGCGGCGGCAGCGGGCGCGTTCCTACGAGCTGCGCGCCGCGATCGCTCTTGCTCGGCTCCTGCGCGAGCGCCGGCGGGGCGACGAGGCTCGCTCGCCCCTCGGCAAGGCCTACGGCTGCTTCCGCGAGGGCTTCGCGACGCGCGACCTGCGCGTGGCGAAGGCCCTGCTCGCCGAGCTCGCGTGAATCAGCTCAGGTTGACGAGGATCACCGCGAGCGGCAGGCGGAGGGTGCTCTCGTACGCGAGCCCCTGGTAGAGCCCAGCCACGGGCGCTTGACTGACGCCCGTGTAGTCGAGGTTGATGTCGAAGCCGTCGCCCTTCGGCGTGACCTTCACGCGGGCCAGCGCGATCGAGTCCGCCGCCCCTACGAGATCGGTGGAGGTGAACTGGGGCTGCTGCGGGAGCGAGACGATGGTCGTCACGTGGTCAACGAAGGTCACCTTGTTCAGGAGCCCAGCGGCTGTCTGCCCGATGAGAACGGCGCTGGGCAGCACGGGGCTCCCGGTCAACGGGAGGAGCCCCCACCAGGCGTCCATGCCCTTGGCCCAGAGCGCCACCACGTCCGATGCTAGGTTGTCGGCGGTGTACTTCGGCGGGTCCTTCAGGGCGTTGTCGCGCGCCTTCTGCCACCGGTCGACCACGGCGAGCCAGAAGGCGGACACGGTCAGGGAGTAGTTCTTCACCGCCTGCTCGTACCCCATGGGTCACCCCTTTCGATCGACGGGCTGGCTCGCTGAGCGTCCCTCTACCATAACCCGGTCGCACCCAGGAAGAAGGGCTACTACCGCGGCTACTGCGGCTGGTCGGTCGTCTCGCCGACGGGGCAGCAGACCACCTCCGCAAACTCCGCGGCGGCCTCGGTCTGCGCGAGGATGGCTTGCGCCATCCCGGTGAGGGCGGGGTTCTCGTAGGTGAGCTTCTTGTACACCGTGACCGTCGTTCCGCCCGCCTTGCCCTGCTCGACCGTGAGGTCGCCCTGATCGACTGCGATCTTTTCAGGCTGCTTCAGAACCGTCCCCTCCACACAGCGGTCGAGGCTGTACGAAACGTTGTAGCGATTGATCCCGGGCGTCGGCGTATCCCACCGGGTGCTCACGTAGAGCAGATTCTTGAACGTCGCATCGCAGCCGCTCACCACGCACTGGAATCGTTCAAAGAGGAGCTTGAGGCCGAGCGATCCGCCGTACGCCTCGCCGAACGGGACGTCCGTGTCGTGGCTCAGGTCGTCCTTGGCGAGGTATGCGCCGTCCGGGGCCGGCTGCCAGAACTTGCTGCACTGGTCCCAGGCTTGCGGATCGATGGCCCTCGCGACCCTCTTGGCGTCCCAGTCCACGGCGAGCGTGGTGCTCACCACCACGGCCGTTTCGGTCCCGCCCACCGCGTAGTTCAGGGCCGTCCACGTACAGGGCGGGTCGAAGAGCTTGGCGTTCATGTCGTTCACGAAGGTCTCCCGCGCGCCGGCGTTTTCGCTGAAGGCGGTCCCGCGCACGCGGGCCTCCTGCGCGAGGCCGTGCTCGATCCGGTCCGGATCGGCGCCGAGCGCTCTGATGGCGTCCCGGAAGTCGGGCCGCCCGAGCCCGTAGGCCGCGAGCTTGCCGACGGCGCGGCGGCGGCGCGACAGGGCGAGCTTGCCCTCGTCGCGCCGCAGGATGCCGACGGCGTCATTGAGGTTGATCAGCTTGACGTCCTTGGGGAAGTTCCGCTCGGGCCAGTTGGCGTGAGCGTGGATGCTCAGCATGGCGGTGATGCGTTCGTCGTTCGTGACCGGACCCGCATGAGAGACCGCCGAGGATGCGAGCAGCATGGCTGCGGCCGCGACTCCGAGTATCCTCTTGCTCAGGCGCATGTCGTCCTCCTTTGCGGGCCGCCTTCAGGTGCGAGCCAGCACCCAGGCGGGCAGCGCGTCGATGAACGCCCGATCGCGCGAGCGCGGCAGCCCCGCGTAGAGCGCCACGCCCTCGCTCCGCGCGGCGCCGGCGAGGCCGTGCGCGACCCGCCGCGCGTACTCGAAGCAGCCATGCGCCTCCATGCGCTCGCGCACCCACGCGACGTCTGGCCCTCGGCGCGCGGGGCGCGGCGCAGCGAGGAACGCGGCGAGGCGTGCCTGCTCTCTCGCGCTCGACTGCCGGAGCAGCGCGATCAGCATCAGCGTGCGCTTCCCCTCCCAGAGATCGCCGGCGAGCTCCTTCCCGTAGCGGTGCGCGTCGCCCTCGAGGTTGAGCAGGTCGTCCGTGATCTGGAAGGCGGCACCCAGGAAGAAGCCGAAGCGGATGAAGCGGTCGAGGTGGCGATCGCTGCGGGTGCCGATGAGCGCGCCGACGCGGCTCGGCCAGATGGTCGTGTACCAGCAGGTCTTCTTGAGCACCATCTCGAGGTAGTCCGCCTCGCTGAGGCTCATCGCGTTGTCGCGCCGCCAGCCGAGCTCGAGCGCCTGCCCCTCGATCGACTCGCGCGCCATCCGCTCGGCCTCCTCCATGATGCGCATGGCGAGGCGGGGCCCGAGGGTGCGGCGGTTGTCGATGAGCGCCCGGAGCCCGAGCAGGGCGAGGGCGTCGCCCGTGTTGACCGCGAGCGGGACGCCGTGGAGCGCGTGCAGTGTCGGGCGGCCGCGCCGCGCGGCGCTCTCGTCCTCGACGTCGTCGTGGACCAGGAAGGCGTTGTGGAGAAGCTCGAGCGCGACGGCGGAGCGCACGGCGTCGTCCAGGCCCGCGCCGAAGGCGCGCGCGGTGGCGATGCAGAGGCTCGGACGCAGCATGCGCCCGCCGCGGCGGGGATAGTCGGCGGCCAGGCCGTAGAGATGGCGCTGCGGGTGGCGGGGACGGAGGTAGTCGCAGAGCGCCACGCGGGTCACCTGCCCGTATTCCGCCAGGACCGCCGGGGCGAGGTCGGCGTTCACGGCGCGACCCGCACGCTCACCGTGCCGAGGGCGCGGCTCGTGCGCTCGTCGACGACGACCCCGTGGTAGACCCCGGCGGGCTGGTCGTCGGGCACGCGGAGTCGGAGGCGCGGCGGGTCACCGGGCTCGAGGACGACGCCCGTCAAACGCGGCAAGTCGGGCGCCGCCGCGCGCAGGTCGTGCACGACGAGCGGCACCCCGGCGGCCTCGGGGCGGAGGTCGAGGGACACTTCGATCGGCCGCGCGGACGCGACCTCGATGCTGGCGCGGACAGGCTCGGACGGTGACGGAGCGGGCGCCCCCGCGGCCGGGAGGACGCCGCCGTTGCCCTCGGCCTGCGCAACCGGCCGCCGGAGCGAGCTTCCCGCGGTGGCGAGCTCCACGAGCTGCATCCACAGCCCGAGGAAGTCCTGGGCGTACTGCGCCATGCGCGCCGTCAGGTCCTGGACGTCACCCCCTGCCGGTCCGTTCGGCCCGCCACCCAGGGCGCGCGCCGCGCGCTCGCCCTGGCGGATGTACTCGTCGACGACGCGGTAGCCGAGCGAGACGGCTCGCGACACCATGTCGTCGCCGCCCGCGGGGCGCCCGCCGTCGGCTGGGGCAGCCTCTGGCGCGGTGAAGAGGGACGACCAGCTTCGCATCGGCTCCGTGCGCTCGGGCACGGGGCGCGTCACGCGCTCGCGGGCGCTCATGGATGGTCGTACCCCACGATGTCCGCGAGCGGCGGGGACCCGGCGATCGCGTGCGCCGCCAGCCGGCCCGACATCACCGCTGCCTCCACGCAGCCCGCGTTGAAGCCGCAGGCGGTCCAGTCGCCGGCGATCGTCAGGTTGTCGTAGGCGCGGTCGAGCGGCGAGATGCGGTAGGCGCTGCTGCCCGGCAGCGAGAGGGCGTAGCGGTCCGAGGGGTTCACGTTCGCCGCCCAGTACTGCGAGGCGAAGCGTGCCTCGCCCAGCGCCTCGCGCGGGTCCACCAGCAGCTCCCAGCGGAACTCGCCCGGCGCCCGCACGGCTCCGGGCCAGAGGTGGGCGATGTCGTGCTTCAAGAAGTGGACGGCGTTGCGCCGGACCTCCTCGCGCGCAACGGGCAGGTAAGCGGGGTTCGAGCGGTCGTCGGGGACGTCGAGCGGCGGCAGCACGCTGCAGAAATAGGCGAGCGCGCGCGGCGGGAGCGGCCAGCCCTCGCGAGCAAGCAGGTGCCCCATGTCGGCCCAGGTGTCAAAGGGCTCGACGAAGCCCGAGAGCGTGACGGGCCCGTGCGCCCAGCCGAGGTCTCTCAGGTCGGCGCCGAGCCAGATCTGGACCGCCTGGGTCGGGACGGTCTTCACGTAGTCGATCATCGCCCGCCAGTGCGGGTCGGTCGCCACGAGCTCGCGCGCCACGTGCGGAATCGCGCCGAGACCCACGCCGAGCACGACCAGGTCGAAGTGGTCGATCACTCGCAGGGTCCGCGTGCGCGCCTTCCGGTGGTCCCAGTGCGACTCGAAGTCCCATCCCTCGCGCGCCAGCCGCGCGCCGTCCACGAGCTGGCGCCAGTCGGGCGCCGAGGGCCAGCAGGGGAGCCCGCCCACCTCGACCAGCGGCTCGTACTCGCGCGCGCCCACGACGTCGGCTTGGACGTCGAGCTCGAGGGCCTCGACGTACCGCGACTCCCCCGTCGCAAGGCGCACGTTCTCGAGGCGGTGGAAGAACGCGAAGCGCACGCCCCGGCGGCGGAGTACCTCGTAGATGGGGGCGAAGACGACGTCGCCCATGCCGGCCTGCATCTTCCAGAAGAAGGCCCCGCGGTAGGTGAAGAAGGTGCGAACCATGCCGCGCAGCGCCTGGCCTGCCGACATGCGGGGCCGGGCGGGATCGCCGTCCTCGTAGGCAAACACGAGGTCGTAGAGCGAGCGCATCCAGCCGGAGTTCACCGCGGCCTCGGAGGCGCCGTTGAGCAGGAGCCACTCACGGCAGTCGTACTCGTCGATCGCGTCGAAGCCGCGCGGGTCGGTGGCGAGGCCGGCGCGGATCGCGCCACGCAGCGTGGCGAGGGTCAGGTCGATCACGTGCCACGCGCGACGCGCCGGCGGGTCGCTGGCGAGTCGCGCCTCGAGCAGCTCGCGTGCGTTCGTGGCGATCGCGTCGATGAAGCGCAGGACGAGATTCTCGGCGGCGCGGTCGAGCGCGCCGATGGCCGCCTCGAGGAGCGCTGTTGCCTGGACGAGGCCGGCCAGCGTCGCGAGCTCGCCGTAGCGGAGAAACTCCGTGACGGCGCTCGTGACGGCCCCCGGCGCCGGGGTGCCGTGCGCCGCGGGAGCGACCCCGCCGCCGCGCTGAAGCGTTTCGAAGAGGCTCCGCAGCAGCACGACCGAGCGCGCCATGTAGTCGCTCACCCCGAGCCGGCGGTTCGTCGGCGGGTCGCCGGGGAGCCCTTCGGTCGGCGGCAGGGTTGCGGTCCAGGCCGCCCATCCGCCGTCCCCCGCGCGCTCCGCGACCCCGAGGAGCGGCGCCGGACTGAACGCGTCCCGCCAGTCGGTGATCGGGCATGTGCCGCGGTCGCGGCCGAGCTCCGCATAGCACTCGCGGATGAGCCGGAACGCGTTCTCGTACCATCCCATCCACACGTGGAGCCCGTGTTCCTCGATGCGACCCGCCGGCCCGCGGCCTGACGCGCCCTTTCCGCCGAGGCGCCAGCCGAGCTGGTAGAGGGTGACGTCGTAACGGCCCTCGTGCTCGGGGCGCGTGAGCTCGAAGGCGGCGGCGACCGCCGCGCAGCCGCCGCCGATGATTGCCACCTTGACCCGCCTCACGCGAGGTCCTCACGCGACACGCCCGCCAGCGCGAGCACGAAGTCGCTGCCGTAGACGCGCGCCGGCGTCTGGAACCCCACCTCCAAGTCGCGCGCGAGGACGCGCCGCGCGATCGCCGGCCCTGCCACGCCCGTGAAGGTGAACGCCTCCGGTGTGCGGAGGCGCGATGCCGCGCGGCGGCCGCGACCGTCTTCGACCTCGGCGACTACAGTCATCCGGCGGGTGGCCCGCTCGGCCTCGCTCGGCCCGTCGGGAAGCAGGCTCGTGGAGCCGCGGAGCCACGCCTGCCAGAGTGCGGTGCCGAGGAGCCAGCCGAAGGACCGGCTCACTGCGAGCGCGCCCTGGAGTGCCGTCGTGCCCTCGGCGTAGACCGCAATGTCGGGAATGCCGGTCGTGTACCACGCCGACGCCACGTCGCCCCAGCTGATGTTGACGCTCGGCCGCGAGCCGCCGCCGTAGTCGAAGTCGCGCTGGAGGGAGCCGAGGGGCACGCGGCTGATCACCCCGCCGCGGCGCACGACACCGAAGTCCGCGGCCTCGACGAGGGTCCGCGCCGAGCCACGGGTCAGGAGGGCGAGCCCGCTCACCCCGAGGGCGAGCCGCCGCGCGCCGGGCAGCCGGCGTGCCACGTGCGCCGCCAGGCAGTCGGTGGCAACGACGTCGAAGCCGACGGCGGGCATGAGCATCACCCCCCGCGCTCGCGCCTCGGTGTCGCGCACGGCGAGCGCCTCGATGACACGTACCTCGCCGGTGATGTCGAGGTAGTGGCTTCCCCTTCGCAGGCACGCATCGACCATCGGCTGCGACGTGCGCGAGAACGGTCCTGCCGCATGCAGCACGACGTGCACGTCGCGTAGCGCCGCGTCGAGAGCAACCGGATCCTCGAGCGTTGCGATGCGGTGCTCGAGGCCGAGCTCGCCCGCCAGCGCCGCTACCTTCTGCTCGTCCCGACCGCCCAGGATCGGCCGGAGACCCGTTGCCAGCGCGCCGCTCGCCATTAGCCGGCCCGAGAAGCCGGTGGCTCCGTAGATGAGTAGTGGGTCGGCGCTCACCGCCGCCCGCGCTCCAGACCGAAGGCCCGGATCAGGTTGTAGATGTGCGAGCGCGCGAGATCGAGGCGCCGCGCGGTGTCGATCACGTTCCAGCCCTGCGCCTCCAGGGCGTCGTGCAGGAGGCGCGCCTGGAAGCGCCGCGTCGCCTCCTGGAAGGTGGCTGCCGCGTCCGGCTCCGCCACCCCGACGGAACCGGGGAAGAGGTGCACGCGCTCCGCCTGCTTCGCGTGCTCGCCCGCCGCCCGGATGACGGCCGCCTCGACCGCGTTCTCGAGCTGCCGGACGTTACCGGGCCACTCGGCCGCCTCGGCCGCGCGCAGCGCGTTGGGCGAGAGCGCGAGCCGCGCGAGGCCATGCCGCTGGCACGCTTGCGCGCAGAAGAACGCGGCGAGGAGCGGGATGTCCTCCCGCCGCTCGGCGAGCGACGGAACGCGGACCGGGAGCACCTGCAGGCGGTAGAAGAGGTCCTCGCGGAAGCGGCCCTCCGCGACCGCCTGCTGCAGGTCGGTGTTGGTCGCGGCGATGACCCGCACGTTCGCGCGCAGCGGCCTCGTGCCGCCGAGCGGGTAGTACTCCTTCGCGTGCAGGAGGTGGAGGAGCTTCGCCTGCGCGGCGGGTGACAGCTCGCCGATCTCGTCGAGGAAGAGCGTGCCGCGCTCGGCGCTCTCGACCTTGCCCTCGATGCGCCGCGTGGCGGTCGAGTGCGCGCCGGGGAGCGCCCCGAAGAGCTCGCTCTCGATGAGCGTCTCGGGCAGCGCCGCGCAGTTGAGCGTGACGAAGGGGTGGGCGGCGCGCGGCCCGTTGTCGTGGATCACGCGCGCGAGCTGGCTCTTTCCGGTACCCGTCTCGCCGGTCAGGAGCACGTGCACGTCGAGGGGCGCCACCAGGGCCACGTGGTAGAGGGCCGTGGCCAGCGCCGCGCTGCGGCCGATCACGGCGGGCGCGCGCAGCGTGGCGCGCACCGGCACGGTCGCGTCCGTCCCGGCGCGCTCGCGCTGGCGGGCGAGGACGCGGTCGACGAGCGGGGCCAGGTGGCGGGCGAAGGTTTCGGCGCACGCCCGGTCGTCCTCGGAGAAGAAGCCGTGTCCGGCGCGGTTCTGCAGGTAGAGGACGCCGCGCGGCGGATCGTCGCCGATGGGCGCGCACAGCACGGCCTCGATGTGGCCGACGCGCACGCTGTCCCGGTTGCGGAAGCGCTCGTCGAGCAGGGCGGACGGCGTGACGATCGTCTTCCCGCTCGCCAGCGCCTCGGCGATGATGCCGCGCGAGAGCGCGGCGCGCACCCCCACCAGCTGCTCGGCCGTGAAGCCGTGCGCGAGCGACCAGCGCGCCGTTCCGGTGTGGTCGTCGTCGTGCAGCTCGAGGTAGCCCTGACCGGCCCCGGTGACCTCGACGATCAGGCCGAGCGCCTCGCGCAGGAAGGGCTCGGGCTCCTCCCGGCGGCCGAGATCGAGCAGCCGGCGGTAGAGGTCGCGCTCGCGCCGGACCCGTATGAGCTCATCAGGGTCGTCGGCGGCCATCCCGACCGTCGTTACTAGACCAACCACGCTCTAGAATGCAAAGGCAAGAAGCGGCCGGCTGCCGGTACCCGTGCCGCCGTGGGCTACGGAGGGGTCCAACCGGCAGGACGGCTCCCGCCTCCGGTGTCCACCCGGGCGGACGCGCGGGTGACAATGTCGCAGGGAGCCGTGCCTCACGTGTTGGCGCGGCGGTTGCTCACGCATTCGCGCATGACGACCATCCCGCCCATCGGTCCTCTGGCGACGGCAGGCGCACCGCTCGCGTCCACGATCGTGGTGATCGACGTGCCGCTGTTCGTGGCCGCGGCGCTCGCCCTCGGCGTGCTCGTGATCGCGCTCTCGGTCGGGGCGCTCTCCGCGCGGCGCAAGCGTCGGCGGGTCGGGGCGGGGTCGCTGGCGCGTGCGCCGCAGGTGGCGATCCCGTGCGCTGCGCTCGGAGAGGGACGATGACCACCCTCGAGCTCGTGCGGGGTGGTGGTGCTGCCGGCCGCCGCGTTGGGGTTGACCGCGTCACGGCTCGGGAAAGCGTGCCCGCGCGAAAGGAGGGATCACCCATGACATCCGTGAGCACCGTACGCATCACCGGCGTCGGCGTCGAGCTTCCCGCCGACGTCGTCACCACGGCCGAGGTCGAGGAGCGCGCCGGGCTCCGAGAGCGCTTCGGCCTGGAGCCGGGCTGGCTCGAGCACGTGACGGGAGTGCGGACGCGCCGCTGGGCCTCGGCGGAGGTGCAGCCGAGCGAGCTCGCCACGGCGGCGGGCAGGAAGGCCCTCGCGCGCGCGGGGCTGGACCCGCTCGAGGTCGACACGCTCATCTTCGCCGGCATCACGCGCGACTGCCTCGAGCCCGCCACGGCGAACCTCGTCGCCGAGGCGGTGGGCGCGCGCAACGCGCGCGTCTTCGACCTGCTCAACGCCTGCAACAGCCTGGTCGACGCGATCGACGTGGGCGACTCGCTGATCCGCTGCGGGAAGGCCGAGCGGGTACTGGTCGCGACCGGTGAGCGGGCGTCGCTCGCCATCGACTGGCAGGCGCGGACGATGGAGGAGCTGCTCCAGGCGGTCGCCAGCCTGGTCGTCGGCGACGGCGGCGGGGCGGTCGTGCTCGAGCCGAGCGACGACCCCGGCCGCGGGCTCCGCGCACGCGAGTTCCGGAGCGATCCCACCCAGTGGCGCCACGCGATCGGCGGCCGCTTCCGCCCCGGCACGCAGGCGTGCGAGCTGTGCGGCGGCCTCCTCGACCGCACCTTCCACTGCAACGGCCGCAACCTCTTCGCCGCCGCCTTCGGCCTCCTCTATCCCACCATGGAGACGGTGATGCAGCGCACCGGCTGGGGCTACGACGACCTCGACGTCATCTTCTGCCACCAACCGACGAAGCGCTTCGTCGAGAAGGCGATCCCGTTCCTCGGCGACGTGGGCAGGGCGGCCGAGAAGCTCTGGGGCACCGCCGAGCGCTACGGGAACACGAGCACGACGAGCCTGGCGCTCGCGATGGCGGAGGCGGAGGCGGCCGGGACGCTGGTCGCGGGGGCGAAGGTCCTCGTGCTGGCCCCGTCTTCCGGCGTGAGCGCGGCCGCGATGACCATGGTGTGGTAGATGGCGTGGCTCCGCATGGCACGGCGCTTCACCCGGGGCAGCGCCGCCCGCCTCGCGCTCACGGTGCTCGCCGTGGCGTGGGGCGTGGCGCTGGTGGCGGGCGTCTGGCTGGCGAACCGTGCCGTGCTGCGCGCCTTCGTCGAGGTGATCGACACCATGGCCGGACGGGCGGCGCTCGAGGTGGTGGCGGGCGAGG
>WNGD01001851.1_pt1 | contig 30859 bp, 32 predicted proteins | sample 5400671 | NCBI WGS metagenome assembly WNGD01 (sample SAMN13153369, study PRJNA577476) | soil metagenome | isolation source: 40 cm soil or saprolite under grassland replicate 2 | place: USA:California | collected 2016-06-15
CCATCTCAGACCCTCATGGCCGTTGGCCGCCACGACGGATGAGAATGGTGGCGCCCGGCCCAGCTCGGCTTTCCTTGGTGCGGTAGAGCCCGAATCTCAGACTGATGCGGGGGCCGTCTCGGCACCACGAACTGTTTGCTGCGAGCACGTGTTTCAGCGTCGTTTCCTCGGTCGGCCCCGCCGGGCACCAGCAGCCGCCCGGACCACCCGCGGTCGGCGAACAGGAGGTGGTGACGGTGGAGCTGATGGTCGAACGGGCCGGGGCCCTGGACGTCGGCAAAGACGAGGTGGTCGCCTGCGTGCGGGTCCCCGCCCCCGGCGGGCGGGGCCGCCGCCAGGAGATCCGCACCTACCCAAGTTTCACCGCCAGCCTGGAGGCGCTGGCCGACTGGCTGCAATCCGAGGGTGTCACCCAGGTGGTGATGGAGGCCACCGGCAGCTACTGGAAGCCGATCTGGTAGGTGCTGGAGGAGCGCGGATTGGAGCTGCTGCTGGTCAATGCCCGCCACGTCAAGATCCTGCCCGGCCGCAAGACCGACGTCGGCGATGCCGCCTGGCTGGCAGAGCTGCTGGAGCACGGGCTGCTGCGGGGCAGCTTCGTCCCGCCCCAGGCCATCCGCGAGCTGCGGGATCTCACCCGTTACCGCAAGCGGCTCATCCAGGCCCACAGCGCCGAGTGCCAGCGGATCCAAAAGACCCTGGAGGACGCCGGCATCAAGCTCGACTCGGTCGCCAGCGACATCCTTGGTGTCTCCGGCCGGGCGATGCTCACCGCGCTGGTGGCTGGCCAACGTGACCCCAAGCTGCTGGCGGAGCTGGCCAAGGGCCGCCTGCGCGCCAAGCTCCCCCAACTCCAGCAAGCGCTGCGGGGCCGCTTCGGCGACCACCACGCCCTGCTGGTCGGGCTGGCACTGGAGCACATCGAGCACCTGGAGGCCGCCATCGCCCAGCTCGACACCCGCATCGACGAGGTGATCGCCCCTTTCGCCGCAGCCCGTGACCATCTCGATACGATCACCGGGGTCGGCAAACGCGCCGCCGAGACCATCATTGCCGAGATCGGCGTCGACATGGGCGTGTTCCCCACCGCGGGCCACCTGGCGAGCTGGGCGGGCCGCTGCCCCGGCAATAACCTCACCGGCGGCAAACGCCGCTCCGGCAAGCCCACCAAAGGCGACCGCTGGCTGGCCGACGTACTCACCGAGTGTGCCTGGGCCGCCGCCAGCAGCCGCGACACCTACCTGGCCGCCCAGTTCTGGCGGCTGGCACGGCGCATCGGCAAGAAGAAGGCCGCGGTGGCCGTGGGCCACTCCATTCTGGTGATCTGCTGGTACCTGCTGGCCGGCGACTGCGACTACCAGGAGCTTGGCGGCGACTTCTTTGTGCACCGCGACACCGACCGTGCCCGCCAGCGCGCGGTCGCCCAGCTCCAGGCCCTCGGCTACCACGTCACCCTTCAACCGGCCGCCGCCTAACATTCGGGGATTCACGTTTCAGGGACTGGGTGAGCTGGGAAGCTGACGGGTCTGAGGGTGGCAGGTAAGGATCGGCTCCTTGATGAGGATGTGAGGAGACGGTCATGGGGTCGTTGCTGGAGGAGTTGCAGGCGCGGGAGCGGGCAGCCGCACCCGGGTGGAGGCGTTGCGGGCCGAGATGGATCGGCTGGGATGGATCGGCTGGCCGAGCGCTTGGCCGCCGAGCAGGAACTGCTGGGGCGGCTTGAGATCACCAGGCAGACCGTGATCGAGGTGCTGGCCGGCGATGGGTTGCCCGGCCAGGGTGCGGCCGGTATCGATCCCGATCCCAACGCTGGCGCCGGGGCAGCGACGCCGAGGGTGGGAGTGCAGGTTCCTGTCTTCGGCCAGGATGGGGATGGGCGCAGGTTGCCGGTGGCCTACCGGGACGTGGTGGAGGTGCTGGCCGATGCCGGGATGCCGCTGCGTGCCAGGCAGGTGTGCCAGGCAGGTGTGCCAGGCGGTGGGAGTGGGAGCTGAGCCCAGGCATCGGGAGGGGATGCGGAGCAAGCTGAAGCTCAAGCTGAAGCGGCTGGTCGAGCGTGGCTGGCTGGTTGAGGCCTCCGCGGGGCTGTTCGCCTGCGCTGGGGCGTGGCCAAGGCGCTGGACGGCGGCGACTGAGGGCGGCCTTGGGCAGGTGAAGGGACAGGGCTCTTCCTCATAGGTTTCGGGTGTTAGGACCGAACCGACGAGAAAGAGCCCAATGCAAGCCTACGACAACGACGCCTGTGACAACGACGCCTGTGACGACGCCGTGCTGGCCGAGGCCGCCTTTGCCGGCTCCCGTGCCGCCTTCGACGAGCTGACCGCCACGCTCGGCAGCGCCGAGGCTGGCGGGTGGACCCACGACCAGCTCGAGGACCGCCTGGAAGCAGGCGGCCGGGAGCTGCTGCGACGGTTGTACCAAGACCATCTGGACCTGCGTGCCCGCCGCGAGCAGCACGCCGTCCAGGACCCACTCGCCCACGGCCGGGCGGTGGCGATCACCGACGCCGAGGGAGTGGGCCACCGCCAGGTGGAGCCGGGTCAGGTCCGCCACCTGGCGACGGTGTTCGCCACGGTGCAGGTGACCCGCTGCGCCTGGCGGGCCGACGGGGCCCGCAACCTGTATCCCGCCGATGCGGCCTTGAACCTCCCCGAGCGGCTGCACTCCCACACCCTGCAGCGGCGGGCCGCCATCGAGGCGACCCGTGGCTCCTTCGACTTCGACACCGCCCAGCAGGCGTTGACGCGCCAGTGCGGCAGCGTCGCTGGGAACCGGCAGGTCGAGCAGCTCACCATGGCCGCGGCCGCCGACATCGACGCCTTCGATCAGGCGGCAGCACCCCTGCCGTCAAACGACGACACGTTGCTGGTGCTCAGTGTGGACGGCAAGGGGGTGGTGCTGCGTCCCGAGGCGTTGCGCGAGCCCACCCGCAAGGCCGCCCAGGCCAAGGGTGCCAACCGCTACCGCACTCGGCTGGCCAGCGGGGAGAAGCAGGGCCGTAAGCGGATGGCGACCTTGGGCACGGTCTACGACGCCGACCCTGCGCCCCGCCGGCCCCACGATGTCATGACCCCGGCCATCACGGGCCATCACGATCAACGCCACCGCTGCTGGTGACGGTGGTGGTCGGCGGCGCCGCCAGGGCCCGGTCGCCACCGCCAAGTGGCTGACCGGGTCGATCGCCACCAGCAGCCAGCAGGGCATCGCGGCGGTCTTCGACCAGGCCCAACAGCGTGACCCGACCCACCGTCGCACCTGGATCGTGCTGGTCGACGGTGCCCGCCACCAGCTCGACCTGATCCGCACCGAAGCCGCCCGCCGCAAGGTGACCATCCACATCCTGGTCGACTTCATCCACGTCCTCGAATACGTCTGGCGCGCCGCCTGGTGCTTCTACCAGGATGCCGACCCGGCCGCCGAGCCCTGGGTCGCCGGCCACGCCCTGCGCATCCTGGCTGGCGAGGTTGACACCGTCATCGCCGCGCTCAACCAGCAGGCCACCGACGCCGACCTGACACCCCAGCAGCGCGGCGGCGTCGACACCTGCACCGGCTACCTGCAAGCCAAGCGGGAGCTCCTGAGCTACCACACCGCCCTGGCCCGCGGCTGGCCGATCGCCACCGGCGTGATCGAAGGAGCCTGCCGGCACCTGATCGGCGACCGGCTCGACATCACCGGCGCCCGCTGGGCCTGCAAGGCGCCGAAGCCGTCCTCAAGCTCCGCGCCCTATGCAGCAACGGCGACTTCCCCGCCGACTGGCGCTACCACGTGCGCCAGGAACACCGACGCGTCCACCAAGCCCGCTACCAGCAGCCACCCACCCGTGCAACCTGATCAGCCGGTCCCTGAGATGGAGCCACACCCATCGAGGATTCAACCTGCGTCGCTCGCCCTTCGCGTCAAGCCGCCGCGCACGGTGGTCAGCCGGGTCAGCGCTCGGCGAGGCGGCGGCGGGCCGCGGCCTTGGCGCGCTCGACCCGCGCCTCGGCGTGGCGGCCCTCAGCCTCCAGCTCCTCGGCGCGGGCGTCGCAGGCGGCGGGGTCCTCGCGGTCCAGCTCGTCGGCGAGGACCGCGTGCTCGGCCAGGATGTCGACCCGGGTGACCCCGTCGTCGACCGGCCCGACGTGCAGGAAGCCGCCGTCGACCACGACCGCGGTGCGGCCCCCCTCGGCCTCGATGTAGACCGGCCCGACGTCCAGCGCGGCGAGGGTCGGGGCGTGCTCGGGTAGCACCCCGAGGTCGCCGTCGACCGAGCGAACCACCACGTAGCTGGCGGTGCCGCTCCACACCTCCCGCTCGGGGGTGACCAGGTGCAGGTCCAGGGACGGCACTACGCGGCCCCCTGCTCGATCCGCTTGGCCTTCTCCTCGACCTCTTCGATCCCGCCGACGTTGAAGAACGCCTGCTCGGGCAGGTGGTCGTAGGCGCCTTCAGCGACCGCCTTGAAGGAGGCGACCGTCTCGTCGACCGGGACGGTCTTGCCCTTGACACCGGTGAACTGCTCGGCGACATAGAACGGCTGCGACAGGAAGCGCTGGATCTTGCGGGCGCGGTTGACGGTCACCTTGTCGTCCTCGGACAGCTCGTCGATGCCGAGGATGGCGATGATGTCCTGCAGGTCGTTGTAGCGCTGCAGGATCTCCTTGACCCGCTGGGCGACCTGATAGTGCTCCTCGCCGACATAGCGGGCGTCCAGGATCCGCGAGGTCGAGTTGAGCGGGTCCACCGCCGGGTAGATGCCCAGTGAGGCGATCTCGCGGGCCAGCACCGTGGTGGCGTCCAGGTGGGTGAAGGTGGTGTGCGGCGCCGGGTCGGTGATGTCGTCGGCGGGCACGTAGATCGCCTGCAGCGAGGTGATCGAATGGCCCCGCGTCGAGGTGATCCGCTCCTGCAGCTCACCCATCTCGTCGGCCAGGGTCGGCTGGTAGCCCACCGCCGACGGCATCCGGCCGAGCAGGGTGGAGACCTCGGAGCCGGCCTGGACGAACCGGAAGATGTTGTCGATGAACAGCAGCACGTCCTGCTTCATCTCGTCCCGGAAGTACTCCGCCATCGTCAGCGCCGCCAGGCCGACCCGCAGGCGCACCCCGGGCGGCTCGTCCATCTGGCCGAACACCAGCGCGGTCTTCTCGATGACCCCCGACTCGCTCATCTCCACATAGAGGTCGTTGCCCTCGCGGGTGCGCTCCCCCACCCCGGCGAACACCGACACGCCGGAGTGCTCCTCGGCGACCCGGTGGATCATCTCCTGGATGATCACGGTCTTGCCGACCCCGGCGCCGCCGAACATGCCGATCTTGCCGCCGGACACATACGGCTCCAGCAAGTCGATCACCTTGATGCCGGTCTGGAACATCTCGGTCTTGGGTTCGAGCTGGTCGAAGGCGGGCGCGTGGCGGTGGATCGGCCAGCGGTCGCCGCCGCCGTCGAAGTCGGGGTCGTCCAGCGCCCGGCCGAGGACGTTGAAGACGTGCCCGAGCGTCTTCTCCCCCACCGGCACCGTGATCGGCGCACCGGTGTTGGTCACCGGAGCGCCCCTGACCAGCCCGTCGGTCGGCGACATGGCGATCGCCCGCACGGTCGACTCGCCGACGTGCTGGGCGACCTCGCAGGTGATCGTATCGGTGGCGTCGCCGAGCGTGCGGTCGACGGTGATGGCGTACTGGATCTCCGGCAGGTCGTCGGGGGCGAACTCGACGTCGACCACCGGGCCGATCACGCGGGCGATCCGCCCGGTCCCCCGCTTGCCGTTCGAACTGTCGGCCATGGGTCAGTGCTCCTTCAGGAAACGCCAGGCGATGACTGCCAGAAAAGTGCCGAGAGCGCCCGGCGAACAGGCCGGACCGCCGGCGCCGATGATACAGGGAGCCGCCGCCGGCGGTCCTGCCTCGTCAGAAGCCCTGCGCGAGGCCGCTCGGAGCTTATTTGGTGGTGACCGGTGCGGTGTCGAAGTCCGGGTGCTTGAAGTCGAACAAACCAAACAGGTCGCCCACGGCCGGGCCGTTCACCGGCACGTAGGGGTTGCCGGCCGCGGTCTTCGGGTTCGGCAGGTTGTCGAGGCTGCGGGCCGACAGCGGGTGCAGGCGCCAGTTGCGCTCGATGAATTTGAGGATCGAGGAGTGGTCGGCGTAGGTGTGGTCGATCGCGCCCTGCCTGGCGAAGGGGGAGACGACCAGCATCGGGATCCGGGTGCCGTCGCCGAAGAAGCTGGTCGGCTGGATGTAGCCGGAGTCGTAGTAGCCGCCGCCCTCGTCACTGGTGATCAGCACCGCCGTGGAGGCGTACAGCTTCGGGTGGGCGAACAGCTGGTTGAGGACGTTGGCGGTGAACCCCTCGAACAGCGCCCAGGTCGAGGAGGCGGGGTGCCCGTCGAGGATGAAGCCCGGCTTGATGTAGGAGACCGCCGGCAGGGTGTTGTGCGCCACGTCGCTCTGGAAGTCGGTCAGGTCCTGCAGGTGGCTGCGCTGCGAGGTGGTCATGATCGAAGTGGCGTACTGGAACGGGTTGCAGATGGTGCAGTAGGTGGAGCTGGGGTCACCGGCGACGGCCTTGTTGTAGTCCTGGCCGAAGTAGCTCCAGGAGATCCCCTTGGCCGACAGCTCGTCGCCGATGGTCGGGAAGGTCTGCGGCGAGACCGTGAACGGGCTGGAGGTGTGCGGGGTGCCGTCGGCGTTGTAGCCCGGCGCGTAGTTGTTGAGCAGGTAGTAGTGGCCCGGCGCGCAGTCGGGCTTGGTGTGGTTCGCGCGCAGGTAGTCCAGGATCGGGCCGACGCCGGGCTGGCTCGGGTCGGAGCAGTTGGAGAAGCTCCCGCCCGCGTAGCCGTCCTGGGTGAAGTTGTTGTTGGTGCCCGGCTTGGGGTTGGGGTTCTCGATCTGGTTGGCCGGGGGGACCACCGGGGTGCCGCTGGGGTCCTGCTGGTAGGCGGCGTCGGCGGTGCCGGTCACGATCGAGTTGGCCCCGGTGCCGCCCATCACCGGCTGGTGGTAGTTGTCGGAGATGGCGAAGCGGTCGGCGAGCTGCTTGGTCAGCGGCGCGTCGCCCGCCTGGACGTTGTAGTAGCCCATCTGGAGGCCGCCCTGGTGGATCGGAGCGGGCGGGATCGCGCCGTTGTCGTCGCCGGCGGTGTTGGGCGTCCAGACGAACAGGTCGTGCTTGCCTTTGTCGACCTGCTGCCACATCTGGTAGAAGCGGTGGATCGGGTCGCCGGTGTAGGCGGCGTACGGGACGTACTTGGTGATCTGGTACGGCTGGTTGGCCAGGTCGGCCGGGAAGCGCGTGTCCGGCACGAACTGCGGCAGCCCGACCGCGTAGGTCGTGTCCGGCTGCGGCAGGGTCTTGTACGGGCCGGTCTTCCTGGGGCTGAGGCTGTAGGTGGTGGTGTCGGTCGCGGTCCGCTGCCTGGCAGCCGCGACGTTCGGCCCGGGGCCGCCGGAGGCGGTGACGATCCCCTCCGAGAGCAGGTTCATGACGCTCTGGCCGGCCTTCGGCTGGTAGGTGGCGAAGAGGTTGTCGAAGGTCCGGTTCTCGCCGACGATCACGATCACGTGCTTGATCGGCGTGGCGGTCGCGCTGTCGCCGCGCCCGGCGGCGGTCCCGGCGGTCGCGGCGCCCGCCTGTGCGGCCAGCAGCGCGGCGGTCACCGCCACGACGCCGAGCGCCAGGCGCCGGCGCGAGCGAGGCGGGGACAAGGCCAGGGACGGGAAGCGGGGACTGGTGCGTCTGGGCCGGGGCAGCGCCATAAGCGGCCTCCCTTGGGGATCGGACGGTCGGTTGCCGCCTTTCACCATTCCCCACAAGGGTAACCATTCAACAAACAGCGCGGAAGGCCAGTATGAATACCGTATGCCTGCTACGCCGTGTTCAGCTCCCGGACTGCTGCATCGCTTCGGCGCCGCCGACGATCTCCATGATCTCCTGGGTGATGGCGGCCTGGCGGGCCTGGTTGTACTCGCGGGTGAGCGACTCGATCAGCTGCTTGGCGTTGTCGGTCGCGGCGCTCATCGACTTGCGCCGGGCGGCCCACTCCGAGGCGGCCGACTCCAGCATCGCGGCGAACACCCGCACCGCGATGTAGCGCGGCAGCAGCGCGTCCAGCACCGCCTCGGCGTCCGGCTCGAACACGTACATCGGCAGCGGCTGCGGCGGGCGCTCCTCGCGCTCCTCCACCACCAGCGGGATCAGGCGCCGCGCCTCGGCCCGCTGGGTCGCGGCGGTGACGAAGTCGGTGAACACCGCGTGGATCTCGTCGACCTCATGGTCGAGGAACGCTTGCAGCAGCGTCCCGGCGACCTCGCGGGCATTGTCGTAGCGGGGCGCGTCGGAGAACCCGGTCCACGATCCGGCCAGCTCCCGCTGACGGAAGCGGTAGTAGTTGACGCCCTTGCGGCCGGTGACATACAGCTTCGGCTCGATCTGGTCCTGGCGCAGGCGGGCGAGCAGCTCCCCGGCGGTGCGCAGCACGTTGGCGTTGTAGGGGCCGGCGAAGCCGCGGTCGGAGGTGATCACCAGCACCGCGGCGGCCTTGACCTCGGCGCGCCGCTCCAGCAGCGGGTGGCGGAGGTTGCCCTCGGTGGTGGCGATGGTCGAGAGGGCGGCGGTGACCTCGCTGGCGTAGGGGCGTGCCTGCTCCACCTGGCGCTGGGCGCGGACCACCCGGGAGGCGGCGATCAGTTCCTGCGCCCGGGTGATCTTCATGGTCGACTGCACCGTGCGGATGCGCCGGCGGACGACCCGTAGTTGCGCTGGCATGCGGCCTCCGCGCTACTCTGCGCGGCCGGCGGGGCCGGCGCGCTCCTCGAACTCCTCGGGCGTGTCGCGGCGGTAGCGCTTGACCGTCTCCTGGCCCTCTTCGCCCTCTTCCATCGGCTCGGCCTCGGTCTCCCTCAGGGCGGGCTTGCCGTCGGAGGTGCGGAAGCGGCGAGCGAACTCGGTGACCGCGTCGCGCAGCTGCTGCTCGATGTCGTCGGGCAGGTCGCCCTTGTCGCGGATGTGCTCGCCGACGCCGGGGTGGTTGGCGTCCATGAAGTCGAGCAGCTCGGCCTCGAAGCGCCGCACGTCGGCGACCGGGATCGAGTCGAGGAAACCGTTGCCGCCGGCCCAGATGGCGATCACCTGCTGCTCGATCGGGACCGGCTGGTAGTTGCCCTGCTTGAGCAGCTCGACCATGCGGGCGCCGCGGTCGCGCTGGGCGCGCGAGGCCTTGTCCAGGTCGGAGGCGAACAGCGCGAACGCCTCCAGGGCGCGAAACTGCGCCAGGTCGATCCGCAGGGTGCCGGCGACCTTGCGCATCGCCCGGATCTGGGCGCTGCCGCCGACGCGGGAGACCGAGGTGCCGACGTTGACGGCCGGCCGCACGCCCGCGTTGAACAGGTCCGGCTCCAGGTAGATCTGGCCGTCGGTGATCGAGATCACGTTGGTCGGGATGTAGGCGGAGATGTCGTTGCCCTTGGTCTCGATGATCGGCAGGCCGGTGAGCGAGCCGCCGCCGAGCTCGTTGGACAGCTTGGCGCAGCGCTCCAGCAGCCGCGAGTGCAGGTAGAAGACGTCGCCCGGGTAGGCCTCACGGCCGGCGGGACGGCGCAGCAGCAGCGAGATCTGACGGTAGGCCTCGGCCTGCTTGGAGAGGTCGTCGAACACGATCAGGGCATGCTCGCCCTTGTACATCCAGTACTGGCCCATGGCCGAGCCGGCGTAGGGGGCGATGTACTTGAACGGGCCGGGCAGCGAGGCGGGCGCATCGATCACCACGGTGTACTCCAGCGCGCCGTGCTCCTCCAGCGCGCCGACCAGCTCGGCCACGGTCGAGTCCTTCTGGCCGATGGCCACGTAGATGCACTTGACCTGCTTGTCAGTGCCCCAGTGCTGGCGCTGGTTGATGATCGTGTCCAGGCAGACGGCGGTCTTGCCGGTCTTCTGGTCGCCGATGATCAGCTCGCGCTGGCCGCGGCCGATGTTGGTCATCGAGTCGATGGCCTTGATGCCGGTCTCCAGCGGCTCCCGCACCGACTGGCGCTGGACCACCGAGGGGGCCTGCACCTCCAGCGGGCGGGTCTCGCTGGTCTCGATGTCGCCCTTGCCGTCCAGCGGCCGGCCGAGCGGGTCGACCACGCGGCCGAGGAAGCCGTCGCCGACCGGGATCGACAGGATCTGGCCGGTGCGCTTGACCTCGTCGCCCTCTTCCACGCCGGCGGCGTCGCCGAAGATGATGCAGCCGATCTCGCGCACGTCCAGGTTGAGCGCCATCCCCATCAGCCCGCCGGGGAACTCCAGCAGCTCGTTGGCCATGCAGGAGGGCAGCCCCTCGACCCGGGCGATGCCGTCGCCGGCCTCGGTGACGCGGCCGACCTCCTCCCGGGTCACCGCCGGGCGGAACGACTCCACGTGCTTCTTCAGCGCCGCCGCGATCTCGTCCGGTTTGATCGACAGCTCGGTCACGGTGCGTGCTCCTTCGTCAGACGTTCTCAGGTGGCGCTAGCTATGCGAGCGCATTATGCGACGCCCAAAGCTTCCCTTGCCTGTTCCAGGCGGTTGCGGACGCTGCCGTCGAAGACCTCGTCGCCCATGCGCACCACCACCGAGCCAAGGATCGACTCGTCAAGGCTGGTGCGCAGCTCCACCCGCTTGCCGGCGATCCGGGTGAGGACCTCGGCGAGGCGCCTTTGGCGGGCGGCGTCGAGTGGGACCACGGTGCGCACCTCGGCGACCACGCGGTCGCGGCGCGCGGCAGCCAGCGCGGCCAGCTCGCGGCAGGCGCGGTCGAGGTCGTGCCCGTTGTGCAGGTCGAGGGCCAGCTCGATCAGCGCGCTGGAGCGGTCGGCGGCCCTGCCGCTGAGCAGGTCGGCGACCAGCGCGTGCTTGTTCTCCAGCGGCAGCGCCGGATCGGTCAGCGCCGAGCGCAGCGCCGGGGTGCGCGCCACCAGGGTGGCGAAGCGGAACAGGTCGTCCTCGACCCGGTCGAGTTCCTGGGCCTGCTCGGCGGCGCGGAAGCTGGCCTCGGCCGACAGCTCCGCCAGCAGCTCGGCCAGCTCGGCGGGACGGACCCGCTGGTAGTTGGCGAGGGTGGCGAGCAGGGTGACGCTGGCCTCGTCCAGGCGGCCCTGGCCGAGGTCCTCCAGCAGGCCGCGCCGCACCTCCTCGGGCAGGCCCGGGTCCAGCAGCGCCCCGCGCAGCCGCGCCGAGCCTGCCACCAGCCGCGCGAAGGCGGCCAGGTCGCCAGCCACCGCGTCGAGCTGGCCGCGCCGGGCAGCCTCGTCGAAGACCTGGTCGGCGTGCGCGGTCAGCGCGGGCCTGCTACGCGGCACCGCTGCCGTCCTCACGCCTCCGCCGGTCTCCCATGGACGGCGTCGCTTCGCTCGCCTGCATGCTCGGCCGGCGGCCTGTAAGGGCACCCGCCTGTGCCAGGTCCCCCAGCTGGTCGATGTACTGGTCGACCAGGCGCAGCTGCGCCTCGCGGTCGAGCGAGTCGCCCACCACGCGGCTGGCCAGCTCCACGGCGAGCGTGCCGACCTCGCCGCGCAAGGCGCGCACGGCGCGGTCGCGTTCGGCCTGGATCTCGCCGCGGGCGCGGGTGATGATCCGGTCGGCATCGGCTTCGGCCTTGGCGGACAGCTCCTTGCGCAGCCGCTCGGCGTTGGCGCGCGCCTCGTCGATGATGCGCTGGGCCTCGCCCTCGGCGCTGGCAAGCCGCTCCTTGTACTGCCGCAGCAGCTCGTCGGCCCGCTGGCGCTCGCGTTCCGCGTGCTCGAGCTTGCCTTCGATGTTTTCGGTGCGTTCCTTGAGCGCCTGGTTGGCGCGCGGGAAGGCGAGCTTGCTCAATATGAAGTAGAGCACGGCGAAGGCGATGATCCCGACGATCAGCTCGTTGGTTGCCGGGAGGATCGGGTTCGAGCTACCGCTGCTCTCCTGTGCCAGGACGAGGGCGGCGATGACGACGTGCACGGTTCATCCTCTCAGGACTTGGCGAAGGCGAGCACGAAGCCGAACAGCGCGAGCGCCTCGACGAACGCCAGGCCGATGAACATGGTCGTCCGCACCATTCCCGCCGCCTCCGGCTGGCGCGCGATGCCCTCGAGCGCCTTGCCGATCAGGATACCGAGACCGATGCCGGGACCGACGGCGCCAAGGCCGTAGCCGAGAACATTCAGGTTGCCGTTGAGGGCGGCGACGACGAGATTCATGAGGGTTGCTGCTCCTTCTCTTCGGTCGTGCTCGGATCGGTTAGTGCGCGGGCTCCAGAGCCCCTGCCAGGTACACAGCGGTGAGGATCACGAAGATGTAGGCCTGCAGCCCGGCGACCAGCAGCTCGAATCCGGTCAGCACGAACGACATCAGCCCGGCGCCAAGCCCGAACACGAAGGTCTTCGGCTCGGCCAGCAGGTAGACGGTGCCTGCGAAGAACACCCCGAGGATCAGGTGCCCGGCGATCATGTTGGCCAGGAGACGCACTGACAGCGTCACCGGCCTGGTCAGGAACGTCGAGACGAACTCGATCGGTGTGATCAGGATGTAGAGCGCCACCGGCATGTCGGGCGGGAACAGCGAGTTCTTCCAGTATCGGGCGACGCCCTGGGACCGCATGCCGACGACCATGAACAGCAGCCAGCTGATGATCGCCAGGAACCCGGGCAGCGCCATGCGGGAGGTCACCGGGAAGTTGATGAACGGGGTGATCTCCAGCACGTTGCAGAAGAACACGAAGAAGAACACCGTGGTCAGGTAGGGCAGGAAGCGCAGCCCCTCCGGCCCGATCACCTCGAGGATGATCTGGCGGCGGACGAAGTCGATGCCCATCTCCAGCACGTTCTGCATCCCGCGCGGCACGATCTGGGGATTGCGGAAGGCCATCAGGAACAGCACCGCGACCACGGCGGCGATCCCCAGAATCAGCACCCCGGTGCGGTTGATGCAGGCGCTGCCGAGGAACTTCGACCACGAGTAGCAGGGATAGTTGAACTCGTCGATCCCTGGCGCCTTGAAACCCGCCCGGGCAAGGAGGGTCGGTACAGCCAACAGCGTCGTCACGTCAGCTCGTCAACTCCCGTTCGGTCGCCCGTCAACCCTGCCCGTAGCGCCGGATGACGAGGTAGAACGACCCAGCCGCACCGACCAGGATGCCGATCGGCACGAACAGCGAGGTTCCGAGCCAATGATCGAGCAGCCAGCCGATGCCACCCCACGCGATCACCCCCGAAAGCAGCAGACCAATGATGGTCCAGGCGACCTCGGAGCCTCCTCGGTCGTTGCCGCTACCAGGTGTTCCTCCCATGGGGCGCCGACTATACCAAGGGCAAGCGGCCCTGCGCTTCCCAAAGCATTGCTAGCGCTTGCCCTCCACCGGGTCCTCCACGTAGGGGACGCGAGCACGTAGGATCATGCGCGCCTCAGCGGTCATGAAGGCGCAGGCACCGATCACGGTGGCCAGCGCGAACGCGGTGTGGTCGAAGGCGGTCGAGTCGCGCAGCAGCAGCAACATCGCCACGATGCCGATCAGCTTGACCAGGTAGGTGCCGAGCGCGACCGGGAGCATCAGCAGCGGATCGATGCGGGCGGCCACGCTCACCGCCACGATCGTCACCGCGAAGAAGGCGATCGCCAGGGCACTGCCGAACAGCGCCCCGTAGAGGCCCTTGTGCCCGGCGAGCAGCGCCGCCACCACGGCGACCACGACGCAGACCGGCACGGTGGCAAGCACCGCCCCCCGCACGATCCGCGCGTCGGCCGGGTCCATCACGATCCCCTCCCGCTCCTGCTCTGGGCTCAGCTCGGCTTCAGCTCGCCGCGCGGTGCCGGCCGAAGCGCCAGCGCGGCGCCAGCAGGCCGACCACCCCGCACACCACCACGATCAGGAAAAACGGCAGCACCTTGCGCGCCCCGGTGAACGCCAGCGCCACCGCGCCCCCCGCCAGCAGCGCACTCCACCCATACAGCACCAGCACAACCTTGCGGTGCGAATGGCCGATCTCCAGCAGCCGGTGGTGCAGGTGGTTCTTGTCGGCGGTCATGATCCCCTTGCCGGAGAACATCCGCCGCCCCACCGCGAAGAAGGTGTCGAAGAACGGCAGCGCCAACACCAGCAGCGGGATCATCACCGGGATCAACAGGGCGAACTGATCCCCAGCCGCCGGGCGGGTGGTGCGCCCGATGCCGGTGATGGTCGCCCCGGACAGCAGCGTACCGAGCAGCAGCGCACCCGAATCCCCCATGAAGATGCGGGCGGGGTTGAAGTTGTGCGGCAGGAACCCGACACAGGCCCCGAACAGCAGCGCGGCCAGCAGCGGTGCGGGGCTGGAGCCCTCGATCAGCCCGATCGTGCCGGTGCGGTAGCTGTAGATGAAGTAGGCCAGGGCGCCAATCGCCACCAGCCCGGCGGCCAGCCCGTCCAGCCCGTCCACCAGGTTCACCGCGTTGACGGTGACCACCACCAGCAGCACCGTCAGCGGCACGCCCAGGTCCGGCGACAGGATGATGATGTTGCCGACCTGGAGGTTATGCAGCGACGGCAGCCAGAAGTACAGCACCTGCACGCCTGCCAGGGTCATGACGCTGGCCGCGAAGATCTGCCCGGCCAGCTTCACCGGGGCGCTCAGGCCCTTGAGGTCGTCGACGATGCCGATCCCCACCATCAGCGACGCCCCGATCGCCACCCCCGCCGCGTCCGACGACGCGAACAGCTGCTGCGACAGGCCGGGCAGCACCGAGGCCAGCGCCAAGCCACCCATGAACGCCAGGAACATCGCCAGGCCGCCAAGCGTCGGCATGGCCTCGGCATGGACCGTGCGGTCGTTGGGATGCGCGACCGCACCGAAGCGGATCGCAACCCAGCGCACCGCCGGCGTCAGCAGATACGCCAATACCGCGGTCGCGCCACACACCAGGAGGTAGGACCCAAGATCACCCACAGCGAGGGCAGGCTACCACCTGGAGATCAAGCTGGTGCTCGGCCGGGGGGTTCGGGGGGCACGGTCCCGCGGCCGGAAGAACCGCGAGCCAACCCCATGGTGGCCGCGGGGCCCCCCGATGGATCAAGGGTCCGGGCGAGGGCGGCGACGACGGTGGCGACCAAGCGGTCGAGCCGTTCGGCGGAGGCGGTGTAGGCGGCGGCGGGACCGCCGTAGGGGTCGTCCACCTCGTCGCCGGGCAGTTCGCGTACCCGATCGGCGGCGAGCGCGACCAGCTCGGCCGGGGAACTGGCCAGAGACGCGCCCCGCGCGGCCGCGCGGGCGAAGGGGGCGAGCAGGAAGGTGCGCCTGGCCGCCGTGCGGTCGAGCGCCAGCACCGCCGGGCGGTGCTCGGCCGCCATGCACAGGATCACGTCGGCGGCGACCACCCGCCGCCGCGTCAGCTGGCGGGCACGGTGCCCTTCCAGCGAGGCGCCCCGGGCTGCCGCCGCCGCGACCGCGTGTCCCACAGCCCGGTTGCCCTCAAGCGCGTAGCAGCCGGCGGAGCTGAACCGCAGCGGCGCGCCCGGGAGGCGGGCCATTTCCCGCAGCGCGAACCCCTCCGCTGTGGCCGAACGGCAGATGTTGCCGGTGCAGACGAACAGCACGGTGAACGGGTGGCCTCCAGGCCCAGGCCGGCCTGGGTCCGGAGGCCGGGAGGGGTCTGCGTCAGCGGTCATCAGGCCCCGGGCCCGGGCCCGGCGTGGCGCCGTTGCCGGCTGGCTTCCCGGCCGGCTCCTCGCTGGGGGCATCGGCGGCTTGCCGCTGGTCACGCAGTTTGCCCTTGGCCTTGAGTTCCTCGATCTTGGCGGCCGGGTCGTCGGCTTCGGGGTAGAAGGGCTCAGGTTCCTGGGGGAGCTCCTCGTCCCTGTCCTCGTCCTCGACTTCGGCGAATTCTCCCTCGGGCTCCTCCTCTTGGAAGTAGTCGAAGATCGGGACCTCGAGGACGCTCTCGATGTCGGAGGCGGGGATGGCGCCCTCGCGCAGCACCCGGGGTGTCGGACCGGTCAGATCGATGATGGTGGAGGGCATGCGGCCCATCCTCCAGCCGTCGTCGAAGTAGGCCTCGACGTGATCGCCGAGCTGAGCGACGACCTCGTCGATCTTGCCGGGGGTGGGTTCGCCGCTGCGGTTGGCGCTGGTGACGGCGAGCGGGCCGGTGCGCTCGATGACCTTGAGGGTGAAGTCCTGCTTCGGCATGCGCAGCGCCACGGTGCCACGGGAGGCGCCGAGGTCCCAGCCGAGGCCGGGCGACTCTTTGAGCACCACGGTGAGGGGTCCTGGCCAGTAGTGCGCGAACAGCGTCTCCGCGTGCTCGGTGACCGCCTCGACCAGGCCGAGCGCCTGGCGCCAGGCGTGCACCAGGATCGGCAGCGGCAGGTCCCGGCCGCGCCCTTTGGCCTTGAACAGGGCGTCCACCGCGGAGGCGTTGAAGGGGTCGCAGGCGATCCCGTAGACGGTGTCGGTGGGCAGCACCACCAGGCCGCCGTGCTGGATGATCTCGACGGCGACCTGCACCAGGCCGTCCCACTGCTCCTCGTCTTTGGAGACCCGGATAACGCGCGGGTTGTCGCTCAAGCTGTCGCTCATGCTCTGACTCGCTCCTCAGTCGTCCAGTCCACTCAGTCGTCCAGTCCGGTCCACTCGCCGGTGATGATGCGGTCGCGGCCGACCAGGTCGGGCCGTACCGCGACGCCTGCCAGGCCGCCGGCCCGGAACAGTGCCGTTGCGGCGGTGCCCTGATCTTCGCCGATTTCGCAGTAGAGCACACCACCGGGGGCGAGCCAGCGGGGCGCCACCGCGACAACCCGGCGCAGCACGTCGAGCCCGTCAGGGCCGCCGTCGAGGGCCTGGCGTGGTTCGTGCTCGCGGACGTCGTGCGGCAGGGTGTCGATGGCGGCGCTGGGTACGTAGGGGACGTTGGCGCACAGCACCCGCACCCGCCCCGCCAGCGCGGCGGGCAGGGGCTGGTCGAGGTCGCCGGGGTACAGCTCCACGCCGTGGTCGGCGCAGTTTTGGCGCGCCCAGGGCAGCGCGCCCGCTTCGAGCTCGGTGGCCAGGACCCGCGCGCCGGGCACGGTGGCGGCCAGGTAGCAGGCGATTGCGCCGGAGCCGGTGCAGAGGTCCACCGCGATGCGCTCCTCTGGGCCAGGCGACAGGTCGCGGAGGTGGGTGGCGGCCAGGTCGGCGAGGCCTTCGGTCTCCGGCCGGGGCACGAACACGCCGGGCCCGACGCGGATGCGGAGCGGGCCGAAGGGCGCCCAGCCGGTCACGTACTGCAGCGGCTCCCCGGCGGCGCGGCGTGCCACCAGCGCCTCCAGCGCCTCCGGCTCTCCCCCAGTCTCCTCCAGCAGCCAGCGGGCCTCCGCGCGGGCCGAGACGCACCCGGCCGCCGCCAGCCGCGCGGTCACCGCCGCCAGCGGACTGGTGCGGATACCGGTCATGCACGCGCCGCTGTCATTGTTCGCCGCCCCAGTGCGCCCACCGTGCCGGTCACTGCCGCGACGCCTCCTCACCTAGCTGGGTCTGGTGGTCCTGGGCCGCGAGCTCGTCGATGATGCGGTCGAGGCCTTTGCCTTCCAGCACGCCCTGCAGGTCGCCGACGGACAGGCCGATGCGGTGGTCGGTGACGCGGTCCTGGGGGTAGTTGTAGGTGCGGATCCGTTCGGAGCGGTCCAGGGAGCGGACCTGGGAGCGGCGCTCGGCGGCGAGCTGGGCCTGCTGCTCGGCGACGGCGCGTTCCAGCAGGCGTGCGCGTAGCACGCGCATGGCCTTTTCGCGGTTCTGGATCTGCGACTTCTCGTCCTGCATCGCCACCACGATGCCGCTTGGCAGGTGGGTGATGCGCACCGCCGAGTCGGTGGTGTTGACCGACTGGCCGCCTGGCCCGGTGGAGCGGTAGACGTCGATTTTGAGGTCGTTCGGGTCGACCTGGACGTCGATCTCCTCGGCTTCGGGGAGCACGTTGACGCCTGCGGCGGAGGTGTGGATGCGGCCCTGCGACTCGGTGACGGGGACCCGCTGGACGCGGTGGACGCCCGCCTCGTACTTGAGCCGCGACCAGGCGCCCTTGCCGTGGACGGCGAAGATAACTTCTTTCACGCCTTCCAGGCTTGAGTCGCTGCGGGACAGCGGCTCGACCTTGTAGCCGTGCTGCTCGGCCCAGCGGGTGTACATCCGGTACAGGTCGCCGGCGAACAGGGCGGCCTCGTCGCCGCCGGTGCCGGCGCGGACCTCGACGATCACGTCCTTGTCGTCGTTGGGGTCCTTGGGCGCGAGCGCCTGCTTCAGCTGGGCCTCCAGGGCACTGGCGCGCGCCTGCGCCTCGCGCAGCTCCTGGTCCAGCAGGGCGCGGCCCTCGGGGTCAGCGGTGCGTTCCTCGCGCAGCAGCTGGCGCGCGGCGGTCAGGTCGCCGGTGGCCGCCTTCCAGGCACGGTAGGTGCGGACCAGCTCGCCCAGCTCGGCGTGGCGCTTGGACAGCTCCACGAAGCGCGGCTGGTCGGCGAAGGCATCTGGGGCCGCGAGCTGCTCCTCGATCGCGGTATAGGTCTGTTCGATCTCGTCCAGGCGGTCGAACACGGGGACTGCTCTCCTCACAGGTTCGGGTGGGTAGGCCGGGTCGCGGCGCTACCCTCCGCCGGGGAGATCCTCGGGCTGTGGCTGGACCGGGACGGCCGCCGCCGCGGCGGGCCCGGTCGCCGGGACCGGCTGGCGGTGGACGACCGCCGAGGGGAGCGGTTCGATCTTCTCCCGCTCGGGCACCGGCAGGACCGATTCGAGCGCGCGGATGGCGACCTCGATCTGGTCGCTGGTGGGCGGCTTGGTGGTGAGCATCTGCAGCCACAGCCCCGGCTTCATGATGGCGCGAACCAATGGGGAGCGTTCGCGCCCGGCGCCGAGGCGGATGCCCTCGTAGGCGATGCCGACGATCACCGGGACCGATAGCAGCTGCAGCGGCACCCGCACGTACAGCGGCGGGCGCCCGGCGAGGCTGAACCCGAGGGTGAACAGCACCAGCGTAACCACGAACAGGATCAGCAGGAAGTTGGTGCCGCAGCGCACGTGGAGGGTGGGGAAGCGGTCGACGTTGTCGCGGCTGAGCGGCAGCTCCGCCTCGTAGCAGTGGATCGCCTTGTGCTCGGCGCCGTGGTACTGGAAGACCCGGCGGATGTCCTTGAACTGGGAGATCAGCAGGATGTAGCCGAGGAAGAAGGCGAGCCGTGCCAGCCCCTCGATCAGGTTGAAGGCGAGGTTGTTGGGCAGGTGGCGTCCCAGCCAGTTGGTGCCCGCGGCAGGCGCGAGGATGAACAGCAGCGAGAAGAAGGTCGCCCCCACTGCCAGCGACCAGCCCATCTGCTTGTCGGAGAGCTGCTCCTCCTCGCCGAGGGCCTGGTTGCCGGAGATCGACAGGGCCCGCACGCCGATCATCAGCGAGTCGGCCAGCACGCCGATGCCGCGGAAGAACGGCAGCCGGAACAAGCGCACCCGCTTGCCGAGCGGGGCCAGCTCGTGCCGCTCGACGTAGATCTCGCCCTTGGGCCGGCGTACCGCGATCGACCAGGCGTCCTGGCCGCGCATCATCACGCCTTCCAGGACGGCCTGGCCGCCGTAGTAGACCGGCTGCCCGTTCCGAGTCCCGGGGGGCGTCTTGTCGGTCACTGACTCATCTCCGCGTCGTCCTGGAAGGCCAGGGGCGCTCAGGACTCGGCGCCGGGCCGGGCCCGCTTGCCGTAGCGGCGCTCGAAGCGCTCGACCCGGCCGCCGGTGTCGACCAGCTTCTGCTTGCCCGTGTAGAACGGGTGGCACTTCGAGCAGATGTCCACCCGCAGCTCGGGCACGGTCGAGTGGGTCTGGAAGGTCTCACCGCACGAACACCGCACGGTGGCGACCACGTACTCGGGGTGGATGCCCTGCTTCATGATTGGTGACACTCCTCACTTCAATACTCAAGGGAAGGTTCCCCGGGCGGGCGCTCCGCGCAGCCGTAAACGCCCAGGCCGAATGAACTTCGGTAGATCCTACACCAGCGTCAACCGCACAAGACCGGCCCACATTCCCACAGCGCCCGCCCTCCCTGTCGCTCGGCTGGAGTTATCCGGCGGTGCAGGTTAGCGTGGTAGATCATGCGCAACCGCACAAACGGCACGCTCGTCGCCGTCCTCGTCTTGGCGCTGATGCTGGCTGCCTGCCAGCACCGCGCCAAGACGCCGCCCCCAGCATCCGAGGCGCCCTCCCCCGCGGCCACGGCACCAGCCACCTCAGCGGGAGGCGGGCAGGACACGGGGATCGCCGCGCCCTGGCCGACCTACCACCGTGATCTCACCCGCGCCGGGGTGGCACAGGGGCCGGGGAAGCTCGGCACGGTGCGGCGCGCGTGGACCTCGCCGCAGCTGGACGGCGCGGTGTACGCCGAGCCGCTGGTCGCCGGGAACCGGGTGCTGGTCGCCACCGAGGCGAACACCGTCTATGCCCTGGACGAAGCCAGCGGCCGGGTCGTCTGGCACCGGAACCTGGGCACGCCGGTCCCGCAGGCGGACCTGCCATGCGGCAACATCGACCCGGTCGGGATCACCTCGACGCCGGTGGTCGATCCGGCCAGCCGCACGCTCTACACGGTGGCGTTCTTGCGGCCCGCGCGCTACGAGCTGTTCGCACTGGACCTGGGCAGCGGCGTGGTGCGTTTCCACCGCGAGGTCGATCCGCCCGGGTCCGACCCGACGGTGCAGTCGCAGCGCGGCGCGCTGGCGCTGTCGCGCGGCCGGGTCTACGTGCCCTTCGGGGGACGCTTCGGGGACTGCGGCCAGTACCACGGCTTCGTGGTCGGCGCGCCCGCCGACAACCAGGGCAGCCTGCTCACCTATAAGGTGCCGACCCACCGGGAGGGGGGCATCTGGGCACCCTCCGGAGCTTCGGTGGATGCCGGCGGCGCGCTGTATGTGTCCACCGGCAACGGCGACTCCACCGCCAACTTCGACTTCGGCGACAGCGTGGTGCGCCTCGGCGCGGACCTGCGCCGGCTCGACTGGTTCGCGCCTGCGGAGTGGGCGCAGCTCAACGGCGCCGACGCCGACCTCGGCTCGGTCGGCCCGGCCCTGCTCGGCGGCGGCCTGGCCTTCCAGATCGGCAAATCCGGGGTCGGCTACCTGCTGCGCACCGGCCACCTCGGCGGCATGGGCGGCCAGGCGTTCGCGTCCCAGGTCTGCGGCAGCGCCTTCGGCGGCACCGCCTGGGCGCCGCCGCTGCTCTACGTGCCGTGCAGCGACGGCCTGGTCGCGCTGCGGGTCGACGTGGGCGCGCCCTCCTTCACCGTGGCGTGGCGTTCGGGCGCCGCCAGCGGAGCGCCGATCATCGCTGGCGGCGCGGTCTGGTCGGTCGGCGGCAGCAACCTGGTCGCCTTCAACGCCCGCAGCGGCCAAGTGGCGTTCCAGGCCCCGATCGGCCAGCCGGCGCGGTTCGTCACGCCTTCGGCGGGCGACGGGCGCGTGCTGGTCGCGGCCGACAGCCGCGTGCTGGCCTTCAGGTACGGCTGAGTGGCCGGAGAGCCTCAGGCCGCGGAATTACTTCTTGCCCTTGGTCAGTCCCATGACCATCCAGAGGACCACGACGACCACAATCCAGCGGATGTACTTGTCGTTGGTGGCTTGCGAAACCTGCGCGAGGATCGGGTGCCAGATATGCATGGTCATCCCCTAAGGGCCGGTGCACTACTGCATAGACTATCAATTCGGTCACGAATGCTCGACTCCCAGTATTAGGGGATGGGGAGCGAGACAGTTCGAGGGAGCACGAGCCGTGCTCCCTCGAACTGGAACGAGCCAGGACCTCAGCGGCGCCGCTAGCTGATATTGGCACGCTGGATCATGCGCAGGAACTCGGCGTTGGTCTTGCTGGCGCGCATCCGGTCGACGACCATCTCCAGCGCCTGGGCGGGCTCCAGCGCACCGAGGACGCGGCGGAGCTTCCAGGCGACCACCAGCTCCTCCTCGCTGAGCAGCAGCTCCTCCTTGCGGGTCGAGGAGCCGTCGATGTCGAGGGCGGGGAAGATGCGGCGCTCGGAGAGCTTGCGGTCCAGGCGCACCTCCATGTTGCCGGTGCCCTTGAACTCCTCGAAGATCACCTCGTCCATGCGCGAGCCGGTATCGACCAGCGCGGTGGCGAGGATCGTCAGCGAGCCGCCCTCCTCCAGGTTGCGGGCCGCGCCGAAGAAGCGCTTGGGCGGGTACAGCGCGGAAGAGTCCACACCGCCGGAGAGGATCTTGCCGCTGGCGGGGGTGGCGAGGTTGTAGGCGCGCGACAGACGGGTGATGCCGTCGAGCAGGATGACCACGTCGCGGCCGTACTCGACCATGCGTTTCGCTCGCTCAATCGTGAGCTCGGCGACCTGGCAGTGCTCCTCTGAGGGGCGGTCGAAGGTGGAGTAGATCACCTGCGCCTTGGTGGAGCGCTGCATGTCGGTGACCTCTTCGGGCCGCTCGTCGGTGAGCAGGATGATGAGGTGCACCTCGGGGTTGTTGTCGCTGATGGAGTTGGCGATCTGCTTCATCAGCGTGGTCTTGCCGGCCTTGGGCGGCGACACGATCAGGCCGCGCTGGCCCTTGCCGATGGGGCACATCAGGTCCATGACCCGGGTGGAGATCTCTCGCGGCGTCCGCGCGCCTCCTCGGGGTCCAGGGCGTTGACCTTGTCGACCCGTGCCAGGGCGGCGTACTTCTCGGAGTCGCGTGGCAGCTTGACGGTGCCCTCGACCTCGTCGCCGCGGCGCAGGCCCAGGCGGCGGATCATCGACAGCGGCACGTAGACGTCGTCCTGGCCGGGCAGGTAGCCGTTGACGCGCAGGAAGCCGTAGCCGTCCTGGGAGCGGATGTCGAGGGTGCCGGTGCGGCTCACCTCGGGCCGGTCGTCGGGGGCCGTGCCACGGTCGCCGGCGCGGTCCAGCAGCGCCACGTTGCCCTGCTCGTTCCCGAAGCGGTTGCCGCCTCCGCCACCGCCTCCGCTTCCGCCGCTTCCGCCGCTTCCGCCGCGGTTGCGGTTCCGGTTGCGGTTGCGGCGCCGCCCGGAGCCCGCCTGCGGGTTGTCCCAGCGGCCACCGCCGCCGCCCTGCTGCTGGTTCCAGTCACGGCGCGGGCCGCGGTCACCGCCGGCGGCCCCGTGGTCGCGCTGCTGCTCGCCGCGCTGGCCGTCGCTCTGGCTGCCGCCCTGGCCGGGGGTCTGGCTGCCGCTCTGGCCGTCGCTGTCGGAACTGGAAGCAGGCCGCGGCTGCGCCTGCGCGGGCTCCTCTTGGCCAGGGCCCTGGCCGGTGCTGGCGGTCGCCGCCGGAGCGGGGGCCGCCGCTGACACTGCCGCCGGGACCCGCTCCTCGCGGTCGCGGGCGGGCGCCGTGGTCGTTGCTTCGCCCTGCGTGGAAGGCTGCGCCTGCGCCTGCAGCGAAGGCTGCGGCTGCGGCGGGGCGCCGTTGCCGGTGACCTCGGCAGCGGGCGGGCTGGCCTCAAACGAGCGGGCCGCGCTCGCGGCCGCCTGGGCAGCCGCTTGGGCAACCGGCCCGTCGCCGTCGCCGCCGGCCGGTGACTGTGGCACGGTGGCGCTGGCAGTGTCCTCAGCAGCGGCGGCGGTCGTCGGTGTCTCCCCCGAGTTGCGGCGGCCCCGGCTGACCGGTGCGGCGGCGGCGGGGACGAACTCGACACCCTGAGCCTTGGCGATGATCGCGCCGATCAGGTCGGCCTTGCGCAGACGCTGGTAGCCCTGGACACCCATTGACGAAGCGATCGCCTGCAGCTCAGGCAGCACCTTGGCCTGAAGGATGCCGCGTTCGGTGGTTGCCATCTTCACCTTCCTGTGGTGATTCCAGCCTGATCGGCAGCGGTCGGACTCCCGTCCCATTGCCGAACAAAGCTTGTGTCGGCGCCTCCATCCGGCGCCAGAGATCTCGCGTTTGCTCCTCTTCCTGCCACCAGGATCCGGCCGTCCAGCACGAAGCTCGCGCCTCACTGCGAGAGCTTCAGACTCGGCTGAGCACGAAAGCCGCCGAGATGTCGGATCGTCTTGACCCAGTTGACCAATCGAAAGGAACGCCTGGTCATCGGGTCGCTCGCCAGGCTCGCCGTTCGCCCCCAAGAGGTTGACTGCAAAGTCGATCTGCGCTGCAAGCCACATAAAATCGCCGAAGCGATGTGCCGGGTGGCGGGGGCGTCGACCGAATTGGCCAGCGACTGAGACCTGAAGCATTGTACGAGTGATCACAAGACCGATGCAACAGTGGCAATGCCAGTGGCGAAGCCCGTGGCATTGCCCAGCGTGCTACTCCTCCATCAGCACGCGGACGTTGCCCTCCTTCTCAAGTAAGGAAAACCCGGTGATCTCGCCCTCGCGGCGGAACACGATCGAGATCATCGACCGGCCCACCCGAAGGTTGTGCAGCTCGACCGTATTGAGCCAAGGCGGCAGCAGCGGTTGGTTGATGGTGAGGGTGTTCTCCGGCGCCCGTGCCGAGATCCCGAGCATGGACTGTAGCAGCAGGAACGGCGTGCCCGAAGCCCATGCCTGGGGCGAGCAGGCAACCGGGTAGGCGACCGGCCGGTTCGGGGAGCGCCGGGTGAAGCCGCAGAACAGCTCGGGCAGGCGCATGTCGTCGACGGTCACGGCCATGTCGAAGACCGCGGTGGCCAGGCGGTTGGTCGCCTTGAGGTGACCGTAGCGCTTCAGTCCCGCGCCGATGAAGGCGTTGTCGTGCGGCCACACCGAACCGTTGTGGTAGCTCATCGGGTTATAGGCCACCGAGCCCTTCGACATCGTGCGGATGCCCCAGCCCGAGAACATGTCGGGGGCGAGCAGCCGCCGGGCCATCAGCGCCGCCCGGTCGGCGTCAACGATGCCGCAGTAGAGGCCATGGGCAGGGTTGGAGGTGATGGAGGCGACTGGCCGCTTCTCCCCGTCCAGCGCCTCGGCGTAGAACTGCTCGTCCTCGACCCAGAAACGCTCGTTGAAGCGTGCCCGCAGGGTGCCTGCCTGGTCGCGCAGCACCACCGCCTGGTCGGAGCGGCCCAGCGCCTCGTAGACGTCGGCGATGCGCAGCTTGGCCAGATAGGTGTAGGCCTGCACCTCGGCCAGCGCGATCGGTCCCTGCGCCAGCTTCCCGTCCAGGTGCACCACCGAGTCGTGGGAGTCCTTCCAGCCCTGGTTGGTGAGGCCTCGGGGGCTGTGGGTCTGGTATTCGAGGAAGCCGTCCCCGTCGAGGTCGCCGTAGGTGTCCACCCAGTCGAGCGCCCGCTCGACGTGCGGCAGCATCTGGCGGCAGAACGACAGGTCGTCGGTCCAGCGGTAGTAGGTGCCGAGCAGCAGCAGCCACAGCGAGGTCGAGTCGATCGAGCCGTAGTAGGGGCTGTGCGGGATGACGCCGGCCCCAGCCAGCTCTCCCTGGCGCAGCTCATGGAGGATCTTGCCCGGCTCGGCGTCGCGGAACTTGTCGACCTCGGAGGCCTGGAAGCCGGCGAGGACCTCCAGGGTGGCGCGGGTCAGGTCGGGGTTGAGCATCAGGGTCTGGTGGCAGGTCAGCAGCGCGTCGCGCCCGAACGGCGCCACGAACCAAGGGATCCCGGCGGCCACGATGTCGCCGTAGGGGGTCGGGGTGCGCAGCGCGCGCAGGTCGCGCATGGCCCGGGTGAGCACCGAGTTGTAGAGCTGGTTGTCGGTCCAGATGCGGGTGCAGGACCGCTCCCATTCCTCATAGGAGCGCCGCAGGTCGTGCACTGCCTCGTCGAAGCTCTGCCGCGCGGGCTGCTCGCCGCCGACCCGCGCCTCGACAGTGAGCGGGATCACCAGGGTCTCGTTGGGCGCGAGGTGCAGCTGCCAGACGGCCACCACCTGGTAGTCGTGGATCTCGACCGAGGTCGCCGGCAGGCCGAAGCCGATGCGTGTCTCGCGGAAGACGCCGTCCTGGCCGGCATAGGCGAGCGCCGCCCCGTCCTTATCAGCCTTCGGTAACGTGAACTTGCCGCGCTGGGAGCGCTTGAGGCCGCGCACCTCGAAGATGTCGGCGAAGTCGCTGCCGAAGCGCAGCCCGACGGTCAGCTCGACCGCGTTGGCGTTGTAGTTCTTGACCCGGATGCGCTCGTAGAGGCGGCCCTTGATCACCCGGGTGCGGCGGATGTTGACGGTGCCCTGGATGGCTTGGATGGCGCCGTCCACCGTCACCAGGTCCTGGTTGGCGAGGTCGACGTGGCTGGCGTAGGCGCGGTCGGCAGAGGTGGACAGCAGCAGCGGCGGGTGGTCGTTGACGGTGAGCAGGTAGTCGGAGAGGAAGCGGGTGTCCTTGTAGTAGAGGCCGGCGCCGATGGCCGCCTCGGCGTCCACGTTGCCGTGCGCGTCGGCGCACAGGAACATGTCGCCCTCTTTGGTGGACCAGAGGCGCTGGGTCCCCTGATCGAGGACGGCGGCGACACCCTTGACCAGCACTCGGTTGACCGACTCGTCGGCCAGTTCGAATTCCTCACCCTGCGGCGAGGTCACCTTGTCAGCCACAGCTATGAACTCCGCCTGCCTCGTGACCTATCGGTCGGGATCCGATCCTTGTAAGCACCGCCGCAGTCTACCGGTCAACCCCGCTCGATCGTCGCACCACCCCTAGAGAGCGCAAGATCCTCGATCACCCATCCGCTGGCGTCCTGGAGCGCCTCGCGGGCGGCGTCTCTGGCCTGGTCAAGGGTGTCCCGGGCGCAGAGGACCAGCAGGGACGGGCCCGCACCCGACAGGAAGGCGGCGTGGCCGCGGGCCCGCAGCAGCGCCAGCGCGTGGGCGGCGACCGGCTGGACGGCCAGGCGCCGCGGCTGGTGCAGCACGTCCTCGGTGGCGGGCAGCAGCAGCTCCATGTCGCCGGCGAGGGCGAGGGGGAGCAGCGCGGCCCGGCCGGCGGTCTGGACCGCGTAGCCGAACGGCACCCGATCGGGCAGCAGGCGGCGGGCCTCGTGGGTGTTCATCGGCGCGGCCGCGACCAGCGCCAGTGCCGCCAGCTCCGGGTGGACCGGCAGCAACTGGCAGCGGGGGCGGCCACCCTGACCCCAACACAGCGTGGCGCCGCCGGCCAGGCACGGGGCGACGTTGTCGGGATGGCCCTCCAGCTCGCTGGCCAGCGCGAGCAGGTCGCCGCTGGCCAGCTCCGCGCCGAGCAGCTCGCGCGCGGCCAGCAGACCGAGCACGATCGCGGCCGCGCTGGACCCGAAGCCCCGGCCAAGCGGGAAGCCCAGTTCCAGCTGGAGGCGGAGCGGCGGTAGCGCCGCGCCCAAGTCGGCCGCGACCCGCTCCATGGTGGTGACCACCAGGTTGTCGGGGCCGGCGGGGATGGCGTCCGCCCCGTCGCCGCGCACGTCGACACTGGTGGCGTCGGCGATGGTGACCCGCAGGGTGTCCCACCAGTCCAGCGCCAGGCCGAAGGCGTCGAACCCCGGCCCGAGGTTGGCGCTGGTGGCCGGCGCCCGGACGCGGAAGGGACGGGGTGCGCTGGTCATCCCTGACTGGTCCCGAGGTCGGGGCTGAGGCCAAGGGCGGTCGCGGCGGCCTCCGCGTCGACCGGCACGCGGGCCGGCGGGGGCGCGCCGGCCACCGCCCAGTCGGGGTCCTTGAGCCCGTTGCCGGTGAGGGTGGCGACCACCGCGCTCCCCCGCTCCAGGTCACCCTTGGCCGCGGTCTGCAGCAGGCCGGCCACGGCGGCGGCCGAGGCCATCTCGACGAAGACGCCCTCCTCGCGGGCGAGCAGGCGGTAGGCCGCGAGGATCTGCCGGTCGGTGACGGCCGCGAGCGCCCCGGCGGACTCCGCCACCGCCCGCAGAGCCTGCTCGCCCGAGGCGGGCCGGCCGATGCGGATCGCGGTCGCGATGGTGGAGGGCTTGGCCACCGGCTGTCCGCTCACCAGCGGTGCGGCTCCGGCGGCCTGAAAGCCGAGCATGCGCGGCCGCGAGGTGGCCCAGCCGGCCTCCATTGCCTCGCCGTAGCCGAGCCAGGTGGCGGTGATGTTGCCGGCGTTGCCGACCGGGATGCAGTGCACGTCGGGAGCACGGCCGAGGGCCTCGACGATCTCGAAGGCGACCGTCTTCTGCCCCTGGATGCGGTAGGGGTTGACCGAATTCACCAGGGTGACCGGGTAGTGCTCGGCGAGGTCGCGGGCCAGCGTAAGGCAGTCGTCGAAGGAGCCGTCCACCGCCAGCACGGTGGCACCGTGCACCAGCGCCTGGGCCAGCTTGCCGAGCGCGATCTTGCCGTCCGGCACCAGCACCGCGCAGGTGATCGCCGCCCGCGCCGCGTAGGCAGCGGCCGAGGCGGAGGTGTTGCCAGTGGAGGCGCACAGCACCACCCTGGAGCCCTCCTCGACCGCCTTGGAGACCGCGACGGTCATGCCGCGGTCCTTGAACGAGCCGGTCGGGTTGGCACCCTCGATCTTGAGCCACACGTCGCAGCCGGTGCGGGCGGCCAGGACCGGCGCGGGCACCAGCGGGGTGCCGCCCTCCAGCAGGGTGACCACCGGCGTGGTCGCACCGACCGGCAGGCGGTCGCGGTAGCGCTCCACGATCCCCGGCCACGCCGGCTTCCCGGCGATCCGGTCCAGCTGGCTCACCGCACCATCACCTCGTCAGCCTCCTCCCCCTCGACTCTCATCACGCTCTGCAGGTCAGTGACCTCCTCGAGCTGGCGCAGGCTAGCGAGGGTCGCCCGCATCGCGCCCTCTTTGGCCAGGTGGGTCACCAGCACGAGCTGGGCCGCGTCGCCCTTGCCACGCTGCAGAACCGAGCGGATCGACACCCCGTGCTCACCGAACACCGCGGCGACCTGCGCCAGGACGCCGGGACGGTCGGCCACGTCGAGGGCAAGATAATACTGTGTGTCCACCTCGTCTATACTGCGCACCGAACGCTCGTACAAACAGGTACAGCCGACGCCGCGGGCGCCCTGGAGGCGGTTGCGGGCCACCTCGACCAGGTCGCCGACGACCGCTGAGCCGGTCGGCAGCGAGCCCGCGCCCTTGCCGTAGAACATCAGCTGGCCGACCGCGTCACCCTCGACGAAGACGGCGTTGTAGGCCTCGGTGACCGCGGCGAGCGGGTGGGTGTCGGGGATCATCGCCGGGTGCACCCGGGCGCTGACCTCGCCGTCCACCTCCTCGGCGATCGCCAGCAGCTTGACGGTGTAGCCCATGCGGGCGGCGGCGGCGATGTCGGCGGCGGTCACGTCGGTGATGCCCTCGCGGTAGACGTCCCCTGCCACCACCCGGGCGTTGAAGGCGAGGCTCGCAAGGATGGCGCATTTGGCGGCGGCGTCGAACCCCTCCACGTCGGAGCTCGGGTCGGGCTCGGCGTAGCCCAGCTCGATCGCCTCGGCCAGCGCCTCCTCGTAGTCGGCACCGGTGGTGGCCATGCGCCACAGGACGTAGTTGGTGGTGCCGTTGACGATGCCCAGGACGCGACGCAGGCGGTCCCCGGTCAGCGACTGCTTGAGCGGCTGGATGATCGGGATCGCCCCGGCCACCGCCGCCTCGAAGCGCAGATCCACGCCGCTGGCGTCGGCAGCCGCGAACAGCTCACCGCCCCGGGTGGCGAGCAGCTCCTTGTTGGCGGTCACCACCGGCTTGCCAAGTTCCAGGGCATGCACGATCAGCGAGCGGGCCGGCTCGATCCCGCCCATTACCTCGACCACCACGTCGACTTCGGGATCATCGACCACCGCGGCCGGGTCCGCGCCGAGGATGGTGGGATCGACTACCGGGTCGCGCTTCTTGGTCAGGTCCCGCACAGCGATCCGCCGCAGCGCCAGCGCCACCCCTGCGCGGTCGCGGATCGGCTCGGCATGATCCGCGAGCAACCTGGCCACCCCGGTGCCAACCACCCCGCAACCGAGCATGCCGATCCCGATCGTGCCGCGCTCTCCCACGTCACTCCTCCGTGCGCCGCTAGCGTGTGCCGCTGCCTTGAGGACCCATCTTGCCGGAGCAAGCCAGCGCTTGCTCGCGCTATCCACAGGGTCGGAGCGGTCAGGCCGGAGCCCAGGAGCCGCCGTAGGCCTCCCCGCCAAAGCCGTACTTGCGGAGCAGTCCGGCGACCAGTTCGAGCAGCTGGATCGGGTCGAACGGCTTGGTCACATAGGCGGCGACCCCAAGCTCGTCGCCGCGCTGCACGTCGGTCTCCTGCGCCCGCGCCGACAGCAGCACGATCGGCAGGCTCGCGGTGAGCGGATTCTCCTTGAGCCTGCGGGAGACCTCCCAGCCGTCCAGCCGCGGCATCATGATGTCCAGCAGAATCAGGTCCGGCCGGAACATGGCGACCTGGAACAGCGCGTCCTCGCCGTCCTCGGCCACTTCCACGGCGTAACCCTCAAGCTCAAGGTTGACCTTGAGCAACTGCTGGATGACGCGGTCGTCATCGACCACCAAAATGCGGGCGTTGGTCATGAAGCAGAACCAGGATCCAGGATGGAGAGCGCTCGGTCGCTACCGGCCCGCGCAGCATAACATAGGCGGCCTGACCTGCGATTTCGGAGACGGGAGCCAACTAGTCGCCGGATGGTACCATACGTCGCGCAGACCAAAGGACCCCCATCAGGCCCACGTAGCTCAGCGGATAGAGCACTGCCCTCCGGAGGCAGGTGTCGCAGGTTCGAGTCCTGCCGTGGGCACCAGCCAACCTCCCACGTCAGCCGCCATGTCGCCACTCGCTCCATCCTGCGTCGAGCCCGCGTCACCGCTGCCGGGCAGCAAACGGGCAGCAGTCGTCAGCACGATGGCCAGCCGCTCCTCGATCGCAGCGATGATGCGCGCCTCCATCGCCGGAGTGGTGTGCCGGCGGCGCCCGCCGATCCCGCTGGCCTGCTCCCAGCCAGGACGAGGCCACCGAGCAGGCGGGCGAGCGCCTCGGCGGCGAGGTTGTTGCGGAGGGTGCCGTTGTCGA
>WNGD01000993.1_pt1 | contig 30851 bp, 27 predicted proteins | sample 5400671 | NCBI WGS metagenome assembly WNGD01 (sample SAMN13153369, study PRJNA577476) | soil metagenome | isolation source: 40 cm soil or saprolite under grassland replicate 2 | place: USA:California | collected 2016-06-15
TGGTTCTCCCGCAGGCTCGCTGATGCGAAATGTGGTATACTGAAGAACCAAAGAATTCCTCCGACGAGACGTTTTCCAGATCCAATGTGAGCCAATGACTATCATTCCAGACTTTTCCGACCTTGTGATTGAGCAAGTGAGTATGACCAATGAGGTGACCATCACGGTGCGTGCAGCTTCTCCAACAGCCCTATGCCCGTGTTGTGGGACCATCTCCAAACGGATACAAAGCCGTTACACGCGCACCGTACGCGATCTGCCAGCCAGTGGACGTCCTGTTCATCTGATTCTTCACGTGCGCCGCTTCTTCTGCCAAGAGAGCAGATGCGTTCGCAAAATCTTTGCCGAACGCTTTCCTTCTCTCACGTTGCCTCGTATCAAATTCACTCTGCGCTTACAAGAGGCGCTCCGAGAGATGGGCTTCGAACTGGGCGGGGAGGCGGGTGCACGCCTGGGCAAGAAACTGAGCTATCCAGGCAGCCCCGATACCATTTTGCGTCTGGTCAAAGGGGCCGAACTGCCTACAGCCTCATCCCCACGGGTGGTAGGGCTGGATGATTGGTCATGGAAACGCCGACTGCGCTATGGAACGCTGATCTGCGATCTGGAAAGCCGGAACCCTCTCGATGTGTTAGCTGATCGGTCGGTCGAAACCGTCTCCGCCTGGTTCCAGAAGCATCCCAGCGTAGAAATCGTGAGTCGAGACCGCTCTTCCGAATACGCGGCAGCCATTAAGAAAGGGGCCCCACAGGCTACTCAGGTGGCAGACCGGTGGCATTTGGGGAAGAATTTAGCCGACAGTGTCTCGACGCTGTTAGCTCGCTGCCGGGCTGAAATCCGACGTGGCTTGTCTGAGCAAGCCTGGCCCGTGCAAGAGCGAGCAGAGACGGAATCCGTGTTGGAGGAAGAAAAGCGTCCTGCTCGTTCGCGTCGCGAGGAACAGGCACGTCTTGCTCGACGTGCTCAAAAACTGGATCGCTACGAGCAAGTTGTTGAACTTCGTAGCCAGGGGCTTACGGCGGCTGACATTGGCTCTCGGATGGGAATATCAGGACGCACGGTACAGCGATGGTTGGGCCATGGCTCCTTTCCGTGACCGCCAGACGGCGGCGTAGACGACCCAGCCTCATCGATCCGTATGAGCGCTACGTCCTCCAATGGTGGCAAGAGGGAAACCGCAATGGCTTACAGCTCTATCGAGAATTGACAGCCCAAGGATACAAAGGGTCATTCAAGGCCGTGTATCGGTATCTGGAGAGGCTACGGACATCTCAAAGACCCTCATGGAGGGTGACCCCACCGAAACTGCAAAGGCGTAAGAGTGTCCTGGCTTCGCCCGCACCACTGGAAAACTTCTCCGCACAGCGAGCCACCTGGCTATTTGTGGGTCAACCGGATGCGCTGGACGAGACACAGCCAAATGAACTGGCATTGATCAGACAAGCCAGTCCCAGTGCAGAGGCCGCTTACGGCCTGGCACAAGCGTTCATGCAGATGATCCGAGAGCAGACCGGACACCAACTGGATGGCTGGCTGAGTTTGGCAGAAGCCAGCCATTTGCCAGAGTTCAAGTCGTTTGCCAGAGGGATCCAACAAGACAAAGCCGCTGTGCTTGCAGGCTTGACGCTGCCCTGGAGTAATGGTCCTCTCGAAGGGCATGTGAACCGGCTCAAGCTCATTAAACGAAGCATGTATGGTCGTGCCAAGCTCCCTTTGCTCCGAGCGCGTGTGCTTCGTGTGGACGAATCAGCGGAACTTTCTCACGCAGGCCTCCGCGCTGCAGGTTGAGGCGCCCCACATCGCACAGAGAAGAGGTTCAAGGCAGGAGAGCAGAAAAAGCATCTTTGCGACGTCGAATCCACCCACGACGAAGCGAAGGAAGGAGGACGATGAGGATGTCATTTGATCTCAATGAAGCCGTCTTTGATGAGCAAGGCACGTACCTGGAGGGGAAAGCCGTACGCTCTGAAGAGGTCTTGATGCAGCAGTTTGCCGCCTCGCCCGAAGGACAAGCGATCAAAGAGAGGGGAACCGAACTGGGCTGGGCCGGGGCGATGATCCATTATGCCATCAGCTACCTTGGCGTGACCCCCCCGGTGATGACCCCCAGCGATCTGGAAGCAGTCGTCTTTGACCTCTTCCCGCGCAAAGTCATCACGGAGAAAGGGGACGGGGGAGAGATTATCCAGGAATTAGGCGCGTTCTGGCACTTTTTAGAGCGTGTCTACCAGTTGCCGCAAGCCAGGCAGATGCTGGCACGCTTGACGCCACAGGCCGCCAGACGCCTGGAGCGAGCGTTGCAGGAGCCAGCCAACTTTGGCATGGCCAAGTCCTTTGTCCTGATGGGAAAGGAGGCGGGCTTTGAGATGGAATCGCCCGAAGGCATGCAGGCCTGGGTCCAAGCCTACAATGCCACCGTGGCACCGACGGTGGCTGCTGCCTCTCGGCATCCGGGACCAGCGACTAAAAAGCAGTCGCGTGCTGTGCTCAAAGGCACGAGGAACGCACGGCACCACAAGAAGAAGCGCACACCCCCTCGCTGAGAGAAAAGGTCCATGAAGAGGCGCGCTCCGGCTCGGACCCATGGACCGGCCTCCTACACCATGATGCTGGGGTGCCTGTGCGAGGCCGGTCGTTCCTTTGACGCGGGGAGTCTGCTTCCTCAATCACTGCCACATCAGCGAGCCTGCGGGAGAACCCAGGTATGGTACAATTGGAAGTAGAGCTATTCGGTTCAGGAATGTAGTGCTACTCACCCATCAGGCGGAGCGGTGGTGGACATGCCTCACCTTCCTGTCTTCTGATACTACCTTGGAACACTGCTGACACGCAGTGTAGCTGCGCAGCAGTGTTGCAGTGATGACTATCAAGATAGAGTAAGTATAGGTGAAGGCGAGGCCTTACACATCTGGCCAACGATGTATTTTGTGTACAACTTTGGTAAGCGCACAAACCGCTTACCAAAGGAGGCGCCGATGGCGATTCGCATCTTGCTCGTGGACGACCATATCGTCGTGCGCAAAGGGCTACGCACATTTCTCTCGTATGACCCGGAATTGGAAGTTGTCGGTGAGGCAGCAGATGGGGCTGAGGCTCTGACCCTGGCGAAAAAGATCAGACCCGATGTGGTGCTCATGGATCTACTGATGCCGGGCACGGATGGTATTGCCGCCACCGCTGCGATCCGGCGCGAACTCCCTGATACCGAGGTGTTGGCCCTGACCAGTGTGCTTGAAGATGCTTCGGTGGTGGGGGCGGTACGTGCAGGAGCCATTGGCTATCTGCTCAAGGATACCCAGGCCGAGGCGTTGTGCCAGGCCATCAAAGCTGCCGCTGCCGGGCAGGTGCAGTTGACGCCCAAAGCCGCGGCACGCCTGATGCAGGCGATCAGTGCGCCAGACAGCCCCGAGGCTCTCACTGAGCGTGAGACCGACGTGCTACGGCTACTTGCTCAAGGATACTCCAATAAGCATATCGCTCACACCTTGAACAATACCGAGAAGACTATTAAGACGCATGTGAGCAGGATTCTCTCGAAACTAGGGGTGCAGAGCCGCACCCAGGCCACCCTCTACGCGATCCGCATTGGCCTGGTATCGCCCACTTCGGCAGAGCAACCTGAGTAGCCTTTCAGGAGGACAACAATGAACCATTCTCCTGCCTCTTCTCACTTTGCCGAACGCCTCGAGCCGCGAAACGAGGCAGAAACGCGCTTATATGGATATTGGTTAGTGCTTGCGCGGCTTGTGTGTTTGACCTTGTGTGTGGTGTCGGTGGGATTCTATGTTGCCAGCGTCCTATCGTACATTGCGAATCACTACTGTATGGTCGCAACTGCTGCCTGCCATGCCTATGGACCTATCATCGTGCGAACCTTTTATGGACCCAGCCTTTCCAAAGACTTCTTTGGTATCTACACTATCGTTCGTGACAGTATTTTTTCCCTTGTGTATTGGCTGGTTGCGGCCTTCCTCCTCTGGCGCAAGTCGGACGACCGTGTAGCACTCCTCGCGGCTCTCTCAATGGGCATCTTTCCCGTTGTATTCAATAATGGCTTCACGAGCACACTTCCCTCGCCCTGGTCGTTTCTAGCTCATATTCTCAGCTTTCTCGGCTTCTCCTGCGTCGGCCTCTTCTTTTACGTGTTTCCCAGTGGACACTTTGTCCCTGGCTGGATACGCTGGGTTTTCGCCGTGACGTTTCTCTATGGCGCATTCAATACCCTCTTTCCTTTCGCATCTTTTAACCCGTTCTATACCCACCCGGTGCTGAATGGCGTGATCTTTATAGGTCAAATTGCCAGTACGGTTATCGTGCAGATCTATCGCTACCGACGAGTGTCCAGCCCTGCCCAACGTCAGCAAACCAAATGGGTGGTCTATGGCATGTCTATTGGCTGGGGAGGATATCTGGCACTACTGACCCTCTCTCTTTTCTTTCCCGCTCTCTACCAGGCGAACCCGCTTGTCAATGTGATTGCTGGTATTGCCCTCTACGGTTTCATCCTTCTTATCCCGTTTTTTATTGGCATTGCGGTTGTGCGTTCCCGATTGTGGGATATCGATCTCATCATCAACCGCACCTTAGTCTATGGCCTTCTGACTATCTGCGTCTTTGGGGTGTATGTGTTGGTGGTGGGCTATCTGGGTGCGCTCTTTGGGACGAGCGGGAATCTGCTGATCTCACTGATTGCAACTGGATTGGTGGCGGTGCTGTTCCAACCCGTGCGGGCCTGGGTGCAGCGTAGTGTGAACCGCCTGCTCTACGGTCAACGTGACGAACCCTATGCCGTCATCACTCACTTGAGCCAGCGATTAGAGGCGACACTGGCTCCCGATGCTGTGTTATCCACCATTGTTGAGACCGTAGCCCAGACTCTCAAGTTACCATATGTCGCTATTCTTTTAAAACAAGAGAACACATTTCAGCTTTCGGCGAGCGCAGGCGAACTCGCTGGAGAGCCGCTGGTCTTGCCATTGGTCTACCAGAAAGACGCCATCGGACAGTTGCATCTGGCCCCACGCTCCCCTGGGGAACCCTTCTCGGCTGCTGATCGGCGGTTGCTAGACGAACTGGCTCGTCAGGCAGGGTTGGCAGCCCATGCCGTACAATTGACCGCGGACCTGCAACGTTCCTACGAGCACCTGGAGCAGCGGGTAACAGAGCGCACCCGCGAACTCGCCTCGCTGCTGGAAATCTCCGCAACCGTCGCCTCGACGCTACAACTCAAGCCGTTGTTAGGGCTGATTCTTGATGAACTCAAGCGCGTCATCGATTATACCGGGTCCTCAATCTTAATCGTAGAAGGGGAGGAGCTCGTGTTCCTTGACCACCGTGGACCCGTCCCACAAGAGCAGCTGGCGCAGCTGCGCTTTCCCCTTCAGCAGCTTGGGCAGATTTGGCAGACCATTGCCTCTCGTGAATCGCTCCTCATTCCTGATGTGCGTGAGCAAACGCCAATGGCGCACGCCTTACGTGCAGCGGTGGGGGATCTCCTCGCCACCACCTTTCACTATGTTTGTAGCTGGGTAGCTGTCCCGCTTGTCCTGCGAGATCAGGTGATGGGTATGTTGGTGCTCACATCAAGCGACGCGCAGGCGTTTAGCGAGCACCATACGACGCTGGCTCTAGCGATTGCGAATCAGGCGGCCATTGCGATTGAAAATGCGCGGCTGTACGCCCAAGCACAAGAACTAGCGGCAGTGGAGGAGCGGCAGAAGTTAGCGCGGGAACTACACGATTCAGTCTCGCAAGCCCTCTATGGCATCGCACTCGGCCTGCATACTGCTCGTATTCAACTGGAGCGCGATCAAGAGAAACTGCCCGCATCGCTCGCCGATCTGCTCTCGTTAGCGGAGGCAGCCCTGGCCGAGATGCGTGCCCTGATCTTCGAACTGCGTCCCGAATCGCTGGAACGCGAGGGACTGGTCGCCGCGCTTGCCAAGCAGGCTGCCGCCGTGCAAGCCCGTCATGACCTGCTTGTTCAAGCGGAGCTATGCGAGGAACCGCCCCTCTCGCTCAAGGTCAAACAGGAACTCTACCGCATCGCGCAGGAAGCCTTGCACAACACCGTCAAACATGCCCATGCCAACAAGATAAACTTGATCCTGCACCAGACTGCCAGCGTGGTCATCCTGGAGGTAGGAGATGATGGGGTCGGGTTTGATCCGACAGGCACCTTTCCGGGCCATCTCGGTCTGCGCTCGATGCAGGAGCGTGTCAGCCACCTGGGTGGAAGGCTTCGGATCGAGAGTGCTCCAGGGCAAGGAACTCACCTGCTCGTCCTGGTTCCATTGGGGACGCCGGATGGGGGATGAGCCGGGCGATTTGCTGAGCATGTGAGGAGAGAGTGCAGCCTATCTCATCTCTCAATCATCCCAAGAGCAAACCGTGTCGCACTTCTTTCCTTCATAGCAACAGGATAGCTTCTCTCACCCAGAGTCTATGATGAGCTTGAATGCCTGGCTCTTCTCAACAACAGTACGATTTCTCCTGAGTATATCTTATCACCCGAATAATTTCAAAATCTACACATCAGTGATGGAAGGGGGCAAATATTGCGACAACAATAGCCAGGGCCAGCACCACGCCGAACTGCAGATGCAGCATGGCCGTACGTTTGATACCAACGATAAAGGCTTTGCGTTCAGTGGCATTGAACACGGAGCGCACATTGCTGAAGGCCAGCGGAAAGGTGAGCCAGACGGCCAGGCTGTACAGGGGCAGGAGGCCGAGAATGACGAAGAGCGTCAGGGCGACATAGCTGCCGATGAGCAGGAAAGCATGGAAGCGCTGGCCGAATCTCAGGCCGAAGCGCACGGGCAGGGTTCGCTTCGCCACAGCCAGGTCATCCTGGTAGTCGCGCACATTGTTCATGTTCAGGATGGCCGTGACCAGGAAGCCGACGGGGATGCTGGCGGCAAAGGCAGCCCAGGACCAGTGGGGGATCTGCACATAATAGGAACCCCACGTCATCAGAAAGCCCATTGCAATAAAGACCAGGATATCACCCAATCCGCGACTGGAGAACTTGAACGGGCGGGCACTGTAGAAGTAGGCAATGACCATACCGGCGAGTCCAAATAGGATGATAACGGGTCCGATGGTAAAAATGAGGTACAGGCCGAGCAGGGCGGCGATAACGAAACAGGCGATGCCGCCGCCAAGCACCTGGCCGGCGGTCATCTCCTCGCGAAAGATTACCGTCATAGCGCCAAGCGAGCCAGCGTGATCGAGGCCATAGCGGTAGTCGAAGTATTCGTTGAAGTAGTTCGTACCGATCTGCAGAAACAGGCACGAGAAGAACGTGACCAGGAAGGTAACAGGATGGAATGTGCCCGCGTAGGCCGCGATGGCCGTCCCGACGATCACTGGACTGATGGTAGCCGTGAGTGTAAAGGGGCGGCTCGTCTTGAGCCATATCTTCCAGGTGGCCGTTTGCGCAGTCGGTGCAGTGGGTGTCTGAATATCACTCATCCCAGATAATGCCTCTCCATAACATAGATACGTTTCATAGCCATTTGCTCTTTATAGTAAAGATAGTAGGGCGTTTGATGGAAAATGTCAAAGGGATTGTAAAATAAAGAGATAGCTTGCTACTCGCTGCGGGCGGAAACGGACGAGCGCAGGTGAGCGCGCTCAAGAATCGACGTAGCCTGCTCAAGGAACGTCCAGAAGAAGTCGATACGCGAATTGGAGCGAGACTGCTCCTGTGTCCCTCTGAACCCTCAGCGCCTTCGGCGCTTCGCAGGAGTCAGAACAGAGGGTACTGAAGAGTTACGCTTAGCCATTATTTAGAGGATCAGTACTATTTTCTTTGCTTCGAAGTGCGGTGATTGCCCATACTTTGTATACTCGCTATACTGGCCTCAGAAGTATGTCTTTCCATTGGGGGAAAGGAAAGAAACATTTGAATATTCTACAACTCAAACATAGACAGTTTGAACGCAGGTGGTACTCTGACACAGGCAACAGGAGGCTGATACTGGCCGGAGTGTTTCTGCTTCTGGCCTTGCTGCTTTCAAGTGGCAACTCCGGCGCCCAGATAACGACCTCTAGAGGGAACGCATTGTACCACGTACAGGCGCGTGTGCGACTGCGGCGAACGGAGCCGGCGCAGCAAATGACGCAGATCGCTTCTCAGGCCGATAATTTGCTTTCACATGAGGCATCTCAGCAGCAGTTCAGCGGAACGGTGCTGATCGCTCGCAATGGGCAGGTGCTGCTGGACAAAGGGTATAGTATGGCGAACTGGAGTCCGCAGATACCCAATACGCCGGACACACGATTCTATCTCGGTTCCACGAGCAAGCAATTTACCGCGATGGCGATTCTACTACTTCAGCAGCAGGGGAAGCTGCATATACAGAATTCTATCTGTGCGGCTATCTCGCCCTGCCCTTCGGAGTGGCATTCCGTTACGCTGCACGATATTTTGACGCACACCTCGGGCATTCAAGACCTGGATGACTCAAGCCTGTTGGGCACATCGCCGCAGGACTGGATCGAAAGCTACAAGGGCATTCCGCTCGCCTTCACGCCTGGCAGCCAGTTCAGCTATTGCAGCATCTGCTACCAGATACTCGGTTATGTGGTCGAGCGGGTCTCCGGCGAGTCATACAGCGATTTTCTACAGCAGGAGATCTTTGATCCGTTGCAGATGAACGATTCGGGAACCGGCGATTCAAACTACACATCTGTGCCCAACCATGCTACTGGATACGCAGGCTGGCAGGATGTAGATGGAACCTCTGGCATGAACGTCGATCCTCAGTGGTCGTTCCTCTTCGGCTCGGGGCTTGTGTACAGCACTACAGAAGATATGTATCGCTGGGACCAGGCGCTCATGCATGGTACGCTGGTCTCGCAGGAGACATTGCATGAGGCATTCACACCCCACATCGCCTCGCAGTACGCTGAATCGAGCTATGGCTATGGATGGTTCATCGAGCAGGAAGAGGGGCACAGGTTGATCTGGCACGACGGGAAGATTCCCGGCTTCAGAACGTATAACGGCTTCTTTCCTGATAGCGGCCTTACGCTTGTTATCCTGAGCAACCTGGCTCCGGTAGATGAGATCACCCTTGCGGGCCGACTTGAAAAGATTATGCTTGCGCATACCCGATGAAGTTGCCACCTGAGATACATTATGTGGTACTCTGAGACGGAAATACTGTAACTAGCTGACACTGCAATGGGTGTCAGGTCGCCACATTGGAGCAACTTATGGAGATGAAAACCGCAATTAGCCAGGAGTATTGGCCTGCGCTGGCGTATCATGATTGGAACGAGACCTGCGAGACGTTGCATATGTGGACGCAGGTTGTGGGCAAGGTTCGGCTCGCCCTCAGCCCCTACATCAATCACTGGTGGCAGGTGCCACTCTACGTCAATGCGCGCGGGCTCACCACGTCACCCATTCCGTATAATCACCGCATCTTCGAGGTGCAGTTCGATTTCATAGATCACAACCTGCATATCCTCACCAACGAGGGCAGGAGCAAGGCGCTGCCGCTGATGCCACAGTCGGTCGCGGAGTTCTACGATGGCTTCATGACCGCCCTGGGCACGCTGGGGATACAGGTCACGATCGACACGCTGCCGGCAGAGGTACCGAACCCGATCCGCTGCGACGTAGACGACGTACACCAGGCATACGATGCCGAGTACGCGAACCGCTTCTGGCGCGTCCTGGTACAGACGGAGCTCGTTATGCAGCGCTTCCGCTCCAACTTTATCGGCAAGAACAGTCCGATTCACTTCTTCTGGGGCAGCTTCGACCTGGCGGTCACGCGCTTCTCGGGGCGGCGCGCACCCGAGCGTCCGGGCGCCGATCATATGACGCGCGAAGCGTACTCGCACGAGGTGAGTAGTTGCGGCTTCTGGCCCGGCAACTCGTCCGCTCCCGAAGCGGTTTTCTACGCTTACCAGGTGCCTGAACCGGCTGGCTTTAAGGAGGCCAACGTACATCCTGATAAGGCGTTTTACAACAAGGAGGCAGGCGAATTTCTATTGCGCTACGAGGACGTGCGTACCTCGGCCACACCGGAACATGATCTGCTGGCCTTCTTCCAGAGCACCTACGACGTCGGCGCGACGCTCGGCAACTGGGATCGCGAGAATCTGGAGAGGAAAGTTAGATAATAAGTAACTCGCCAGGACTCATCAGCGCCAAAGGCGCTTCACAAGCGTTTTTTGTGTGGGTGGCGGGCTGGCGGCCCGGGCCGCCAGCCCGCCACCCACACAAAAAACGTGCGAGCCGCGGAGCCACGAGGAGTCCAGGCAAATAAGAGTTGCAAGGCATTAACAAAGGCAGGATGCCCGCGCCCCCGATGGTTAAAGATCGAGGCCAGGCAGGCCATGCATGCCGAGCGAGAAGGAAAGCTCGCCTCCATGATGAATATCGTGCTCGATGACGTGCCAGATGACCCACTGGCGCGTCAGGCTGAATTCTCTGCCATAGCGGGTGCCGCGATAGACATACTCCAGATCGGCGAGCGTCCAGCATTGGAGGGTTTCATTTATAATGCGCCATGTCGTCTCCAGGCCGGCGACCAGTTCAGCCGCGTTGCGCATGGGCGCGCCCTCGCGGTCCCAGCCGTTGCACGCGGCAAGTTCCGCGCCGCCCTCGCCCATCAGTTGAGACCACCAGCGGGCACGGGCACCGATGATGTGCGCCACGAGATCACGGATAGTGCGCAACTTTGGCGTTGATGGTTCGCTGAAAGACAACATGGACAATAATACGCTACCATGATACAACCCCAGATGGTATTTCCCGTATATTTGATAGAGGCGAATGTTTTGAGATGTTGGTTTTTAGATATTCAGCAGCGCCAGACCTGTAAAATGGCACCTTTATTGCAAAAAGCGTTTTAAAAAAAAGATAAGCGAGAGCATATCGCTCACGATAAGAGAAAGAGAGCTACAAAAATGTGGAATGGATATCCACCATATAGACGAAGTGGGATACGGTTCTTCCCACACATCTTCCCGATTGCGTTTCCGTTGATCTTTCCGTTTGGTATTGGCCTGGCCTTCTGGCTCTTCCGTGCGCTACTGCCTCTACTCGGATTGCTGATTATCGCCGGGGTGATCTTCTTCATCGTTCGCCTGGTCATGCTGGGAAGCCCGCAGGCCGCGTGGGACTCGATGAGGAACACAGGCAATCAGTGGCAGCAAAGGTTTATGTCACAGCGGCAGACACCATACTACCAGCCGTCGACGCCGCCTGAGACGCCATACTATCAGCCGACTCAGCAAACCAACCAGCCACAGCAGCCATACGGACAGGGCTACCAGGCAGGAGAACAGACGCCGTACTACCAGCCGACAACGCCGCCTGAGACGCCTTATTACCAACCGAAGGCGAACAAGCCTGAAGAGATGCCGCCTATTGAGCAGTAGGGAACGTAGGGGTCCGGCTCGTCCGGGCCCTTTTATTTACTATCTATTGCGCGCGCAATGATCTCGGAGATATCCTCGATCTTCAGCTTCTCCTCGGCCTCCACACCCTTGACGCCATCCTCGAACATGGTGATGCAGAAGGGACAGGCAGCGGCCAGCACCTCAGCCTTCGTCTCCAGCGCCTCGTTGACGCGGCTCTGGTTGACGCGGGAGCCGATCTTTTCCTCCATCCAGGCGCGCCCGCCACCACCGCCGCAGCAGAAGCTCTTGTTACGATGGCGATGCATCTCGGTAACGCCATTGCTGTTGAGCACAGTGAGCACGCGGCGCGGCTCGTCGTACACATCGTTGTAGCGACCGATGTAGCAGGGATCGTGGTAGGTGAGCTTGCGCTCATCGAAGCCCTCGGGCAGCTTGAGCCGGTCTTCTTGCATCAGCCTGTCGATGAAGACGGTATGGTGCACAACCTCGTAGTTGCCGCCGAGCTGCGGGTACTCGTTCTTGATTGTGTTGAAGCAATGCGGGCAGGCGGTGATAATCGTGCGCGTCTTCGTCGCCACCGCGCCATGACCGTTCTGGGCGGAGTGGCCATTGCTCTGCTCAGCGGTATTGAAGCCGTAGCCGTTGAGCGTCTCGATATTCTGCTGCGCCTGCATCTGCCACAGGTACTCGTTGCCGATGCGGCGCGCGGGATCGCCCGTGCAGGACTCCTCGGGTCCCAGGATAGCGAAATCGACCTTTGCCGCCTGCAGAATCTTCGCCACCGCGGTCGCCACCGACTTGTTGCGCTGGTCGAACGAGCCCATACAGCCGACCCAGTACAGCACTTCGGCGTCGGGCTTCTCGCCCAGCAGCGGAATATTCAGATTGGCGGCCCACTCGGCGCGCTTATCGTTGCTAATCTCCCACGGATTGCCGTTGCGCTCGATATTGTTGAAGAGCGACGTCACCTCTGTGGGGAACTCGCTCTCCTCCATCACCAGCGAGCGGCGCATATCGACGATCTTCGGCACATGCTCGATCGAGACCGGGCAGATCTCCATGCAGGCCATACAGGTCGTGCAGGACCAGAGCGCCTCTTTCGAGATGATGCCGCCGATCATCGGTTCGTAATGGGCCTCCTCCCCTTCTTTCGTCTCGTCCGCCTTCACGCCTGCGACGCCGAGCTTGCTGTAAATGGAGTTCTCGCCCAGGATCTGCGCGCTATTGACGAAGAGGGCCTCCTTGACGCCCAGGATGATCTCTTTGGGAAAGAGCGGCTTGCCGGTATTGGTCGCCGGGCAGACAGTATTGCAGCGCCCGCACTCGGTGCAGGCATAGCCATCGAGCAACTGCTTCCAGGTGAATTGCTCGACCTTCGAGACGCCGTAGTCGTCGCGCTCCTCGATATTCTCCAGTAGTGGCAGCTCGCCTTTCGGCTTGAAGCTGCGGAAGAAGACGTTGAAGGGCGTTGCCATCAGGTGCAGGTGCTTGGAGCGTGGCAGATAGATCAGGAAGAACAGGACCGTGCTGATGTGCAGCCACCAGAAGACGCGATATCCGACAAGGCTATTATCCGCGCCAGCCGGGCTGAACAAAGGACTGAGCGCCGCGCCGATTGGCGACCACGCCTGGCCGTTGCTGGCAACGTATTCGAAGCCCTCAACGAGCACCAGCGTAATGACAACGAGCATGATCAGGCCCAGAATGATAAAACCGTCCCAGGGACCATGCAGGAAGCTGCTGAGCTGGCGGGGACGCACGATGCCGCGCCGGATGGCGAAGACGATCAGGGCAAAGAAGACCAGAACCACAAACGCGTCCAGGATGCTGGCGAAGACGTGATTGTCGCCGATGATAGGAAAGGTCCCGTTGAACGCGCCCAGGATAAGATTGAGCAAGCCGAACTGAATGACGATGAAGCCCCAGAAGGTGAAAAAGTGCGCAATGCCAGGAATGGGATCGCGCAAGACCCCGCGCTGCCCAAGCACAGTCAGGAAAAACTCGCCGAAGCGATCGTCGATATGGTCGGTGCGATCCTCGCGCCGGGCCTTTGCGAGCAGCGTAATAAGCCGACCGACGCGCAGGCCGAAAAGGACTAACGCCGCCAGAAACAAGATGACAAAGAGCGTGGTATCTAGCCAGCCCACCGTTGGACGAATGATAGGAGGGGCCATAGGATGAACCTCCGTCTAGAAAATTGACGGGCTCTCCGCTGTTTAAAAATAATGTACCGATCGCCCGTATTTTCAATTTATGATTTCTTCTGCTTCACTGCTTCAGTGAGCTTAGGCAGGATGGTGAGCACATCACCGACGACTCCGTAGTCAGCGATGGAGAAGATGGGAGCATGCTCATCTTTGTTGATGGCGACGATATATTTGGAACCCTTCATACCTGAGATGTGCTGGATGGCCCCACTGATGCCGGCGGCGATGTACAACGTCGGCTTGACCGTCTTGCCAGTCTGGCCGACCTGGTAGCTGTAGGGCAGCCAACCGGCATCGACGATGGCACGCGTGGCGCCCGGAGCGCCATTTAGCGCCTTAGCAAGCTCCTCGACAAGATGATAGTTCTCTGCCTTGCCCAGACCGCGTCCGCCACTGACAATCACGGTCGCCTCCTCCAGGGCCGGCCCCTCGCTGGCAACCTCGACGGTTTCGAGGACCTTGATACTCTGAGACGCGGCGCTGATCGAGACGTTCAACTGCTCAATTTCAGCCTGGCGTCCCTCGTAGCGCTCCACACCAAACGCCTTGGGCCGGGTCAGCACGAGCCCGGTACCGGCCTGTGGGTGGGTTGCCGTCACAACGGTCTCGCCGCCCCAGGGCACCGTCACAATGAGCTGATCACCCTCAAAGGAGAGATCGGTCGCATCGGTGATCAGGCCCAGATTGTTGCGCACATTCAGGCGCGCCGCGATATCGCGCTGGTCGTAGGTAGTGGCCAGTAGGAGCAGATCCGGCTGGTGCTCCTTGAGTAGCGCGCTCAGCGTCTCGACGGCTGGCAGGGTCAGATAGGTATCATATGTAGCGTCGGCATGGATGTAGACCTTCTCCGCGCCATACTCGCCGAGCGTTGGAGCAACCGTCGCGGCGGCGGCACCGAGCACGATCGCCTCGGCGCGACCCAGTTTCGCCGCCTTGCCCAGGATCTCTAATGATGAACGGGTCGCTGTATCGCCTTCCAGCTCAACCAGTACCCAGATGGTTTTTGACATAATTACCCTCCATAAATCTCGACATTAAAAACACTTGCTGCACCCGTTTTGTTCGTATATTCTCTTTTGCAACAGATGATCGACAGGATTGAAAAAATCTAGATCAACTGGTATCTCTGCAAGAACTCCACGATATGCTCGGCGGCGCTCCCGTCGTCCTTGATCACCTGTCCTGCCGCACGCGCCTCTGCCGACCCGATCGTCAGGACGCGCTCGCGTGCACCGGCCTCGCCGACCAGCGCGGCATCGATCCCCAGATCGGAAAGTTTCAACTGGCTGAAGGGCTTCCTTTTGGCACCCATAATGCCCTTCATTGTAGGATAGATCGCCTCGAATGAGCCGCTGGCGATCGTCACCACGGCGGGCAGAGGGGTCTCAACGGTTCTATATCCTGTAGGGGTTACACGCTTGATAACGGCTTTGGAGCCCTCGACGTTGATCTCGCGCGCGAAGGTCAACTGTGGCAGGCCCAGAAATTCCGCGATGCCGCCGGGGACCATGCCCGTGTAGCCATCGGTACTCTCAGTCGAGCAGAAAATAAGGTCCGCCCCTTCTTTCTTCAGGACAGCCGCCAGCACGCGGGCGGTACCGAGCGCGTCGGAACCAGCCAGCGCCGGATCGGTAACAAGGATCGCGCGATCGGCGCCCATCGCCAGGGCGCGGCGCATGCCTTCCTGGGCCGTCGCGGGTCCCATACTTACCGCAACCACCTCGCTGCCGCCGAGCGTATCGCGCAGCTTGATGGCGGCTGATATCGTGCTTTCATCGCCAGGATCGAGTACCAGCGTCACACCACTGCGCACCAGGCGCTTCGTATTTGGATCGAGCTTGCTAACCGTCGTATTCGGGTCCGGAACCTGTTTTATGCAGACAAAAATTTTCATTTGTACGCCTCTTTAGTTAGAATAGGACGCAGAAGTAGGGAAACTACGTCGTTTCTCTGTAGCTATCTTATTGTACCTATGCAGAAAAGAGGGTGTCAATGTAACTGGCTAACGAATGCGTCACATTGGCTCGCTGATCTATTCCTTCCCGGCGTGGCTTGAGTCTTCGTGAATCAATGGCTGACCACAATTGAAACAGTACCTGTAAGTGCGTGGACAACGCGTTCCGCACGAGGCACAGGAAAGCTCTGACTCGCCCTCAGCCTGCGGCGCTACCGTCTCTGGCGGCGCGGATGGCATATCCGAGGCAAACTCCTCTTTTAGTTCTGTTTGCTTCTCGCGAAGTACCCGTAGCGTCTCTGTCCGTACCTGCTCCAGGCTCAGGCCAGCGCTCTCTAAGACACCAGCGGCAATGCCTTCGCCTTCTCGCAGGAGTCCTAAAAGGAGATGCTCGGTGCCTACGAATTGATGGGTGAGCCGACGCGCTTCATCTACAGCAAGCTCAATCACCTTTTTCGCACGTGGAGTAAGCCCAACTTGACCGAGAACGACCCGCTCACCGCGCCCAATAATGGACTCAATGGACTGACGAACCTGGCCAATCTCAACACCCAGATTAGCAAGCACCTGAGCGGCAACGCCCTTCTCTTCGCGGAGCAACCCCAGAAGAAGATGTTCAGTGCCGATGTAGTTGTGCTTGAAGCGTACCGCCTCTTCCTGCGCCAATGTCAAAACATGGCGTGCCCGTCTGGTAAAGCGGTCGAAGCGATCTACCACGTCCGAGGGGTTTACGTGTTTTCCCAGGATCTTACCAAGCATGTGGGCGAACTGATCAAGCGGATTGCCCGAACTGGTACCTGACTCGTTTTGTGCGCGTGCAGAAATGCGCTGCCGCTGGAGGTAATCCTGCAGATCCGACGGTGCAAAGCGGTAGTCGGCACCTATACGATAGGCGGAAAGCTCGCCTTTGGTGACCAGACGGCGGATAGTTACAGGATCAACATGGAGCAACTCCGCCAGTTCCTCAGAAGTCATGAAATGTTCCATACTATCCTCTTCTCTTCAGTGCTATGAAGACTATGCATAACTATACAGACTTTAAGTAACTATTAGATAGTATGCACCACTTTTGGCAAATTTGCAAGGGGAAATGCACGTCATCCGTCCTGGCGATCCAGAGTGGGCGGGGTTGGAAGCGAATCATCTCTACGAGTAGATAAAAAATCAGCCATACCTGTATCACAATGGCGAACTATGGCCGATGATTACGGGCCTGTACGTCACAGTGCTGGCAATGCATGGACAAATAGCAGGGGTAGCGCCGCTGCTGCCGCCTCTGCACAATCGCGGCGAACACCATCACGAAACCGGCGACACATAGGGGAAGGCCGATTGCCTGACCGACGCTTCCCCACAGCAGCGCGCCACCAATCTCAAGCACCACGCCAATGACGAAGAGCAGGGTGATCGCCAGGTTTGAACCCTCGAACCTGGTGCGGATCTCCTGGCGACCAAAGATGGGGGCCGGCGTGGTTTCTACTTGCTCTGACTCGCCTTCAAATATCGGCCCAGGCTCCTGGACATAAGTCTCGATGGCGGAGCGCAGTTCGGCGTACAACTGCTCGATCTTCTGGCGCGGGGCGCGGATGTAGATCTTGCGCTGGTCCGCGCTCACCATCAGTTCGCGGAAGATCGGCTCGAAGCTCCTCTCGCGCAGCGAGACGTTGCGGATCTGCCCCAGGGGAAGCGCGTCCAGAAAGAGACGTTCGCGTGGAAAGCTCACACGGTAGTAACCGAGCAGGCGTTGATTCGTGATGATCACATCGCAGGGGGCGCCGCGCTTCTCCCGGCTATGATCCCAGATCGCGGGGAGCGCTAGCAGTGGCTGCTCGTCTGGTTGCAGGTAATCGCGCAGGCCCTTAACCTGTGTTAGAATCTTTTCGTCATCTGCCACTGTACGACCTTTCGTTTTCAATCAGCCCGGCGTATCGCAAAAGATTATAGCACAATATATCCTGTAGGGACCAGCCTCGGCGCGTCCGGGATTTATCCTTTCCTCCCCGTTCACATCTCCTGGCAGATGCGAATTGAATTATATCAAACCGCTATGCTAATATTTATTATAGGAGATATCAGTAAGAAATTTGACGCAAGCCGGGAACAATAAGGAGCGCATATGGTCGCACAGATTGAGAAGAAATCAACCAGAACGATCCCCTATATCCAGGAATATCCACTGATTGGGAGTGCATTCGCATTCATGAGAGATCGCCTGAATCTCTTTCTCCGCCTGGCACAGAGGGGCGATGTCTGCGGCATGCATTTTGGCACAAGCACTTTCGTTTTGTTCAACCGGCCCGAACATATCCACCGCATCTGCGTGGAGCTTGCCAGCGACACCGACAAGGGGCGCATCATGCACAGGGCCTTTCAACCCGTCATGAGCGATGGCCTCGGCGTCTTCATCAGCGAGGGCGAACTTCATCATCGCCAACGTAAACTGATGGCACCAGCTTTTCAACCACGCCAGATCGCCAGCTACGCCGATGTCATGGTGGAGTATACCGAAAAACTCCAACAGGAATGGAGCGATGGAGCAATCATCGACATAAATCAACAGATGACCAGGGTCACAATGAGTATTATTGGCAAGGTTTTATTCGATGCCGATGTCTTTACCGAGACGGACGAGCTGGGAGAAGCATTCACCATCATCCTGGGTTATACAACGCATCAGCTCTCCTCGCTCTTCACGCCGCCACGGAGCTGGCCCACGCCGGCCAATCGTCGCATGCTCAACGCGACCCAACTGTTGCGTAAGCGCGTCCGCCAGATGATCAACGAACGACGCGAGAGTAATATCGAGCGCAACGACTTCCTATCGATCCTGCTCAATGCCAGAGACGAGCATGGGGACAGTATGAGCGACGATCAGCTCATGGAGGAATGTCTGACGCTCTTTGCCGCCGGACACGAAACGACCGCCACCGCGCTCGCCTGGACGTGGTATCTCCTCTGCCAGCATCCCGACGTTTACCAGAAGGTTCAACAGGAGGTTGACAGTGTCCTTAAGGGGCGCGCACCGGGTTACGCCGATCTCGCCCGGCTGCCCTATTGTTTGCAGGTCTTCAAGGAGGTGATGCGTCTCTACCCGCCAGCTTATGCATTCAGCAGAGAGGCGCTGCACGATGTCGAGATTGATGGCTACCTGCTCCCCAAAGGCTACGTTGCTATAGTTGCTCCCTACACAATGCACCGCAGACCCGAGTACTTTCCCGACCCGGAGCAGTTCAATCCCGATCGTTTCACACCCGAACGAGAGAAACAGCTCCCTCGCTACGCCTATATACCCTTCGGAGCAGGACCGCGCATCTGTATAGGGAACCATTTTGCTATGATGGAGGGACACCTGTTGCTCGCTACACTCGCTCAGCGTGCGACTTTCGCCCTGCTGCCGGGACAGAGCATCGAGCCTGACCCGATCCATCATCTGACGCTGCGTCCTGGCGGACGCGTTGATGTCGTAGTCAAGAAGAGATAATAATGGTACTATTCTTGACGTATCTCTCGCTGATCATCGTGTTATCACATCGATCAAGCATTGAACAAAGGAGCGTGATATGTTTGAAGCAACATTCAGAATCGCCGCCCTCATCGAAAGTAACGAGCAAGGGCTGCACACCTTTAAAGTCTATCAACAGGGGAAACAATTCACCAAGAGTGCGTTTTTGTCCCTTGTGACAACAACGTTTCAGGACGAGGTGCACCGAACCCTCAAGGCTGGTGATACCTTGAGGGTCTTCATGCGTGCGGACCCGGCCTGGCGTGAAATCGAAAGAACACTGCGTTTTCGTGAAGACGCACAGTTTGAGGGAGACGTTATAGAGGCACCGACAGCGGACCTGCTTCCAGCGATTACGACGATGTCTGAGCAGTTCCTCCAGCGGGTGCTTCCAGGCGATGTTTTCACGATCATGTTTCGCGTGCAGCGGCTCTGATGAGGATGAAAGCACAGGCGCAAACGCTGTATTGAACTGTTAAGGGCAGTCGTACCCTCTCGCCTCCCATAATTGAGCAAAGAATAGTCGCCCATGACTCAGAATAAAGAAATCGCCGACAAGCCAGAGGATCAGCAACAGGTACCTGTAAAGAAGCGGCTGGTCAGCAAAAAAGTGACCGATCACCTGGCGAATGAACGTACGTTTCTCGCCTGGATGCGTACGGGCCTGGCAACGATCACCTTTGGCTTCGTCGTGCAACGCTTCGGATTGTTGCTCCGCCAGCTAGGAGTAAAGGCAACGCCCATCTTTTCTCTCCATTTTTCCACCGTCATTGGCGTAGGTTTAACCCTACTGGGTGTCCTTATGATGATCTTCGCCCTTGTCAGTTTCCTCCAGAACCGCCGCGCAATTGATAAAGAAGAGTTCCATCCCTATGTCGGCTTCTCTATCGTCCTGACGATTTTAGCCTGTCTGGTTGGCATCTCACTGGCGTTCTATCTTGCCTTGAATAGTTAAAAGCAAGAGCAAGCGCGGAGTACATCACACACGTGTGCTAGAATGTATCACAGCAAGAGATTCGACCGTATAGAAAGAAAACACTAACGGATATAAGGTGTAGTGATGGCTCTATTGCTTGGGTTTGAGATCGCCCTTACATTTATCCTGTTCCTGGCAAATGGCCTCTTCGCGGCCGCTGAGATCGCCATTGTCTCAGCGCGGCGCAGTCGCTTGCAGCAGCAGGTCGACGCGGGCAACAAGGGCGCAAAACAGGCGCTTGAGCTGGCCGAAAATCCTGATCGCTTCCTGGCAACTGTGCAGGTGGGTATTACGCTGATCAACACACTGGCCGCGGCATTCGGTGGAGCGACCTTTAGCGATCCGCTCGCGCGGGAGTTTGAACAGGTACCGCTGCTTAAGCCATACGCGCAGACACTCGCGCTCATCTGCGTCGTCGTGTTGGTTACCTACTTCTCCCTGGTAATAGGCGAGCTTGTGCCCAAGCGGTTGGGGTTGCAATCGGCGGAGCGCTTTGCCACACGCGTCGCCCCACTTATGGCAGGCCTGTCGGTTGCTCTGCGGCCAGCCATTGCCTTTCTGAGCGCCTCAAGCAACGTCGTCCTGCACCTGATCAGGCGAGGGAACGCCACCAGAACGCCTGTAACGGAAGAAGACATCGTCTACCTGGCGCGCGAAGGAACTGCGGGTGGGACCGTCGAGACAGGAGAAGAGGAATTTATCAATCGCGTCTTCCGTTTCACCGATCGCACGGTCGAGGCGGTGATGAAGCCACGCACAGAGATCACGGCAGTCGAGGTAGGAACTCCCCTACAGGAAGTGCTCCAGACATTTCTGGACTCCGGTTATTCGCGCCTGCCGTTGTTTGAAGGCTCGCTCGACAACATCATCGGAGTGCTCTACGCCAAGGATCTGCTGCGTATACAGGCCGGCGAAGAAGAGATTGATCTCAAGACGATAGCGCGCCCGCCGTTTTTCGTCACACAGTACCAGCACGTCGACGATCTGCTGACGACGTTCCGCCACCGGGGCGTGCACATGGCAATCGTGATCGACGAGTACAGCCAGGTGGTTGGACTCCTCACATTGGAGGATGTGCTGGAAGAGCTCGTGGGCGAGATTCAGGACGAATACGACGAACCGGAGCACAAAAACTTTGTGCAGCGCGAGGATGGGAGCTGGCTGGTCGATGCGATGGTCCCCCAGGAAGAGGTGCGCGAGAAGCTCGGTCTTCGAGAGCAGGAGTCGGACACTGGCTATAGGACGCTGGCAGGGATGGTGCTGGCGCATATGGGGCGTATCCCGAAGGTGGGGGACCGCGTCACCATCGACAATTTCGTCTTCGAGATCATCGATATGGATGGCAGGCGCATAGACAAGGTGCTGATCCGGCCCAAAGATACGGCGGGCAATGTGATGCTACATTGATAGAGCAAAGGCCAGAGTCATACCCATATATCACCTATATCACTACAACAACTACATTGCATCAGAATCCGCTTCATCCTTCGGGGCATCATCTACGTCGAACGTTCCATCATCGTTAGCGGTTACATTAAACAGCTTATCAAAACCCTCGTTATAAACAGGAGGAACCAGTCGCTTCTTCGTCGCAAAGATGGCGACATCGGGAACCCTCTCCTTGCCTGCGCGCAGCCGATTGCGGGCGAGAGACTGGCGCACTTGCGGCTCAAAATAGTAGCCAACGATGGTTGCACCATAGGTGCGACCGAGCTGGATCAGTTCAGCGCGATCGGCAAGGGTGGGATTGGTGTTATCGACGACAACGGAATGGTCGATCTGCAGCGCCTCCTCGACGAACTGGAGTTGTCTGCGGGCTGGTCGCCTGTTATTGGGCATGAGGTCTTTGCTCACAAGATCGTGCGTAGCAGCAAAGTGAGCGCGAAAGAACGTACTCTTGCCTGCCCCTTGCAGGCCAATCAAAATGATCAGGTCCATACTCAAAAATGGCACCTGGTAGAGGGTGCCATATAGTTCTCCACATAGTAGTTTAGAACATCGCTCTACGCGTCCGTAAGCAAGGCGCGGGCGATTACCAGGCGTTGAATCTGGTTGGTGCCCTCGTAGATCTGCGTGATCTTGGCATCGCGCATCATACGTTCGGCAGGGTATTCTTTCATGTACCCGTAGCCGCCCAGTACCTGGATAGCGTCGTTCGTCACCGCCATCGCGGCATCGGAGGCGAACGTCTTTGCCATTGCAGAGTACTGGCTGAAGTGCTCATCGCCGCGATCGATCATCTCCGCGACGTTGTAGACCAGCAGACGTGCGGCCTCCACCTTAATCGCCATATCGGCCAGCATAAACTGAATGCCCTGGTTCTCCGCGATCGGTTTATCGAACTGAATACGCTGTTTCGAGTAGGAGACAGCCAGGTCGAGCGCGCCCTGGGCGATACCGAGCGCCTGAGCGCCGATGCCGGGACGGGTGCGATCCAGCGTCATCATGGCAATTTTGAAGCCATCGCCCTCTTTGCCAATCAGGTTTTCAGCGGGGACCTCGCAATCCGTGAAGAGCAGCTCGGCTGTCTGCGAGCCCTTGATGCCCATCTTCTCCTCGATACGTCCGACGGAGAAGCCGGGATAGTCTCTTTCGACGATAAAGGCACTGATGCCGCGCGTCCCCTTCGCGAGGTCCGTCATCGCAAAGATCGAGTTCACCTGCGCCAGGCCACCGTTTGTAATGAAGCGCTTCGATCCATTGAGGATGTATTTATCGCCCTTGCGTACGGCAACCGTGCGCATCGCCGCCGCGTCGGAGCCGGAGCCAGCCTCGGTCAGACCGAAGGCCGCTGTCCATTCACCGCTCGCCAGGGGTGGAAAATATTTGCGCTTCTGCTCCTCGCTGCCCGCCAGTAAAATGGGAGTTGCGCCTAGCTGTTGTACGGCCAGGATGAGGGCGGTCGTCGCACAGCAGCGCGAGAGTTCCTCGATCGCGCGCACCAGCGCCTGTTCGCTCGCGCCAATGCCGCCATACTCGACGGGGAAGGGCATCGCCAGAATATCCTGTTGGGCCAGCAGTTCCTTCATATCCCAGGGAAATTCTCCCGTGTGGTCTATCTCAGCGGCGCGTGGCGCGACCCGTTCCTGCGCCAGTTCACGAATTGCATCAATGAGTGCCTGTTCATCGTCGGTGATATGAGACACAGCCATCTTGTTTGCTCCTCCTGTTCCAGATTGCCATGATATGCGTAATCCATCTATACTTCTATATAAGAAGTATAACACATCAAGCCTGTAACCTATCAGGCGGCTAAAGATAGCACAACATGGCTTCACACGGGGCCTCAGAATGATTCGTCAGGCTCGATCTTCCCTTTCACACGTCAACTATCAGCCAGTTTGTGTTATAGTTGTGATAGAAACACGCCCTCTACGGGACGGGAGTGCGGCCTCCGAATTAAGGCGGAAGTGCCCACATGGGAATATTAGCAATCAATAGCGTGTTCTCTATATCAGAACATTCCACAGCGCCTCTTAGAGTTTCCAGGCGCCTGTATTTGGGGGGAACCGCGCATGTATCCCACTAGCCAAAAGGAATTCTACGTGATATAATACCCTTAAGAATTGAGGAAACATTTTGCGAAAAGTGGGTACCCCCCACTTTTCTGCTTGCCAGAGACTTTTTTCTTTGCACTCGAACAAATTGAAGTAGTTTCACTGGACACCAGCGGGAGGACAAGGCATATGAGGAGCGAATTTCAGACTGCTATCCAACAGCTAATTGCCGAAAAAGGACTACCCCGCGACGTGGTAATGGAAACCGTGGCGAATGCCCTGCTCGCGGCCTATCGTAAGAGCTTTGGAGGCGGTGACAATGTGCGCATCGAGGTCGATAAGAACGGCGAAGTGCACGTGTGGGCAGCGAAACGTGTGGTAGCTCAGGTCAAAGAGGCGAACGAAGAGGTTTCTCTGGCAGAGGCGCAACGTATCATCCCAAACGCTGCACTTGGGCAGTTTATAGATGTAGATTCATCCTCTATCTTCGCGCGCATTCCCACGCAGACGGCCAAACAGGTTATTCTCCAGCGCATCCGTGAAGCAGAGCACGAGCACCTGTACGACCAGATCAAAAACTGGATCGGCGAAATTCGTCTCGGCACACTTACCCGCAAAGATCCTGCCCGTGGCTGGCTGCTCGATTTTGATCTCGACAAGGCCGACAAGATAGAGGGGATTATGCCCCTGAGTGAAGAGGTCCCAAGCGAGCGCTACCGGGCTGGTCAGAAGCAGCGGGTCTATGTCTACGACGTGCGGCGCGTGCAGGGACGAATGCTACAGATCCTCGTCTCGCGCACACATCGCGATCTGGTGAGGCGCCTGTTCGAGTCCGAAGTTCCAGAGATCTACGAAGGAACTATAGAGATCAAGGCCATTGCGCGCGAGCCAGGGAGCCGCTCGAAGGTTGCCGTTGTCGCCCGCCAGGAGGGCCTCGATCCTATTGGTTCGTGCGTGGGGGTGCGCGGGTCGCGCATCAACAATATCGTACGCGAACTGAACGACGAAAAAATTGACATCATCCAGTGGAGTCCTGACCAGGCGACCTTCGTCTCGAACGCGCTCAGCCCGGTGAAGCCGTTTAAGGCGGAGCTGCGCGAAGCCGATCATACGGCGGTCGTGACGGTGAACGAGAAACAGTTGTCTCTCGCCATTGGGAAAGATGGGCAGAACGCCCGGCTGGCAGCCAAGCTGACGGGCTGGCGCGTCGATGTGACGAAACCCACCGAGGGCGAACAGTTCGAGGAGCGGACGGAAGAGACACAGGAACCGGTCATGACCCACGGACGCCGCGAGCGCCCCGAGCGGACGCAGGGTGGACGACACGATCGCCACGATAACAACCCGAAACGTTCCGGGCGCGGCGGCGGTGGTGGTAGACATAATCATTCATCGTATGGGTACGATAGAGAGTAGGAGGTGTGTGTATGGCGAAGGCAGCAAACAAGCAACCAAAACGGCAGAAGCACATTCCCCTGCGCACCTGCATTTCCTGCCGGGAGACGAAGCCGAAGCGCGAGCTGCTACGCGTCGTGCACACGCCGGACGGGCATGTACAGATCGACGCAACGGGCAAGAAGTCCGGGCGCGGAGCCTATCTCTGCGCCCGGCTCTCCTGTTGGGAGAGTGCCATGAAGCGGCACCGGCTTGAGCAGGAATTTGAGGTTACGATCTCCGACGAAGACCGCGCGGAACTGGACGCCTACATCGCCACGCTCCCGAAGGACGAACTCCCAACGGTGGTGATAAAAGCCCAACCAACGCGTGCTAAAAAGGTTGCGGGCAAGCAAGCTTCGACTTGAGCATGAAAACTGCATAAAGGGCAGCTTTCACGCGAACGTATTCATATTGCAAGTCTCAGTAGAGTACGCTATACTGAGAGAAAGATTGTAGATTGTCCTTCTCCTTGTAAGGAGGGAGAGGAACTATTCAATACTGGCATCCGACCTTCGGGTTGGATGAGGATTGAAACAATGCGTCATTTTATCTCTACTCTTGATAGAGACACAGCCCCTCGTCTAAAGGGCAGTTGTAGCAAGCGAATGTTTGCGGAGCGATCAGCTATGATTAAATAAAAAAACCATAGCCACTACGCCAGAGAGCGCAGACTGAAACATGCCTGGCACTGCACCAACGAGGGTCTGTCCCCCTTTCCACTATAACGAGAGGGCGACAGACCTTTTTTATGGCTGTGAAGAGGAATTTCCATCGCCACTTGTGGCGCATCATTTGATAGAAGGGAGTCTTCTTCATGAGAGACACATCTGAATTCCCAGATGCCAACGAGCAGGCAAAAACACCGGGGACAAGAACAAGAAGCACCGCCCGCTCAAAAGCAGAGAGCACTCCAGCAGGCAGCCAGGAACAGGATCCAAGAGCAGCGACTCGGCGGCGTACAGGGCCAGGTACCAATGGAACGGCACACACGCAGAACAGCGCACCCAATTCTGCTGCACCGGCGCAGCCTGCCGCGCGCCAGAACAGCACCTCGGCGCTCCCTCAACGCAATACCAACGCGGGAACGCAGGGGACGCGGTCCGGCGGTCAGACGCAGGGGCAGCGCTCCATGGGCCAGGGACAACGTCCCTCCAGCCCACAGGCCCCTCAGCGTAGCGGCGGGCAGCCCTATCCATCCCAGCGCAACGGCCAGGTACAGGGTCAGCGTCCCGGTGGAGGTAGCAGCGTGCCAACGCAGGGAGGACGGCCTGTACAGACGTCGCGTCCCGGCGGGGGCGGACAGGGTGGGCAGAGAAGCGGCCCGCGTCCAGGAGGTCCGGCGACAGGCGGGCAGCAGGGCTATCAGGGGACAGGACAGCGACAGGCACCGAGACCTGGACAGGGGACGGGGCGTCCCGGCACCCAGGGGCGCCCTAACGGCGGGCGTCCGGGAGGACGCAACGCAGCGACGGCGCAGAGGACGCAGGAACGGCGGGCTCCGGTCGTCAAAGAGAAGCCAACCGGCCCCATCACTATTCCACCACAGATCATGGTAAAGGACATGGCCGATCTATTAAGCATCACGCCCAATGAGGCCATTCGCGGACTGATCAAACATGGTATCTTTGCCAACATTAACCAGATCGTCGACTACGATAAGGTCGCGCTGGTCGCCCAGGACCTTGGCTTCGAACCGACGCAGGGCGCAATCACCGTTGCACCCGCTTTGCAGGGCGAACGGCAGCTCTCCGCCAACGAGGTAATGATAGCGGCCCGTAACGAGGACGACAATGTCGTTATCCCGCCAGTCGTCACCATTATGGGACACGTCGACCACGGCAAGACCTCACTGCTCGACACCATTCGCGAAACAAAGGTTGCGGCGGGCGAGGCGGGCGGCATCACGCAGCATATCGGCGCTTACCAGGTTGAGGTCAACGGTAAGAAGATCACCTTCCTGGACACGCCCGGTCACGAGGCATTCACCGCCATGCGCGCGCGCGGTGCCCAGGTCACGCATATCGTCATCATCGTGATCGCAGCCGACGACGGCGTTATGCCACAGACGCGTGAAGCGATCTCGCACGCGCAGGCGGCGAAGGTCCCGATTATCATCGCGCTCAACAAGATAGATAAGGCGAACGCCAACCCCGATCGCGTCAAGCAGCAGTTGGCCGATATGGGCCTCTTGATCGAAGAGTATGGTGGCGATATCGTCTGCGTCCCCGTCTCTGCGCGGCAGGGGATCGGCATCGACGATCTGCTGGACTACATCCTACTGGTGGCCGAGGTACAGGACATCAGGGCCAATCCCAATCGGCTGGCGACCGGAGTGATCATCGAGGCTACGCTAGAGAAGAACAGCGGCTCGACGGCGACGGTCCTGGTGCAGCAGGGAACGCTCAAGATGGGCGACAATATCGTTGTCGGCGCCACCTCTGGCAAGGTAAGAGCGATGTTCAACGATCGAGGTAAACGTATCCAGAAGGCACCGCCAAGCACTCCGGTCAGCATCATCGGTCTGCCCGAGGTTCCGCAGGCGGGCGATCGCCTGGAGGCGGTTGCCGACGAGCGTACAGCCAGGCAACGCGCTCTACAAGAAGCGGATAAGCGGCGAGACGAAAGCATGCCGCTGGGCCAGGTCAGCCTCGACACGCTCTATATGCAGATGCAGGAGGGCAAGGTCAAGGAACTGAACATCGTTCTCAAAGGCGACGTACAGGGTTCCTCCGAGGCGATCAAGAATGCCCTCACGAAGGTCGGCGAGGATAACTTGAAGGTACGCCTGATCCACGAGGGCATTGGTAATATCAGCGAGACCGATGTGCACCTGGCGGCAGCTTCGGGGGCCATCATCATCGGCTTTAACGTCAAGGCCGACGGCGCGGCTCTGCGCGAGGCGCAAAAAGAGGGCGTCGATATTCGCTACTACAATGTCATCTACAAGCTGACCGATGATATTCAGGCAGCGCTGGTCGGTATGCTGGAGCCCACCTTCCGCGAGGTGGTCGAAGGGCACGCCGAGGTTGTCCAGATCTTCAAAGCGGGCAAAAACGTGGTTATCGCTGGCTGTCGTATCACCGATGGCAAGATCACGCGCTCCTCGCAGGCACGCGTTCTGCGTAAGGGCGAAAAGGTGCATGAGGGCAAGATCGGCTCGCTGCGACGTGGGAAAGACGACGTACGCGAGGTCAATACAGGTTACGAGTGCGGTATCATTCTGGAAGACTTTACCGAATTCGAAGTTGGTGATATCATCGAGGCATTCTCACAGGAAAAAGTGAAGCCTGGAGCATAAGCGCGGCTTCGCCGTTTTATCCACGACGGCAGGCAATAACGAGGCAGAGCGCGATCGCGCCCTGCCATCGTCTGCTGGCGGGGGATGATACGGCGAAATTGTTCTGGAGGGGTTAAGAGATGCCACACCAACATAGACAGGAAAAATTGGGCGAGTTAATCGCAGTGGAACTGAGCGAGCTGCTACGCAACCGCGTCAAAGATCCACGCGTCGGTTTCGCCAGCATCACTCGCGTCGAAGTAAGTGGCGATCTGCGTCACGCGAAGGTATTTGTGAGCGTGATGGGGACGCCGGAGGAACAGGCTGCGACGATGAAGGGGCTCAGAAACGCGACCGGCTATCTCCGTCACGAGTTGGCGGAGCGCATCGTTCTGCGCTACATGCCGGAGATTAACTTCAGACTTGACACATCGATTGAAGAAGGAGCGCGCATCCTCGAACTGATCCGCAAGGTAGAGGAGGAAGAGCGCACCGGATCGCAGACATCGGAGATCGAATGAGTATATCATCTCATAATTCGACAGAGCAGATAGATCCAGCGCTGCTCGCGCAAGCGATGGCACTGATCGGGCCGGCGCGGCGCATCGCCCTGCTTGCCCATGAACATCCCGATGGCGATTGCCTGGGCTCTGTGCTCGGCTTTGCGCATATACTACGACAGATGGGCAAGACCTGCGTCGCCGCGTGTGCAGATCCCGCGCCCAGGTCATTCTCATTTCTGCCAGGCATCGAGGCGCTCTCCAACACGCTGGGAGATGAGGATTTCGACCTGGTGATCGCCCTGGACGCAGGGGAGTTCTCCCGCTATGGCGCACTCTACACACAGCATCGCGCCTATCTTGACGCGGCGACGATTCTGAATATAGACCATCACATCAGTAGCGAGGGTTGTGGGCAGGTCAATATCATCGATCCCACCAGCGCCGCCACCGCTGAGCTCCTCGTCCTCTTTCAGTCGCAGGCACAGCTTCCACTCACGAAAGACGCGGCCACCTGCCTGTTGACAGGAATCATCACGGATACCGCATCGTTTCAATACTCCAGCACCACGGCGCGCACGTTAGAAGCAGGCGCGCAGCTAGTGCAAGCGGGTGCAGTGCCCGAGACGATCGTCAGACCCGTCTTTCGCGTTCAACCCCTGGCCCAGGTACGCCTGCGCTCAAAGGTGGTCGATCGCATCAGAACCTCCGCTGGCGGCCTGCTCATCTGGTCCTACAGCGACGACGAAGTGCTGGCCGAAACGGGCGCGACGCCGGACATGGACGATAACATCTCCGGTATGCTGCGCGATATCGAGGGCGTGAAGATCGCGGCCTTCTTCAAGAACTACGGCAGGCCCGAGATAACATGGCTGAGCCTGCGCACCGCCGAACCGTACAACGCAGCGACGATCTGCCAGCGCTATGGCGGCGGCGGGCACGCACGCGCAGCCGGGGCAACGATCCGCATGCCGATGGATAAGGCGATGGCGATGGTTGTCGCGGAACTAGAGCAGGAGATTGAGAAGGCAGGCGCAGGGTTCTATGGACGGGATACTGAACATCAATAAAGCCACCGGCATGACCTCGCACGACGTAGTAGCGAAAATACGCAAATTGCTGAAGCAAAAGCGCGTCGGGCACGCGGGGACGCTCGATCCGGCGGCCAGCGGTGTGCTACCCATCTGCATCGGCCAGGGGACACGCGTGGCGGAGTACCTGAGCGAGAGCGGCAAGGCGTACCGGGCAGAGATACGCTTCGGCGTCGTCACCGATACGTACGATGCCGAGGGGACGATCCTGCGCACGACGGATACAAGCGAGCTGACGCTGGAGCGCATCGAGGAGACGCTGCCACTGTTTCTCGGCGCCCAGATGCAGTCGCCGCCACTCTACTCCGCGATCAAGATCCAGGGACAGCCGGCGTACAAACGCATGCGAGCAGGCGAAGAGATCACATTGGAGGCACGCCCGGTCGAGATCTACCAGCTACAGATCGTCGCGTGGGAATCACCCGTACTCACGCTCGCCATCGAGTGCAGCAAGGGCACGTATATCCGCTCATTGGCATACGATCTGGGCGAACGGGTGGGCTATGGAGCGTATCTCACGGGGCTGGTGCGTACACGCAGCGGTCCATTTACGCTGGCGGAGAGCAGCACGCTCGAGCAACTGGCGCAGGCCGTTGAGCAGGGAACAGTGGCGGAGCATGTCCTGCCGGCAGATCGTGCCCTCCTGCAATATCCCGCGCTCTACCTCGATGCGGAGACCGTTGAGCGCGTGCTACACGGCAATGCTTTTCGCTACGAGCAGGCAGGAGCTGAGCTGGCACGTATCTATGACAGCAGTGGCCGTTTCCTGGCGATTGGCGCCTGGAACGCGGAGCAGCTGGTGTGGCAACCGAAAAAAGTACTCTTCTCTTCGTGAGGCGGTCATATCTCACATCATGGCTATCATTATTGCTAGCATGAATTGGCTGTGGTACTATAGCGAGAGGATGGCAAGACATCAAACAAAGGCTGATGCCTTGCAACAATAGGGACGGGCCTGCATCTAGAACGTGGTGAGACGCTGTACAGTCAGTGACTCAATCGCCTGAAGGCGACGAGCTTGC
>WNGD01000996.1_pt1 | contig 30828 bp, 27 predicted proteins | sample 5400671 | NCBI WGS metagenome assembly WNGD01 (sample SAMN13153369, study PRJNA577476) | soil metagenome | isolation source: 40 cm soil or saprolite under grassland replicate 2 | place: USA:California | collected 2016-06-15
AGGTTGCGGCTGACCAGAAACAGATCCATGGCCGCCCCGATGATGTGGGGATCTTCCATCATGTGGGTGAGCAGGATGCGGAACACGGAGTGGTGCAGGGCGTCGACGGAATCGTCGCGCCGGCAGATCTCCCGCCCCAACTTCGGGTCACCACGCACGAACGCGTCCAGCGCGCCGGAGAGCATGGCGCGCGCCTGTCGGGCCATCTCGAGCAGCTCGGGCTCGGGGGCGATGAGCCGGGCGCCGAGCAGCCGCTCGGCCGACTGCGCGATGTTCACCGCGTGGTCGCCGACCCGCTCCAGGTCGTTGGCGATCTTGGTCGCCGCCACCAGCAGCCGGAGGTCCCGCGCCATGGGCTGCTGGGTGGCGAGCAGGTCGATCACGGTCTCCTCGATTTCGAGCTCGAGGGCGTCGACGGCGTGATCGCCTGCGATCACCCGGGCGGCGAGCTCGCCGTCGCGGCGCAACAGGGCGTCGAGCGCGCGGCCCAGGGCGTCCTGGGCTTCGCCCGACATGGTCAGGAGCTTGGCCTTCAGCTGCGACAGCTCATCGTGAAAGTGGCGGTGTGCCGCCGTAGGAGAGGCGCTCATCCGAACCGTCCTGTGATGTAGGCCTCGGTGCGCTCGTCCGCGGGCCTCGTGAAGAGCTGTTTGGTCTGCCCGAATTCGATCAGGCGGCCGAGGTAGAAGAACCCCGTGAAGTCCGACGCGCGTGACGCCTGCTGCATGTTGTGCGTCACGATGAGGATCGAGTAGCTCCGCTTGAGCTCGACCAGGAGCTCCTCGATGCGCTGCGTCGCCCCGGGGTCGAGCGCGGAGCAGGGCTCGTCGAGCAGGAGCACTTCAGGCTCGTTGGCGAGCGCGCGGGCGATGCACAGCCGCTGCTGTTGACCGCCCGAGAGTCCCGTGCCGGGCGTCTGCAGGCGGTCTTTGACTTCGTCCCACAGGGCCGCCTGCCGCAGCGCCCGCTCCACCCGCTCCGCCATCTCGCGCTCGGGAGCGAGCCCGTTGAGCCGCGGGCCGTACGCCACGTTGTCGAAGATGGTCTTCGGGAAGGGGTTCGGCTGCTGGAACACCATACCCACCTCCCGGCGCAGCGCGACGGGGTCCGTCCCCTTCGAGAACACCGAGACGCCCTCGAGCAGGATATCGCCCGCGTGGCGGGTGTGCGGGATCAGCTCGTTCAACCGGTTTACCGAGCGCAGAAAGGTGCTCTTGCCGCAGCCCGACGGCCCGATCAGGGCGGTCACGGCGCGGCGGGGGACGGCGACCGTCACATCGAACAGCGCCTGGGTCGTGCCGTACCAGAAGCTGTACGCCCGCACGTCGAGGATGGTCGTCGGACGGTCGGACGGGCGGACGGACCTCTCCCCCTGGCCCCCTCTCCGCGTCGCAGAGAGGGGGAACGGGGGTGAGGACTCCTGGCCGACCGTTGTCATCCGAACCTCCCCGTAATGTACGCCTCGGTCTGCTCTTTCGTCGGCTTGGTGAACAGCTCCTCGGTGCGGCCGAGCTCGATCAAGTCACCCAGATAAAAGAAGCCGGTGTAGTCGGAGATGCGCGCGGCCTGCTGGAGGTTGTGCGTCACGATTACGATCGTGTACCGGTTCTTGAGCTCGTGGCACAGCTCCTCGATATGCTGCGTGCCGGCCGGATCGAGCGACGCCGTCGGCTCGTCGAGCAGCAGCACTTCGGGCTCGGGGGCCAGGGCCCGCGCCACGCAGAGCCGCTGCTGCTGGCCGCCCGACAGCGCGAGCGCGCTGTGCCGCAGCCGGTCTTTCACTTCATCCCACAGCGCCGCCCGGCGCAGTGCACCCTCGACGGCCGCGTCGAGCTCGGCGCGTGGACGGCCGCCGTTCACCCGCAGCCCGGCCGCCACGTTGTCGTAGATCGACATCGTGGGGAACGGCGTGGGCCGCTGAAACACCATGCCGATGCGGCGCCGCAGCTGGACCGCATCGATGTTGGGTTCGTAGATGTCCTCCCCGTGGAGCAGTACCTTGCCCGTGATCCAGCCCCCCTCCGACAGCTCGTGCATGCGGTTGAGACAGCGCAGAAACGTCGTCTTGCCGCACCCGGACGGCCCGATCAGCGCCGTCACGGTGTGGGTGGGGAACAGGATCGACACGTCCTTGACCACGGCCCGGCGGCCGTACAGCGCCGTGAGCCGCGCTGTTTCGAGCTGCAGCCGGGCGTCAGCGGGCGGCGCCATGACGGGATCGTAAGGCCCAGCGGGCTGCGACTCCGAGAACCAGGACCAGCCCCATGAGCACCAGGGCCGCTGCCCAGGCCATTCGGTGCCACTCGTCGAACGGACCGGTGGCGTACACGTAAATTTGCAGCGACAGCGTCTGCATCGGTTGCAGCACGCTGGTCGAGAAGTTCAAGTTGCCCAGTGCCGTAAACAGCAGGGGTGCGGTTTCTCCCGCGACCCGCGCGATCCCCACGAGACAGCCCGTCACGATGCCCGCGAGCGCCGTCCGCGCCACGACGCGGAGCGATGTGCGCCACCGGGCGTACCCCAACGCCAGCGCTGCCTCGCGGAGGGAATGCGGCACCAGCCGCACCATCTCCTCGGTGGTCCGCGCCAGCATCGGCACCATGAGCCCGGCGAGCGCTACGCTTCCGGCGAGCGCGGAGAAGTGTCCCATCGGCTTCACGAGCCAGGTCCACGCGAAGATCCCGATCACGATCGACGGCGTGCCGTTCAACACGTCCGCCACGAACCGCACGACCCATCCGAGTCGGCCCGACCCGTACTCGGCGAGGTAGAGACCGGTCCCGATACCGATCGGGAGGCCGATGAGCGCTGCACCCCCCACCACGATCGCCGTTCCGACGATCGCGTTGGCTACACCGCCGCCGGATGTGCCCGCCGGTACGGGGTTCTTTGTGAAGAAGCTCCAGTCGAGCGACGAGGCGCCTTTGGCGACGAGGTGCCCCAGGATGAGCAGGAGGGCGAGCACCGCGACGAACGACAGCACCCCCACGAGCGCGGTCATGACCCCGTTGACCACACGGCGGCGCAAACGGCGCACGCTCACAGCGCCCGACTCCCCACCGCGGTGCCGCGGGCGACCCGCCAGATCATGAGGCGCGCCAGCGCGTTCACCGCCACGGTGATCACGAACAGGATGAGACCGACTTCGAACAGCGCCGAGAGATAGAGGTCGGTGGTCGCCTCGCTGAACTCGTTGGCGATCGCCGCGGCCATGGTGTAGGCGGGCTGCAGCACCGACAGCCCGATGTCGTGCCGGTTGCCGATGAGCATGGTGACCGCCATCGTCTCGCCCAGGGCGCGACCCAGGCCGAGGATGACGGCGCCGATGAGCCCGGCGCGTCCGTACGGGACCACCGCGGTCCACACCGCTTCCCAGCGCGTGGCGCCCATCCCCAGCGCCGCCTCACGCTGACTGACGGGGACGGCCAACAGCACCTCGCGCGAGACCGCGGCGATGTACGGCACGATCATGATGGCGAGAATCACCGAGCCCGCGAGCAGCGAGTTGCCGTAGAACACGCCGCTCAGGAACGGCGTCCAGCCGAGCGTGGCGCGCAGCGGCGGCACGACGTAGGTCCGCAGGAACGGGATCAGCACGAAAATTCCCCACAGGCCGTACACCACGCTGGGGATCGCCGCCAGCAGCTCGACGAGGAACGATACCGGCTGCCGCAGCCACTTGGGGGCGAATTCGGTGAGGTAGATCGCGACGCCGAGCGACAGAGGCACCGCCAGGAGCAGCGCCAGGAACGAGGAGGCGATCGTGCCGAAGATCATCGGGGCCGCGCCGAATACGCCCGCCACGGGATCCCACACCGACGTCCACACGAAGTGGAGGCCGAAGCGGCGGATCGCCGGCCAGGCGTTCAACGCCAGCTCGCTCACCAGCGCGACGAGCAGCAGGGGGAGCGAGAGAGCCAGGGCCGTGAGCGCGCCGCGGTACACGCGGTCGCCCACGTTTGCGCCCCGCAGCACCTGCCACCGGGGCTCCGGGGCCGCCGCCTGCTCCATCGGGAGTGTGGTCATCGGCGGGAACGTATCCGGGCTGTGTCACGAGACTGTAACGGCGGAGCAAGAAAAAAACCCCCCGCCGGCGCATACCGCCGAACGGGGGGGAGCGGCAGTCGGATGGAGGGTTACCGAGCTGCCGTCGTCCAGACCGGCTTACCGCCGGCGGTGATCGTCTTCAACCGCGCCTCGATCCACGGCCGCAGCTGCTTGGGCAGCGGGGCGTAGCCGAGGGGCGCGGCTCGGGACTGACCCTCCGTCTCCGCCCACCAGACGAACTTGACGAGCGCGGTCGCCTTTGGGGCATCGTCGTGCTGCTTGTGGAGCAGGAACCAGGTGAAGCTTGCAATCGGGTACGCTTTGTCGCCGTCCGGGTTGGTGATGGACACGCGGAAGTCGGTGCTCGGGTCCATCGCGCGCATTGCTCCGCCGGCGGCCTCGGTAATGCTCTCGAGCGTCGGCGTTACGAACTTGCCGGTCTTGTTCTGCACCGCCCCGGCGGGGAGCTTGTTGATCATCGCATAGCCCAGCTCCACGTACCCGATCGCGCCCGGCGTCTGCTTCACGGTCGCGGTGACGCCCTCGTTCCCCTTGCCCCCCAGGCCGACCGGCCAGTTCACCGACGCGCCCCGTCCGACCTTCTGCTCCCATTCGGGGCTCACCTTCGAGAGGTAGTCGGTCCAGATGAACGACGTCCCGGATCCGTCGGACCGGTGCACCACGACGATGTCGGCAGCCGGGAGCTTGACGCCGGGGTTCACGGCCGTGATCCGCGCATCGCTCCACTTGGTGATCTTGCCGAGGAAGATGTCGGCGAGCACATCGGGGGTGAACCGCAGCGTCGCCGTCACCTCCGGCAGGTTGTAGGTCGGCACGTCGCCGCCAAGGACGGTTGGGATGTGCAGCACGTTGGCGTTGATCGCCGCGATGGCGGAATCCTTCATGGGCGCGTCGGTCGCACCGAAGTCCACGGTGCCGTCCGAGAACTGGCGGATGCCACCGCCCGAGCCGATCGACTGGTAGTTCAGCTGGACGTCGGGATGCGCCTGATTGTAGGTCAGGATCCAATCCTGATAGATGATGTTCGGGAACGACGCACCCGCGCCGTTCAGCTTCACCTGGGCGGAGCCAGGGGCGGCAAGGGCGGCAAGGGCGGCAAGTACGAGCCAGCGTGTTTGCGTCATATGGGATCTCGTCCGAGTTAGAACGTGAACTGGGTCTGGAACAGGGCCTGGGAGCGAAACGCATCCTGCGCCACCAGGGGCGTCCCCTGGAAGTCGACGTAGTCCCAGTCTCCCAGTAGCCGCCAGTTGGGGGTGAGCTGATACGACACGCCGCCGATAAACCGAGTCTGCTTGTCGGTGGTGTTTCCTGCCTGCGGGTGCTCGATATCCACCCGGGCGATGACGGCCGCCTTCGTCTTGGGGAACTTGTAGACACCGAAGGCGCTGTAGACGTGACCGTCGCCGACGGGCGTCGTCGGCGCTCCGGCACCCAGCGGCCGGTCCCGAGTCGCGGCTGCCTCGCCGGCGAGCGTGAGCTGCTTCGTGCGATAGGACACCATCGCGAGGAAGCGGTTACGGGTGCCGCCGCCAGTCGACTTGCCGTACTGGGCGTAGCCGGTGACGCGCAGCCCGCCCACGCGGCTCGAGTCATCGGTATCGAGCACTCGAACCGACGCCCGGGCACTCAGGTCCTTGCCCTTGTCACCCGGCGACCGGTTGTAGTTTTCGCCGTTCACGACGACCAGTTGGAAGTTGACCTTGTCCGGTCCCCACTTGCCGTCGACGCCCGCGCCGAAATCGGCCGCCGCGACGTAACCCTGTTGGCCGCCGGTTGCGGTCATGAAGCCGCGCTCCAGCGCCACCTGCCCCTGCATGCGGTAGTCCCACAGCGTCTCTTCCCAATCGACCCACGGCGTGTGGATCAAGCCGAGCTTGTAGGTGAGCGGACTGTTGGTGGGTGTGTACGCGACGTACGCGTACTTCAAGCGGTAGGAGAGCGAGCCGTTCGAAGACGCACCGTCGTTGTTCCGGTAGATGTCCGCAGTCACGCGAGTGTAGACGCCGCCGGAGAATCGGCCGATCACGTTCACGTAGGCGCGCGTGATGTCGAAGTTATTGGCGTGGTTGATCGTGTCCTTCAGCTGGTACACGAACTGCGTGTAGGCGACACCGCCGACCGTCACCTGCGGGGGCGGACTGCCTTGCGCGGTCAACTGGGCAACGCCCGCCGTAGTGGCCAGGACGGCCACCCCGAGCGCCCGACGCATGGGAAACGTCATTGGCTGTCTCCCCTCCTGGGGCATTGGGTTGTGGTCATGCTGCATCGCAGGAGGAAACGAATCCACCCGTGTCACGCCCCGGCGCGGTGTCTGTAACGAGCCGGTAACGGACGCGGGGGGCGTGCCGGAGCGCGGCTCGGCCACTCGGCGACCGGCGTGACCGCTGGGCCGGCCGGCGGTCGGAGTTCCGCCGCGAGGGCCGCGAGCTCGGCGGGCACAGCACGGGGGAGGCCACGACTGACCAGCCGCCGAAACAACCGCTCCTGGGTCGCACGGGCCACCCGTGCGAGCGCCAGCAGTCCGCTCGTCGCCGGTTTTGGGCCGCGCGCTGCCGTCGCACGAGCACCACCGACGGCCAGCTCGTGCAGCCGGCGGGTGCGCTCCGCCGCCGCCTCCGCCGCCGCGTCGCCCAGCCGCACGATCACGACGTGAAGGTCGTGGAGATCTCCCAGGAGCTGCTGCACCTGCTTGAGGCGCCGCAGCATGGGCGCCGCCGGCGCGGCCTCCGGGACGACGGGTTCGAGCAGGTACCGCGCCCGCTTCACGCGAATGCGTGCCGCGTGCGCTTCGGCGTGGTTGCCCGGCGAACGGATCAGCGCGAGGCGCCGCTCCAGGTCGCTCCCCTGGTCTAGGAGCAGCTCGGCGATCAACGACGCCAGCGACGGCGGCAGCGTCGCGTCGGAGGCCGGTGGGGACTCGAGCGCCCGGCGGAGGCGACGCGCCAGCCGGTCGAACTTCGGAGCGATCCGCTCCCGGATGTCCTGGTACGTCCGGTCGCGCCGCTCGGTGAGCCGCGCCATGAGCCAGGGCACTCCGGCGCGTCGCCCCGGCGGGAGCTCGGTGCGGCGGCGCTCCAACCAGGCGATCTGGACCTCCACGTCGCGCGCCTCGCCCGTCGCGCGGGCGAGCTCGCGCAGTCGGCGACGCAGCTTGGCCGGCACGAGCGCGGCGAGCTGGGGCTGGTAGGCGCGGAGCGTGCTGCGCAGGCGGCGCATCGCCACCCGGAAATCGTGCAGGGCCTCCTGGTCGTCCACGTTCGCGAGCCGCTCCCGCGCCGCGCTCGCGGCGTCGAGCAGCGTCATGGCAATACGGCGGGCCGCGCCCGGCGCCGGCGCGGTCAGGAGGCTCGCGAGGGGACGGCTAATCACGCCCGGTCCCGAGGAGCCGGAGGTGCTTCGGACCGAGGAACCAATCCAGCGTGGCCGCCCCGCGCTTCACGGGGCCGGCGAGCTCGAGCAGACAGGCGGCGCCCTTCCGCAGCTCGAGGAACGGTCCGTTGGTGGACGCGAGTAGGGCGCACACGAGCTGCCCGAGGTCCGGCTCGTGGCCCACGACCGCCACCGAGCCGCGCGCGTGGCGGTCCGCGAGCCAGCTCACCACGCGGTCCACACCCGCTCCGGGCGCGAGGTCGGGCACCCGTTCCACGCTCGGCCCGCCGTACGCGGCAGCGATGATTTCGGCGGTCTCGATCGCCCGCTTGTACGGGCTCGCCGCCAGCACGTCCAGCTCGGGAACGAGCTCCTTCAGGCCGAGGGCGGCGCGCTCCATCTTGCGGCGTCCGTCGGGCGTGAGGGGCCGGGTTGAGTCGTCTTTGTGCGAGCGCGCGAATGCCTCGCGATCCTCGGCGATGGCGTGCCGGACGACGAGGAGGCGCATCGGACTAAGGGCTCAGGCGGGCGCCGGCTCGCCCTGGGGAATGCGAGGTGACGGTCGTCGGACGATCGGCACGAAGGGCGGGCGGACATCCGTGCTCTCGCGGGCGGCTTCGCGCGCGAGGTGCTGGAGCGCGATCTGGGACCGTAATAGCGCCTCGCCCTCGCCGGGGATGCGCCGGCGATAGGTGCCGTCGGAGAGCAGCTCGCGCACCTTGACGGTGTCGCCGAGGATGGGCTGCAGGATGTCTCCGACGATGCGCGCCTGGAGCGATGCGGCTTCGATCGGGAAGAGTGTTTCGATCCGGCGCCAAAAGTTCCGCGGCATCCAGTCGGCGCTGGCGAGGAAGACTTCGGGATTGCCGCCGTTCTCGAAATAGAAAATGCGGCTGTGCTCGAGGTACTTGTCCACGATGCTCGTGACCCGGATAGTCTCCGACACGCCCGGGAGCCCGGGACGCAGGCAGCAAATGCCGCGGACCACGAGCTCGATGGCGACGCCCGCCTGCGACGCGCGGTACAGCGTGTCGATGACGGACGGCTCGACCAGGGCGTTCATCTTCACGATGATGCGCGCGGCGCGGCCCTCGCGCGCGTTGCGCTCCTCGCGCTCGATCAGGCCGATGACCTGCTCGCGCATGCCGACCGGCGCGACCACCAGCTTCTTCCAGCGGTAGCCATCGGCGTTTCCCGTGAGCAGGTTGAACAGGGCGCTCGTGTCTTCACCGATGTCGGGATTGGCGGTGAACAGGCCGAGGTCCGTGTACACCCGCGCCGTAGCCGGATTGTAGTTACCGGTCGAGAGGTGGACGTAGCGGCGGATGCCGTTGCCCTCGCGGCGCACCACCAGCGCGGCCTTGCAGTGGGTTTTCAGACCCACGATGCCGTACACCACGTGAACGCCCGCCCGCTCGAGCATGCGCGCCCACGTGATGTTGTTCTGCTCGTCCCGGCGCGCCTTGAGCTCGACCAGCGCGGTCACCTGCTTGCCGTTCTGCGCCGCCCGGGCGAGCGCGGAGATGATGGGGCTCGCCCCGCTGGTGCGGTACAGCGTCTGCTTGATGGCCAGGACCTGCGGATCATCGGCGGCGCGCTCGATGAAGTCCACCACGCACCCGAACGACTCGTACGGCAGGTGCACCAGCACGTCCTGCGCGCGAATCACGTCGAACACGTCACGCCCCTGCGCGAAGGGGGGCGCCACGCGGGGGACGAGCGGCTCGTCCTTCAGCGCCGGGAACCCGTCGTGGCGGTGCAGGGCCATGAGGGCCGTCACGTCCACCGGACCGGGCACGCGGTACACGTCGCGCGCCTCGAGGTCGTGCGCTTCCGTCAGCATCCCGACGAAGCCCTCGTCCACGTCCGCCGAGATCTCCAGACGGACGGGGTCGCTGCGGCGCCGCTGCCGCAGACTCTCCTCGATCATCTCGAGCAGGTCCTCGGCGTCCTCTTCCTCTATGGTGAGGTCGGTGTTGCGGGTGACGCGGAACACGGTATGGCTCACGACGCGGAGCCCGCCGAACAGCTCGCCCAGGTGGCGCGCGATGATATCCTCCAGCAGGACAAACCGCACCCGTCCCTCGCCGTGGGTCGAGACGATCACCACGCGGTCGAGCACCGCGGGGACCTGCACGACGGCGAAGTGGTGTCGCGGCTGCCCGCCGTTTCGGCGCTCTACCATCAGGGCGATGTTGAGGCTCTTGTTGTGGACGTGGGGAAACGGGTGCCCCGGGTCGATGGCGAGCGGTGTGAGCACGGGAGCGATGCTGGCGCGGAACAGGGTGTCCACGTGCCGCCGCTCGGCCTCGGTCAGGTCCTCGAGCAGCACGCGCTGCACGCCCCCTCCCGCGAGGCCGGGGAGGACCTCGCCGTTCAGGATGCGGTACTGCTCGGCCACGAGCTCGTGGGCGCGACGGTCGATCGCCGCGAGCTGCTCCGCCGGGGCCATGCCGTCGGCCCCGTAGTCCTGCGGCTCCACTCCGGCGTACACCTGCTGCTGCAGGCCCGCCACGCGGATCTCGAAGAACTCGTCCAGGTTGGAGCTGAAGATCGCCAGGAACTTGAGTCGCTCGAGCCACGGGTTCGAGGCGTCGGCCGCCTCTTCGAGCACGCGTGCGTTGAACTCGAGCCACGACAGCTCGCGGTTGAGGTAATGATCGGGCGGGAACTGGGGCGGCACGCGATCGGGCACGGTCAGGTCCGGCGCTTGGGCCGGGACCACACCAGGTCCAGGTCGCTCTTGAACGCCCGCTCGAACAGGCCGGCCTTGCGTTTGGCGTCTTCCAGCTCGATCGACGGATCGCGGGCGGCGGCGGTGTGGACCCGCACCCAGCCGTCTCCCATGCGGCAGCGGAGTCGCTCGACCACCTGGCCGTGCGTCCGATCGAGGCCGTCGGCCACGCGCAGGATCCCGGCGAGGCGCCGGACCAGGCGGCGCTCGCCGCGGTCGAGGCGGGCGAAGTTAGGATGCGACTTCTTGGGGAACGCGCGGCGGTGATAACGCGCCACGTTGGCGATCAGCTCGATTTCGCGGGCCGAGAAGCCGCGCAGGTCGCCGTGCATGATGAGGTGATACGCGTGCTTGTGATGCCGCTCGTGGTTGATCAGGTAGCCGATGTCGTGCAGCAGCGCGGCGGCCCGGAGGATGTCCGCGCCCGTGGGCGGGAGCGCGTAGGCGTCCCGCAGAGCGTCGAACAGGTCGACCGCCAGGCGGGCCACCTGCTCGCAGTGCCGCTCGTTCGAGCGGCACTTACGGGCGAAGCGGCGCGCCAGCTCCAGGCGGTCGGGCGGCTGAGCCCGGCTCGCGGGCGCGACCCCCGACAAGTCGTCGATCATCGACAACAGCACCCCGTCGCGGACGCCGCGGTCGTTCACGAGCACCCGCTGGGTGCCGAGCCACCGCGTGAGGCGCGCGATCACGGCCACGCCGGCCACGATGATGTCGGCGCGTTGCGGATTCAGCCCCTGGATCTGCCGGCGCGCGTCGAGCGGGGTCTCGGTCAAGCGTGCCAGCAGGCGCGTGATCTCGGCGCGGCTCAACTGATAGTCGCGCGCGGTCGTGACCTTGCCGTCCCGCTCGGCCTGGGCCATCTCGGCCAGGTTCGTGAACGTGCCGCCGCTCCCGATCATCACTTCGGCCGCGAACGGCGGCTTTCCGATCGCGTCCTCGATGGTCTGATCGATGGTGCGTCGGAGCGCCTTCCAGTGTTTCTGCCTGAGCGGGTCGGACTTGCAATACCGTTCGGCGAGGCGGACGGCCCCGAGCGGGAGCGACACGACCTGCTCGACGAGGCCGCCCGCGGCCAGGATCACCTCGGTACTGCCGCCGCCGATATCCACGATCGCCGTCAGCTGGTCGTCCAGATCGTAGTGCCGGGTGACGCTGCGGAACGCCAGCCGCGCCTCCTCTTCCGCTGGCACGACCTCGAGGCGGACGCGATGGCGGCGCCAGGCTTCGCTCACGAAGTCGCGTCCGTTCGCGGCCTCCCGCACCGCGGCGGTGGCGATGGTGCGCAACTCGGCCACCCCATAGCCGTCGGCGATGGCCTTCATCCGGCCGAGCGCCTGCAGCGACTGCTGCATCGGAGCGTCGCCGAGGCGGCCCTCGCGGTACAGCCCGCGCCCGAGCCGGGTCATTTCCCGGTCCTCGTCCAGCACGCGGTAGGTCCCGTCGGGCTGCACTTCGGCCACGACGAGGCGCATGGAGTTGGTGCCGATGTCGATGGCGGCGAGGCGCGGGAGTGTAGACGGTTGACCCGCACGCTTCGTCGGGGCTGTCGGTGCCGCCGGGTGCGCGCCTGTCGTCGCTGTTGCGGTCACAATGCAGTCGAGGGGTGAAAAGTGGGTGCTGTGAGGACGCGGCTAATCTATCCCGGGACGCTGCTCATGGAAGCCTGGCGAATGTCACAATCGTGCATCGAAGCCCGTGACGACCATGGGACGGATGAGTAACGCCTGATCAGGCCGCTACTTCCGCCTCTGGAAAGAACATCCGGATGGTCGTGCCCTTGCCCAGGCTGCTGTGGGCCTCCACCTGCCCACCGTGCGCCTCCACCAGGTGCTTCACGATGGCGAGGCCGAGTCCGGTGCCGCCCTCTTCGCGCGAGCGGCCGGGATCGGCGCGGTAGAAGCGCTCGAAGATGCGAGGCAGGTGCTCGGGGGCGATGCCCGAGCCCGTGTCGGCGACGGAAACGACCACGCCCCCCGGCGCGGGTTCGAGCGAAACGGTGATGCGGCCGCCGGCTGGCGTGTGTCGCAGGGCGTTGTCGAGCAGGTTGGTCAGCACCTGTCGCAGGGCCTCCGGATCGGCCGTGACGTGGTGGACGTCACCAGCCGCCGCGGTGAACTGGATGCGCCGCTCGCGCGCGCGGTCGGCGAAGGCGGTCCATGCTTCGCCCGCGAGCCCTGGCACGTCCACGCGCTCCGGATCGGGCTGCCAGTGCCCCGACTCGATGCGCGACAGGTCCAGCAGATCGTCTACGAGGCGATGCATGCGGCGCGCGTTGCTCAGGATCGGTCGGGCGAAGCGCTCGGTCTGGGTCCCCGGGCTCGCCTCGGTCGCAAGCGTTTCCGCATAGCCCGCAATGGAGGTGAGGGGCGTCTTGAGCTCGTGGGACACGTTGGCAACGAAGTCGCGGCGCACGGCCTCCAGGCGTCGCAGGTCGGTCACGTCGCGGATCACGAGCAGCCCGCCCCCGTTCGGCAGGGCGCGGCCGGTGACGAGCAGCATGCGTCCGTCGCGCTCGAGCTCCCTGGGCTCCGCCTCGTGCCCGCCGAGGACGGTCGCCACCAGATCCCGCGCCGCCTTCTCGTGGAACAGCTCCGCCAGCGCCGGAAATGGATCCTCCGGGCCGTACCCGAGGAGGCGCCGTGCCGCTTGGTTGAGCGTGACGATCGCGCCACGGGCATCCGCCGCCACCACGCCGTCCGCCATAGTCTCGATCAGCGTCGCGGTCTCCTCCCGCTCGCGCACGAGGTCGGTGAACCGCTGGTCCAGCTGCTCGTGCATCGCGCGCAGCGCGACGATGTGCTGGGCGACTTCGGGGACCCGCGAGTCCGGGAAGCCTGGCGGCCGCCCGTCGGCGATGGCTCGGGCGGCGCCGCCGAGCTGGACGAGCGGCTTGGCGACCTCCCGCGATAGCAGCCAGGCCAGGGCACCGGTGGCGAAGAGTGCGGCCAGCCCGGCGAGCGCCACGGCCCGCTGTACCGCGCCCACCTGCGCGTCCACGGCAGAGAGCGTGGTAGAGACCCGGACGACGGCGGGCCCTGCAGGACCGCCGCGTACCGCGACGTAAATCCGCCGCTCGTTGGTGGACGCGCTGAGACGCTCGGCGCGGCCCACGCCATCGGACAACGCCTGCTGAACCTCGGGCCGCCGCAGGTGGTTCTCGAGCCCTTCCAGCGAGGCGCCCTCGAACTCGGTGTCTCCTCGGACAGTGCCCTTCGCGTCGATGAGCGTGACGCGTTGACCGACGCGGGCGCCGAGCTCGCGAGCGAACGCGGGCCAGCGCAGCGAGTCGGCCGGCAGGTAGGCCGCCACCAGGCGGGCTTCGCGCTCGAGGCCCCGGGCGGTCTCGTCTTCCAAGTAGCGCCGCAGCAGCCGGTCGGCCGCGATGGTGAGGCCGCCGACGGCGGCGGCCACGAGCAGGCTCGTCGTGACGAACAGCCGTGTGGCGAGCTTCACGAGCGCTTACGGCCGCGCAGCTCAGCGGCAGGCCGGCGGAACCGGTAGCCGGTGCCCCGGACGGTTTCGATGCAATCGCCGGCCTTGCCGAGCTTCTGGCGCAGCCGCTGGACGTGCATGTCCACCGTGCGTGTCTGGATGTCGGGGTGCGCCTGCCAGACCGATTCGAGCAGCTGGGCGCGGCTCTGTACGCGTCCTTCGCGCTCGATCAGGGTGCGGAGCAGCTTGAACTCGGTGGCGGTGAGGTCGATCTCCGCCGCGTCGACCGTCACCCGGTGGGCGCTCCGGTCCAGCGCGATCGGCCCGGCCGTGACGAGACCGCCGGTGGCGACCGCCGGCGCCGCCAGCCGGCGCAGCACCGCCCCGACCCGCAGGACGAGCTCCTGCGGTGAGAACGGCTTCGGGAGATAGTCATCGGCGCCGAGCGAGAGGCCTTTGATGCGGTCCGGCTCGTCCTTGCGCGCCGTGAGCACGATGATGCCCAGATCCTTCGTTTCCTCGCGGCGGCGCAGCTCAGCGAGCACGTCGTAGCCCGAGACACCGGGCAGCATCAGGTCGAGCACGACCAGGTCGGGCCGTTCCTCTCGCGCGGTCCGTAGGGCGTCGCGCCCGTTGGCCGCCGTGATCACCCGGTAGCCCGCCTTGGCGAGGTGGTAGGCGACGAGCGCCGTGATGTCGGGCTCGTCGTCGACCACGAGGATGCGGTGGCTCTCCGACTCGGTCATAGGGGTCGTGCAAGGTAGCGCAACGCGCTCGGCCTCCGCAATTTTCAGCGCACTATGTATCTGCTCTTGGCGGCGCTCGCCGTCCAGCAACCCGTCTCTCCTCCCTCGTCCCCCGCGTCCGATACCGCTCACGTCGTGATCGTCGCCACGACGGACGTGCACGGCCGCGTGCTCGGCTGGGACTACGTGCGGGATGCCGCGACGCCGGGGGGGTTGTCCCGCGCCGCGACGGTCGTCGAGACGCTGCGGGCGCAGTACCCGGACCAAGTGGTGCTGGTGGACGCAGGGGACCTGATCGAAGGGAACCTGTTCGCCGGGTACTTCGCGGATCGCGATTCACAGCGCCCGCATCCGGTGGTGGATGCGCTTAACGCGATGCAGTACGACGTCGCCACGCCCGGGAATCACGAGTTCGACTTCGGGCCGACCGTGCTGGCGCGCGCCACGGGGGACGCCACCTACCACTACGTGTCCGCCAACATCTTCCAAGGCACGAGCGACACGCTCGTCTATCCCTCTCATGTGATCGTCACGCGCGCGGGCGTGAAAATCGGGATCACCGGGCTCACGACGCCCGGCGTGATGGTGTGGAGCCGGGGCCAGCTGGGCAGGATTCGGGTGCGACCGATCGCGGAAGTCGCACCGCTCGCCTTGCGCCGCCTGGATCTCGCGGGGGTCGACCTCAAAGTCGTACTGGTCCACAGCGGCCTCAACGAGCCGTCGTCCTATGACACGACGGGGGTGGGCCTCGAAAACGCCGCGCTCGGGCTCGCGAGCATCCCCCTCCCCGCTCCCCGACCGGACCTCGTGATCGTGGGACACAGCCACAAGGAGATGCGCGACTACGTCGTGAACGGCGTGCACTTCGTCCAGCCCAGGAACTTCGCCCTCAGTCTGGCGGTGGTGCACGTCTGGCTCGTGAAGGAGCCGAGTGGGTACCGGGTGGTGTCGATCCGTCCGGAGCTGATCCCGCTGGCCACGGTCGCCGAGCAGCCGCGCTTCGTGCGGCGCTTCGCCGCGGCGCACGAGCGAGTTCGCGTCTGGGCGGCGACGCCGCTCGGCACCGCGGGACCGGGTTTCTCCGCGCGCTACGGGCGCGCGGAGGACACGCCGCTCCTCGACTTCATCAACGATGTGCAGCGCCGCCGTGCCGGCGCCGATCTCTCGGCCGCGGCGGACTTCGACCTGGGGGCGGGCCTGCCGGAAGGGGAGGTGCGGGAGCGCGACGTGGCGGGGATCTATCCCTACGAGAACACCTTGCGGGCCATCCGCATCTCCGGGAACCAGCTGAAGGCCTATCTGGAGCAGACGGCCCGCTACTTCCGCACCTATCAGCCGGGCGCCCCGCCGATCAACGACAGCGTGCCGGGCTTCAACTTCGACGTCGTGAGCGGCGTGACGTACACGATCGACCTCACCGCGGCCCCGGGGCAGCGCATCCGCGGGCTCGCGTTCCGCGGTCGTGCCGTCGCGCCGGCGGACAGCTTCACGCTGGCGCTGAACAGCTACCGTCAATCGGGTGGCGGCGGCTACACCATGCTCCAGGGCGCGCGCGTCGTGTACGACCGGGGCGAGTCGATCCGGGACCTGCTCGCCGATGAGATCCGGACGCGACGGCTCCTGACCGTGCAGGGCGCGTATTCGGCCAGCTGGTCGGTTGGGCCGGCCGAAGCTCACGCGGCCCTGCGCCAGGCGTTCACCCCGTCCGCGCCGACCGTACCGCGGCCCGACAGCACGCTGCTGCGCGTGCTGGCGATCAACGACTTCCACGGGGCGCTCGAGCCCCAGGTCTGGCCCTGGTCCGACGGGCGCCCGGTTGGGGGAGCGGCGGCGCTCAAGCCCTGGCTCGACAGTCTCGCGCGGGCATGCTACTGCACCAGCGTCCGGCTCGACGCCGGCGACGAAATGCAGGGGACACCGGTCTCCAACTTCAACTTCGGCCGGCCCGTGATCGCCGCGCTGAACGCCCTGGGGATCGACGCGGCTGCGATCGGCAACCACGAGTTCGACTGGACCGTGGATACGCTGCGCGCCCGGATGGCAGAGGCACACTATCACTTCCTTGCGGCGAACATCACCGACACGGCGGGCACGACGCGACCGGCCTGGGCGGAGCCGTTCAGCGTGATCCAGCGCGGCGGTGTGCGCGTTGCGGCGATCGGGCTCGCCCTCCCGGCGACGCCCCAGAGCACCTCGCCGCGGAACGTGCGGGGGCTCGCGTTCGGCGACGGCGCCCGGGCGGTCCGCCGCGTGTTGCCGCAGGCACGCGCCGCAGGCGACTACGTGATCGTCGTCGCGCACGTGGGCGCGTTCTGCGACGGTGACGGCGCGGCCGCGCCCCTCGGCCCTGCCGCCTGCCACGGTGAGATCGTCGACCTGGCCCGCGGCCTCGACTCGGGCTCGGTGGACCTGATCGTGAGCGGCCACACCCATTCGCTCGTCAACACCGTCGTCAACGGCATTCCGATCGTGCAGGCGCGCTCCTCCGGGGCCGGGATCGCGGTGGTGGACTTCGTGCGGGTGAGCGGGCCGGGGGGCGGACGGCGTGAGGTGCGGGCGCGCATCGAGACGCCGTTTGCGGACCGCGTGCGCCCGGACGCCGCCCTGGTGGACGCGCTGCGCTTGAGCCAGGCGTCCGTCTCGGTGATCACCGATCGACCGGTGGTCCGGTTCGGAGCGGAGCTGCGGCGGACGGGCGCCGAGTACGGGCTCGGGCGGCTCATCGCGGACGCACAGCGCAACGTCGCCAAGGCCGACGTGGCTCTCGTGAACAACGGCGGCATTCGCGCCGACGTCGCGGCGGGGCTTGCGACGTACGGCGACCTGTACCGGGTCGAGCCGTTTCAGAACCGGCTCATGCGCCTCGCCGTGTCCGGCAAAGTCCTGAAGCAGGCGCTCGAGCATGCGGTGGCGGGCGACGGTCCCGACGCGCACGTCTCAGGGATCGTGGTGTGGTACGACCCGGGGAAGGCCCCCGGCCGCCGCGTCCAGCGGCTGCGCCTCGCGAACGGCAAAGATGTGGACGACGACCGGACCTACACAGTGGCCGTGGGCGACTTCCTCGCGGCCGGCGGCAGCGGCTACGCCATGCTCCAAGGCGCGCCGTCGGGCGAGGTGGGGGTCACCGACCTGGACGCCCTGATCCAGTACCTCGCGGTGCTGCGCCAGCCGATCTCCGCCCCGGACGACCGGCGCTTCTATCGTGAGGGAGGTAGCCGCTGATCCGCGTCTTCGTGAACGAGCGCCCGGTGAGCGTGGCGCCGGGGGCGAGCGTGCGCGACGCGGTCGAGCTGCTCGACCGCGAGCTCGCCGACCTCGTAGGGCGCGGCGTGGCCTACGTGACCGACGGCGTCGGCCGTCCGGTGGACGCGGGCGATCCGGTGGGCGAGGGAGGCGCCATCTTCCGTGTCGTCGTGAGCGCCCGCCAGGGCCCGCCCCGTCTCACCAAGGAGGCGCTGCGCCGCTGGCCCAAGGCGGAGCTGCATGTCCATCTGGACGGCTGCCTCCGCCCCGCGACGATGCTCGACCTCGCGCGGGCGCAAGGCATTCGGCTGCCGGCGGACACGCCCGAGGGCCTCGCCCAGGCGCTGTACGTGAAGCACGCCAAGAGCCTCGAAGAGTACCTGACGAAATACGAGATCACGCTCTCCGTCATGCAGACGGCACCGGCCCTCGAGCGGGTGGCCTACGAGTTCGTGCTGGACGCGGCGGCGGACGGGCTCCGCTATGTGGAGGTGCGCTACTCGCCGCTGCTGCATCGCCCCGCGCTCACCCTGGCGCAGGCGATCGAGGCGCCGCTCGCCGGGATCAAGCGGGGCGAGGCGGAAACCGGCACCAAGGTCGGGGTGATCGTGTGCGGCATCCGCACGCGGGCGCCCGCGGAGTCGCTCGAGCTGGCGCGCGTCGCGGCGGGCTACCGAACGGCGGGCGTCGTGGCGTTCGACCTGGCGGGCGCCGAGCGCGGGTTCCCGGCCGGGGACCATGCGGCCGCGTTCGCATACGCGGCGCAGTACGGCATGGCGTGCACCTGCCACGCGGGAGAGGGGGACGGACCGCAGTCGATTCAGCAGGCGCTGCACCAGTGCGGCGCCCAGCGGATCGGCCACGGCACTCGGCTGGCGGAAGATGCAGCGCTGCTCGCGTACGTCATTGAGCGGAAGATCCCGCTCGAAATGTGCCTCACCTCGAATGTGCACACGCACACGGTGCCGTCGCTCGTCGAGCATCCGTTCAAGCGTTATCTCGACCAGGGCGTGATCGTGACGTTGAACACGGACGGGCCACTGGTGGACGGCATCTCGCTCACCGACGAGTATTTCGTCGCCCAGAGCGTCTTGGGCCTGACCAAGGCGGACCTCGCGCGCGTCGTGCTCAATGCGTGCGAGAGCGCGTTTCTCCCGGAGTTCGAGAAGGTGGCGCTGGTGTCCCGCGTGCAAAGCGAACTGGAGGCTCTCTAATGGCGCTGCGCCCTCCCCGTACAGTGGTGGCGTTCGCAGTGGCCTTCGTGTGTGCGCTTGCGGTGTTCACGCTGCCCCGCTTCGTGTGGAATACGGTCCAGGGCGCGGTGCGACCGCAACAGCCCACGGCTGCGGACAGCACGGCCGCGTCGCCGGCGCCCGCGCCACAGGCCGTACCGCGCTCGATTCCGCAGCGCCTCACCGGGATCTTCGGTATCGCGCTAATCCTGGGGATCGGGATCGCCCTGTCGCGCAACCGCCGGGCGATCAGCGGGCGTGTGGTGGCGTGGGGCGTCGGTTTGCAGCTCGCGTTCGCCATCTTCGTGCTGCGCGTGCCCCTGGGTCACGAGCTCTTCAACCGCCTGGGCGCCGCCGTCAAGACGATTCTGGGCTTTTCATACGTCGGCTCGGAGTTCGTGTTCGGCGAGATCGGCAAGCAGCACTCGAGTCTGGGGGTGATCTTCGCCTTCCAGGTGCTCCCGGCGATCATCTTCGTCTCGGCGTTGTTCGCCATCCTTTATTACCTGGGCGTCATGCAGGTCGTCGTGAAGGCGTTCGCCGTCCTGATGAACAAGGTCATGGGGGCGAGCGGCGCGGAGAGCCTCAACGTCGCGGCCTCGATCTTCATGGGACAAACGGAGGCCCCGCTCACCGTCCGGCCGTTCCTGCCCGGGATGACGCGATCGGAGCTGATGACCGTGATGACCGCCGGCATGGCGCACGTCTCCGGCTCGATCATGGCGGCGTACATCGCGTTCGGGATCGAGGCGCGGCATCTCCTCACCGCGGTCATCATGACGGCGCCCGGCACCATCATGATGGCGAAGATTCTCGAGCCCGAGACCGAAACGCCGCAGACGCTGGGCGGCGTGCGGGTCGAGATTCCGCGCACCGACGTGAACGTCGTCGACGCCGCTGCCCGTGGCACCACCGACGGGTTGCACCTCATGCTCAACGTCATTGCGATGCTCGTCTCGTTCGTGGCCCTCGTCGCGCTGGTCAACGGCGCGTTCGGCTGGGTGCACGGCTACGTCACCTGGTTTCCGGAGAATATCCAAACTGTGCTCGGCTGGGTCTTCCGGCCGATCGCGTTCGCGATGGGGGTGCCGTGGCGCGACTCCGGCATCATCGGCGGCCTGCTGGGCACCCGGATGGTCCTGAACGAATTCCTCGCGTACGCTCAGCTCGGGCCCATGAAGGCGCAGCTCGACCCGGTGTCGTTCACGATCGCGACGTTCGCCTTGTGCGGCTTCGCGAACATCAGCTCGGTGGGCATCCAGATCGGCGGCATCGGCGCGCTCGTCCCGGAGCGCAAGCACGACCTCGCCCGGCTCGGGTTCCGTGCCATGATCGCCGGGACGCTCGCGAATTTCCTGTCGGCGACGCTGGCGGGAATCCTGTTGTGAAAAACGGGGAGCGGGGAGCGGGGAGCGGGACCCTCCTGGAGGCCACGGCGGTCGTTTCGCGTAAACTCGGCAACCTTAAGCCGCGCGTCGCCATCGTGCTGGGGTCGGGCCTCGCCGGTGTGGCCGACGCGGTCCGAGACGCGGTGCGCATCCCCTACAAGGAGATCCCGGGCTTTCCCGAGCCGGGCGCCCCGGGTCACAAGGGCGAGCTCGTCGGTGGGATGCTTGAGGGCGTGCCGGTCCTGGTGCAGAGCGGCCGCTTTCATTTGTATGAAGGGCACGCGCCAGAGGTCGCTGCGCTCCCCACGCGGGTGTTCGCGAGACTCGGCGCGACCACGCTCGTGGTCACCAACGCGGCGGGTGGCATCCGCCACACCTTTCGGCCGCCCACGCTCATGCTGATCTCGGACCACATCAACCTGATGTTCAAGAATCCGCTCGTGGGTCCGGTGGCGGACGGCGACGAGCGCTTCCCCGACATGAGCGATCCCTACGACCCGGCGCTTCGGCGGCTGGCCCGCGACGTGGCGCGGACGGAGCGGATTCCGCTGGAAGAGGGCGTGTACGCCGGATTGCTCGGGCCGTCGTTCGAGACGCCGGCCGAGATCCGGATGTTGCAGCGGATCGGAGCCGACGCCGTGGGGATGTCGACGGTGCCGGAGGTGATCGCCGCGCGGGCCCGCGGCGTGCGCTGTCTCGGGTTCTCGAGCATTACGAACGTGGCCGCCGGGCTGTCCCCCCAGAAGCTCTCCCATCTCGAGGTGCTTGAGGCCGGGAAGCAGGTGGCGGGCCAGCTCGAGCAGCTCATCAGGGGGGTGCTGCGGCGTCTGTAGGGCCTATGGAATCCGACGGCGCGTACACCGCCACTTCCGACCCTTCGGCAAACACCACGCTCGCCGGTTGGGCGCGGTTCAGAAACTCCCACTCGGTTCCGTAGAGGGATCCAAAGTCAAATCGATAGTCCACAGCGCGGACATCTCGGACCGCCCAGGCCGGATGCACGACGCGGAACAGGCCGAGCCTGCCGTCCGGCCGTGCGCGACAAGCGAACGAGCGCTCGATGAAGTAGTGCTCCGGCGAGTCCGGCGGCGGCGCCAGCGCGGCCCGCGAGCCAATGACGTTCACGTGCCAACCGAGGGCCGGCGGACCGACTGCGTACTCGGCGCGCACTTCAGCTGGGAGCTCCAGCACACGGCTGCGGATCGGCGTCGGCCAGAACGGCTCGCCGTAGCGCAACCGACCCACGGCGGCGATCAGCCGGCTCGGCACGAATTGCCGGACGAACCAGACCCCCGGCTCTCCTCCGGCGCGGACGTACGTGCGGAAGTTGACCTGGGCATGCGTCGTGAAGCCCGGGACGCGCCAGCCCTTGATGCGAACGTCGAGCATCTGCAACGCCACCAGGCTCACGTGCGTTCGGCCGTTCCAGCGATCGGCATCGACGCCCGGCGGGATCGAGCGTCGGATCAGGTCTTCCGGGGCCTCGAACGTGAGGACGATGATGTGCGCCCAGCGGGCGGCCAGGAAGGGACGGGGCGTCACTTGTGATCCTGGTTGGGATCGCTACTAATATGGCGTCCCGACACGGACGCATCGATGACGAGCCCTGCGACCTCCGAAGCCCGGATGCGAATCGCCAAGATCATTCACGCCTCACTCATGGCGGGCGTCACGCTGTTCCTCCTGGTGACGGCCTGGTTGCATCGCGTCACGCCGCTCGATGCCGTGCCGGTGAGCGGTAAGCTGCTGACGGATGTGGGACTCGGGATCCTGGCCGCTGCGCTCCTCAGCCTGCGGTTTCTCCCGGAGCCCGATCCTGCGCCCGCGCCGGGACAGGCTCCGGACCAATGGTGGATGACCAGCCAGTCCCGGCTCATCGTGCGCTGGGCGGTAGTGGACGGCGCGTGCATGGTGAATGCGGTGCTCTGGTACTTGAGCCGCGACCGCGTCTCGCTGGCGGCGGCGATCGCGGGTCTGGCCGTCCTCCTGTCACTGCGGCCGAGTCGGTACCTCGAGTAAACTAGAGCCCGTCTGTGGGCGGCCGCGGCGGCGCGGGGACGAAGTGGTTGAGGGGTCCGTGTCCCCGGCCCAACCCAGGCGCGGCGGCAATCGCCCGGTGCACGAAGTCGAGCGCGTCCTCCACGGCGCGCTCGAGCGGGCGGCCGTGCGCCAGCCCAGCGGCGACGGCGGCTGAGAGCGTACAGCCGGTGCCGTGAGTCGAGGGCGTCTCGAGGCGCGGTCGAGTGAAGCGTCGGGCGGCGCCGTCCGCGACCAGGACGTCCACCACCTGCTCTCCGGCGAGATGACCACCCTTCACGAGCGCCGCCCTCGCCCCGAGCCGCACGAGCGCGCGACCGGCGCGCTCCATATCGGCGGGTGTGCGGACCTCCCCGCCCACGAGCACCGCGGCTTCGTCGAGGTTGGGCGTGACGACGGTGGCGAGCGGGACGAGCCGACGCACGACGAGCCGCTCGGCATCGCGGTCGAGGAGGCGATCGCCGGACGTGGCGATCATCACGGGGTCGAGCACGTAGTTCGGGAGCCGCCTCCGCGCAATGCCGTCGGCCACCGTCTCGACGAGGGACGCGGACCCGAGCATGCCCGACTTCGTCGCGGCCGGCGGGAGGTCGTCGGCGACCGCGTCGAGCTGGCGGGTGACGAGGTCGATCGAAACCGGTTCCCACGCCCGCACGCCGACGGTGTTCTGGGCCGTCACGGCCGTGATCACGCTGGTGCCGAACACGCCGAACTGGTGGAACGTCTTCAAGTCGGCCTGGATGCCGGCGCCGCCACCCGAATCCGATCCCGCGATCGTGAGGGCGATCTTCACGTAGCGCCCGTCCCACGCTTCTTCGCATATTGAATGCTCGGCCGCGGCCGAGAACGCACGAGGAGACTCATCGCCAGTAATCTGCAATCGACGATACGTGATCTCCAACGCCGCAAGGCGCGCGGCCGGCGCGGGCTCGCCTTGATCGAGGGCGTACGGCTCGTGGAGGAGGCGCTCGCCGCCGGAGTTCCGTTCAAAGGGGCCCTCGTCGCCCCCGACCTCGCACGCACGGCGCGCGGCACGGCGCTCGTCGCCGAGCTGCAGGGGCACGCCGTGGGCGTGGAGGAGGTCGGCGCGCGCGTCTTCGCGCAGCTCGCCGACACCGAGACGCCGCAGGGGATCATCGCCGTGATCGAGCCGCCGCGCTGGACCGCGGGTGACTTCGCGCCGCCGCCGGGGGCGGTAGCGCTCGTGATCGACGGCGTCCAGGATCCCGGTAACGTGGGCACGCTGATCCGTACGGCCCACGCGCTCGGCGCCGCCGGCACGGTCGTGCTGCGGGGCACCGCCGATCCGACCAGCCCCAAGGCGCTGCGGGCGGCCATGGGGGCTACCTTCCGCCACCCGGTCGTAACGCTCGACGACGGCGGTTTCATCGCGTGGGCGAGGAAGCACGCCGTGACGCTCTGGGCTGCGGCGGCGGACGGCATTCCCCTGGCGCGCGCGTTGGGGGCGAGGGATGGAGGACGCGGGACACGGGGGGAAGGACCCATCGCCGTCATTGTCGGAAACGAGGGGGCGGGAATCCGCCCGCAGTTCAACGCCGTCGCCGCGCAGCGCGTGGCGATCCCGCTGGCCCAGGGCGCCGAGTCGCTCAACGTGGCCGTCGCGGCGGGTATCCTGCTCTACGAGGTGACGCGTGGGGGTTGATCCGATCCTGCTGGTCGGCGCCGGACTCCTGGGGCTGTGCGTCGGGAGCTTCCTCAATGTCTGTATCCTCCGGCTCGCCAAGGAGGACAAGAAGCAGCGCTCGCTGTTTCACCCGCCGTCGACCTGCCCCCGCTGTGGGCGCAGGATCGCGTGGCGGGACAACGTGCCGGTGGTCTCATGGCTGGTGCTGCGCGGCCGATGTCGTTCGTGCGGTCAGCCGATTTCCATGCAGTACCCCATCATCGAGGCGGTCGTAGCCGTCCTGTGGATCGCCGCCATGCTGGCCTACGGACCGACGGTCCGTTTCCTCGAGGCCGGTGTGCTGGGCACGATTCTCCTCGGTATCGCCCTCACCGATGCGCGCCACTACCTCATTCCCGACGAGTACAACTGGACCGGGCTCGTCATCGGGCTCGGCCTGTCGCTGACGGCGGGTGTGCCGGGCTTTATCGAAGGCGTGCTGGGCGCGGCCTCGGGCTTTGCTCTGCTGTACAGCGTCGGCCTGGTGGGGGGCTGGGTCTTCAAGGAAGAAGCGATGGGTGGCGGCGACATCAAGATGATGGCGATGGTGGGGGCGTTCGTCGGCTGGAAAGGCGTCCTGCTGACCGTATTCGCGGGCGCGTTGTTCGGCAGCCTCGTGTACGTCCCGCTGCTCATACTGGGGAAACGGAAGCGTCACGTCCCGTTCGGGGTATTTCTCGCCATGGGAGCCGCGGTGGCCTTCGTTTTCGGTCCCGCGATCTACGACTGGTACCGGCGATTCCTGGGAGCCGCCTGACCTGAATGGGCGATCCGTTCGAGGGGCTGTTCGACTCGGGAGACGTGCTCGAGCGCGTGGGCGTGAATCTCACGACGCAAGCGCGCCGTGGCGACCTGGAGCCCGTGCGCTGTCGCGACGCCGAGATCGCCCGGGTGGTGGACATCCTGCTGCGTCAGAGCAAGAACAATCCCGCGCTGATCGGCAAAGCCGGGGTCGGGAAGACGGCGATCGTCGAAGGGCTGGCCCAGCGCGTCGCGGTGGGGGACGTGCCTCCAGCCTTGAAGGACGTTCGCGTGTTCGCGCTCGACCACGTCGCGCTCCTGGCCGGCACCTCGTTCCGTGGTCAGTACGAAGAGCGCATCCGTAAGCTCGTCCGCGAGCTGTCCGCCGACCCGGACCTGATCCTGTTCGTGGATGAGCTGCACAACCTCATCGGTCAGGGCACCGCGCTCGGCGCCGCCATGGACGCGGCCAACATGCTGAAGCCCGCCCTCGTGCGTGGCGACATCCGGATCATCGGCGCCACGACGGGGGGCGAGTACGACAAGTGGATCCGCGGCGATCCGGCACTCGAGCGCCGCTTCCAGCCCGTTCTGGTGGAGGAGCTCGATGCCATTCAAACGTGGGAAGTCCTCGTCGCCCGGCGGCCCCGGCTCGAGCGGCACCACGCCGTCGCGATCACGGACGATGCGCTCAAGGCCGCGATCGTTCTCACCGACCGGTTCGTCCCCGAGCGCGCCCGCCCCGACAAGGCCATCGACGTGCTGGACGAGGCCTGCGCCCACGCGCAGGCGACCGCCCGCGTGTCGCCGGAGCTCGACCGCCTGATCCGCGAGCGGCGCAAGGTGGACGCCATGATCCGGCGGGGCCTGACGCACGAGCAGCAGCCGCGACAGGAGCCGGCAGAGGACCTGGTGGCGGAAATCTTTCCGATGCTGGAGCGGATCGGGAGCGAGATAGAGAAAATGCTGGGTGGGGGAGGTCAGGGGAGGTCAGGGGAGGTTAGGGGAGGCCGCTCCGTCGAGGAGCAACCTCCACGAACCTCCACCAACCTCCCCAAACCTCCCCCGACCTTGTCCGAGAGGCGTGAGGATCTGGACCGTCTGCTGAGGCAAGAGCTCGAGAGGCAAGGGATCGTCGTGGGCGGGCAGGACGTCGCCCGCGTCGTGGGGGCTGCCGTGGGCAAGGGGATCGAGTGGCAGGCGTGATTCGACCGTGCCTCTCTGTGCTGGCGGCGGTCGGAGCGATGGGGAGCACCGGATGCCAGCAGCGGGCGCGCGAGGTCGAAAACGAGGCCGCGTTGAAGCAGGCCGTGCAGCAGATGATCCCCGCCGTCGAACAGGCGATCCGGCTGCGGTTTCGCCAGCGTCCCGTCGTGCTGCGTCGCAGTCGGGCCCAGGTTCGGGACTACGTCATCCACAAGTTCGACGACGACCTCCCGCCCGCCGAGCTCGGGGGGGCGCAGGCCGCGTACCGGTTGTTCGGCCTGATCCCCGATTCGCTCGACCTGCGCCGTACCATGGTCGATCTCCTGACCGAGCAGGTGGCCGGGTACTTCGACCCTGACTCCAACGCCCTCTATATCCCCACCGACATCGACCCCAGCCAGGCACGGCTCGTGATCTCGCACGAGCTGGTGCACGCGCTGCAGCACCAGTACCTGAATCTCGACTCGCTGGTGGAGCTCAAGCGCCAGAACGATCGCCGCAGCGCGGCCCAGGCGATCCTCGAGGGGCAGGCGACGCTCGCCCAGATCCTGGTGCTCATGCCGGAGCAGAAGATCGAAAGCCTGCCCAACTTCTGGGACCTGCGGTCGGCGCTCGGCGGGCAACAGGACCAGATGAAGGTGTTCGGGAGCGCTCCGCTGTGGCTGCGCGAGAGCCTGATCTTCCCGTACCTGGGCGGCGCCGAGTTCGTGCGCTGGTTCGACCGCGAGTATCCGGGGAAGCAGCCCTACGGCGTCCTCATGCCGATCTCCACCGAGCAGATCCTGCATCCCGCGCGGTATGTCGCAGGGGACCGCCCCGATGCGCTGGCGTTCGAGTCGCCCGAGCGCGACACCGTCCGTTACGAGGACGGGCTGGGCGAATTCGAGATTCGGCTGCTGCTCGAGCAGCATCTCGGCGATGACGATACAGCCGCCTTGCTCGCGTCGGGCTGGGACGGCGACCGGTACCAGGTGCTCGGACGTGGGAGTGCCGCGGGAACGGAAGCGCTCGTGTGGTACACCCTGTGGGACGACAAGGCGGCGGCCACGCGCTTCAGGAAAGGGCTGGAGCGCGCCTGGGCCAAGCGGCGGCCGGGCGGTCGAGGCGTCAGACGCTGGGAGATCCGGCAGCTCCTGGTGGCCGGCGCGCCCGCGGTGCGCCTGGTCGATGCACCGCGAGGTTGGGCGGGCTGGAAACGGGTGCCGACGATTCGGGTCACCCGCGCCGCGCGTTGATCCCCCCACTTGGATTCCGGCAACTCGCTAAGTAGCTTCGTAGGCTTATGTTTACGGCCCTCTCCGAGCGACTGACCGCCGCCCTGAAGCGCCTCACCGGTCGGGGCGTGCTGTCGGAGCAGGACGTGACCGAGGCGCTGCGCGAGATCCGCCGGCACCTGCTCGAGGCCGACGTCAGTTTCGAGGTTACGCAAGGCTTCGTAGAGCGCGTGCGCGAGCGTGCGATCGGGGCCATCGCCGTGCAGACGGTGAGCCCCGGCCAGCAGGTGGTGAAGCTCGTGCACGACGAGATCGCGCGGATGCTCGGCGCGTCGGACGAGGACTTGGCGCGCAAGGTGGGGGCGCGGCATGCTGCGCCACTGCAGTTCGCGCCGGTCGGACCGACGGTGATCCTGCTGGTGGGGCTGCAGGGCTCGGGAAAGACCACCACCGCGGCGAAGCTGGCGCGGCGGTTGAAGCTCGAGCAGAAGGCGCCGGGACTGGTGGCGGCGGACCTCTCGCGCCCCGCGGCCCGCGAGCAGCTGGAGCAGCTCGGCGCGCAGGTCGGGGTGCCCGTCTTTCCGGGGGAGCGGGGAGCAGGGAGCGATACCGTCCTCGGGTTGGTCCAGCAGGCGGTTCGGGAGGCCGAGAAGGCGCGCTGCCGCACGGTCATCGTCGACACGGCCGGCCGGCTGCAGATCGACGCCGAGCTGATGGACGAGCTCAAGGCCCTGCGAGCGGCGACGCAGCCGCGCGAGGTGCTGCTCGTGGCGGATGGGATGACCGGGCAGGATGCCGTGCGTATCGCCCGCGGCTTTCACGACGGAGTCGGGCTGACCGGCGCGATCCTGACCAAGCTGGACGGCGATGCCCGGGGCGGGGCGGCGCTCTCGATTCACGGCGTGACCGGCGTGCCGATCAAATTCATCGGCACGGGGGAAAATGTAGGGGCGCAGCATGCCGCGCCCCTGCTCGAGCCCTTCGACCCGGTCCGCATTGCGGGCCGGATCCTGGGCCAGGGTGATGTGGTGGCGCTGGTCGAGCAGGCGGCCGCCGGCATCGATGCCGAGGCGGCGCAGCGACTCGAGCGAAAGGCGCGCTCGAAGCAGGGGATGGATCTCGCGGATTTTCTGGTCGCGCTGAAGCAGATGCAGGCGATGGGACCGATCAAACAGGTGCTTGGCCTCCTGCCGGGCGTGAACGCGCAGGCGCTCAGGGCGGTCAACGCGGACGACAAGCGCCTGAAGCACGTCGAGGCGATCGTGCTGTCCATGACGCCCGGCGAGCGGGGCGATCCGTCGATCCTCACGGGATCGCGACGCCTGCGGATCGCAAAGGGGGCGGGGCGTACCGTACAGGAAGTCAACCGGCTGCTGGAGCAGTTCCAGCAGATGCGGAAGCTTTTGAAAAGGACGTAGGCACGCTATGGCAACTCGCATTCGGCTGCGGCGCGTGGGGCGGAAGGGGCAGAGCTACTTTCGGATCGTCGTCGCGGATTCGCGCTCTCCCCGCGACGGGCGGTTCGTCGTGACCCTGGGCCACTACAACCCGCGCACCAATCCGGCCGACATCAAGGTCGACACGGAGCAGGCGCGCGCTTGGCTCGACAAGGGAGCCCTCCCGACCGACACGGTCCGCTCGCTGCTGAAGAAGGCGGGAGTGCTGGGCAAACGACCCGCCTAGTGCCGTTCCAACGTACGCCACGGCGACGCGCAGGGGTGCGGTACGGGTAAGCAGGTTGGAACGGCACTAGTCGGGCGCGTGCGCAAGCCGCACGGGCAGCGGGGGGAGGTGGCCGTGTTTCCCCTCGTGGAAAATCCCGGTGCCGTGTTCACGCCGAAAGCCCGGCTGCTGGTCGTAAACGAGGAGCGGCAGGTCGTCGCGGGGCCGCTGGTCGTGGCGCGACGTCGGGCCTACCACCGCGAATGGCTGCTCTCGTTCGTCGGGGTGAAGTCGCGCGCCGTCGTGGAGCCGTGGCGGGACCACTTCGTCGCCGTGGAAGAGACCGATGCTGACGATTAACGTCGTGACGCTCTTCCCGGAGGTGTTCGACGCGTCGCTCCGGGTCAGTATTGTGGGACGCGCCGCAACGCAGGGGCTGGTGCGCTACCGGGTCGTGCAGCTGCGCGAGTACACGCACGACCGGCACAAGACCGTGGACGACTACCCGTATGGCGGCGGCGCCGGGATGGTGCTCAAACCGGAGCCGTTCTTCGAGGCGGTGGAGGATCTGCGGGCCGGACCGCCCATCGTGCTGTTGTCGGCGCGCGGCCGGCCCTTCGGCCACCGTGACGCGGTGCGGTTCGCGGTGGGCCAGCAGCTGACGTTGTTGTGCGGGCACTACAAGGACGTGGACCAGCGAGTGGTGGACGGGCTGGGGGCGGAGGAGCTGTCGGTCGGCGACTTCGTGCTCTCGGGCGGTGAGCCGGCGGCGCTGTGCGTACTGGATGCGGTGGTACGGCTGCTCCCGGGCGCGCTCGGGGACCACGAGTCCGCAGCCACGGACTCGCACTACGACGGCTTGCTCTCGCCGCCGAGCTATACCCGGCCGCCGAGCTATCGCGGAATGGATGTACCGGCGGTATTGTTGAGCGGCGACCACGAGCAAATCGCGCGGTGGCGCCAGGCCGAGGCCGAGCGGGTGACGCGCGAGCGACGACCCGATATATGGGCGAAACACCTAGACGCGTAGACGCACAGACGCGCAGACGCCTAGAGAGATCGAGAGAGTAGACCATGAACCGACTGAGGGCGATCGAGCGCGAGGGGCTCAAGACCAACATCCCGGCGTTCGATCCTGGGGATACCGTCCGCGTGATGGTGCGCGTACGCGAGGGCGACAAAGAGCGCCTCCAGGCGTTCGAGGGTGTCTGCATCGCCCGTCGCGGCGCCGGGATCAACGCCACGTTCACCGTTCGCAAGATCTCGGCCGGCGTGGGCGTGGAGCGCATCTTCCCCCTGCACGCGCCCTCGATCGCGGAGATCGAGCTGGTGCGCAAGGGTCGCGTGCGCCGCGCCAAGCTCTACTTCCTGCGTCGGCTGGCCGGCAAAGCGGCGCGGATCCGGGAGAAGCGGGGCATCACGGTCCCCGAGACGGCGGAGAAGCAAGAGGCGTGAGAGGCCCCCGCCCCACGCTCGAGCGCGAGATCGCGTTCTGGCGAGCGGGGGGCGGAGTCGTCGCCGGTGTCGATGAAGCGGGCCGCGGTCCCCTGGCTGGTCCGGTGGTGGCCGCGGCCGTCGTGTTTCCTCCCCACTGCAAATTCATCCGCGGGCTGCGCGACTCGAAGCTGTTGCCGCCCGCCAAGCGCAGCCGGCTCGCCATGGTCGTGCGAGCCCGCGCGCTGGCGATCGGCATTGGCGCCGCGAGCGTGCGCGAGATCGACCGGTTGAACATCCGCCGGGCGAGCATCCTCGCGATGGCACGCGCGCTGGCGCGGCTCGCGTTGACGCCGGACCTCGTGCTGGTGGACGGCCTGCCCTGTCCCGAGCTGGGCCGCGCCCACGAAGCGATCGTCGACGGCGACGCCTACTGCCACTCGATCGCCGCTGCGTCGGTGATCGCGAAAACCGTGCGCGATCGCCTGATGGAGCTGTTGGCGGCTCGCCATCCCCTGTACGCCTGGGCGAGCAACAAGGGTTACGCCACCCCGGACCACCTCGCCGCGCTCGCGGCGTTCGGCTTCACGTCCCATCACCGCAAGAGCTTCGCGCCCGTGGTGCAGCTGGAACTG
>WNGD01001193.1_pt1 | contig 30824 bp, 30 predicted proteins | sample 5400671 | NCBI WGS metagenome assembly WNGD01 (sample SAMN13153369, study PRJNA577476) | soil metagenome | isolation source: 40 cm soil or saprolite under grassland replicate 2 | place: USA:California | collected 2016-06-15
ACGATGCCTCCTCTGATGACCTGCCGCGGTCGGACTTGCGGTGACGGTCGCGGAAGGTGAAGATCCGGACTCGATGCTTGCGACGACCTTCCACTACGCGGCCACGCGGCGCCTCACAGAAATCGGCTTGTTGGTCGCCGTTCTCGGCGGGCTCCTGATCGCGTTGGGAAGCAGCCGACGCGCCTGGGTTGGTCTCGGCGGCTTGCTGATCGCGGTCGGGCTCGCAGCCGCCCTCGTTGCCTTGCACTTCGGCGTCTCCCCCTACCGGCACGGCCGCTAGCAGACCGCCCGCGCGCCGCGACGGCTGGCTTCCCGGGCTGACTCAACTCACTAGACGAAGAATCTCCCGATCGGCGGCGGACCGGGGCGCGGCGGCATCAGGCCGTAGCGCGAGAGGGCGTACGGGAGATAGCCGTGTGACTTCATCTCGGTCGTGTGCGCCCAGCCGCCGACGAACTCGGTCACCGGGGCCTCCGGGTTGAATCTCTTGATCAGACGGTAGAGCAGGCCCGACTCGTCCCGCTCGTCGGTAACGGTGCGGTCGCGCGTGCTCCACCAGATCTGCAACGGGACCGCGGAAAACGCGATCTTGTGAGCCCAGTCGAGCGGGCTTCGGAGCGCATAACCACGAGGGTCGGTCGTGGGCGTGCCGCCGATCTCGGTGCGGGCGAGCCGCTGCAGGCCGGGACCGAGCGGCTGGTGGACGAAGGCGCGGTAGCGCGCCGCCATGTTGGTCGGCGCATCGAATGCAGCCGCGCCGGCGAGCAGGTGCGGGAAACGCGCCACCAACAGGAGCGTCTCCTGTCCGCCCATGCTGCCCCCGAACGCATAGACGCGGTGCCGGTCGACGTGTAACCAGGGCAGCGCCTGCTCGGCGATCTCCGGCATGCGGGCGAGGTCGCGGATCTCTCCCGGGTCGCCCCAGGAGAAGAGCGTCAGGGCGCGTCCCTGACCCTCGGGATTGATGACGGCGAAGCCGCCGACCGCAGGAAGGCGGCCCCAGCGGCGGATGTTCGCCTGCGCGCCCACGCCGCGGCCGTGCGGAGAGATGACGAGTGGGATCGCCGGATGGAAGGTCGGCCCGTACCACGCAGGGAGAATTAGGTACGCCTTCCGCAGCAGGCCGTCGTGCGCGCGATAGGAGATGGGGATCACCCGCACCGCAGGCGCGGCGAGAGTCGCACGCGCGGGGACGGCCACGCCGAGCACGGCCACGAACGTCGCCGTCAACGCCGCAAGAACCTTGGCCGGGCTCACCGCGCCAAACGTAGGTCGAACCGGGACGCATTTGGGCGCCCGCAACGAACGCTTAACGGAACGGCAACGCTGCTAAACGTGCTGGACGAGCCGGGCGGGCGCGAACAGTTCGAGCAGCGGGTCGTCACGACCCAGCATCGCGGCGGCGACGAGCTCTCCGCACAACAGCCCGAGGACGTTGCCGTGCCCTGAGTAGCCGGCCGCGACCCACACGCCCTCGTGGCCGGGCACCGGACCGACGAGGGGCAACAGGTCCTGCGTGAGCCCGAAGATCCCGGCCCAGCGGTACGTCACGTTGGGCAGGTAGCCGAGCAGCTCGACCAGGAACGAGTCGAGCGCCTCCTGAATCGGCTCGGTGGTCGTCTCCTCGTCCGTCATCTCGGTGAGGATCGAGAAGTCACGAAAGCCGCCGAGCACGATGCGCGCGTCGGGGAGCTGCTGCCAGTAATCGAAACCTTGCCGCGCGTAGTGCGGACAGTCGAACAGCCGCTCGTTGAGAGGCTCGGTTGCGAGCACCTGCCCCCGCGCCGGCCACAACGCCTCGTCGAGCTCGGGAATCAAGCCGCGCCCGGAGCCGTCGGTCGCGAACACGACGCGCTCGGCCTCGAGGTCCTCCAGCGACCGCACGGGCGAATGCTCTTCGAATGAGACACCTGCTTCGGCCGCACGGGTCGCGAGGCGTTGCACGAGCCGCGCCGGTTGCACCGCCCCGTCGCACGGATGGAAGATCGCGCCGCGGAAGTCCGGTCGCAGCTGCGGGAGCTCGTCCCGCCACTCCGCCGCAAAGTCGTCTTCGCGGAGCGCCTCGAACTCCCCACGGATGTCGGTGCGTTCGTCGGCGTCGGCCGCGAGGCGAAGACTTCCCGTGCGGCGAAACGCGTCGCCGGCCACTGACTCCAACCGGTCGAGCGCGTCCTCGGTGCGCCGCCAGAGCTCCCTGGCGGGCTCGACGCCGTAGGCCTCACGTGCGACGTCGTAGCGTGCGGCCGCTCCCCGCAGCGCAAACCCGCCGTTGCGACCGCTGGCGCCCGTGCCGATCCCGCGCGCTTCGTGCACTCTGACGGACAGGCCGCCGCGCGCCAGCACGTACGCGCAGGTGCAGCCGGTGATGCCCGCGCCGATGACGGCGACGTCGACCTTGTCCACCGAGCGCAGCGGCACTTCGGGCGTCGCCTCGTCGAGCCACAGGGGCGTGCCGGTCGTCACCGTGACGCGCGCTGGTCTCGACACGCCGTTCCGCCAGCCAGCGTTCGACGCGGCGATGAGCCTCTTCGCTCAGAACGATCTCGCCGCCGCCGGCGGCCGCCTGGAGCCGTGCGGCGAGGTTCGTCGCGGCGCCGCGAACGGCGATGTTGTCTTGCGAGGCGCCCTTGGCGAGGATCGCGGGGCCGACTGCGATCCCGATTCCGACCGGAAGATCGGTGAGCGCCGCCTTGTCACGGAGTGTGAAGGCCGCCTCGAGTGCTTCGACGCAGTGGTCGAGCCTCACGCCGGAGGCGTTGAAGGTCGCCATGACGGCGTCGCCCGCGAACTTGTCGACGATCCCGTGATGGCGTGTGACTTCACTTTTCGCGAACCGGTAGAGCGAGGCGAGGCGCTCTGCGAGCTCTTGCGGCGGCGTGGCCTCTCCCAGAGCGGTGGAACCGCGCACGTCTGCGAAGAGCGAGGTCACCAGACGCTCCCCCAGCGGGATCTGTGGCGAGACATCTGGTTCGGAGAGCGGCTCGGGCGCGGGGACGGTGATGCCGAAGCCCGCGGCTTTTGCTCGAGCCTCGTCCGCAATCAGGCGGGCCCCGATCTGGTCGGCGGTCGTGCAGACGGAACGGAACTCGGCCTCCGCCTCTTCGACCAGGCCGGCGTGCGCGCAGGCAGCTGCCAGCAGCACGCGTGCTCGAAGCGCGACCAGTCGGTGCCCCACCCGTTCCATCTCGCTCGTCGCCCGACGGAGGGAGACCAACGCGTTCGCGTGATCCCCTCGAGCGAGCAGCATCCGACCCTGTGCCTCGTCGAGGAAGGCGAGACCGGCCGCATTCGGGTGAGCACGGCCATGTTCGATCAGCTCTTCGGCCTCGTCGAGCCGGCCGGCCGCCACGAACGCCTCCACGCCGACCGCCAGCGTTTCGCGGTAGGCCGCGAGCCTGTCGGCCTTCGAGAGGATCTCGCGTGCGAGCCAAACCGCGTCGTCGGTCTCGCCCGCCGCCAGGTGGAGGCGGATCCTGGCGGTAGCGTCGTACACGATGTCCTGAAGCTCGGTTCTGCTCGAGACCGGGGGCAGAGTCGCCTTCGCCTCCTCCAGCTTGCCCTCCTCGAGGAGCACCTCGGCCAGCTGAACCCCGGCCCGCCACCGCATCTTTTCCTCTTTGCCCTCGTAGACGAGGCCGGCCCGCTCCGCATCCGCGCGAGCCGCGGGCAGGTTTCCCTGGGCCTTCGCGACGTAGCTCCGACCCAGGTCGACCGTGGCCATGGTGAGCGGCACCTCGGGGATGGTCTCGAGGCGTTCCCGCCGACTGTCGAGTTCGCCCTGAAGGAGATGCACCCGCGTCCAGATCTCGTTCCAGGTCAGATTCGCGGCAATCATCCAGTAGCCCTTCGCGGCCGCCTCCCGGTAGCACCGTTCGAGCAGCTCCAACCCGGCGTCGACATCACGGCCGGCCAGGCCAAGCGCCTCGAACGACCGCGCCCAGATGCGCTCGAAGTCGGCTCCGATCGCTTCCGCGATCTCGGCCCCGTGCCGCGCCGCCTCCACGCAGCCCTCGTCGTCGAGCTCGAAGGTTCGGAGCCCCGCGATCCGCATATATGTCATCGCGAGCTCTGCGGACGGCCCGGCGGTCTCGAGAACATCCCTCGCGCGCACGTACTCTTCAAGCGCGAGCTCGGGCTGCAGGCGCTCCCACCGGCAGCGACCGAGCACGACGCGCGACCGGGCGGCTTCCAGTGTCTCGCCGAGAGCCTCGAGCGTGTCGATCCCGTCCTCTAAGTACTTCTCGGCGACGCCCGGATCGCCGTCGAGCCAGTAGTCGCGGCCGACGCGGCACGCGATCCGCGCGCGCTCGGCCTCATCCGTCACATGAGGGAGCGCGCGCTCCAGGAGCGACACGGCCTCGCGAAACGCGGTCGCCCGCTCGGCGTCGTCCGCGCTTCGTATGCACATCGGGACCGCCTCGACGAAGCGGCCGGCCTCGAGCAGATGGTGCGCGATCTCGATCGGCTTCGAACCTTCATGCCGAAGCAGGGCGTCGGCGGCGCGTCCGTGCAGCTGCTGCCGGCGCGGGGTGACCGTGTCGCTGGAGATCGCCTCCTGCGTGAGCGCATGCCGCCACCGGTATCGTCCCGGAGCGCCTGGCTCCTCCTCGACGAGCTGTTGCTGGAGGGCCGCATCGAGTGCGCGATGCATGACTGCGTCGTCCACATCCGCGACAGCGGTCAGGGTCGGATAGTCGAATGTTCGACCCAGCACGGCCGCGGCCTGGAGGACGATGACGACCTCGTTGTCCAGGCGTTGGAGCCGCAGCCGGATCGTGTCGCGAACCGTGGACGGAATGCCGAGCTCGTCGACCGACTTTCGATCCCAGCCTCGATCGGTCCGGAAGATGTCTCCGCGCTCGAGCGCCTCCTTGAGCATCTCTTCGAGTACAAAGGGATTTCCCTCGCTGCGCTCGCGCATGAACCCGGCGAAGTCCTCGCCGACATCGTCTGCATCGAAGATCGCGGAGATGATCGCGCTCACCTCGGTGACGGGAAGCGCTTCGAGCTCGATGATTTCCGCGGTCCGTGACCGGCGCCACGTCTGCAGAACCGGCAGCAACGCATGCTTTCGGTGCAGCTCGTCGCTGCGATAGGTCACGAGCAGCAGCGCCCGCAGGCTCCTGAGGCGGCGGGCAAGATGGTCGAGCAGCTCGCGCGTCGATTCGTCGGCCCAGTGGACATCGTCGATGACGATGACGACCGGCCGGTCGATCGCGGTGAGAAGCGACACAAAGGCCTCGAACAGTCGAAGCTTCGCGCGGGCCGGATCGCCGGTCTGTCCGTCCGGCTCTCCCTCCGAGAGTTGCGGAAACAGCTGGGCGAGCTCTCGACGTTCCGCACGAAGACGCCCAACCGCTGCGGTGCCGGATTCGGTACCGAGGAAGTTTCCGATCGCCTCGACGAACGGCAAGTACGGCAGGGCGAGCTCGGCCTCGCTGCAGCTACCCCAGAGGACTTCCGCGTCGAGCCTGCGCGCCTGGCGGGCGAGCTCCGTCGCAAGCCGGGTCTTCCCGATGCCCGCCTCGCCCGCGAGGACGACAAAGCGACTCTCGAACCGCGCCGTAGCCAGGAGGGCGCCCTCGAGGACAGCAAGCTCTTCCTCCCGGCCAACCAGGACCGGCGAGACAACCCGTTCGACCATGCAGGCATTGTCTCAGGGCGCCAATGCGCGGTAGATCCCGTCCGCCTCGGATGTGAGGCCGTCGAGCTCGAGCGCAGCGAGCTGGGCGGCGAGATCCGCGGCACCGAGACCGCTTCGACGAGCGAGCTCGTCTGCGGTCGCGGGCATGAGCTCGAGGAGCGGGTTGCGGGTCTCGGGACGCTTTTCCGCCGGCGCGATCCCCAGGGATTCGAGCACGTCGCCGGCGGACGTCGCGGGTGTCGCCCCGAGGCGCAGCAACGCATTCGTTCCGGCCGAGAGCGACGACGTGATCTCGCCCGGCACCGCGAAGACCTCTCTCCCCTCCTCGAGGGCGAAGTCGGCGGTGATGAGGGCGCCGCTCCGCTCGCGCGCCTCGACGATGATGGTGGCGGCGCAGAGGCCGGCGATGATCCGGTTGCGCGCGGGAAAGCGCCAAGCCAGCGGCTCGACACCGGGCTCGTACTCCGACACGAGCAGGGACCGCTCGGCGATCTCCCGCGCGAGGCCTGCATGTGCGGCGGGGTAGTCGCGGTCGATGCCGCAGCCGAGGACTGCAACGGTGTGGCCCTCCGCCTGCAGCGCGCCGCGATGAGCCTCGCCGTCCACGCCGCGGGCGAGGCCGCTGACGACGACCACACCCGCCGCGGCGAGATCGCGCCCGAGCATGTGCGCGACCTGCGCACCGTACGGCGAGCACGCCCGCGCACCGACCACGGCGACCGCAGGTCGCGCCAGCAGGTCGCCCCCGCCGTGGCCGCGGAGGTGCAGGCGGCGCGGCGGGTCGTGGATCGCACGCAAAAGCGGCGGCAGCTCCGATTTCGGCAGAAACGTCACGTCGCCAGGTCGGGCGGCGCGCGATACGCGAGCGCCTCCGCGATGTGCTCGGGCAGAACCTCCCCGGCCTCGGCGAGGGCGGCGATCGTGCGCCCAACCGACGCGACCTTGGCGCGACCACGGCCGGACAGGCGCAGGCGGTCGACCGCGCGCGTCAACAGCTCGTCGGCGGCCGGAGTCCGCGCAGGTGGTGCGTCCGCCAGCCGCATCCGCGCCGACAAGACACGCGTCCGCACCGCGTCCGAGCCCTCGCCGCCGGCGGCCTGCAGTTCGCTCGCACGCGGGCGCGGGACCGTCACGACGATGTCGAAGCGGTCGAGGAGCGCCCGAGAGAGGCGGTCGCGGTAGCGCGCGATCCGCTGCGGCGAGCACGAGCACTGCGCACCGGGATCGCCGCGCGCACCGCACGGGCACAGGTTCATCGTTCCGATGAGCTGGAAGCGCGCGGGGAAGCGGACGCTGCCCGCCGCCCGAGCGACGAGGATCTCGCCGTCTTCGAGCGGCTGCCGCAGCGCTTCGAGGGCCGGGCGCTGGAACTCCGCCAGCTCGTCGAGCAGCAAGACGCCGTGATGCGCGAGGCTCGCCTCACCCGGCCGCAGCTTCGGTCCGCCGCCGACGATCGCCGCCGTCGAGGCGCTGTGATGCGGCGCGCGGAACGGCGGGTAGCCGATCAGCGGGTACTCCGGATCGACCAGACCGGCGACCGAGTGGATCCGCGTGACCTCGAGCGCCGCATCCTCCTCCAGCGGCGGCAAGATCCCCGGCAGGCGACGCGCGAGCATCGTCTTGCCGATTCCCGGCGGCCCGCCGAAGAGCATGTTGTGCCGGCCGGCCGCCGCGAGCTCGAGTGCACGGCGCGCGCGTTCCTGCCCGCGCACGTCGGCGAGGTCGAGCGGCGGCCGCCGCGCCCGGCCGTTGCCCGGGACCCACTCGGGCGGCTCCAGCTCGCCGCGCAGGTACGCGACGGCCTCCGCGAGATGACGCACACCCACCGGCTCGACTCCGGCAAGCGCCGCCTCGGCGCACGCATCGAGTGCGCACACGAGCCGCTCGAGCCCTGCGCGCCGCGCGCCCTCCGCGACCGCGAGCACGCCGCCGACACGCCGCAGCCGTCCGTCGAGCGCGAGCTCGCCGCAGGATGCGTGCTCGGCCAGCCGGTCGCGCGGAATCTGTCCCGACGCGGCTAGCAGCGCCAGCGCGATCGGCAGGTCGAAGCCCGAGCCCTCCTTCTTCAGCTCGGCGGGCGCGAGGTTGACGGTCGACTTGTTCCCGGGCCACTCGAGCTCGGCGGACTTGATGCCGCTGCGCACGCGCTGCTTCGCTTCCTGACAGGCGCGATCGACGAGGCCGACCAGTGTGAACGCAGGCACGCCGCTCTGGACGTGCGCCTCGACCTCGACGCGCCGAGGCTCGAGGCCGACGAGGGCGAACGTGATCGCGCGCGCAAGCACGCAAAGACGGTACGGCCGGACGTGTGACGCGTCTGTGCCGAATCAGCGCGCAATCAGAACGTCTTCGAAGAACTCGCCTGCGCGCCGGCCGGTGCGGCGATTGACATGGCGGCGCAACCGCTCCTCGAGGCGCAGGCCGGCCCGCTCCAGGATCTCCGGGTACAGGTCGCGACGATCGTTGACGACGATGAGAACCGGTGCGCCGCGACGCACCGAACGCTTCGCATTGACGAGAGCAGCGACGACGGCGTCGGAGTACGCCGCCAGCGCCGCACGAGAGGTGCCGGCCGCGGCCGCGCCGACCTCGAGCTCGCGGCGGTCGTCCAGACCGAGCAGCTCGTAGGCGTACCGATGCTGCTCGTGATAGTCGATCAGGCCCGGGTACGGCGGCGACGTCAGTACCCCGTCGAAACGGCCGAGCTTCTGCTCGCGGACGTCGCTGTGGATGACGGTCGCCGTCCGCCCCCGCGCACGCAGATGTGCAAACTCCTTCAACCGGCCAAGCGTGTCGAGGGTGTAGCGGCGCAAGAATTGAGCGGCTGTCTCGACAGGCCGGCATTCACGCCGGTGCTTGTGGCACCAGTACGGCTCCCGCTGCGGCTCGCGCGGGAAATCGAGGTCGAAGTGGGTCGTGCGCCGCGCCGAGCGGGCGGCACGGGCCAACACGACACGCAACACGTCGGCGTGCTCGTAGTCGTCGACGATGCCGCGGAAACCCAGCAGCTCCCGCGCAGCCTGCGGCGCGTACCAGCGCCGAAGGTACGCCGGGGGCCGGTCGCTGCCGAGCTCACCGATGCGGGCGTGCGCCGCGCGCAGCTCGCGTTCGAGCACGAACGGCTTGTAGGCCCGCGTCTTCACCTCCATGAGCAGGCAGTTGAACGCGGCGACGTCGACGCCGGTCGCGTCGAGCCCGCTCTCGAGCGCCTGGACGAGCGTCGTCCCCGAACCGGCGAACGGATCGAGCACGTGCTGCCCGGGCCGGAAGTACCGCTCGAGCAACACCTCGACCAGCTGTGGGATGAACTTGCCGAGATACGGGTGCAGGCGGTGGACGTGCTTCGTCCGCTCGCGCTCCGGCAGGTCGCGCTCGGACCAGGAGAGCGCGAGGTCGATGTCCGCGTAGAGGGCGTCCTGGGTCGGGGCCACCCGGGCCAGTTCGACGCGGCACTCAGAAAGCCTCGGCCACGCGGCGCAACCGCCCGCCCTGGATCGCGATCACGTCGAACGAGACGTCCAGGCCGCCCGCCTCAGCTTGCTGCGCCAGCCAGCCGGCCGCCGCGGTGCGCAACCGGCGCTGTTTCTCGGCATCCACCATCTCCTCCGGCCCGCCGAAGTGCTCACCGACCTTTTCCTTGACCTCGCAGAAGATCAGCCGGCGCCCACGGCGCACGACGAGGTCGAGCTCGTAGCCGCCGACCCAAGCGTTCCGCTCGAGGATGCGGTAGCCGCGGAGCCGGTACCACCACGCTGCGCGCCGCTCGGCGTTCCTGCCGCTGTTCACGGCGACAAGCTACGCCGAGCGGGCGCACGTGACTGTTACGGATTGCGAACAGAACTCAGCACGCGGAAGCTCTGACGATCGACCGTCACCAGCGCGCGCCCACGGGGACCGCGCACGACGAGGTGGCCGTCGCCGTCCGTCCGGAGCCGATAGTTCCAGATCTTGCCCGGTTGGTACTTCCACGGCATGTTGATGCAGACTGCCGAGACGTGCCGCGTGTCAAGGGCATGGATGAACGGGAGCGAGGACGAGCCGCCGTACAGCGTGTACGCCCAGCCGTCAGAGCTGAGGCGTGTGATCGCCGTCCCCGACATCGTCGTGTCCCATGAGCGCCGGTCGGCGACGATCTTCGGAAGCAACCGCCGCTCCCTTAAGTCGTACGCACGAACGCGGTACTGCGTCAGATCTTTCGCCGTCGTGTGCTCGATCAGATACAGGTAGTGCCCGTCGGGCGAAAGGGCGTCGAACGAGAAGTCGCCCCTCAGCGTGAGCGTCTGCAAGCGGTGCATCTTCTTGACGTCGACGAACGTGAACAAGCTCTGGCTCCGCAGATACGGGCCGACATTCGCGTCGGCGAGCAGGAGCGTGCGGCCGTCGGACAGCAACCCACCCGTTGTCCCGTCGTACGCGACGAGCGGGATCCCCCACGCGCCCTCGAGGTTCAGCATTCCCATCACCTTGCCGCCGCCGCGCTGAATCGCCTCCACCGTCGTCCACGACGGCGTCGGAACCGCCACGTAGCGCATGTTCCCGTGCGTGATCCCTGCCCATCCGAACGCAACGCCCGGCCCGGGGCCGCCGTCCCCCGAGGCAGCGCCTGCGCCGCCGAGCAGGCACGCAAGGAACACCACCACAACCGTTGAAACGCGCCTTCGCATCTCCGCCTCCTGTCGGGTGTCGATCCGACTACGGAGGCGGAGACGCGAGGAGTCCCTACGGGCTCCGGACCGCGCTCAGGACGCGGAAGCTGTGCCGGTCGACGACGATCAACGCGCGCCCGCGTGGGCCGCGGACGACCAGATGCCCGTCGCCGTCGGTACGAAGCCGGTAGTCGAAGATGTGATCCGGCGACGTCTTCCACGGCAGGTCGATGCACACCGCCGACACGTGACGCGTGTCGAGCGCGTGAATGAAAGGCCGCGCCTGCGAGGCGCCGTACAGCGTGTACGCCCAGCCGCTCGACGTCGCGCGTGTGATCGGGCTGCCCTGCATCGTCGTCTCCCACGACTTGCGGTCAGAGACGATCTTCATCAGCAGGCGGCCCGCCTTCAGGTCGTACGCACGCACGCGGTACACGGTCGGATCCTCGCTCGACACGTACTGGATCAGGTAGAGGTACCGGCCGTTCGGGGACAGCGCGTCGAATGAGTAGGCGCCGTCCAGCGCGATCGTGTTCAGCCGCTTCATCTTCCGGACGTCGACGAACGTGAACGACGTGTGCTTCCGCAACCCCTGACCCGAATAGACCGGCTGTGCAAGGAGCAGCGTGCGGCCGTCCGGGAGAAAGCCCGCGGTCGTGCCGTCGTAGGCGACGAGCGGGATCCCCCACGTCCCCTTGATGCTCATGAACCGGAGCACGCGACCGCCGTTCCGGTTGATCACCTGAATCGAGGTCGACGCACCCGCCGGCACGGTCACGTAGCGCTCGTTCCCGCGCGTGAGCCCGTCCCAGCCTTGACTGAGGCCGGGGCCAGGCCCCGCCCCCGATGCCGTCGTCGTGACTGCGACCACACAGCCGACGCCGATGGCCAGACCCAGCAGAATCCGCCTTCGCATCTCGGCCTCCCTATGGGATGTCTGCTGGGACTACACCCGCCGCGGCCGAAAGGGTCCCTCAGCCAGATTTGGTCAGCGCGGCGTGAATCTCCCGGGTGAGCGCCGCGATCTGCTCCGTCAGTTCCTTGTCCTGGCGCGTCAGCGTCGTATTCGACTCGAGCAGGGCCTCGAGCTTGTCGGTCTCCGCCTTGATCGCGGCGACGCGGCGTTCGCCAGCCTTCTCTTCCTGCTCGCGATGCTTCTCCGTCATTACCGCGGCCGTCTTGTCGCGCGCCGCCTGCCGGGTCTCGGCCAGGAGGATCAGCGGTGCCGCATAGGCGGCCTGGGTCGAGAAGGCGAGATTCAGGAGGATGAACGGATAGGCGTCCCAGTGGTTCATCAACGCCACTGAGTTGAGCGCTATCCACACGATCACGATGATCGTCTGGCCGACGATGTACTGCGGCGTGCCGAAGAAGCGCGCGGCACGCTCAGCCGCATGGCCGAAGGTGTCCTGTCCAAAGGCGCCGTGCGGCTCGGTCATGACCACGAGGGTAGGCACGGCCGCGGACGGCGGGCTCGCTCGTGGCATCCGTTGCGTTCCGGAGCCTGCGGTGGGAAGATCGGAGGCGGCTGCCCCGTCTTTTCACCGGGGGGTAGCTCCGAAGGAACGGAGGGCGTATGAGTGAGGTTGCAGGCAGGGCGCAATTGATCGACGCGTCGGATCTGGGCGCGCGGTCGCAGCGGATCGGGGCGACCGTGCCGCGGTCCGAGATCGAGGAAGCACTGCGCGTCGAAGAGCCGCCGGAGCTCATCCTCGAGATCGATCGCCGCAGTAACGGCGACGTCGAAGGGCACATGTTCCGCGTGGCGTGGACCGAGGATCAGCTCAAAGGGCTGCTTCGGGACACGAGCGACGAAGAGATCACGCTGCTCTTCGATGCCGACGAGCTCGACCAAGCGCTCGCCGGCGAGGACATCGAAGCGCACGGGGTACGCGAAAAGACAGCCGCGGTGCTGACGGTTGCGGCGATGGCAGCAGGCGTCGCAGCCGCGGCGCACCCGGCCAGCGCCAAGACCATGGCCTCGGGCGGTGGTGTCGCCGGCGCAGGTGCCAACATCGAGATGGTCAGCGATGCCGCGAGCAGCGGTTCGACCGCGGCGCCTGAGCTGATCGCCGACTCCGCGAGTAGCGGGCCGGCGGGTGTTCAGGCGGCCGAGGCTTCCGGGCCAGAGCTCGTCAGCGACGCTGCCAGCGGGCCGGGTCCCGTCCAGGCGGCCGAGGCTTCCGGGCCAGAGCTCGTCAGCGACGCTGCCTTGACCGGCACGTTGTCGCATCTGTCGTCCGCGGACCTCGCGGGTACGGTCTCGACGGTTGAGGCCGGGGACTCGGGGCTGTCGACGTCGGAGATCGCGGCGACGGCGGTCGGTGGAGGCATGGTCTTGCTGATCACCGCAGCGGGCTTCGCGCTGCGCGGCAAGCGCCGACCCGAGCAGTTCGCGTAGCGACTGCTGCGGAGGGGGCGCGGACGCGCCCCCTCCGTTTCTTAGCCTGTCGCGAGGCTCTCTTCTTCGGCCTCGAAAGAGCCCGAGGATCTGAACGGGAGGTAGCAGAGCGCCTGGAACGAGCGGCGGTGGATGCGGGACGGCCCGCGCTCGCGCACGATCTTCGAGTGGCCGGGCGTGATGTAGCCGACGTGAGACGAAAAGCCGTAGTGCGGGAAGAGCGCGTCCATCCGGTGCATCAGACGGTCCCGTGTCACCTTCGCCACGATCGACGCGGCCGCGATGGCAGCGCTCTTCTCGTCGCCGTCCACAACCGCGCGATGTTCGGGCGCGGCCGGGCCGAGCCGGAAGCCGTCGACGAGACACGCCTCCGCCGGCGGGGACAAGGCGTGCAGGATCTCCCGCATTGCCGCGAGATTCGAGCGATGCAGGCCGTTGCGGTCGATCTGCCCGTGCGGGATCACGCGCACGACGACCTGCTCCGCGCACCCGAGCACGGCTCGGAAGAGGTTTTCACGCCGCTCGGGCGAGCACTGCTTCGAGTCGTTCAGGAGTCCGAGCGGCCGCACCTTGTGGTCGCGAAGGCAGCCGTAGTCGAGCAACACGCCGGCGACGACCAGCGGGCCGGCGAGCGAGCCGCGGCCGGCCTCGTCGGTGCCGGCGACCAGGCGAGCGCCCAGCTTGCGGTCGAACCTCAGAAGTCTCTGGCCGGAGCTGAGCGCCACGGCCGCGGAGGATAGCTTCCTACTCGGCCGCTTCTTCGGAGGCTTCCGGGGTCTCCGCCTCGGAAACCTCGCTCGGAGCGGCTTCTGGCTCGACCGCCGCACGCTGTCCCCGGGCGCCGTCCTGGCGCAGCTCCCGCACGCGGGCCTTCCGCCCCACCTTGCCGCGCAGGTAGTAGAGCTTCGCGCGGTTCACGTCGCCGATCGCGGCGACCTCGATGCGCTCGATCTTCGGTGAGTGCAGCGGGAACGTCCGCTCGACGCCGACGCCGAAGGACTGCTTCCGCACCGTGAAGGTCTCGCGGGCCCCGGCCCCCTGGCGCTTGAGGACGATGCCTTCGAAGACCTGGATCCGCGCGCGCTGGCCCTCGATCACCTTGAAGTGCACGCGGACGGTGTCCCCCGCCTTGAACTGCGGGATGTCCTCGCGCATCTGGGCGCGCTCGATTGACTCAATCACCTTGCTCATAGGAAAAGCGGCCCTCCGGACCGGCCGCGGAATGCTACCGAAGATGGATCCGTTTGGATCCGCGCTTGATCTCGACGATCTTGCCGCGGATGTTCGCCAGCGGAACAAGGCCCCAGACGCGGGAGTCACACGACGAGCTCCGATTGTCGCCCAAAACGAGGTACATGCGAGGAGGGACGCGGTCGAGCGTCCCGCGGGGCGGAATGTCCTTCATCGTGAGCGTTCGGGTGTCTCTCCGAGAAGACGTCACGTACGGCTCCGAAAGGTCCCGGCCGTCGATGTAGACCGTGCCGCCCTTCTCCTGCCAGCGGTCACCGGGAAGACCGATCACTCGCTTGATGAAGAGCCCGCTCGAGCCGCACTCCAGCAGTGCACGCCTCGGCGTCTGGAAGACGACGATGTCGCCCCGGCGGGGTTTTTCGTCCTTGTACGGAACCGCGTAGACCAGGTCCCGGCTGGCGGCCTCGCAGCCCGGGGCCGGCTTGCTGCAATGAAGCGTCGGCTCCATCGACGACGAAGGGACACGGTAGACATGGCCCCCACGCTGCTGCGTGCAGCCCGCTGCGAGCAGGAGCACCGCGAGCAGCGTGGCCCGGTGCATCAGTGGAACGAGATGCGGCTTGGCGGCCAGTACGTGGCGAAGACCTTGCCGATCAGGTTCTTCTTCGGGACGAGGCCCCAGACACGCGAATCGCACGACGACTTCCGGTTGTCACCCATCATCAGGTAGTAGTCCTTCGGGATCCGTATGTAGGTGTTCCGCGGCGGGATGTCCGACAGGCCGAGCGTTCTGCCGTCCCTGCGTCCCGGCTTGATGTACGGCTCGTCGAGCTTCTTCCCGTCGATGTAGACGTCCCCGGCGCGCTCCTCCCAGACGTCTCCCGGCAGGCCGATCAGGCGCTTGACGAACGTTCCTTCCTGCCCGCACTCCTGTTTTGCGAGCTTCGGCGTGTTGAAGACGACGATGTCGTCTCTGCGCGGCGCGTGCAGGTGGTAACAGAAACGGCAGGCAAGCACGCGATCGGACGTGCGCGCCTCGCACCCGGGCGCCGGCCGCGCGCAGTGCAGGGTCGGCTCCATCGACGAGGACGGAATCCGGTACGGGTTGACGACCCAGGCCTTGATCGCGAGCACGATCGCGACCGCGCCGACGATCGTGACGACCCAGTCGAGCGCGACACGCCAGCCGTGCGGCAGATCCGGGAACAGCCGGTCGATCGGGTTGTGCGACTTCTTCGCTGCTGCGGCTGGGCCCGCTCCGTCGAGGCCGACGTCGTAACGCGCGCGTTGCTCAGGGTCGCGCAGGACCTCGTAGGCGTCACGCAGTTCGCGCCAGGCTCCGTCCTGGTAGCCGCGCTCGAGCGCGGCCCGCCGATACGCGGCCTCGATCTCCTGCGGCGACGCGCCCGTGCGAACGCCCAAGACCTCGTAGTGGTTCGTCACGTGACCGTCCGCCGCCGGCTCTGCTCGCGTCGCCATTCCTCGATCTTCCCGTGGTCGCCCGAAAGCAGCACGTCCGGCACGTGCCAGCCGCCGAATTCAGCCGGGCGCGTGTAGTGCGGATATTCGAGGCCGCCCTCGAGCTCGGCCGAGAAGCTCTCGACCGTGCTCGACTCCTCCCTGATGGCGCCCGGGAGGCGGCGCGCGATCGCGTCGACCAGCACCATCGCCGGCAGGTCGCCGTTGGAGAGGACGTACGGGCCGATCGAGACCGCGTCCGACGCGAGATGCTGCACGACGCGCTCGTCGAACCCCTCGAACCGGGCCGACAGGAGTGTGAACGTCTCCTCGGCGGCGAGCTCCTCGACGACGTCCTGCGTCAGCTGGCGCCCTTGCGGCGTGAGCGCGATCACCCGGTGATCCGGAACGCCCCCGTACACGGCGTCGAGCGCCGCGGCGACGACGTCGACGCGCAGCACCATCCCGGCGCCGCCGCCGTATGGCTCGTCGTCGACCTGCCCCGCGCGCAGCGGTGTCGTGTCACGGTAGGAGAAGAGCCGCAGGTCGAGCTCGGTGCCGAGGACCGCGGCGACGGGACGCTGCTCGGTAAGCCACGCGAACGCATGCGGAACGAGGGTGAAAACGTCGAGCTGCACAGGGCGAGGGGAGTCAGGTTAGCCGGGGGCTGCGAAACCGGGCGCAACGACAATGCGCCCACCTTTCACATCGACCGCGAGGACGCAATCCTCGACCATCGGCAAAGCCAGGCCCGAATCGAGCTCGAGGATGTCGTTCGCGACGCCCGGCGCGACGTCCACCACTCGGCCGAGCTCGCGGCGGCCGTCCTCCTCGACTCGGAGGCCGACGAGCTGGAAGACGTAGTACTCGCCCTCCGCGGTCGGCGCGAGCGCCTCGCGCAGGACCTCCAACGGCGTGCCGCGCGGGACACGCCGGTCGAGCCGGATCACCGGCCGGCCGCGCGCCTGCTTGGAGGCGACGACCGTTGCCTCGCCTCCCTCCACCAGCAGTTTTGCGCCGACCGCGAACAGCTCGCGCGTCTCGCTGGCGTCCTCGACGACGAACGAACCGTCGAGGCCGTGGGACTTCCCAACACGCCCGATGACGATGAGCTCAGTCGCGCTCACGCGAGATGCGGTCGAAAAGCTCCGTGGCCTCCTCCGGCCCGAGCTCCGGCCATTCGTCGGGGAAGCCGCTCCCCGCGATGTCCCCGGCCTCGTAGGAGCTGCGGCGGAACCCGACCTCAGGCCTAAGCCCCACCCAGTACGCACCCGGCTCGTTCTCGTACGGCATCCCGACGCTGCCGGCGTTGACGAGCCGGATGTCGCCGATGCGCCGGTCGAACTGCACATGCGTGTGCCCGCAGACGACAACGCCCGCGTCGACGCCGTCGAGCGCGCGTTGCCACCGCTCGTCCGGGCTGATGCGGGTCAGCAGCTCGTCGTCGCTGCGCGGCGTCGCGTGACAGAAGAGGACGCGACCGAGCCCGTCTACCTCGACCGTTTCGGTCAGGGGCAAGCCGTTGAGAAACTCGAGCTGCTCCTGGCTCAACCGGCCACGTATCCAGTCGATCACCCCAGGCGGCGGGCCGCCTTTTCGAGCTTGTGGCTCTGAGCCACTAACTTGAACCAGCTCCCGGTCCGCGTTGCCGCGGATGAAGCGGGCACGGTCGCCGAGGCCGCGCAGACGCTCCAGCGTCTCCGCCGGCCACGGCCCGGCGACGAAGTCGCCGCCGATGAGGATCAGGTCGGCGTCGAGCTCCGCCAGCACCGCCTCGAGCGCCGGCAGGTTGCCGTGCACGTCGTAGAGCGCCGCGACGCGCAACTTTTAGTCGACGATCTCGAGCTGCACGCGCCGCCGCTCGCGTGCGCTGCCCGCACGCACGATCGTCCGCAGGGCGCGCGCGATCCTGCCCTGGCGGCCGATCACCTTGCCGAGGTCGTCCTCGGCCACGTGGAGGCGCAGGACGACGGTGTCGTCCTCGTCGACGCGCTCGACGCGCACCGCGTCCGGCTCGTCCACGAGCCTGCGCGCGAGGTACTCGAGTAGCTCGGCCATCAGGCCGAGAGGTTCTTGATCTTCAGGAGCTTCCGCACCGCCTCCGACGGCAGGGCGCCCTTGCCGAGCCAGTCCTTCACCTTCTCCTCGTCGAACTCGATCAGCGAGGGGTCGTGCTGCGGGTTGTAGCGGCCCACGATCTCGATGAACTTGCCGTCGCGCGGTGAGCGCGAGTCGGCCACGACGACGCGGTACACCGGATTCTTCTTCGACCCGACGCGCGTCAACCTCATGCGTACAGCCAAATCACTACCTCCGTGTCTTCGATCGCTTCTTGCGTTTGTTGGACTTTGTCGCCTTGCGTTGCGGCTGCTTCGGGGCGCCCGGCAGCTCGGGGAGCTTCCCTCTGCTCATCCCCTTCATCAGTTTTTCCATCTCCTTGCGTCCCTCGAGCAGACGGTTGACCTCTTCGACACTGGTGCCGGAGCCACGCGCGATGCGCTGACGGCGCGACCCGTCGATCACCTTCGGCAGCGAGCGTTCCTCGGGCGTCATCGAGAGGATGATCGCCTCGACGCGCGCGAACTGCTTTTCGTCGATGTCGTCGAGCCCTTCGAGCTGCTTGCCGAGGCCCGGGATCAGCTTCACCAGCCCCCCGATCGAGCCCATCCGCCGGATCATCCGGTAGCTCTTGAGAAAGTCGTCGAAGCTGAACTGCCCCTTGAGCATGCGGGCCTCGAGCTCCTTCTGCTCGTCCTCCTCGACGGCCTGCTCGGCGCGTTCGATCAGCGTCAGGACGTCGCCCATGCCGAGGATGCGCGAGGCCATCCGGTCCGGGTGGAAGTACTCGAGCTGGTCGACCTTCTCGCCGACCGAGATGAGCTTGATCGGCCTGCCGGTGACTGCCTTGACGGAGAGCGCGGCGCCGCCGCGCGCGTCGCCGTCGAGCTTCGTCAAGACCACCCCGTCGAAGGCGACGCGCTCCTGGAAGGCGAGCGCGACGTTGACGGCTTCCTGACCGGTCATCGCGTCGAGCACGAGCAGCACGTTCGCCGGCTTCGACACGTCGCGGACGCGCTCGAGCTCCTCCATCAACTCCTCGTCCACGTGCAGACGTCCTGCCGTGTCGAGGATGACCGTGTCCGCACCGTCCGCGGCGAGTCGCTCGATGCCGTTGCGCACGACGCGGACGGGATCGGAGCCGTCTTCCCGGTACACCGGAACCTGGATCTGGCGGCCGAGCTGCTCGAGCTGGTCGATCGCGGCCGGACGCTGGAGGTCCGCCGCGACGAGCGCCGGCGTCCGTCCTTCCTTGCGCAGCAGCAGTGCCAGCTTGGCCGCGGCCGTCGTCTTGCCGGAGCCCTGCAACCCCGCGAGCAGGATCACCGTCGGCGGGCGCCCAGTGAAGACCAGCTTCGAGCTCCCGGCGCCCATCAGTTCCGTCAGCTCCTCGTGCACGGCCTTCACGACCTGCTGGCCCGGCGTGATGCTCTTCAGAACCTCCTGACCGAGCGCGCGCTCCCGCACCTGGGCGACGAAGTCCTTGACCACCTCGAAGTTGACGTCGGCCTCGAGCAGCGCGAGCCGGATCTCGCGCATCGCACGCGAGATCGCCTCCTCGTCGAGCTTGCCGCGACCTCGGAGGTCGCCGAGGGCGCTCTGAAGCCGGTCTGACAGGGCGTCGAACACGGCCGCCAAGTGTAGGCCAGACTTCGCCCATGACCGAGGACCGCACGGAACGGAAGCTCGCGACCGTCCTGTTCGCCGACCTGGCCGGGTCGACCGCGCTCGCCGACGAGCAGGATCCCGAACGAACGCGTGCGCGGCTCGAGCGCTTCTACGACGCGATGGCGGCGGAGATCGAAGCCGCCGGCGGGACGGTCGAGAAGTTCGCAGGCGACGCCGTCATGGCCGCCTTCGGCGCGCCCGAGGCGCTCGAGGACCACGCCGAGCGTGCGCTCCACACGGCCCTTTCGATGCAGCGGCGCGTGGAGGAAGGCCTGACCCTGCGGATCGGGGTCAACACCGGCGAGGTCGTCGCCGGCCGCGCGCGGGAAGGCAGCTCGTTCGTCAGCGGCGACGCCGTCAACGTCGCCGCCCGGCTCGAGCAGGCGGCCGATCCCGGCGAGATCCTCATCGGCGAGCGCACGGCCGCCGCGGCGCGCGGCGCGTTCGAGTTCGGCGACGAGCGGACGGTCGAGGCGAAAGGCAAGAGCGGCGGCATCCCCTGCCGGCCGCTCGTCCGAGCGCTGTCGCTGATGCGGACGCGCGGAGTCGGCGGTCTCGCGCGCACGTTCGTCGGCCGCGACACCGAGCTCGCCCAACTGCAGGCCGCGAAGCGGCGCAGCGTCGAGCGGTCGCGGCCGGTGCTCGTCACGGTGCTCGGCGACGCGGGGCTCGGCAAGACACGGCTGATGCGCGAGCTCTGGGAGCAGCTCGCCGACGAGGAGCCGAGCCCGCTGCGGCGGATCGGCCGCTGCCTCGCCTACGGGGAAGGCATCACGTACTGGCCGATGGCGGAGGTGTTGAAGGAGCACTTCTCGATCCTCGAGAGCGACCCGCCCGAAGAGGCGCGCCGCAGGCTCGGCAGCCGCGAGATCCTGGGCCTGACGCTGGGGCTCGACGTCGCCGGCGACCTCCATCCGCTCGCGGCCCGGGACCGCCTGCACGCTGCCTGGGCCGCCCTTCTCTCAGAGCTCGCGGCGGACCGGCCGGTCGTCGTCCTGGTCGAGGACGTGCATTGGGCAGAGGCGCCGCTGCTCGACCTGATCGAGCGGCTCGCGCGCGACGTGACGGGGCCCCTCCTGCTGCTGGCGACAGGCCGGCCGGATTTCGCGCGCGCGTGGGACGCACGCATCGACAGCGAGACGATCTGGCTGGAGCCGCTGCAGCAGGATGCAGCGACGACGCTCGTCGAGACGCTGCTCGCCGCGGAGCTCTCGGCGCCGGTGCGGGAGCTCGTCGTGGAGCGCGCGGAGGGAAACCCGTTCTTCGTCGAGGAGGTGCTCGGCAGCCTGATCGACGCCGGCGTGCTGCAGCGGTCGAACGGTGCATGGCACGCGGCGGAGCTGCCGCCCGGCTTCGACATCCCGGACTCGGTCCAGGCAGTCCTCGCCGCGCGCATCGACCTGCTCGGGGAGGCCGACAAGGCGGCCCTCCAGGCCGCGGCGGTGATCGGCCGTGCGTTCTGGACCGGACCGATGTACGAGCTCGTCGCCGGGTTGGAACCGGACTTGAGCGCGCTCGAGAGCCGCGACTTCATCCGCCGGCGGTCGAGCTCGACTCTCGCAGGCGAGGTCGAGTACGTCTTCAAGCATGCCTTGACACGCGAGGTCGCGTACAACGGGCTCACGAAGGCGCGACGCGCGCGGTTGCACGCGCAGTTCGCGGACTGGCTCGAACGGCTCGGCGAAGGTCGCGACGAGCACGCGCCGCTGCTTGCGCACCATTACGCGGAGGCAGTTCGCCCGGAGGACGCGGACGTCGCGTGGCCCGACGCCAACGCGGAGCTCGAAGCCCTGCGCCGCAAGGCGGTCGAGTGGCTCGAACGCGCAGCTGAGGGTGCGATCATCCGCTACGAGCTCGACGACGCCGTCATCTTGCTCGAGCGCGCGCTGACGCTGGAGGCGGCGCGCGATGAGCAGGCCCGGCTCTGGCGCCGGGTCGGCCGCGCGCACGCGCTGCGCTACGACGGGGACAACTTCATCAAGGCGATGCAAACGGCGCTCGAGCTCGTGGACAACCCCCGGCAGCGGAGCGAGACCTACGCCGAGCTCACCTTCGAGGGCGCCATGCGTTCCGGCATGTGGCAGAGCCGGCTCGACCGGCAGAGTAAGGAGGACTGGAGTGCCCGCGCACTTACGGACGTCGAGTACGGCAGCCCTCCGCACGTGAAGGCGCTGATCGCCCGCGCGTTCTGGGCCCTTCCCGACGCCGACGAGTGCGCAGTGTTGTCAGCCGAGCTCGCCGAGAAGCTCGGCGACGTCGAGTTGCGCTCCGCGGCGTTCGATGCCCGTGCTGGCGCTGCGTTCCGCGTCGGCGACTACAGCGGTGCACACACGTGGGCAATGCGGCGTTTCGACTTCCTGCCGGAGCTCTCCAACCCCGACCTCATCCACGATACGTACCTCTCTGCGATCCCCACGGCCGCGGCCCTCGGCAGGATTCGCGAGTCGCGCCGCCTCGCGCAGGAGCTCGAGGACGTGGTAAAGGAGCTGACGCCGCATCACCGTGTGCACGGCATTGCGTGCGTGCTCGAGGTCGAGGAGCTCGGAGGCAACTGGGATAGGATCGCCGCGCTCGAGGCAGAGACCGAGCGGACGGTCGAGGAGAACCGCGAAACGCCGTGCGTCCGGAACGCGCGCTCCCTGCTCCTTTGCGCGCTGGCGAACGAATTGGGTGGGCGAACCGATCGTGCGCGAGAGCTCGAGTCTGCGGCGGACGAGTTCCCGAATGTGGGCTTTGGCGCCACCCTCGGAACTCCTCGTGCACGTCTCGCGCTCGCACGCGCCGAGTTCGACCGGCTAGAAGAGCTCCTCGACGACGCGGAATGGATGCAGCGCCAGATCTGGTTCTCGCTTCCTGCCGCGGCGGCGCAGCTCGACTCGCTCGCAGTGATCAGATCGGCCGCCGACGTCGAGGCAGGGGCGGAGCGACTCGGCCGCCCGAAGACCTACTTGGAGCCGTTCGCGCTCCGCGCCCTCGGCATCGTTCACGAGGACGAGGCGCTGCTGGCCCGCGCCCATGAGGCCTTCCTGGCCATGCGGCTCGACTGGCATGCGGCCCAGACGGAGCGGCTCCGCTCCTTGCGTAAACGGGTGCTCGGCTAGGCGCTTCCGAGCTCCAGTCCTACACTCAGGACATGACCGTCAGTCGGCGCACGGTCACCGTCCTGTTCGCGGACGTTGCGGATTCGACGCCGCTCGGTGAGCGGCTCGACCCGGAGTCGTTGCGCCGCGTGATGTCCCGCTTCTTCGAGGAGATGTCGGTCGTCCTCGAGCGGCACGGGGGGACGGTCGAGAAGTTCATCGGCGACGCTGTCATGGCCGTCTTCGGCATCCCGGAGCTGCACGAGGACGACGCGCTGCGAGCGGTGCGCGCCGCGACCGAGCTGCGTCAGGCGCTGGCCGAGCTGAATCAGCAGCTCGGGCGCGAACTGGAGGTGCGCATCGGCATCCGCGTCGGCGTCAACAGCGGCGAGGTGGTCGCAGGCGACGGCACCGGTGGACAGATGCTCGTCACGGGAGACGCGGTCAACGTCGCCAAGCGCCTCGAGGAGGCGGCGCGCACGGGCGAGATCCTCGTCGGCGAGCCGACGAGACGACTCGTCGAGAACGCAGTCGTGCTCGAGCCGCGCGACGAGCTGACGCTGAAAGGCAAGACCGGTCCCTTCCCCGCGTGGAACGTCCTGGCAGTGATCGAGGGTGCCAGTGCGTACGCGCGACGGCTCGACGCGCCGCTGGTCGGCCGCGAGCTGGAGTTGGAGGCCCTGCGCGACGCATATGCCGCGGCAGTTGCGACCAGGTCGTGCCGGCTGTTCACGCTTGTCGGGCCGGCCGGGATCGGAAAGTCGCGCCTCGCAGCCGAGCTGTGCGGCGCGCTCAAAGAAGAGGCGACCACGCTGACGGGACGCTGTCTCCCCTACGGCGACGGGATCACGTTCTGGCCGCTGGTGACGATCGTCGGGACGCTGGGCAGCGACGAAGGTGTGCGCGAGGTCCTCGCGGGCAGCGAGGACGCCGAGCTCGTCGCGACGAGGGTCCTCGGCGCCGTCGGCCCAACCGCGACGGAGGCGCCCGCCGGCGAGACGTTCTGGGCGGTGCGGCGTCTGTTCGAGGAGCTCGCCCGCGAAACGCCGCTCGTCGTCGTCGTCGAAGACATCCATTGGGCCGAGCCGACGTTGCTCGACTTGCTCGAGTATCTCGCCGGCTGGACGCACGACGCGCCCTTCCTGCTGGTGTGCCTGGCGCGTCCCGATCTCCTCGACGAGCGTCCCGGATGGCTGACTCAGGCAGGCACTGGGCTGGTACTCGAGCCGCTGACCGAAGAGGAGTCGCACGCGCTGCTCGACGAGATCGGACAGGAGTGGCCGCTCGATGCGCATGCCCGCATACGCATCGCCGAAGCGGCCGAAGGCAACCCGCTCTATCTCGAGCAGATGGCGGCGATGCTCGCGGAGGGCGGTTCGCCGGACACGATTCCGCCGTCGATTCACGCGTTGATCGCGGCGCGCCTCGACCGGCTTCCGCACGACGAGCGCGCGCTGCTCGAGCGCGCGGCCGTGGCCGGAAAAGAATTCACCCGAGCTGCGCTCCGGCGGCTGTCTCTCGACGGCGACCCGCCCGACATGGACGCGCTCCTGCTCAAGCTCGCGCGCAAGGATCTGCTCGCCGCTCGACCGGGGCGCGAGGACGCCTATCGATTCCGCCACGCTCTGATTCGCGACGCGGCGTACGCCGGCATCGCGAAGGAGCTCCGCGCGCAGCTACACCAACGTTTCGCAGACTGGGCGGCGAACACGAACGCCGGCCGAGCCGGCGAGCTGGACGAGATCGTCGGCTACCACCTCGAGCAGGCGTTCCGATACCGCGAGCAGCTCGGCCCGCTCGACGAGGAGGCACGGACGCTCGCCACCCGCGGCGCGCACATCCTCGGCGGCGCGGGTCGGCGGGCGCTGCGCCGGCGCGACATTCCCGCGGCGGTCACGCTCTTGGAGCGCGCCACGGCCCTGATCCCTGCTGAGGAACCTGCGCGGCGCGAGCTCCTGCTGGACCTCAGCCGCTCGCGGCGCGAAGCCGGTCGTCTCGCGGAGGCTGACGAGAGCTTGCGCGAGGCGGCGGAGCTCGCCGACGCCGCCGCGGACAGGCTGCTGCGCTGCCGCGTGCTGCTCGAGCAGGTGCTTCTGCACGCGTACACATACCCCGAGCGCGGCACCCAGGAGCTGATGGACGCTGCGGATTCGGTCATTCCGGCGTTTCAGGAGCTCGGGTACGACGCCGGTCTGGCACTCGCCTGGCTCCTGGTCGCGGAGGCGCACTGGCTCCGGTGTCAGATCGGGCCGATGGAGGAGGCGCTCGACCGTGCAAGCGCCCACACCGACGCCGCGGAGGTCCGGGAACGCGGCGAGCTCGGCAATGCCCGCGCACGCGCCGCCCTGGCCGGGCCCATGCCTGTGCCGGACGCGCTGGCTCGCTGCCGCGAGATCCGTGAACGCGTGCCGAGCGATCGTTCTCTCGAGGCGGCGGTCGTCGACGCCGTCGCCGCGCTGCTCGAAGCCATGCGCCGCAACTTCGACACCGCGCGCGACCTCTACCGCGCGAGTCATGCCGTCCTCAAGGACCTCGGGCAAACGGTTTCACTGGCCGCTCTGCAGACCTGGTCGGGAGCCGTCGAGCTCCTCGCCGGTGATCCGTACGCCGCCGAAATCGAGCTGCGCGCCGCTTTCGAGACGCTCGAGCCGATGGGAGAGAAAGCGAACCTCGCAACCATCGCCGCCTCGCTCGCGGCTTCTCTCCACCTGCAGGAGCGCGAGGACGAAGCCGAGGCGCTGACGGGGATGAGCGCCCGCCTGGCGTCCGAAGACGACTTCACCTCCCAGATCTCGTGGCGCGTCGTGCGCGCGCAACTGCTAGCCGACCAAGGTCGCGGGGGCGAAGCGCAGGCGCTCGCGCGTGAAGCGGTCGAGCTCGCCGAGCAGACGGACTGTCCGAACCTGCGCGGCGATGCGTGGCTGAGCCTCGGCCGGGCGAGCGTGGAGACCGGTGAGCTCGCCGAGGCGAAGGACGCGTTCGACACCGCGCGGGAGCACTACGTCGCGAAGGGCAACACGGTCATGGCTGACCGCGTGGCCGCCCGCAGCGTGTGGTTGGACGATTACCGGAGTGGGAAGGTCGCGGAGCCTACCCGCGGACGATCGTCCCCAAGATGATCACCTGGGCGAACTCCTCAGAAAACCGCTTGTTCAGATGGTGGAGATCGCCTGTCAGCACCGCGTTGATCAGGTCTTCGGCGATGTTGGCCGCCCGCAGCGCCACGAGGGGATTCGCGAGGTAGTCGTTGTAGAGCGCGGGGTTCTCGGCCAAGCTCGCAAAGAACTCGGCCAATTCCTGCGGACCGCCCTTGCCGCCGTTAGCGTTCATCGCCAGCGAGGACGCTACAACCTTTCGGGGATCGGTTCAACGTTTGCGGCGTCGAGGCGCGCCCGCATGCCGGCATCGACAGGCGTCGCCGCGGCCGGTGGAACGTACAAGGTGGACATCGCCCCGAGCTCGGCCTCGCGGACGTCGCCGAGCGTGAACTCCCGGATGCTGGCCGCACCCACGGGGTACGGCGACGCCTCGTACACGATCACGCGGTGTGAGTCCTCGTAGAACCCGAGCAGGTGATCGACGAGCACGCCGAAGGCATGCTGCGACGGCTGAACCGGGGCACTGGTGACGCCGATGAAGGCGACCTGCCACAGAACGAGCGGGGCCGCGGGGTCAAAGGTGCGGCGCCGGAGGAGAAAGTCGGTCGCCTCGTAGCTTTGGCAGCCGCTCTCGCCGGGATCGACGCCGAGGTCCGCGAAGAGACAGTCCTCCGCGGAGACCGCCGGCAGCATCACCGCCGAGAACCCTTCCGCGCGTGCTCGGCGAACGGCCTCGTGCGACGGCGATGCAAACACGCCCGGATGGCCGTAGAACACCGCACAGACATTGCGGCCCTCTCTCACCGCGCCGAGGATCTCGTCGACCATGCGTGCGTACGTCTCGGCGCGCTCACGGCCGACGGCGTAGTGGTGACGGAGGGAGTGCGCGCTCGGACTGAGCTTCCTGAACCAGAGCTCGGCGGCCGGTTCGGCCAGGAGATAGAAGACGTCGTCCGCGCGCTCGATCGCCATGCGGGCTTGCGGGGTCAGCTGGACGCCGAACGCAATCCCGGTCCCGACGACGGTGAGCGATCCGGTCGTCATGGGTGCGACGCAGCTACGACTCGAGCACGCGCTTCAGGTTCGCGAGCGCCTCGACCTGGCTGCGCATGGACTTCGACACCATCGGAGCCATCAGCTTCTGCAATCCGCGCAGGTTGGCCGAGAGCGAGAACGTCACGCGCGTGCCGCCGTCCGCATCCTCGAAGCGGTAGCTGCCTTCGGGCTGCACCGGGCCACCGAGCGTGCGAAAGGCGAGGTGCGAGCCTTGCTGGAACGCGGTCACCTCGAAGTCGGCATCGATCCGTTTCCCCATCGGGCCTTTCACGCCCTGCCGGTAGACGGCTCCCTGTCCCTCCCCGGATGCGCGGGCGATGTCGAGCACGCCGGGACGCCACCTGACGTCGTTCTCGTGGTTCGCGACGAAGGCGAACACGTCGGAACGTGGCCGGTTGATGACGATGCTGTTCTCTGCGGATGGCATGCGCGCGACCTTAACCGGAGACGAGCGCGCGGGCAAAGTCGTCGGGATCGAACGGCCGGAGATCTTCCAGCGCTTCCCCGACGCCGACGAGCTTGACCGGGAGTCCCAGTTCGTGGGCGATCGCGACTGCGATGCCGCCTTTTGCGCTGCCGTCGAGCTTCGTCAGCGCCACGCCCGTGACGCCGACGGCCTCGCCGAAGAGGCGCGCCTGCTGCAGTCCGTTCTGTCCGGTGGTCGCGTCGACGACGAGCAGCGTTTCGTGCGGCGCGCCTTCGAGCTTGCCTTCGATCACACGGCGCACCTTCGACAGCTCCTGCATCAGGTTCGCCTGAGTGTGGAGGCGCCCGGCCGTGTCGACGATCACGACGTCGCGACCGTCTTGCGCCGCGCATTCGATTGCGTCGTAGGCGACCGAGGCCGGGTCCGCCCCGCGCTCGCCGCCGACGAACTCCGCACTCGCACGCTCGGCCCAGATCTCGAGCTGCTCCTCCGCGGCGGCACGAAACGTGTCGGCAGCGGCGAGCACCACCGAATGGCCATGCTGGCGCAGGCGCTCCGCGAGCTTCCCGATCGTCGTCGTCTTCCCCGTGCCGTTGACGCCGACGACGAGCACCACGCTCGGATCCGCTCGGACGTCCAGCGTCGCGGGCTCGCCGAGCAGCGCCGCGAGCTCCTCGGCGAGCGCGGCGTTCAGGTCGGTCAGGTCTTGGCGGGCCTCCAACCGGCGGACGAGCTCGGCCGTCGCGCGCACGCCGACGTCGGCGCGGATCAGCGCCTCCTCGAGTCGCTCCCACGCCGCCTCGTCACCGGGATCGAACGCCGCGGACGCAAGCTCTGCAGTGAGCGCCCGCCGGCTCTTCGAGAGCGAGTCGCGCAGGCGCGAGAACAGCCCGGCGCGATCCTCCTCCGGCTCGGGCTGTGCGTTCTCCTCGCCGAGTAGCTGTGCCCAGGATCGCGCCACGAGCCGCCAACCGTAGCGGGCGGCAAAAGGCTGGGGTCTGACCCCGGGTCTGACGCCGGCAGTTGGTTTACGCGACGGCGGCGGCGTCTTCGCGCGGAAGCCGGCGGGAGACGATCTGGGAAACGCCGTCCGCGCCCATGGTCACGCCGTAGAGGATATCGGCGGCCTCCATCGTCCTCTTCTGGTGCGTGATGACGATGAATTGCGCGCGGTCGGAGTAGCGACGGAGCAACTCGACGAAGCGGCCGATGTTCGTATCGTCCAGCGCCGCCTCGACCTCGTCCAGCAAATAGAACGGACACGGGCGCGCGAGGAAGAGCGCGAACAGGAACGAGATCGCGCCGAGCGCCTTCTCGCCGCCGGACAGCAACGAGAGGCGCGTCACCCTCTTCCCCGCGGGACGAAGCTCGACCTCGATGCCGGGCTGCTCCTCCTCGTCCTCGGGCTCGGTCAGACACAGGCGTCCTTCACCGCCGGGGAACAACGTCGATGCAACCTCTGCGAAGTTCGCCTGCACCGCCGCGAACGTCTCGGCGAATCGCTCCTCGACGGTGCGCGCGAGATCGTCGCGGAGCTGCTCGAGCTCCGTGAGGCTCTGCTCGAGGTCGGCCCGCTGCGTCGACAGCTCGACCAGGCGCTCCTTCTCGGTGTCGTACTCCTGCTTGGCGAGCGGATTGACCTGCCCGAGCGCCTCGCGCCGGCGGTCCAACCGCTCGATGCGCTCCGCGAGCTCCTCGCGTTCGTCGCCCTCGGCCGGGTCTGCAGCCGCGGCCTCGAGCCTGCGCCGCGCCTCGTCGGCCTCGGCTTCGATGCGCGCGCGTTCGACGTCGACCGCGCTCAGCCGTTCGGCGGCTTCCGCCGCCGCGCGGCGGGAGTCCACCTCGGCCGCGCCGAGCCGTCGCAGCTCCTCCGCGAGGGCGCCGGTGCGCGTCGAGCCCGCGTCGGCGCGTGCACGGAGCGGCGCCTCGAACCGGTCGTCCGCGATCCCCTCGAGATTCTCGACGAGCCGTGCCGCGAGCCGCGCCAGCCTGACCGTGACGGGATCGCGCGCAGCGCTGTAGGCGTGCTCGGGAATGGGTGCCGCAACCCGGTCCTCGAGCTCGTCGACCTCCGCCGCGAGGGCGCGACGGCGCGCCTCGAGCTCGAGCCAGACGGCCTCGGCCGTCTCGCCTGCGAACCAGAGCTCGCCGCGCTGCGGGTCGTAGCCGAAGCCTTCGGGTGTGACGGCGGGCACCTGCGACTGCAGCAGCTGCTCCTTCGGAACGACCGGAAGCTCCCGGACGAGGGCCGAGGGATCGCGTGTCAGTACGACGACGCTGCCGAGGCCGGCGGCACGCGCGCGCTCCGCAAGCGCGAGCGCCGAGCGTGCGTCGTCGGCGACGATCGCGGCCGCACGGTGGCCGAGCGCCGCGGCGACGGCGCGCTCCGACCCAGGGTCGACGTCCAGGAGGGAGAGCGCGAGCCGCTCGCCCTCCTCCGCCAATGCACGCGCCGCCGGAGGCAGGCCTTCCCGCTCGGCCAGCGCGCGCTCGAGCGTCTGCAGCCGCTCACGTGCGAGCCGTGCCTGTTCGCGCAACGCCTCGCGCTCGGCGCGAACGCGCGCGTCGAGCACCCGGCGTGGCCGCGCAAGCTCGGCGCGAAGATTGTCGAGCTGCGCCTGCGCGCTCTCGCGGCGGAGCTCCAGGCGCTCGCGCGCGCTACGCAGCCGGTAGAGCATCGCCGTCGCCTGCTCGCGACGGCCGGCGGCGTCGGCAAGCTCTTCCTCCGCGCGGCGGCGCTCCTCGAGCAGGCCGTCGAGCTTGTCGTCCGCGTGCTTGCGGGCGAGCACGGCCGCGGTGCGGCGGCTCTCGCCTTCCTCGAGCCGCTCGCGCAGCTCGGAGAGATCGAGCTCCGCGACCCGCGCATGCAGCGACGCGATCTCGCCGCGCAGCTTCTCGGCGCGTTCCGCGGCCGTCGCCTGCAGCGCGAGCGGGCGGAGACGCTTCTTCACCTCCGCCTCGACGTCGCGCGCACGCTCGACCTGGATCGCGACCCGCGCGAGCTTCAGCTCGGCGCGGTGCTTGCGCTTCTTGAAGCGGCCGAGCCCGGCAGCCTCCTCGAGCAGCTCGCGCCGTTCCTCGGGCTTGGAGCCGAGGATCTCCTCGACGCGGCCCTGCCCGATGATCGAGTGCATGCCCCCGCCGAGGCCGAGGTCGGCCAGCAGCTCGACGAGGTCGATGCGACGGACGGCAGTGCGGTTGAGCAGGTACTGGCCCTCCCCGCCGCGATGGAGCCGGCGGGCGACCGACAGCTCGGTGTAGGGCAGCGGCCCGTCGCCGTCCGGGTTGTCGAACAGGAGCTCGACCTCGCAGAAGTCCTCGGCCGGGCGGCCGCCGCCGCCGGCGAAGATGACGTCGTCCGGCTTCTCGGCCCGGAGCTCCGAGGGCGCCATCGAGCCGGCCGCCCAGACGATCGCGTCGGAGACGTTCGACTTGCCCGAGCCGTTGGGGCCGACGACCACGGCGACGCCCGGCTCGAGGCGCACCTCGACCGGCTCAGGGAACGACTTGAAGCCGCGCAGCTTGATAGCGCGTAGGTTCACGCGGCCACAAACCTAGCGGGGACCGCGGATGGTGTTCGGTTAGTGCCCCTTCCAGTGATGCTGCCCAGTTTCTGGGTCGCTAGCACCAAGCGAGAGGCCGCACTCGTCTGCAGCCCAGGCTAGAAGCCTGGGTAAGGACGAGGGTGGACTCTCGCGCCGCGTGATAGCGGGCCAGAAGCGGGCATGTATTGCTGAGAGGGGCACTAAGTCTCCTCGGCCATGGCCAGAACATCCTCGCGGGAGAGCTTCCCGACCAGGTCGGAGTGGCTCTTCTCGACGTGCGCCTCGACGCTCGCGACCAGCTCGTCGTCGGTATCGGCGCGAACGACCTCGCCGCACTCGCAGTTGATGATCTTCGACATCTCTCCTCCTCTTCAGTACGTCAGCACTCTGTCGTGCTCGAGCGCGAGCTCGACGAGCTTGGCCGGAGTCGCCGCTTCCGCCTTGCCCTCGGGCTCGAAGCCGCGAGCCTTGCTCGACATCCCCGAGACGTAGAACCTTGCGCCCCCGCCGGCGAGCGCGTCGTACGATTCGCGCAGGCTCCCGGTCCCGAGC